>Ga0105048_10011006_pt1 | contig 14308 bp, 10 predicted proteins | sample MAT05_FD_78382 | JGI IMG/M metagenome (GOLD analysis project Ga0105048, IMG submission 78382) | Freshwater microbial communities from Lake Fryxell liftoff mats and glacier meltwater in Antarctica - MAT-05 | ecosystem: Environmental > Aquatic > Freshwater > Ice > Liftoff microbial mat | place...
ACGGTTTGGCATTCGCCGTATTGGTACATTAGGGCTCCTCCGGCGCGCCAAAAATGCGGGACTCATTCCTGAACTGCGCTCATATATCGCAGTATTACAGGTCAATGGTATTTTCATACGTCAAAACCTAATTGATGCAATTTTACGCGACGTGGGTGAATTAGATTGAAACTCATAAAAGAGACAGGACTTACGCAGCCGGGAGCACCGCCATCCTGGCGGCAGCCAGCAGGATGCTGGCGTTCCCAGGCATAATTGCGTAAGTCCTGAGAGAATCACTCTATGCGTTTGGAATGACTTCGAATGATGCTCACACCGCACTTCTTTACCCAACACTGGCCACTAGACAACGTATTCTTTGGCGCAAGCTTTCAGAGCTATCCCACGCGGCGGGTGGTACAGATACACAGCGCGCAAGGGGACTTTGTTGCCAAGATCGATCAGCAACCGCCGGCCTACGTCGCGGCTTGTCAGCCCTATGCGGTGCTTGACTTTCTCGCGGCGCGCAATTTTTCGCACGTTCCGGCGCTGTTAAAAACGCGCGAGGATCAGCCTCTGTTCTATGGCGCAGGGCAAAGTATAGCATTGATGACCTATATTGACGGTGGGCCACCGGACAACCAGCCGGCAACGTGGCACGCGCTCGGCCAGATTGCCGCGCAGGTAAATGCGTTCACCGATTGCCCGGTTGTCTATACAATTCCCACGGCGGCGGTGATTGGTGAATTGAGGGCGCAGGCACAAAGCCACCCACAAAAGCAACAATTTCTTGACTTCATCGACCAGCTGGCGCCGCTGTTGAACGCGCCAACGCTGGGCCTGGTCCATGGCGAGATCAATGCGGCGAATGTGCGGCAGCGGCGTGATGGAACGTTGGTATTGCTGGATTGGGATGCGGCGGGCACTGGGCCCGTGGTGCTAGAGGCGGGCTATCCCTTGCTGGTTGTTTTTCTTACGGAAGCGTTGCACTTACAGCGTGAACAAGCGGTGGCTTTTTATCGTGGATACTATGGGGCCTATCGACCAAGCCCCGTTGAACAGGGTCTGCTCTTTCGCGCGGCGTTGTTGCACGCGTTGCGCTATATGGCCTTTGCCAATCAGCCGCAACGGTGGGCACGCATTTGTTATGCGGTTGCCCACCGTGACGATCTGCTTGCTACGGTTTTTGATTACTCGTAGATTGATCAAAAACTGTAGAGCCGATGGCTGACTGTCATACCTCTATCTCTATGTTGCGAGCTATTCTGTGGCTGCAGGCACTGCTGCCGTCTCCAATAGCGGCGCACTGCTCTGTTCTAGGTAGTGAAAAAAGTCGGCATTGGCCGGGATCACCAAGCTATCGCCTTGTTTCAAAATCTGCGAATAGGCATCTAGCCGGCGTGAAAAGGCATAGAATTCCATATCCTGGCCTAATGCTTCTGCATAGACGCGAATTGCTTCGGCTTCCCCCTCACCACGTAAGATCTGGGATTCTTGGTAGCCTTCGGCCAAGATTACCGTGCTGTCGCGATCCGCTTTGGAACGGATAATATTCGCCTGTTCCTCCCCTTCGGCGCGGAAGAGCGAAGATTCACGTTGGCGTTCGGCGCGCATGCGGCTAAAGACACTCTGTTCCACTTCCTCGGGCAGGTCGGCGCGCTTAATGCGTACATCTACGACTTGAATGCCAAACTCTGCGGCCTTTTCGCTCGTCAAAGTCGCAACGCGCCTCATAATATTCTCGCGTTCCATGCCCACCACTGAGGCAAAATCTGACGTTGCTAGCTCGCGCCGGATCTCGGAGAAGACAATGTCATCCAAGCGGGCACGAGCGCCGGCTTCGGTGCGCACAGCCTTGAAAAAGAGCAGCGGGTCTATAATACGCCAGCGAGTGACATGATCAACCACAAGCCGCTTTTTTTCGATGGTCAGGTACTCTTGCGACGGCGCACTACTGGAGAGAATGCGCTTCTCGAAGTAGACGAGATTTTGGACAAAGGGCAACTTGAATGACAAGCCTGGATTTTGGACTGTGCGGATCGGCTCACCAAATTGCAGAACGATCACCTGTTGTGCCTCTTTGACGATAAAAAGGACTTGGGCACTAATGAAAATGGCCACAACCGCTACAAGTAGCAGCACGGCACCTAGCGCTTTTGCACGTGAGTTTTGCATCTTATTCGTCTCCTTCGAGGGCTTCATCGACAATCACTGGGGCAGGGGCTGGCGCGTTGGACGTTTGTAGATCGCGCAGGGGCAAGAGGGGCAAGACTTGGCCGCCAAGCGCATTGCTATCGAGTATGGTTAGCTCTACGCGCTGCAAGATCGATTCTAGCGCCTCGATGTGCATCCGCTCGCGGGTCACATCTGGTGCCAGGCGATAGGCTTCTAGAATACTCAAGAAGCGGTCGGCATCACCGGTTGCCTGTAACACACGTTGCTCCTTAAACGCAGTGGCTTCTTCGATGAGCTTTTGCTTATCGCCACGCGCCCGCGGCACAATGTCGTTCTGGTAGGCTTGGGATTCGTTGATCAGCCGCTCTTTGTCAGCCAGAGCGCGCACAACTTCTTGAAAGGCATCGCGCACATCCGTTGGCGGGTCGGCCACCTGGAGCCGCACATCGGTAATTTGGATACCGGTCGTATAATCTTCCATCAACTGGGAGAGAAAGACGCGTGTATCATCTTGCACGCGCGCCCGCTCTTCGGTAATGACGGCATCGATTGTCATCCGCCCGACGGTGCTGCGTAGCCCGACTTCGGCACTAGTGAGCAACACAGATTCCGGATTCTGGACATTAAAGACAAAGGCGCGCGAGTCGGCAATGCGGTATTGGATCAGCAGCTGAACCTGAACAATATTTTCATCGGCGGTCAACATGAGCGCCTCATCCAGCACATCTTGGCGACCGGCATCTGACGACCGGACACCAAGCTCGGCGCGGCGAATGCTCGACACATCGACAATGTCTACCCGCTGAAATGGGCGCGGTAGATGATAGTTGAGGCCAGAGGTAGTGATACCGGCAAAGCGCCCAAAGGTTTGGACGACCCCTTCTTCGCCTGGCTGTACAACGTATACACCCGTGCCTAGCCACAAAAGCAAGACAAATCCCAAAAGGATCAGGTAAAAGCCAACGCTACGGTTCATTGCCCATTGCACAACTTCCTCGACCGATTGCGGGATCTGTACATCGGGTCTATTCGAATCATCCTTATAAAGAGACAACTTTACCCCCTGTTTAAATTTTGCTCATCCAGCAGCGTAAATCAATCAGGCGCGTGCCTACATGCGTTTACGCTCGTAGTAGATGCGCAAGAACGACTGTATCGCTCGGATGAGCTTTGGCTATTAGAGTTGTTCCCTAATAATTTTTCTCCAGTGTGATCAAAATGTTCTGTACTCTGGATAAATTTTAATAAGGAACAACTCTATTGTTTATAAACCTATAACGCTTCGGCCAATTGCGCCCACTTGACAGAAGGTTGCAACTCTATTGACCCTACAGCGTACCAAGAACATAAAAATATGTCATGCGAGATAGAGGTTGACTTGCCTACTGTAACAGATAGAAGCTGATTAAACAGTAATCCTCAAAGCATTCTAGTAGCGAATTGATGTGAGCATTCCTACAATTTTTCGCCTTTTCCGCGCTATTATAGCGTGTTTGTAGGCCAATCGTGCGCGAGCAAGAACCCTGCTCAAGCCTATTTTCTCGGCAAAATTGGGTGAAATTTTCAGCGGGTTGGCGCTGACTTCGCGTCATTTAATCCGGTTGGTGGGAATTTACCTATGCTAGTTGACCATTCCCTTGCGGGGTGTGTATACTACCTCCATACACTCTGCAATCTGCTTGATCAATCGTCCGAGCCATTTAGCAAACCCATGAAATTTCTCGTCTCACAACTGCTCTATTTTCTGAGCGACCGCCCCAGCCGTGTCAATATGATTGCACTGTTGCGTTTTCTAGGCCTGCTGGTTGCCCTGATGATCTTCTACAGTGTGCTCTTTCACTACCTGATGGCCTATGAAGGTCGCGAGGAGAGTTGGATTACAGGATTGTATTGGACACTGACTGTGATGTCCACGTTGGGCTTTGGCGATATTACCTTTCATTCGGATCTGGGACGTCTCTTCTCGATTATTGTCCTGCTGAGTGGCATTGTCTTTCTGCTGGTGTTACTGCCCTTCACCTTCATCGAATTCTTCTACGCGCCGTGGATCAAAATTCAGGAAGCTGCGCGTACACCGACGAGCCTACCGCCCAGTACCCGTGGCCACGTGATCATTATTCAACACGACGCAGTAACCAATGCGCTGATCGAGAAGCTGACCCAATATCATTATGAGTATGTGCTGCTGGCCCCCGATCGGGCCGAGGCGCTACGCCTCTATGCACTGGGCTATAAGGTGGTGCGTGGCGATCTGGATGACCCGGAGACCTATCGACGCGTCCAGGTCGCACAAGCCGCGCTGGTGGCGGTGACTGCCAACGATCGAGTTAACACCAATGTGGTCTTTACGGTGAATGAAGTGAGCGAACGCGTGCAGATTATCGCTACCGCCAATGCCGCAGCATCTGTCGATATTTTGCAATTGGCGGGCGCAGATCATGTGTTGCAATTGGGCGAAATGATGGGCCAAACGCTTGCGCGTCGCCTGTCCAGTGGCAACGCCACGGCCCATATTATTGGGCGCTTTGGCGAGCTATTGATCGCGGAGAGTACCGTGCGCAATACGCCTTTGGTTGGCAAGACTTTGCGCGAGAGTACGTTGCGCGAACAGGTGGGTATCAGCATTTTGGGCGCGTGGACGCGCGGCAAATTTGAGACCGCCGAACCGGATATGATGATCGATGCCGGGGATGTATTGGTCATGGCCGGGTCCGCCGAGCAGATTACGCGCTTCAATCAACTCTTTTGTGCCGAAGAGCCAAGTGATGTCCCCGTTGTCATCATCGGCGGCGGGCGTGTTGGGCGGGCAACCGGAGACGCGCTGGCCGCTCAGGGCTTGGACTATCGTATTATAGAATTGTTGCCCGACCGCGTGCGCGATCCCGCCAAGTATGTAATTGGCGATGCTGCAGAATTGTCTGTATTGGAACAGGCGCGCATCCATGAAACCCCGGCAATTCTCATCACCACGCATGACGATGACACGAATATCTATCTTACCATCTACTGTCGGCGGCTGCGGCCCAATACCCAGATCATCAGTCGGGCGCGCCTGGAACGCAACGTGGCCACGCTGCATCGCGCGGGCGCTGACTTTGTCATGTCCTATGCGTCCATGGGTGCGAACGCCATGTTCAATCTGCTCAACCGCAGCAACATTTTGATGGTGGCCGAAGGATTGGATGTATTCGAAGTAGAAGTGCCCGCAGATCTGGTGGGGAAGACGATTGCTGCGAGAGAAATTCGGCACAAGACGGGCTGCACTGTGGTTGCCCTACGCAGCGCAGATTCGTTGCAGATCAACCCCGATCCCCATCAACCACTGCCCGCTCATGGCAAGCTGATTTTGATCGGTACGGTGGCGTCGGAACAACAATTTTTCAAGCGCTATAGCAGCTGACAGGGCAAGTTCCCTGCCGATTTAGCCCTGTCGATTTAGAATGACAGGGCAAGTCCACTGCCTAGGAAAGAGAGGGCTACATGAACGGTCAGAATCGCAAAGATATCAAAGTTGGCTTGACGGTCGATATCGTTTTAAAGGAAGATCAGCGCAGCGGCAAACTGACACGCGGCGTTGTGAAAAATATTTTGACAAACTCGACGAATCACCCCCACGGCATTAAAGTGCGGCTGGAGACGGGTGAAGTCGGGCGTGTCCAAGCAGTGATTGGGTGAGGTCACGATGAAGATTTGGATGGATGTCATGCGCACCCTGGAACCGGTGCTGGCGGATCATGAACGATTGTTCGACGCCTGGGATGCCGGCGGTGTCAATGGGTTGGTGTTGGGCCCGCTCTTTTTTGATCAGCCCAAGCTCTTTCCCGGCGTGCGCTGGGAATCGAATCGGCAACCCCAGGCAACCTTTGACCCCGATCCGGCTGTCTATCGCCGCTTTGGCGTGACGCCGCCTGCCGCCCCGCTGGTAGAGGTCGAAAAGCGCCGCCAGCTCGAACAGACCTTAATGGCAGCCAAAGCGCGCGGCTGGTCGGTATGGATTTTTCAACCATCTGCCGGTATGGGGCCGGGCGGTGATGGCCATCTATTGGCCGATGAGCGGACGCAAGCCGCGCTGTATGCGCGTACGGTCGATACGCTGGCCCACTACCCCATGGTGGATGGCGCAATTATGGATGGGCCAGAATGGGGCTACGAGATCGCCCCACACCACATGAATCGCCGCTCCTATATCTTTGATGATTTGCCGCCATCCGTCGCCCCCCTTTGTCAGCGGCTGGGGTATGATTATGCTGCCCTGGTGGCGGCCAAAGATCGTTTTGAACAACACCTGCATGGATTGGACGCCAAGCGCATTCGTCTGCACGCATCGGGTGGGTTGTTGGGCGCGTTTCAATTATTGGGCGGCGATGCGGATCTGATGGCCTGGTTGCAATTTCGCATCGAGAGCCTGACCGCCTTTTTTCGCGGCGTGCGTACGACCATGGCTGCTGAACTTGGGGCACAGGTGAAGTTGGGGGTGGGGCCGCGCAGTGCCGCCTTTGCGCCGCTATGTGGCTATGACTTTGCCCAGTTGGCTGACTTTATGGACCTGCTGCTGCCCAAACATTACTTTTTTCAGCGCGGTTTCGACGGCATGGTTGGCACACTCTATCGCTATGTCGAAACCTTGACCGCGTGGAATCCTGGCTTGCGCGACCAAGAAGCGTTGGCCGTGATACAGGCGCTCTTTGGTCTGACGCTGCCGGGTGTGCAGACGCGCAGCGACTGTGAAGATGCGCTTACACCAGCCTTCTTTGCACAGGTGGTAACCCAAGAAACCCAACGTGCCTTGGCCGCGGTAGACGATCCAGCGCGCATTGTGCCCTGGGTCGATGCGGGGCGCGCTCCCCACGATGGTGATCCCATGAGCGCGGGGCACCTGCGGCACCTGTTGCAGGCCGCGCAAGGGGCGGGTCTGCAACAGTTTCTCTATCATCACCAGGGCAATCTGACCCCTGGTGAGTGGGCAGTGATGAGTGAGCTGTGTGGCAAAGCGTGGCAGCCGTTGACCAGCGATTATCAGCCGGCCGACGAGTTTATCTTGTAATATTCCGTTGCTTCCGTTGCGTACAGTCCACGCCGTCGCCTGAGCAACTGTACGGATGCACACGGCTTTTTTTGATTTTCTGGGGCATAATCTAAACTGCGGTTGTGTTGAAAACGCACATAGCAGCGCATAGATCGAAATCATCAACTGCGCGTTTTCAAACGGAGCTGATGGACAAACCATTTAAAAGTCATACAAATAAGCTTGGTAATACACGAGAGCGTATCTATGACTTTTAAGGGTTTTATCTATGAGTACAGAAACGGAATGCTAGCAACCAAAGGAAATTTCTCATGAAAACCTATACCAAACCATCAGATGCCGAACTGCGCGAGAAGCTCACCGCTGAACAATATGAAGTGACCCAGCACGAAGCGACAGAACCCTCGTTTCGTAACGAATTTTGGAATAACAAAGAAGCGGGTCTCTATGTCGATATTGTTTCGGGTGAACCGCTTTTCAGTTCGCTAGACAAATATGATTCGGGTTGTGGCTGGCCCAGCTTTACTCAACCGCTTGCCGATACCGAGATTGTCGCGCACACCGATCGCAAGCTGTGGATGACGCGTACCGAAGTGCGCTCCAAGCACGCCGATTCGCACCTGGGCCATGTCTTTGAAGATGGTCCGGCCCCGACTGGCTTGCGCTACTGCATCAACTCTGCCTCGTTACGTTTTATTCCAGTCGATCGGCTGGAAGCAGAAGGCTATGGCGACTATCTGACCCTCTTTGAGAAGGTTCAGTAATCAGCTTGTCACCTTTCAGGCGGGGGTTTTGTTGCAACTCCGCCTGGAAGAATGTAAACCTAAAGGCTGGACGATGGCACACACCAATGATCTGGAACTGATCGCCAATCAGGGCTGGGATGAACGGATTCTGGTCTGTCGTAATGGCGCGCTGGTAGACACCTTTATTGTCGTGACGGCGCGCTATGTCGTGCTGGTGGATACGCTTATCAACGCGGCCACCGCCCGTGCCATGCTCGGTTATGCGCGTCCCTACTTGGTTGACCACCGTCAGTTGTTGGTGATCAACACACACGCCGACTACGATCATGCCTGGGGCAATCAAATTTTTGTTGCTCCTCATGGCGAGCAGCCCGCGCCAATAGTTGCTACACGCCTTTGTGCGCAGCAGTTGCAAAGCGCCGATACAATCGCCGCGCTACAGGAGAGACAGGCACAAGAGCCAGCAATCTTTGGCGACGTCGTGTTGACGCCACCTACGTTGCTGTTTGATGATCGTTTTCTAATTGACGGTGGCGACTTAACGCTGGTGCTCTTTGCCACGCCCGGTCACACACCGGATCACATTTCGATCTACATTCCCGAGATCGCCACGTTGTTAGCGGCGGATGGTGCCGAGTGGCCTTTTCCAATGGCGCGCACCGTGCATGGCTTGTCGGCTATGCGCCAGTCGCTGACCCAAATGGCCGCCCTCCATCTGCAAACTGTGCTCTACTGTCATGCGCCGGTGACAATGGGGCCAGACCTGTTGCAACAAAACATCGCCTACTTCGACGCCTTAGAAGCCCATTGTCGCGCGTCCTTGGCCGCTGGCGTTTCCGCTGATCCACCCGCTGATGTGGATGTCGCGGCCTTGATCAATTTTCCTTTTGCCCAAGCGGTTCCTGCCGGTGCCTATGCCGCGTTTCTCGATGAACATCATCGCACCGACTGGCATCCACAACAGATCCGCATGATGCTGGCTTATCTGGCGCAGAAAATCTACTCTGCTTGACCGCAATCCGTTATAGCCGAATCGGAAAATCACGTCTATGTCTTCTTTACCGAAACTTAGCGAAGCTGATATTCGTACCTGGGTGGGCAACACCGCGTTGTCGCGTGGCCGTCCTTATACACGCGATGGCTCGCTCCTTGCCTTGCGTCGCCAAGGGAATACGATCAAGGCGCAATGTGCCGGCTCTGCTGCAATCCCCTATCGAGTTGAGGCTGTTTTGAACGCAAAGGGTATTGCTTCTAGTGATTGTTCCTGCCCCGTTGGTAGTGGCCAGTGTAAGCATGTGGCTGCGCTATTACTTAGTTGGGTGAATACCCCGGATGCTTTTCCCGTGATGGAAGAGTTGGCAACCGTGCTCAATCAGCGCAGCAAAACCGAGTTGGTCAGTTTGGTCACGCAGATGATTAAGCGCTATCCGGATCTGGAGCGGCTTTTGGAATTATCAGTTGTCGTAAGTAACACCAGCGCACCGGTTGATCCCAAGGTGATCGCGCGTCAGGTTGAACAAGTTTTTAAGCAGTTGGACTATGGTTACGATAACTACGATGGTTATGGGGCTGACAATGCCACTGTCCAAGAGTTGCTCACAATCAAGGCCGTGGGGGATCAGTACGCGGCTTCCCAAGAGTGGAGCAATGCTGTGACCGTTTATAAGACGGTGATGACCGGCGTGCTAGACAATTATGAACTGCTTGATGATGAGGACGGCGAATTCCAAGAAGTGGTGAACGAGTGTGTGACCCACTTAGAGCCTTGTTTGGCGGCGGCTGATGAGCCATTGCGCCAGACGATCTTGCGCTCTCTGTTTGATCTCCACCGTTGGGATATCAATTGGGGTGGGATTGATATGGGGCATGAAGCGCCCGATCTGATGATCGCCTATGCCACACCGGCAGAACGCCAACAGATCGCCGATTGGGTGCGCACAGAACTGCATAACCTCAACGATGAGCAGCATTGCTGGAATCGTGAAACTTGGAGTGGATTTTTATTAGCGATAGCAGGCGAGGATGTGGATGACGAAACATTTTTGCGTATTTGTCGCGAAAGCGGGCGCTATCGAGATCTGGTAGAGCGACTGCTGATATTGGGCCGCACTGACGACGCGATCGCGTCCACCCACGCTGCCAATACCTATGATCTGCTCAACATGGAAGCGATTTTTGCCACCCATAACCTCTCTGCGCGCTTTGCTGATCTGATCATGGCACGCGCAAAAAAGGTTGATGATCGGCGCTTGAAAGGGTGGCTAAAACAATATGCCATTGCCCAAAATGATCCTGCCCTGGCGTTGCGGCTGGTGGAAGAAATGTTTTGGTCTCAGCCCAATCTAGCCGAGTATCAAGAACTGAAGCAACTGGCCCAATATCTAGAAAATTGGTCGACACTCCAGGCCAAAATCTACCGCCAGCTTCGGGCAGATGCACAGCAACAGATCTTACTTGTCCGGATCCATCTGCTCGAAGGGGAGGTTGACGCGGCCTTGCGTATGCTGCAAAAGCCCATGAAACCTTCTTTTGGCGGTGGAGCGCAACTGCTAAAACTGGAAATTGCCCAGGCTGCCGAGACGACCCATCCACAGGCCGCGATTGACATTTACCGTAATGAGGTCTATGCTCAGATTGCACAACGCACGCGTAGTCATTATAAGGCTGCGGCAGAATATGTAGTACGTCTACGTTCACTCTATCAGCGCATCAACGAGCTCGCTACTTGGCAGCAACTAGTGGCTGAGATCCGGACGAACAATCCGCGCCTGCGTGCTTTGCATGATGAACTACATCAGGCTGGTCTTTAATCGCTATCCATAATTTCTTATAACGGGTATAGCGCTCCCATAGCTTCAATCAATTATCATCAGCAACAAGGAGATCCCACATGCACGGAATGATTGCAGCTCTCCAGCCACAAGCAGTGGAAGAAGGCGCCAAGGTGCTCATGCAGGGCGGCAATGCGATTGACGCCGCGGTGACATGTGCCTTTGTCCAAAGCATTCTCGACCCCCATTCCTGCGGCATTGGCGGCTATGCGCTGCTCAATCTGCATGTGGCCAACGGCACAGGTGCAACAGGACAAACCATTGCGATCGACGGGCCAGCGTTGGCCGGCTCGAAAGTCACCGAAGCGATGTGGGTGGATCGCGTGCTGGGCCCGAACCCCGATGGTTGGGGCTATTTTCTCCAGGACAAAGTCAATGATACCGGCTATACCTCGATCTGCACACCTGGTTGGGTGAAGACTATGTCTACCATTTTGGATCGGTGGGGCACATTTTCTTGGTCACAGGTGATCGAACCGGCGGCGCGCATTGCCGAAGAAGGCTTTATGGTGACCGAGCATTTGGCGACGCGTTGGCTGATCAAATCGAAATATGCCGAAGCCAGTTCGCTCTTCGATTATATTATGTCCAATGCCGAGGCACGCCGGATTTATCTCAAAGCGGATGGCTCCACCTATGCCATGGGCGAAACGCTGCGCAATCCTGGATATGCGCATACGTTGCAACATCTGAGCAAAGCGGGGGCCGAGGATTTCTATACGGGCGAGTTTGCCGACCGTATGTTGGCGGATCTGTCGGCCAACGGCAGTTATGTGACTGCCGAAGATTTGGCATCCTATCAATTGCGCGAAACCATGCGCGTCGATGGCACCTATCGCGGCTATGGCATTAGCAGCACGACTGCACCCCATGGCGGCCCCACTTTGATTGCGATTCTCAACATTTTGGAAGGCTACGATCTCGCCGCGCTGGGCCACAATTCGCCGGACTACATTTATCTGGTGTCGATGGCCATGAAGGCCGCCTTTGCTGATCGCAATCGTACCATGGCCGACCCGGAGTTTAACGAGGTGCCTGTCGATTGGATGATCTCGAAAGAACGGGCCGCCCAGTGGCGCGCACATATTGATGCCGGCAAACCAATCGATGCCAGCTTTGTACCCACAGGCACGCCCGATACAACCCACGTAACCGTGGTGGATAGTCTGGGCAACTGTGTGGCGTTGACCCACTCGCTGGGCGCATCTTCTGGGGTGATTACACCGGGCATGGGCTTTATGTATAACAACTCGATGATCAATTTCCACCCGTTACCCGGCCATCCCAACTCGATTGGCCCGCGTAAAGGCCGCACGACCGGTATGTGCCCCACAATTGTCACGCAGGGCGGTCAACCAATCTTGGTCCTCGGCTCACCCGGCGCGACGCGCATTATCACCTCGAATCTCCAGGTGATCCTGAACGTGTTGGACTTTGGTATGAGCGTCGCCGATGCCGTGCATGTGCCACGCTTTGACTGTCAGGTGGCTGACATTCGTTGCCATGCCCGCATTCCTGAATATATCTGTGCCGAAGTGCGCAAACGCCACCCAATCTCGCGCATTCCACAAAGTCATGGCGGTTTTGCCTTGGTGAGCGCCATTGCTATCGATCCTGTAACCGGCGTGCTAACCGGGGCCGCCGACACTGGTAGTGACGGGATGGCGCTGCTTGTATAAACGCCGTTTGACGCGGCCTGACTACTTAATTTTTAGATGTATTTATTTAAATGTATCTAGATGTATATCGGGAATGTTGGCTAGCTTGTGCTGTATCCTTCTCTAGCAATCGTAGTAGGCAAATCTCGATCTATATGTAATTCCTCTGAACATCAATGGTAAGGTTTGCTTGTGGAAAAGAAGCTGGTATACTTACTTGTGGACAAACCATTTATGAAGTCGTACAGCTATACTCGACTGATTCTACGGATCACCTGTGCGACTTGTAAGGGTTTTATCTATAAAGTGTAAAAAGCGAGCCTATTCAACTCCATCCGGCGCATTTGTATCGTTCGCCCGACAGGTAAGCGCGGTGTGGCGACGTCCGACATTGATCATTTTGACGGTTTTGGTCGTAACCGGGGTTACGGCCACGCCTGCCGCAGCGCAACTATGGCCAGCGGCCAGTGGTCGTGTGACCTCGCGCGATGGTAAGTGGCTGACGCCGGTGGTGGGGGGGATACTCTCCTCCAGTGAACAAGATCACCTGAATCGCGGTTCGGTCTTTGCCTGGGATATTAGTGTGCCGCTGGGCACAACCGTCTACCCCATGGCTACGGGCCAGGTGAGCTACGCTGGTTGTAATAACGCCGGCGGTTATGGCTGTTGGGTACTCATCGATCACAAAGATGGCTATCTCAGCCTCTATGCCCACATGATCGACGATGGTGGGCGCGTCCGCGTACAAACTGGTGATCAGGTGACACCGTGGACGCCACTGGGCCGGGTGGGCTGGACGGGCATGACGAGTTTTGGCCCGCATGTCCACTGGGAAATCCACCATGTCGAACAGGGGCGGCAGCGGCTGGATTCGATCTTTTCGCCAGCGATCTTTCGCTATTGCAAGCTCTGCGCAGCTGATCCCGACGCGGCGCAAGACGCCACCAGTGTTGCATTTTATACAGGTGGGACACTAAACCGTGAACTGATTGTTGGCATTTTGCTTGTGCTCTGTGCATTTGTCCTCTTCTTCCGACCGGAAGTGGTGGTGACAGGCTTGCATAGGGCAGGCGTTATGGTATATAGTATCTTTCACAGGTCTCAGACTGTTTGGCAACAGTTGCAGCGCAAATACACATTGCGCTGGGTAAGCCTGTTTTTTGTGTTTCTCGCACCGACCTTTCTTTGCAGCACAGGAACAGCCATCGCCGTTTGGATGTCGGACGAAGAGATGAGTCCGCGAGCGTTGTGGTCGTATGTGCGCTACGGCCTCTATCCCGTACTAGGGATGGGGTATCAGGTGGGGGCACACTATACCGCTGTATGGGGCATCCCCTGTCATGGTGTGGGTACCCTGGGGCAGGTTTGCGAGGCCAAAGACTTGGTTGCCAAAACCGTCGAATGGCAACGCGATGTGGCCACCTTCACCCGCAGCCAGCCCATTCCAGCCGTGATCCCACGCCTTGGTGGCCGCTTTGATATTGATCAAGCCCGCCGCTTGCTTACAGAAATGCATTATATTGATGGACTTGTCATCATTGATGTAGGCAGCGATTTCAAAAAGGCGCATGAAGTCATCGATGACTTGGTTGCGTTTGGCCTGGATGGCATTGCGATTGACATGGAATTTACCGATCAGGTACGGCGGCGCGATGTCTATTGGCTCGCCGAGGCCCTGGCCCAAAAGCGCCAAGCTGCCAACTTGAAGGGCAAAGGCGTGCTCGTTCTGTGGAATGTCTTTAATAATTTGGATAGCGGTGAAAATCTTGGGGTTGAGAATGTCCAAATTGTCCCGATTTTTACAGGATATGGCTCGGTTGCGACGAAGGTTGTGGGGCTAGAAACCACACAAAAATTGTTTGGTGTAGAACCAATCGCATCGGGGATGATGGC
>Ga0105048_10011010_pt1 | contig 14306 bp, 10 predicted proteins | sample MAT05_FD_78382 | JGI IMG/M metagenome (GOLD analysis project Ga0105048, IMG submission 78382) | Freshwater microbial communities from Lake Fryxell liftoff mats and glacier meltwater in Antarctica - MAT-05 | ecosystem: Environmental > Aquatic > Freshwater > Ice > Liftoff microbial mat | place...
CAGCTTTTCGCCGCAACAACGGGCAACAAGCACAAGATCGACGACTACGATGTCGCGATATTTGGCTGCGAAGGTGCCGCCAATGAGCACAATACGGACGATCTTATTTTGCGGAATTTCGCCAACGCCGGCGGCCGCGTTTTCGCCTCACACTTTAGCTACACGTACCTGCACGATACACCACAGTTCCAGGACAGTGCCACTTGGGGCGGGCCGCACAACAGTAACGGCGCCCAGACAACCGGCATCGTGGACACCACGAGCCCGAAGGGCCAGGCCTTCAATGCATGGCTCGGGAACGTGGGAGCTCAGCACCCGAGCTACGGCAGCGGTTACATGTCCATTGACGAGCCGCGAAGTTACGTGAAGGCGGCGGGCAGCGCTTCCGAGCGTTTCATCCACACAGATCCCGCAGTTCGCTTGCAACCCGGGAATGTCAAGATCAACACCGGCTCATCGATTCAGCAGTACGCGTTCAACACACCCTACGGGGCGAGTGACGCCAATATCTGTGGCCGCGTGCTGTACAGCGGTTTTCACGTGGCAGGTGCTAGCGGTAATGGATCGCAAGTGTTCCCGGCGCAGTGCGCCACGGGTCCGCTCACCGCTCAGGAAAAAGTCCTCGAATTCATGATTTTCGACCTTTCCGCATGTGTTTCGTCGGGTGCGCCCCCGCAACCTCCGACCTGCACCAAGACAAGCTGCGGCGTGTTGGGCGCTCAGTGTGGATTTGTGGCTGACGGTTGTGGCGGCGTGCTGGATTGCGGTTCCTGCACGTCACCAAGTACGTGTGGTGGCGGCGGTCTCGCCAATCAATGCGGTAGCGTCTGTGTGCCGACCAGTTGCGGCAAGGTGGGAGCGAATTGTGGCGTGATTGCCGACGGTTGTGGTGGCACGTTGACGTGCGGCAGTTGTCAATCGCCTGCAGCCTGTGGTGGCGGTGGCGTGGCCAACGTGTGTGGCTTGCCAGCTTGCCAACCGCGTTCTTGTTCCAGTGTGGGCGCCGCGTGCGGAATCATTTCAGATGGCTGCGGTGGCACGCTTTCCTGCGGTACCTGTGCGAATGGCACGAGCTGCGGCGGCGGTGGTACGCCGAATGTTTGTGGTGCTGGAAGCTGTAGTCCACGCAGCTGTATGTCCGCCGGAGCCGAATGCGGGCTGGTCGGAGATGGCTGTGGTGGTGCGATCGACTGCGGCAACTGTGCGTCGAACGCGCAGTGTGGTTTGGGCGGTCCAAACCTATGCGGGCTCAAGTGCACCCCGAGAACTTGCAACGCGGCTCAAGCGACGTGTGGCTTTATTGGGGATGGTTGTGGTGGCGTCTTGCAGTGTGGCAGCTGCGTTCAGCCCCAAATCTGTGGTGGCGCAGGGGTCGCGAATCAGTGCGGTGGTGCTTGCACCAAGACAACCTGCCAAGCCAGCAACGCCGGCTGCGGACAGCTCTCCGATGGCTGCGGCGCTAGCCTTGATTGTGGAAGCTGCCCGAACGGGCAAACCTGCGGTGGTGGTGGCGTGGCCAACCAATGTGGCAATGGCGTCTGCACAGCCACCACTTGCCAAGCAGCGGGAGCGAACTGTGGCATCATCGGTGACGGCTGTGGTGGGGTGACGAACTGCGGCCAGTGTGCCGGCAATCAAACCTGTGGCGGCGCAGGCGTCCCCAATCACTGTGGCGTGGGGACTACCAGTTGCCAGCCGCTCACTTGCCTGGCCCAAAATGCAACCTGCGGTCCTGTCGCTGACGGTTGTGGTGGGCTTCTCGATTGCGGTGTCTGCCCGAACGGGCAAACCTGTGGCGGTGGCGGAACACCCAGCCGCTGTGGCGGCACCTTGCGCTAGACGTTAGATACGAGCGGCGTTGGTGCCAGCTTCGCCGATACCCACCGAATCCGTGACGAGCGCAACCGGTGCGCCCCCAGGAGGATCAAAGGGGGCTCGCCCATATTGCTGGGTTCCAAGCCCAGGAAAGAGGGGCGCGAGAGCATATTGGCGGAACCAGTACCAGAAGAGGCTGCGCTCCAAGAGCTGGCTCGGGATCTTGCTTTCGACCGCCAAGTGCAGAGCCTTCAACTTACTCCAATGCGTGCCCGGATTTTCGTGGTGTACGAAGTGGTAGCCGTTATTGAACAAGAAAAAATTGGTCAACGCGCCGTTGAAGCTTCGGGAGTGCGCATACTCGGACCAAGGATCAGCATGCACATGCTGTTCATAGTTGAAGAGCATGATGGTGAAGAGCGCAAAGAAACCCGGCAGCCCAGAGACGACAGCCCAGGTGTAGATGCCGGTCTTGACGCCGTGCAGCGCAATCGCACCGCCCAAGAGCGCCAGATGGGCCACGATCACTGCCGCGTACTGGGCTTGGATTTGCCGATACAGCGAGGGCTTTTCCGCTTTAGCCTTGCGGATAAATTCCTTGATCGGCTCACTCTGGAACCAGCTTGAGACGAAGAAATAGCTCATGGCCACGCGGAAGATATGCCGATTGGTGTAACGCCAAGTGATCGTGGCGTCCCCCGCCTTGTTCACCAGCTTGTGGTGATTCAAGTTGTGGGTGGGGATCCACGCGAACGTTGGATACCCATAAAAAATAGAGATCCACATCCCGAAGAGCTGGTTCTGCTGCTTCGTTTTGAAGGTCGGGCAATGGTTGTGGTTGTGAGCAATGACGCCGCATGCCAGCGCAAAGTAACAACTGACCCACCACAGATAGGGAATGAGGTTGGGGTTCAGATATTGAACTGCCACCACGCCCGGTGTGAGGACCATGGTCCAGAGGAGAGTTCTGAGGTCCGCTAAATTTCTAAGTCCCACGTGATTGGGTGGGACTCTATAAGGGGCGAGCCTCGGGGTCTCGTAAATTCCGACACGGTCTGCGGTCAGAGGCCCCTAAAAATCACGCAAAAGATGCTGAAGCCCTCTCTTGCCGGTGATTTATGCGCTGCGTACTCCGAGTAGCGGCGGATCCTGAGGAAATCGCTACTGCCGGAGGTGCCAGGCCTTGGGCGCCAGGAATACCTCAATGCCCAGGGTCGAAAGGGTGATGCCGATCCCCGAGTTCCTTTGCCCGGACCAGGGCAGACGTGGGCTCACGCGATCGCAGCAGTTCCAGTAGGCAGAACCAACCTCGAGCGCTCCGAGGATGCTTCGCGCGCGTTCTTCGCTCGCTGAGTAAACGGAAGCGGTTAATCCGTAAGCAGTATCATTCATGAGCGCAAGAGCTTCGACGTCGTCTTCCACCTTCATCAAACCGATGATGGGGCCAAAGCTTTCGTCGCGCATCACGGACATTTCATGCGTCACGTTCACCAGCACCGTCGGTTCGAAGAAATGCCCAGGATGGTCCGCTCGCTTGCCGCCGAGGAGCACCGTCGCGCCCTTTTCCTTGGCATCAGCTACCTGTGCTTCGAGAAACTCGAGTTGAGCGGTCCTGCGCGCCAAAGGACCGATAGTGGTCTCTGGATGGGTCGGATCTCCCAAACGAAAGCCGCGCACCGTTTGTTCGAAAAGCGCGAGAAATTGATCCCAAATCTTCGCGTGCACGTAGATGCGTTCGACTGAGCAGCAGCTTTGTCCCGTGTTGTAGAAGGCACCGTCCGCGATCCCGGGTGCTGCGGTTTCTACGTTGGCGTCGTCAGCCACGTACACTGGGTCTTTTCCGCCCAACTCAAGCTGTACCTTGATCAGGCGTTCGGCCGCCTTCTTGGCGATCTTCACGCCAGTACCGTGCGAACCGGTGAAGAAGACTCCGTTGACAGGCAAATCCAACAGCGCGCTGCCTGCTGCGCCGTCGCCAATCACCGTGCTGAAGACGGCCTCGGGGACCCCCGCTTCATGGAGCAAACGGGCAATTTCTAGACCGGTCAGCGACGCAAGTTCGCTGGGCTTGTAGAGCACCGCGTTCCCGGTGAGCAGCGCCGGGATGAACACGTTCCCACCAACGAAATAAGGATAATTCCAGGCTGAGATGTTAACGATCACGCCTAGAGGTCCCCAAGAAATCTGTTCGCTCAAGCCTTCCTCGGCGTGAACGGTCTTCTTCGCCAGGAGCCGCTCTGTCTCAGCGAGAAAGAAATCGATGCGCCCGAGGAGCCCAGCAATTTCGTTTCGGGACTGCGCGATGGGTTTGCCGACCTCAGCGGTGAGTGTCTTGGCGAGTTTGCTGGCTTGGGCCATCACGAGCGTCTTAAAACGCGAGATGATACGGCTCCGTTCGGCGAAGGGTCGTGCCGCCCAGGCAGGTTGCTGAGCACGAGCGTTCTCGAACTTGGTAAGGATGGATGTCGGGGTATCGGTTTCGAGCTCTCCTAGCACCGCATCGGTGGCTGGATTGATGATCTGAAGGGCCATGGGGTGAAGATGATAGCTCAAGACGACGCTGACTCGAAGCCTTCCCTGGGCTGCCCGGTACAGGCCCAAAGAGCCAACAGCACCAGGCTCAGCCAGAGCATCAGCGCCAGTCCTAAATGGGCAATCTGCAGCCACGCCGGCGCGCCGACCACGATGTTCAGTCCACCCAGAAGCAGCTGCGCAACGAGTACTATTCGCACTGACCTTGCCCAGGCTCGAACTCTCGGTGATTGCACTCCCTCGGCCACGCGCGTCACGCAGCGAAAAATCGCAGCGCTCAGCAACACGGCGAGCATCGGGTGCAGGATGCGCAGCGACTGTAGAAAGTGCAGGTTACCGGCTCCGAAGCGTTCGCCGAGTGGCGTGATGGGTAGGAGAGGATAGAGCGTATCGCCTAGGGCGGTCAACGCGCCGGTCATTGAGAGTGCCAGCACGCTCAGAAGGGCAAACCCAGCGGGGCGGCGGGCCACGCCCGCTTCGATGCGCAGCCGCTCTGAAAAAGGTGCGCTCCACGCTGTTACGGCGAAGGCCGCGCACAGCAGAGAAGCGGTGGCTAAATGAAGCGGCATCACGATCGCCCGGGCCAGAGATGCGTCGTTGGCAACTAGGCGGCCGAGCACTAATCCAGCGCCGACCAGGCATTCCACGATCATGAGCGCGAGCACCCAACTCGCCGCGCGGTAGGCGAGGTGAGTCCGGGTGAAAATCCGCCGAGACCACGCAAAAACAACGATTGCAGAAATCAGTGCCAGGCCGCTTGTGAGGCGATGGGAGATTTCGATCAACGTCTCGAGCCGGCGAGGCATGTGAAAAATCTCACCGTTGCAGTTCGGCCAGTGCTGTCCACAGCCCGCCCCGGAGCCCGTGACGCGCACTACCGCTCCAAACAGCACGACCAAAACAGTGTAGGCCAGGCCTGCCCAGGCAAAACGACCATAGCGTGAAGAGGACGCAGCTTTTTCGTCGTTCTGGTGCGATAGCAGGAGAGACGCGTCCAAGGTCACGAAGCGTGGGTGTGCCATGATTCTTGGGAGGGGTCGAGGATGACAACACAAGCCCCGTTGCGCTACGCCTGGGAGCACGCGTAGGCTGCGCCTCCGTCTAACCTGCGAGCCCGGAAAAAGTTCCGGCTTTCGCCAACATTTGAGGAAGAATCGATGTCAGAAGCGTTTTTTCGCGGCATAGAAAAGATCCGCTACGAAGGCCCGGAAACCGAAAACCCTTTGGCGTTCCGCTACTACGACAAGGATCGTCTTGTGCTCGGCAAGCGGCTTGAAGACCATCTGCGCGTAGCCGTCTGTTACTGGCACACTTTCGCATGGCACGGAAACGACGTGTTCGGCGCGGGCACGTTTGAACGTCCCTGGTTAAAGAGTGGCGACGCCATGGTGCGCGCAGAAGAGAAGCTGAAAGTGGCGTTTGAGTTTTTTGAAAAACTCGGCCAGCCATTCTTCGCCTTCCACGACCGCGACGTCGCGCCCGAGGGCAACACGCTCAAAGAGAGCCACGCCAACCTCGACCGCATTCTCGAAAAGATGCAGGCGGAAATGGCGCGTACGGGCACCAAGCTGCTCTGGGGAACGGCCAATCTTTTTAGCCACCCCCGCTACATGAGCGGCGCCGCCACCAATCCCGATCCGGAAGTCTTCGCGTACGGTGCGGCTCAGGTTCGCAAGATCCTGGACGCAACCCACCGCTTGGGTGGTGAGAACTACGTGCTGTGGGGCGGGCGTGAAGGCTACGAAACATTGCTGAATACCGACATGAAAGCGGAAATTGAGCAGTTTGGTCGCTTTCTAGCGCTCGTGGCAGAGCACAAGCACAAGATCGGCTTCAAGGGCTTACTCCTGATTGAGCCCAAGCCCAAAGAGCCCACCAGTCACCAGTACGACTTCGACACGGCGACCGTGCACGCGTGTCTCCAGAAGTTCGGTCTGGAAAAAGAATACAAGGTTAACATCGAAAATAATCACGCCATCCTCGCGGGCCATAGCTTCCAACATGAAGTGGCGTACGCAGCGGCCAATGATCTCTTGGGCAGCATCGACATCAACCGCGGCGACTCTTTGCTCGGTTGGGATACCGACCAATTCCCGAATGATGTCACCGAGACCGCGCTCGTGCTCCACACGATCCTCAAGGCCGGCGGACTCACCACCGGTGGCATGAACTTCGACGCCAAGCTTCGACGCCAAAGCACTGAGCCTGATGACCTCTTCCATGCGCACATTGGCGGCATGGACACGTTGGCTCATGGCTTGCTCATGGCGGAGAAGATGATCACGGACAAGAAGCTCGAGCAGGTGATCGAGAAGCGTTACGAAGGTTGGCGCGGAGAACTCGGTCAGCGCATTTTGGGCAAGAAAGAGACGCTGGAGAGCCTGAGTGATCTGGTGCTGAACAAAGGCCTTGAGCCCAAGCCGTGCTCGGGTCGCCAAGAGCTGCTTGAGAATCTCGTCAACAAATACAGTTGAGAATAGCGGGCTCCGAGTCCGGGTCAGCGATGGCCCGGCTTGGCGCCTGGATGCCAGCCATGCTGTTTGATGTCATTGCCGTGATCATCGGTATCTCCTACACGCTTCGCCGATTGAGCTTGGCTCGGCAGGAAATCCCTGTAGGGAGTGTGTTGCCGCCGGGGTTCGAAGCCTGGCGGGCCGCGCAATTGCGTGCCTACTTCTTGGGCGCGAGTGTCTGTTTCGGGAAGGTGGTGTTGGGGAACGCCTTCTTGTTCGTCATGGGTCGATTGGCGGTGGGCGACGAAAGTTGGGGCAAGCGAGGCGTGAGCATGGCTATTGATGTGCTTTGGATCGTGGGCCTGGTCGTGGCCATGTTGAAGAACGCCCAGGCACGCAAGGTGCGGCAAAATCTGAATTTGCCCGAAGTTTTTGCGAGCTGAGGAAAGCTTTTGCCTCGGCAGGCGTACTTAGCTCACGATGCATGCTGACTGGCAAAGCTTGGGAGTTGCGTTGGCGGGGCTGTACGAGGCGCGTCGGATAGCAGAACAGTCAGCAACCCTGGTTCTGGCTCCCATCACAGACGACTCTCCGTTATTGTGGAACCTTGCGAGCGCTGCGCGCGGCGCCAGCACCGTTTGGGAACCGTCAGTGCCCAGGCGAATGAGGTTCAGGGATCTTGGCCGGATCCGCTGTCGGCTCCGCTGAAGGAACTCGAGCGCTCGGTGGCGGTGGAATCGTATTCGCCGGTCGATTTTTGAGGCACTCTTCGAGCTTCGCTGTGATCTGCGGAGGAGCTCCGGGCGGGAGCGTTGGCTTACCCAGCACGTTGTGGAAGATACGCTTCCAATGGAAGGAACTATCAAACCCAAACGCCAACCAAACAAACATGGCGCGCCCCTTGATGTTTCCATACGGGACGCCGCCACCCCGACCGCCGTTCCAGGCGCGTGAATCCATGCTGTTGTTGCGGTTGTCTCCGAGCACCCAGACTTCACCGGGAGCGACATGATAGGGCCCTTGCCGTCCATCGAAGCGCCCCTCTTCATGAATAGTGAGATACGAGTATTTCCCAAGGTGCTCCATGTAGAGCTCCCCGCGTTCGGTACTCGCGGAGCCCGCATGGAATTCGTAGGTGCCAATGTGGCAACTGGGAACCGGCCAGCCATTGATGATCGGGTGCCCGCCTTCGAGCTCCAGCACGTCGCCCTCCGTGGCAATCACGCGCTTGATGAAATCCTGACGATCCGCAATTGGATCCTGCTCCGGGAATTCGAACACCATCACATCGCCGCGTCCGGGAGGCATCGAGCTCAAAAATCGAGTCTTCGTAAACGGGACGCTGGGGCCGTAAACGAGCTTATTCACGAAGATATGATCTTGGATTTGGAGCGTAGGCAGCATCGAGCCGCTCGGGATCTTGAACGCCTCCACCACGAAAGCACGCAGCAAGAGCGCGACACCAATCGCGACACCGATCGATTCGGCGTACTCGCGCAGTTCGGATTTCTGCCAGCGCGCGAGATTTTCTTCAACCTGATGCGCTGCCTCAGCGAGTGCCTTCGTGAAGGCTTCGGCATCGAAGGGGCGGCTGTCGAGCGTCGCTCTCAGGTTATCGAGTGCCTGGCGGATATCTTCTTGCTTGGAGCTGGGCAGCTCACGTTGGATGCGGTTGGGATTGCGGGTGAGGATGCGTTCGGCATCATCAATCAGGTGTAACGCACTTTCAAACGTGCGGCGTAGCTCGCGTGGGATATCGCTACGGCCCGCGACGCTCAGCTCGCCCGCAAACGGCAACGAATGCCGATAGTGATAGAGCACCATTTCGAAGATCGTAAAAAAGACGATCGCGGCCGGCACTCGCTGGTCCTTCACGAACCATTGGAGCTGGCCCAGCAAGCTCGATGCGTGCTCCTCACCGCCGCCGATGAATTGCACCGCGAGCGCGGCAAGCCCGATCGGGACTACGAGATACCACAGCGGCCAGAATAGGTAGCGCTGGAGCGGGCTTGAGGTGGTGTTCGAGGGGGAGTTGGCCAAATCGCCCTGGTTCCTTACTCGTCACCCCAATCCGAGGCAACCAGCTACGGAGCGTCTCCAACTTGCACCAGGTAGTCGACCCGGGCAGCCGCGGAAGATGGCGTGCTTCGACCGATACTTTGGCTGTGATCAAGCACCAAATAGTAGTCTCCGGGTGGCGCCGACATGAAGCGTTTCACGGGGGCTCCAGCTGCAAGCACTTCGTCCATCAGGGGCGGGGCGGTGAGTGTCGCCGGAGCGCTGCCCCGGATGTACTGCTCGACCATGACGTCGCCGAGCCCCTTGGGGACAATGAATGCATCCACAGCGGGGGCACCATCCACGGAGAACGTGAGGAACAAGGCTTGCCCTTTAGAGCGCACTGAAAATCCGGAGATAAAGTCTTGCTGACCCGGCTGGAGCTCGGTGCGGTCGTTGCCAAGCTCGCTATTTTCGGACTCGCCCACTGTAAATGGCCGAAATGGGCGTTGACCGGGTGGGATGAGCCCGAGGCCAAAGTCCGTCTCTCCTGCGTTGCTATACCGGATCACAGTGAAGCCTTGCCGGAGCTGGCCTTCAACGATCTGTTTGCCTGTTTCGTTGGGATCGACACCCGTGAGTGCAATCCCAGCCTGCGCCAACGCGGAACCCACCGACAACGTCTCAAACTGCGTCGCCGTGATATTTCTGGGGCGGAAGTAGACGTACAGTGCACCCTCGTGCAGCCGAAAATCAGGCGCAAACTCGACGAGGCCACGCGTTCGAAAACCTATGCGGCCAGTGACGTTCGTCCAACCGTACCCCTTTCCCGAGTATTGCAGCACAAAGGATTTTCGGGTCTCGTCGTCGATGATCTGACTCTCACAGCTTTCCGCAAAGAATCGGCCCGCAACAGGCTCCTGATTGCTCATGCGTAACGGAGCACCGCGGCCTAACATCTCCTCACAAAAGCGCTCCAGGCCAAACTTCAGGATATCAAAGCGCAGCGACTTGTTTTGTGGGTTGTTCACGACGCCCGCACCCAACACCGCGAGCGAACCGCGACCCACGGCCTCGCGCGAGGCGCAGCTCGGTTGGATGACCAGGCAGAGCAGAAGCAGGTAGAGCCAACGCCGCTCTTTGAGAACAAAACGAATACGGACCATTCAGGCCACGATACACCAGAACCGAAAGAGGCGCACATCCGGCTCTAGAGCCCAAGATTGACCAGATCCAGCGGCTCGCTCACGATGAGCACAGCTATGAGCCACATTGCAGTTCTTGGAGCCGGCGCCTGGGGCAGCGCCTTGAGCTTGGTGCTGGCGGGGAAGGGCAATGACGTTAAGTTGTGGACATATGATGCTGAGCACGCGCTGGCGCTGACGCGCGATCGCGAGAATCTCGCTTTCTTCAAAGGTTTCCCACTCCCTGCGAGCGTTGCGCCGACGTCGGACATCGCGCTGTGTGTTCGCGGGGCTGCGCTCGTCGTCGTCGTTGTTCCGACGTCCGCCTATCGGGCAACGCTGTTGCAGCTTGAGCCTCACCTCGAACGAGATGCCACGTTGGTGACCGCGACAAAAGGAATCGAAGACGGGACGCTGATGCTGCTGAGCGAGGTCGTTGAAGATTGCCTGGGTGCGGATGTCGCCTATCGAAGCGTCGTGTTGTCGGGGCCAAGCTTTGCCAAAGAGGTTGCGCTGGGCATGCCAACGAACATTGTGGCCGCAGGGGTCGATGCCAGGCTGGTGGGGGCCGTGCAAACGAGTCTGTCAACCGAGCGTTTTCGAATCTACGCGAGCACTGATCCGATCGGGGTTCAGGTGGGTGGGGCACTCAAGAATGTGATCGCGATTGCAGCTGGAGCTTGTGAGGGTTTGGGTTTCGGCCACAACACGCGGGCGGCGTTGATCACGCGTGGTTTGGCTGAGATGTCCCGCCTGGCAGTGGCCAAAGGCGGTGACGTCCTGTCACTTGCCGGGCTCGCAGGGCTTGGAGATCTGGTGTTGACGTGTACGGGAGAGCTGTCGCGAAATCGAACCGTTGGCTACGAAATTGGGCGGGGGCAACCCTTGGCAGAGGTGCTGGCCGGGCTGGGCCATGTCGCCGAGGGTGTAGATACCGCACGGAGCGCGTACGAACTGGCGACCGCACTCTCGGTGGAACTCCCGATCTCAAGTGAGGTTTATCGAGTGTTGTTCGAGGGTAAGAGCGCCCTTGACGCGGTCCGCGACGTTCTAAAAAGGCCACTCGGGCGCGAATGGCCTTGAGTGAGGCCTTGGTGTTGTGCTGGAGTTTGCTAAGGTCTGCGCGCTAATGGCAACCCTTCGCTACTATCCTTCTGAAGATGCCCCGGCTCTTTTTGCGCTCACCAAACCGGTAACCACCATCGGACGGGCACTCGAAAACGATGTGCACTTGGATGACCCGAGCGTCGCCGAGCAGCACGCCCAGATTATCTTCAATGGGCGGGACTTTCAGCTTGAAGAAATCGACAAGGAAGCAGAGATTTCAGTCAACGATAAGCGCAAGCGGCGCCTGCGGCTTGCGCACGGCGATAGGATCAAGCTGGGGCGGGCCACTTTGGGGTTCTCGATGTACTCCGAAGTGGTGCAGGCCGAGTCGAGCAGTGGCAGCAGCCAGGAGGGCAATCTGTTCGCGGGGCTGCGCCGCTTACACACGTTCAGCGAGCGCCTCATGCAGCAATCGTCCGTGGATGAGCTCTTGGGAGCCTTGCTCGATGATGTGATCGAACTCACGGGCGCCGCGCGTGGCATGGTGCTCTTAGTCGATGCGGGAGAGCCGAGTACCCAAGCTCGCGTGCGGGCCTCACGCGACGTGAAGCGGGAGACCATCGAGAACCCTTCCAGCCAAATCAGCGATAGTATCGTGCGCCAGGTGATTGAGAGCCGGCGGCCGCTGATTGTGAGCGACGCGCTTTCTGACACCACCTTCGGAAAGAGTGTGAGTGTGATGTCCCTCAAGCTTTCGAGCGTGATGTGCGCGCCGCTTCTAAGCCAAGGGGACGTGATCGGTGTCATCTATCTCGGCAACGACGAAATCAAGCACCTTTTTGATCGTCGTCAGCTGGATCTGCTGACCATCTTTTCGGCTCAAGCTTCCTTGATCCTGCAGAACGCAATGCTGCTCACCGCCCTCAAAGCTGACAAAGAGAAGCTGAGCGCGGAACTTGCGGATAAGCGCTTCGGCGAGATCATTGGCTCATGCCCTTCGATGTTAGAAGTGTTTCGTAAGCTGCAAAAAGTCGCCACCACCGATATCAGCGTGTTGATCACCGGCGAAACCGGCACCGGCAAAGAACTGATCGCTCGGGAAATCCATCGGCGGAGCCAACGCGCCAAAGGGCCGTTCGTGACCGTGAATTGCGGAGCCATTCCTGAGAATTTGATCGAAAGTGAGATGTTTGGGCACGTGAAAGGTGCGTTCACGGGAGCAATTGCCAGCCGAACCGGGAAATTTCAGCAGGCTGATGGCGGAACGCTGTTCCTCGACGAAGTGGGTGAGCTGCCCTTGCTGCTCCAAGTCAAGCTGCTGCGCGCGATTCAGGAGCGCGTGGTGGTCCGAGTTGGCGATAGCCGCCCCGAGAAGTGTGATATTCGGATTTTAGCGGCTACCAACCGCAACCTGGAAGAGATGATTCAGGCCGGTGGGTTTCGAGAAGATTTATATTATCGACTCAATGTGGTGAATCTATGGTTGCCGCCGCTGCGTGAGCGCGGGGATGATGTGCTGATCATCGCCAAAGCCCTGTTGAGCAAGTATTCCGAGGAGCTGAATCGTCCGGTTAAGGGCTTTGCCCCGCAAGCGCTGCCCGCCATCCGAAAATATCCCTGGCCCGGCAATATTCGGCAGCTCGAAAATCGCATCAAAAAAGCCCTGGTGTTGTGCGACCGCACGCTGTTGAATCCGGAGGATCTGGATCTCGGGCCCGAAGCTCAGGCGCCCATCGTACCGCTTGAAAAAGCCAAGGAAGATTTCCAGCGCAGCTACGTGCTGGAAGTCTTGGAACGCAACAACGGCAATCGCACGCAAACAGCGCGGGACCTAGGCGTTGACCCTCGAACTATTTTTCGGTATCTCGAAAAAGAGAACATGCCGATTGGGCAAAAGCTGGGTGACGAGCCGTAGCTTGCAGGGTGGCCACGAACCCTTAGTGAACGTCGCCGACTAACCAAGCAAACCCGGGTACCAAGACTTCCTCGGGAGTGGCTCCGCCGTGGCGCTCGCGGCCCGTCCCACCGTCGAACGGATCGAGATGGAAGCCGTGATCACCAAACACAAAAGCAAGAGTGCGAGGCGCCAGCTTACCCAAAAATTGCGCGAGAGCTTGGCTCGTTTCTTCGGCAATTTCGTCGAACCGCTCATTCAATGGAGCGCCGGGGGCCTCAAGGCTAGCCTGGACAACGTCGAGCTTGTGGAGTTCACGATGCCCGGTTTTGACACGACGGAGCGTGGTGGCGTTGCGACCGTGGGCGACAACAGCGGGGCTCTCATCTGCCACTTCGAGCGGGTTAAATTCCTTGAGTCCAGCTGGGCCGCGGCCGATCAGTTCTAACTGAGTCGTGGTGGTGGTGGGCAAAGCAGACCACAGAAGCAGCCGTTCAGCCAGCGCAGCGCGCCCAGCCACGAGCTGCTGCAGACGTTCCTCAACGCGCAGGCCGAGATCGAAACGCAGGGCGTCCACCAAAATCAGCTGCACACTTCTTGCGCCATGCAGGCGCCCAATGCGTGCCGCGATGTCGGGCACATCGAGCACCATGGTAGGTCGCTTGCCACGGTGGCGGAGCGCATCAAAGGCATCCGTATAGCTGCGTTCGAAACTCTTGCTCCAGGCTTCCGCGACGGAGCGTGCGCGAGGGTCATCGAGCCCGGATACGATGGCGTTGCTCAAGGGGACGTAGCTTGAGACAAACAGGCGTTCAATCACACTGAGCGGCTTGGGCCCTCGTGCGGTGTCTAGCTCTGTGACCCACTCCGGCCATCGGGCGCTCAATGTGGGGTCTTGGCGTCGAATTGGGGCATTTCGGATGGGATCCGGGGTCGGAGCGATGAGTTCGAGTGCAGGTTCAGGCGCGTGCGTGGCGGCATACGTGTGCTCGTTCTGGACGGAGGCTTGTTCGTCAAAGTCCGTAGCGTCGCTGTCGACGTCATCGGTGTCATCGGTGTCATCGGCGTCGTCAGGTTCATCCCTGTCGTCAACGTCGTCAATCTCGTCGAGGTCTTCTTCATCGACATCAGTCGCGTCGCTGTCTGCGAGGTTAAGCTCGGTATTCTCGAAATTGGAAGCCGGCACTTCTGCGTTCGACAGTTCCATGGCGGCCACACTGTGGGATACAGCTGGCACCACTTCAGGGACTGGTTCACTGGGCAGACGCCGGTTCGAGTCCGTCAACAGATCCGACAGCCGGCACGGCGCTTGGTAGCCCTTGAGACCCAGATTGATCGTTTGTAGCAAGACTTGGACGGGACGTCCGCTCACGGCCGTTGACC
>Ga0105048_10011011_pt1 | contig 14306 bp, 8 predicted proteins | sample MAT05_FD_78382 | JGI IMG/M metagenome (GOLD analysis project Ga0105048, IMG submission 78382) | Freshwater microbial communities from Lake Fryxell liftoff mats and glacier meltwater in Antarctica - MAT-05 | ecosystem: Environmental > Aquatic > Freshwater > Ice > Liftoff microbial mat | place...
TGCAAGGGTGCTAAATAGCTGTCAATTTTAAGCAATTACTTATAATGAATATTTATGCCGATAGTTAAAAGCAGAAATATCAATTTTTGTATGCTATAACATAGTATAAAAAATACCCTTTTTTACTGCAAAGCAGCTGTTAGTTTAAGTTAATGGTAAACAACTTTCTAAAGTGTTTTGTTAAAAAAATAAGATCAAATATACAGGAATATGGGGAATGAATTTATTTTGTATAAGTTTACGCTACTGGCAGGTTATGATTTAAGGGCGTAAATTATATACCCAAATTTATATTGAGTTAAAAGTATCCTCTACTAATTGTACATGTTAAATACCCTCTATTTTTTATGGCCCTTATTATAGCTGAAAGCAAAGTTGAAAAATTAAACATCCCCTCTTTTTGACTAGCAATCTTTTATAATCGGCATAAAACATCGTTACATTTTAACCCAGCTTTTGTAGTTTAATTGCTGTAAGGGTTTCAAATAGAGTTCAGGTATGTATTTTAGGCAACTTTGGGCAAAAGTAAATATGGCTCATTTAGAACTAAAAAAATGCAGGATATTATATTGATTGAATTTTACTAAATACTAAGTTGCATAAGTAGCATTTATAAGGGTTGTACAGATGAACTTAAGCAAAAATTACATAAAGAAAAATAACAGCACTGTAACAAAGTAAAAACTTATAATCCCATAGTATTTTGTTTTTGCCTCATACTATTAAGAGAGGGGTCCATTTCTATAGCTTTATCACACATTGATTGTCCCTTGTCTTTTTGCCCTTTCTTTTGAAAACATAAGCCTGCCTGGTATAAAGCCTTACCATCTTTCGCATCTAATTCCATCAGCTTTTGGCAGTAACTCAATGATTTATCGTACATTTTTCCATTGTAATAAGCTTCGGCAATATCCCGAAGCAATTCGGTATCGCCAGGTTTTTTTTCTATTAAGCCAAGTAGTAATTTTTCACCTTCAATAAATTGACCTGAATAAATGTAGGCATACCCTAAATTTTCAACAAAGTCATTTTTTTGTGGATAGCCTTTTTCCGCCGCCTTATTAAAATAAACTACAGCATTTTTAAAGTCGTTAAGTGTATAATAAACCATACCTAATTCATAAACCCAGGTATTCTTCTCTTGATTAAGCAAAATAGCTTTGGAATAATATGGCACAGCACTTTTGTATTGTTCCATATCAAGATAACTTCTTGCCAAAGTGTAATTTGCTTCAGCATCTGTTGGGTTTTTAGCTAAATAATTAGAAAGCCCTTTAATAGCACTACCATAATCTTCTTCCTGGTAATTGCACATGGCAATAATTTTTTCTGCATTTTGGCAAGTACTATGTTTTGTTGCAATGGCTTTAGCTTTAACAAATTGCCTGTAGTTATAATATAATTCCATCAATTCTTTAGCGGCTGCACTATTGTTTGGATCTAACTCAAGCGCTTTGGCAAAGCTGGATATAGCTTTATCTACCTTTCGCATTTCGAGGTTTACGTATCCATTTTCTATATAAGCGGCTACATAATTTTTATTGAAATTCAGCGCTTTATCAAAATGCATGGAAGCCATCAAATTCTGACGGTTAGCTTTAAACTCAATAGCTTTCTGAAAATAAATTTCAGCACTATCAGTTAACTGTGCGTTAATATAACCACAGCTTACCAAAAGGATGGCAATTAATAGGGGGTATTTCATAGTACGGTAATTAACAAAAACTATTCCAATAAAAAAATCAATAGAATATTATAGCTCCTAACGCTGGTAAATGGCAATTTATTTCATACAAAACTGTTTCTTTATCCACAATAGTTATTTCTGGTGCCGGATTAAACACATCTCCAGTGCCATAAAACTCAATAGCATCACTATTAAAAACTTCTTTCCATGATGATTTACCTTGTACCTGAATTTTCCAGTCACGCCTTACCTCCGGAGTTACATTCAATATTATTAGTAAATCATTTTCTCTATTATTTCCTATTCTTTTATAGGCTATCACCCCCTCTGCTGCATGATTAAGGTCAACCCATTCAAATCCTCCTGGCTCAAACTGAAGCTGGTACAATGCCGGCTGAGATGTATATAACTTATTTAAAGCCGTTACACATTCCTTCAATTTTTTATGCCCTTCAAATTGCAATAGCTCCCAATCTAGTTCAGTTTTATGATTCCATTCACTCGTTTGCCCAAACTCATCGCCCATAAAAAGTAATTTACCACCAGGATGGGTAAACATGTAAGTGTACATTAAACGCAGGTTTGCAAACTTTTGCCACTCATCGCCGGGCATTTTATAAAGCATTGGGCTTTTGCCGTGTACAATTTCATCATGGCTAAGTGGTAGCATAAAGTTTTCATCATTATAATACATCATACTAAAGCAAAACTTATTTTGATGATACTTCCGATAAACCGGATCCAGTTTAAAATAATCAAGTGTGTCATGCATCCAGCCCATCATCCACTTCATACCAAAACCCAACCCGCCCAAAAAAGTTGGTTTACACACTCCCGGCCAGTCGGTGGCCTCTTCTGCAATGGTTTGTACATCCGGAAAATCCCGGTAAATGGTTTCATTTAATTCTTTGATGAATGCAATAGCTTCAATATTGCCATTACCGCCGTATTCGTTGGGTTCCCATTGGCCCTCGGTTCTGGAATAATTAAGTTTTAACATAGAACTTACAGCATCTACCCTAATACCATCAATATGGAATTTATCAAACCAAAACCTTGCACTACTTATTAAAAAAGACTTAACCTCTCCCCTTTTGTAATTAAAAATATAACTATTCCAATCCGGGTGAAATCCTTTGCGCATATCAGCATATTCGTAGGTGTGTGTTCCATCAAACATAAACAAGCCATGGGCATCATAGGGAAAATGAGAAGGCACCCAATCAAGCACTACTCCAATACCGGCATTGTGAAAAGCATCAATCATTGCCATAAAATCTTCCGGAGCTCCAAACCTGCTGGTAGGGGCAAAAAAACCAGTGCCCTGGTACCCCCAACTTCCGTCGTAAGGATGTTCCATAACGGGCATTAACTCAATATGAGTAAAGCCCATATTTTTTACATAAGGTACCAGCCGCTCTGTAATTTGCTGGTAGGTATTATATGTTTCCTCATCATTTTTATCGGGCCTCATCCAGCTTGCTAAATGCACTTCATACACACTCCACGGGGCATTAAGGGCATTATGTTGCTTCCTGTTTGTCATCCAATCAATGTCGTTCCATTTGTATTGCATTTCCCAGGTAATGGAGGCTGTCATTGGCCGCTTTTCCCAAAAGTTTGCATAAGGATCTCCCTTGTCTATTGCGGCTCCTTTATAACCAATGATATGATATTTATAAACATCTCCTTTTTTAAAATTTGGAATAAAGCCTTCCCAAATACCTGAATTATCGAGCCTTACAAACAGCGGGTAACTATCGTTATTCCAATCATTAAAGTTACCTTTTACACTAACTTTTGTTGCATTGGGAGCCCATACTGCAAAATAATAACCAGGTGTATTTAATACCACGGCTGGTTTGTTTCCAAACAACTCATACCCATTATATAAACTTCCGTTTTGGAAATTATTTATATCCTCATCCGTGAGTATTGAATAGTTCCAGACAGGTTTGGTACTATCTACAAAATGTACGTCTTCGTATTTGGCAATAACAATACCGGTTGTTTTATTTTCCATGGCAGTAACTTATTATGGTGATATACTTTACTAAATGTTAAGTACAATTTTTAAATATATTGTTGAATGCTGGTCTATTTTACCACCCAAAATTTTACCACTAAAAATTTTGATTTTACCATTAAAATAAAAATAACAGCAACTGAATCTTAAATCGGCACCTTTGAATTAACGTAAATTTAAGGATACTCTTGGGTGATTAAATATATTTTATTCAATATTTACCATTCTATCAATACTAAACCAACAAACTAACTAATTAATGATGATTAAAATTTTGAAGTATCTGTTACCCTTATTATTTTTTTCTGTAAATTATGCAAAAGCCCAAAACATTTCCGGAAAAATTTTTGATAGCACTAACAATAAAGCTGTATCGTATGCTGTGGTAGCAATTTTAAAGCCTGTAGATTCTATTTTGATGAAATTTGTTCGTACAGATAAAGAAGGTAATTTTTCACTTAAAAACGTAAAAGCGGGAAAGTATATTTTGATGATAACACATCCTATATATGCAGACTTTATTGATGATATCAACAATAAGGAAGAAGGCCTCAATTTAAAAATGATTTCATTTATTCCCAAAAGCAAATTGTTGCAGGAGGTAATTATAAAATCTGGTTCACCTATCAAAATAAAAGGTGATACTATTTCTTACACTGCCGATAGTTTTATTGTGAGTGCCAATGCCAATGTTGAAGAACTTTTAAAAAAATTACCCGGCATTCAGGTAGATAAAGACGGCAAGATAAAAGCTATGGGAGAACAGGTGCAAAAAGTGTTGGTAGATGGTGAAGAGTTTTTTGGAGATGACCCTGGTATGGCGGTAAAAAATCTGCGGGCAGATGCGGTAAAAGAAGTACAGGTGTATGATAAAAAAAGTGATCAGGCAGAATTTACAGGTATAGACGATGGGCAAAAGCAAAAAACTATTAACCTAAAACTAAAAGAAGACAAGAAAAAAGGATATTTTGGAAAGTTAGACGGGGCTGGCGGATTGATGGATAAAATTGACAATAGGTACAATACCAGTGCAATGTTTAATGCTTTTAAAGGTAAAAGAAAATTATCGGCATTTTTGCTAAGAGGAAATACCGGCCAGGATGGGTTAAGTTGGCAGGATAATGAAAAGTTTGGGGGAGAAAATGACAATATGAGTATGAGTATGGATGATGATGGTGGTGCAATGTTCATGTGGCGTGGAGGTAATGGTACAGATGAAGAACCTTTTATTAATACAGAAAATGGTTTTATAACCAATACCAATGCTGGTTTTCAATACTCCAACAAGTGGAATGATAAAAAAACATTTAATTTTTCACCAAAATACAATAGCCAGCTTTACAATAACACAGAGAGAAGGTTTTTGCAAAGGCAAATAGGCGATTCTATATTAAATGACAACTCAGTAAAAAATGTAGATGTAAACAGGCACAATTTTAAAAATAGTGTTATGTATGATATAAAATTCGACAGCAGTAATAGCCTTAAAGTAACTGTGAAAGCAAATATTTATAACTCACAAAGTGTTGAAGAAACTGATGCTGAAAGTAGAAGTAATACAGAAATATTAAAAAATAAAAGTAGCAGGCTTTTTACCCAAAATACAGAAAAAAGCTCTTTTACTGCCAGTGCATTATTCAGGCATAAATTTAAAAAAGCCAGAAGAACTTTTTCTATAAATACTGATTGGAATAAGCTGAACAGCGAGGGTAGAAATTTTTTAAAGTCGAACAATCAAACCTATTTTAATGGACTGCCTTCCTTTAATCAGTTACAAGATCAAATGATTGATAATAATAAAACTACACAAAAACTTACAAGCAAACTTGTATACACAGAGCCCTTAAATAAGAAATTTTCGTTAGAGGCCAGCTATGAAATTTCGTACACCAAAGGCTCCAATAGCCAAAATATTAACAGCTTTACAACAAATTCAGGTAAATATGATACGTTTATAGATACACTTTCAAACAACTTTGATCAGGTAATCACCATCAATAAACCTGCTACTAAAATCAGTTATAACTATAAAAAAATAAAGTTTAATATTGGAAGTGGTTTTGGCATTACCAATTTTGATTTTAATGACCGCTCTATTGGAAAAAATTATGTACGAAACTTTACCAATATATTTCCGGGTGCAGGGCTTACTTATACCTATCAGCCAAACCACAGTATCAATTTTAATTACAATGGTAATACTGCACAACCTAGTATAAACCAACTACAGCCCTTACGAAACAATAACGACCTCTTTAATCAATATATTGGTAATCCAAATCTTAAACAGTCTTTTACAAATTCACTCAACATAAGCCACAACTCTTACAATTTTGTAAAAGATATCTGGATGTACCAATCTTTTAATGTGAGAAACACATCTAACGCAATTACCAACAGCATTACCATAAGTGTAGATAGCGGTAAAACCACTACACAACCAATTAATACCAATGGCAATATTAGTATGAACTTTTGGAGTGGCTTTGGTTTTAAAGTGAAAAAAATTAATTTAAATATTGAATTGCAACCAAATTTTAGCTACAATAAATTTGCAGATGTTATAAATGGAAAAACCAGTTTTGCAAGAAATCTTAGTGCAGGTATGGGCTTCTTCGTAAGAAAAACAAAAGATAAAAAATATGAATTTTCAATAGGGAACGATGTGAGTTATAACAGAAATACTACCTCACAAAATAATACTGTCAACAATTTTTTAACCAATACAGCAAGTGTAAATTCAACGCTATACTACAAAAAAGTATGGTCGCTAATTACTGACTATAATTTTTTTGCAAGGCAAAAAACTATTCAGTTTACTGATAACCTAACCAACCATATTTTAAATGCGAGGCTGCAACGCACCTTTAAAGCAAATGAGTTTACAGCTTATTTTTTGGTAAGAGATATTTTTAAACAGAACATAGGCATTGAGAGAAACTTTAACAGCAACAGCAGTTCAGAAGTTACCAACCTTCGCTTACAACAATACTTTATGGTTGGCTTTACCTGGGATTTTAAAAATAAAACTGCTGCGGCAAAGTAACTGCCAAATGAAGTTGGATGGTACGGATAAAAAATAAAAAAATAAAAATTTATCAAAAATGAAAAAAATATTGCAGATAGTAATTATTTTTACAATAGCATCAATAAGGGTGAATGCTCAACAGTTTATAGATAAAGCGGTGATAGAATTTGAGGTTAAAACCAATATCAAAAAAACTATGAGCAATAGTAGCTGGGCCGAAATGATAAAAGAGAATTTACCACAATTTAAAACTGGTTACTACCAATTTAGTTTTAGCAATAATAAAAGTAATTACAAATTTAATCGTTGGGATGAGAAGGCAAAAGTGCCTGAATATATGCGCACAAATGATGAACAAAACATTTATTATTTTGATCATAATTTAAATAAAATCTATCAGCAAAAATCAATTTTTGGATCTAATATTATGATTGAAGATAGCATACCTGCTATTAAGTGGCGCCTTACCAACGAAAGCAGGTTGATAGAAGGTTTTAATTGCCGCAAAGCAGTAGGAATAATTAACGATAGTGTTTATGTTTTTGCTTTTTATACTGAAGAAATTTTGATACCGGGTGGCCCTTGCAGTATTAATGGCTTACCGGGCATGATTTTGGGCCTTACAATACCAAGAATGTACACTTCATTTATTGCAACCAAAATTATGTTGACTGGTGTAAAGGAAGACGAACTGAAACCAATTGCTGCCAAAAAATACCTTACAAGAGGTGGTTTAAAAAAAATGATTAACGATAGAGCACAAGAATGGAGCGATAGCGATGATGAGGATTCTAACTCCTGGAAAAACCAGTTTGTATGGGGAGCTCTGCTATAAATATTAATTGTGGGGTAGGTTACTTTATTACAATTTGGAACAATTTTAGTTTTTTAAAAACTTTATCCACCAAGGCAATTTATTTAATTGTAAACCTGCATATTTTTCTTCTATAGCACCAAAACTGCTATAAAAAAAGGCAAGACTATTTATATTACTTCCTTCAAAGTCGAGTAGCATATCCTGCCCGGCATATTCTTGTATAAAAGCATTGAGTAGCGCATGCGAAGCACCTACGGTTTTGCCATCAGGATGATTGCCAACTAAAATATAATAAACTCTCTTTTTAAAGAAAAAAAACACACAGGAAGCCAATAGCTCGTTTCTGGCAGAATAAATGCCATAGGTAATTGCCTGATTTCTTTTATGCAACAAACCGTACAGGTTTTTAAAATTTGCATAGTCATTTTGAGTAATGGGCGAAAATTGATTGGATTGTTGTATTGCTAAAGCTATCACTTCATCAACCGGAAAATCTTTTTTAACAACACAATTTAACTGAGCCGATTTTTTAACATTACGCCTGATATTCTCTCTAAAATTCTTGTATAAAACAGTATAGCTCTTATCTAAGTTCAATACATAATTCATACGCTGGTACAAAACGAAATCTTTTAACTCAAAATAATTTCCAGAATTTAAATAAATATCCCAGTACTTAAACTTTAGAGGAATAGCTTTTAAAAACTGTTCAACTATAAAAGCGTTTATATTGTTACCAAAAACTCCAAGAGAGGCTGCAAAAAAAGGTTGGTATAAATAACAGATAGTATACTTTTTTTTCCAGGTAAGAGGCATCACAGCTTCGTAATTATTTAATACCAATGCATCCCAGTTTTCACTCATCGCATCCAGGTAAAAACTATTGGCATAAATCAAACCATTATCAGCAGATTTAATACATTCATCCCATTTTAATGTATCAATTTGGTGATATAGTAGGTATTGAATAGCCACAGTTTAAAACACAAATTGAGGGAATATTTTCTTTAACGATATGTTTTGAATATCTATGCTAAAGGAGATATTTTTTAGAAACCTTTGTTCTGTAATTGTCGATTTAAAATAATCGCTATAAACCTTGCTGTACAAAATAGGTATATAAATATTCACCGTATTTTTAAATACTGATAGTTGAAGTCCGGCATCATAAATAAGCTTTCCCTGGTTGGCATTTTTTGCCCATGCTTCAGCATAAGTACCAATATCTACAAAAATTTTTAAGGGCAATTTTATAGGCAATAATTGAAGAGGGTTAATAGCAGATGGAAAATCTGTAACAAAATTTGCTGCAGCGAGCCAGTTATCTGATTTGCCAATTTTACTACTTAATAAATCTGTACGCACTTTAAAAAAACCATCCCGCTGCATTATTTGTTGAGATGAAATTCCTTCAAATTCATTCCTGCCCATATAATAGCCTTCGTATGTATAGTCTTCATAACCTTTAGGGCCTGTCATATTTAAATGATAGGCATCCGTTTGAGCCTGTTTAAGAAATGTTTTATCACCCAAATAAAAAAACTTTCCTGCAAACAACCTAACAGAAAGTCCGCCGCCCTTTGCATAATTAAAAAAATAATTTCCTGTAAATGCAAGCCTTGCAAAACTCTCTCCTTGCTCAAGCATTAACCGGGCTTTGTACGGATACAATGCCCGGCTATTTTCTACCACCATTTGTAGTTGATTAATGTACCTGCTATTGGTTGGGTAAGTAATATTATCTACCAGATTGATAGTATCTCTCGTAAATTGCAAACTTTGTTCAGTAATAAAAAATGTTTTCCATTGCAGGTATTTTACCAGTTTACTTAACGGGTTGCTATTGGCAAAAATCATTTTAACGGATGGTACAATTTTACTAAATCGCTGGTAATTCTTTTTACCTGTAGAGTCCGTAAATTCATCTCCATTAAAGGTAGCGCCCGCCATTGAAAAAATTAGCTGCTCACCATTATTACCGGGTAGTAAGGTATAACTTGCTCTTGCCAATCCATTCAACGATTTACTACCGATACCATAAAGAGGAGCAATCAAAAATTGAAATTTTTCTGCCGGTAAAGTATAATTGTGTATAATAGCACCGAGCATTATTTTATCATAAAAATTATACCCAACAGCAGGGGCTGCAAAAATGTATTTGAATTTATCTGTTTCTTTAAAGCTAAAAAAGGATTGCAGTTTATATTTTCTTTCAATTTGTACGGATGGTAAATTTCCTTTTTGTTGCAGTAATCCAAATTCATTTTCAAGATTTTGGCCACTTACTTCCTCCATTACTTTTTTAAAATCTTCAGGATAAGGATGTTTAAACTTCCATCGTTGATAGTATTGCTGCATGGCGCTATCAAATAATGATCTGCCTATTTTATTTTCCAGCAAACTCATCCAGCGGCTTGGTTTATGATAAGCCGATATATTATAATTGGTACCCGAAAATTTATCTGCTGCCGTAGCTATTGGTTGATCTTTTTTTAATGCAATCATATTTTGCATTGCAAAAAAATTAAGATTATCTGGCATTCTATCTTCTATAAATTTTTGGCTTGTTTCCTTCCGTATATTAATATCTCTTTCCCCTTTCCAGTAGCGTGTGCCATAGTAAGTATTCATGCCTTTATCCATCCATGGATGTTCCCTTTCGTTGGTAGCAAAAATACCGTAAAGCCAGTTGTGGCCAACTTCATGCTCTGTTAACTCTTCTAAATCCTGCTCACTTTCTACACCGGCAATAAATGTAATGGTAGGGTATTCCATACCACCTGTATAGCCTACATCACCTTCGGCAACACTAACAATATCATAGGGGTACTCTCCGAGGATAGCACTTCTGTATCGAACAGCTTTCTTAATAAATTTTACTGCATTTTTCCAATAGCGTCTATCTTTTTCACCACCAAGGTGATAGGCAACGGCATGAATAATTCTTCCAGATGGAAGTGCCATTGTATCTTCAATTTTTATAAAACTTTTATCTGCAAACCAGGCAAAATCATGCACATCCTTTTGTTGATATACAATGGTTCTTAAATTTTTTGCTGATGGAATAGTATTGTCTGTAACTGGTTTTGCAACTCCAAAACCCTTTTTCTTAGTAAGCCGGTTAGATGATTCCTTTGCTTCTTTTTTTTGTATTATTGGCACTGGTGAATTTTCATTTGCTACAGTGCCCGTAGCTGCAATAATGTAATTTGCCGGCACGGTTATTTGCACTGTATAATTTCCAAACTCACTATAAAACTCACCCTGGTTAAGGTATGGCATTGGATGCCAGCCTTTACTATCGTACACAGCAGGCTTGGGATACCATTGCGTTATCTGATAAGATTGACCAGTATGGCCTCCTCTCGAAAAATTATATGGCAGCTTTACGTGAAAGGGAGTTTCTATTTTACAGGCAGTATTTGGAACCAAAGGTGCTGGTAAAATAATTTTAATTATATCCTGATGTTGTGGATGATTTTCAATTGAAACGAGCGATCCATTTACTGTAAAGTTAAGTCTGTTAATGTATCCGTGTTTATTTTCATCACTAAAATAAAAATCAGTATTGTCATTTTGAAGCTCCTGATCACTTAACGCAGTTTGATCATTCTTATAAGCATTTGGCCATAAGTGAATCCAGATATACCTAAGGGTATCAGGTGAATTATTGATGTAATCCATTTTTATATAACCATCCAATGTATGCTCAGTATCAATAAGCGTAACATCGATAGTAACATTTACCTGCTGTTGCCAATAATTATTTTGACCAGTGGCTACAGTAAAACAAAGATTTAAAAGTGCAGCTAAAAAAAAATTCCGCATCATGTGGGTTTTAATCAAATATAGCCAATATACGTTTAATGATTACTTGCCTTTTCCTTTAAGCAATGTAGATAGTGTATGTATCATTATTCTTACATCGAGCAATAAAGAAATATTTTCTACATACATTAAATCAAAAGGCATGCGTTGAAGCATTTCATCTACCGAAACTGCATAGCCAAATTTCACCATTCCCCAACTGGTTAAACCTGGCTTTACTTTAAAAACATATTTAAATTCCGGCTGCAATTGTATTATTTGATCCGCATAAAATTTCCGCTCGGGTCTTGGGCCTACTAAACTCATTTCGCCCTTAATAATGTTCCATAATTGGGGCAATTCATCAATCCGCCATTTCCGCATAACTTTACCCCAACTGGTAATTCTATTGTCATCATCGCTGCTTAGCATTGGTCCGTTAATTTCAGCATCGGCCCTCATGCTCCTGAATTTGTATATGATAAATGGCTTGCCCTTGTATCCAATTCTTTCCTGAAAATAAAAAATAGAACCCCTGGAAGATAGTTTAATTTTAAGCGCTGCATAAAGCATCAACGGCATTAAAAAAACAATTGCCGATAAAGCAATAAACAAATCGATGAAGCGCTTAACATTTTTTTGCCAGGATGGAAGTAGCCCACTGTGAACATCAATTAAAGGCACTCCCATAACATTACTGCTTTGCAAAGCTCCGCTGATGATATCAACAGCGTCTGGTGTAATTTTAATATTTACATCGGTATCACTTAACAGTTGTAAAATTTTTGTAAGGAGTAATCGCTCATTTTTTTCAACAGTAATAATTACTTCTTCTATTTTATGAGTACTAATTATTTCATGCAGCTTGTTAAGCCCTTGGTATTTTACTATTTCGCCGGATAATTTTAAACCATTGTTTCCGTTTGTATTTAAAAAACTATTAATTATATAGCCTGTATTTGCATTAGATTTTATAAACGAATGATAAAAATTACTGGCATTTTTGCCGGTGCCTATCAATAATACATTGAAATAAACAGTTCCATTCTCCAATTGAAGTTTAGTGAATTTTAAAAAAAACAGCCTGATAATTAGTGTTACAAAAAACACTGGAATCAGCAAACTATAAAATTCCATATAATAATTACTATTGTCAGTATGAGGGTTTTTTAAGATAAAAAAGAATAACAGAAAAAAGCATCCGATTAAACTTACCAAAAATGTTCTAAGTATTTCTGTAATAGCAGATTTTTGATAAATGGCCTGGTAAGCTCCACTAAGCAAATGCAAGCTTAGCCAGCCGGTGATATATAAAAAAGCCCCAAGATAAAAACCAGGAGGTACACTAAACGAATAATCATAAATAACAGTACGAAGGAAATAGAAAAGCAGCCATGTTGCAAAAGCGGCTGCAATGTCTGAAATAATTAGTAAGCTTATATGTACACGAGGTTGTTTCAATCTAAAAAGGACTGTTGCAGCTGTTGAAAAATGCTTCTATTGAACTATTTTATTACCAATTTTTTCTAAAATTTGATGCGCAACATCCATTGCCCTAAAACCATCAAAAACAGTTACCAAAGTTTCTGTATTATTTTTAATAGCATCATAAAAGGCAGCTAATTCCAGCTTTATGGCATTTCCATCCTTTACTGCAGGGTTTGCAATGGCAATTGTTTTTTTTCCGCTGTTTGTTTCAATATCAAATGTGAATACATTTTTATCTTCCGGAGAATTTAGTTTGATTATCTCTGTCTTTTTTTCCAAAAAATCTATACCGATATAGGCATCTTTTTGAAACAGACGCATCTTCCGCATTTTTTTCATTGATATTCTGCTACTCGTAAGATTAGCAACACATTTATTATCAAATTCTATTCGTACGTTGGCAATATCGGGCGTATCACTCATTACTGCTACACCATTTGCGGAAATGCTTCTTACATTGCTTTTTACCAAACTTAAAATAATGTCAATATCATGTATCATCAAATCTAATATAACGCTTACATCTGTACCTCTTGGGTTAAACTGTGCCAACCTATGCACCTCTATAAACATAGGTTCGAGTTTGTATTCTTTTAGAGCCAAAAATGCAGGGTTAAATCTTTCAACATGGCCAACCTGAAATTTAATGTTAGCTTCCTTAGCGAGTTTTACCAATTCTCTTGCCTCATCCATTGTATTTGCCAATGGCTTTTCTACAAACACATGCTTACCATTTGTAATAGCAGCTTTGCATAATTCAAAATGATAAGAAGTAGGCGCAATTATATCAACCGCATCACATTCATCTAAAAGTGCAGTTACAGAATCAAATCTTTTTAATTTGTATTTATTGATTACATCTGATGCAGTTTCATTATTAGGGTCGTAGAAACCTACTATGGTTGCACCTTCAATTTCTTTCCAGTTATTCAAGTGAAATTTCCCTAAATGTCCTACACCCATAATTCCAACTCTTAGCATAGCAATAATCTTTTTTTCAAAGATAAGCCGCTAATAGTAAAGAGAATGCAGAATATATTAACAGATGTGCATGAAGAAGACAGGTGTAATTTTGCTAAGCTAAAAATAGAGATCATAATTTTCAACAGCAACATAAAGACACAATTTGCTAAAAGCATTTGCTGAATATTACTATCTACCTGTAAAAAAGCATTACAATAATTTAGATTGCAAAAATTGGCGTAAAGTTTATAAAAAGCATGGTACTAACTAAATAAAAAAGCCACTTAAATACAAAATATTTAAGTGGCTTTTTTTGTAAAATCACATTTATTTATTGCTAAATTTCTACAGGCAATTCATCCCAAAATCCCATTTTTACAAACTTATCTATTCGCTGATCGCATCTTTCTTTTGAGGATAATGCCTTAAGTTCTTTTAATACAGGCTTTAAAAAGTTTTTAAGTATTGTTCCTGCTTCTTTATAATCCCA
>Ga0105048_10011013_pt1 | contig 14306 bp, 12 predicted proteins | sample MAT05_FD_78382 | JGI IMG/M metagenome (GOLD analysis project Ga0105048, IMG submission 78382) | Freshwater microbial communities from Lake Fryxell liftoff mats and glacier meltwater in Antarctica - MAT-05 | ecosystem: Environmental > Aquatic > Freshwater > Ice > Liftoff microbial mat | place...
TCGGAACACCGCCTCGTCGAAGTCGATCCCACCGAGGCGCTCGATGCCCTCGGGGTCGCCGAGCTGCTCGAATCCAACGGCCGTCTTGCGCAGCACCGCGGCGTCGAAGGTGCCACCGCCGAGGTCGTAGACGGCGATCACGTGGCCCGGGTCGACGCGCTCGGTCGAGGCGTAGTGCAGCGCCGCGGCGATCGGTTCGGTCAGGAGCGTGGCGCCTCGGAGCCCGGCCAGGTTCGCGGCCTGCCGCAGCAGATCGGTCTTGTAGGGGCCCCAGTTCGCCGGGTAGGTGATGGCGACGGCGTCGGGCGGGCCGCCCTCGCGGGCGGTCACGCCGTCGACGACGTCGCGCATCAGCGCGGCCATGATCCGCTCAGCCGAGTACGGCGACGTTCCCAACATGATCGGTGCCGAGTCGCCGAGCCGACGTTTGAACTCGCGGGCGAGCCGCCGGGGTTCGGCGGTGCCCCGTCGTTCGGCGGCATCGCCGACCAGGATCTGCTCGTCCTCCCGGAGGAACACCAACGACGGGATCACCGACGCGCGATTGCCCAACGAGACCATCTCGGCTCGGCCGTTGCGGCAGATCGCAGCTGACGTGAACGTGGTCCCGAGATCCAGGCCCAGCGCGTACCCCATCGATGTCCCTTCCGGTGAGCCGTCTGGCCCGTTCGCCATGTTAGGCGGGCGGTCGCGGGGCTCGGGTACCCGCGAACCAGGTCATGCGAGCGGTTCGTCGGCCTCGAACGCCGCGGGCTCGGGCTCCGCCGAGACGAACGGTGAGCGGTCGCCGACCTGCGGTCCGTCGACGTCGGTGAACGTCGTGCCGGGGTCCGCGCCGGCGTCGAAGCCGGTCGTCAGGGGATCGACGTCGGGTTCCGGGAAGACCGGATCCATCGCGGAGGACGGTGAGTCGAGCGGATCGGCAACGGAGTCGGATCCCTCGGCCGGCCCGGCGGCCGTCGGCGCGTCGGCGGTGGCCGGCGCCGACCCGACGTCGCCCAACGGGTCCTCGGCGAAGGTCGGATCGACGGCGTCAGGGGTCCCGTCCCGTTCCGGCGCCGGTGTCGTGACGTCGAGCGAGCTCGCCGCGGTGGTGCCGGGATCGAGGGGGTCCTCGCCGAAGCTCAGGTCGGTCGTCGTGGGCCCGCTCGGGCCGGAACCTGGCGTCGCGGATGCGGTGACCGTGTCGCCGAGCGGATCGGCCGCGAACGAGGTCGCGATCGCCGCGGGATCGAGTGGATCGTCGGCGAACACGGTGGCACCGGCTCCCGCGGCCACGACCGGATCGACCGGCGTCGTCGCGGCCGAGACCGGGGCCGGAGCGGCGGGCGCCGGGCTCGGGTTCGGGGTCGGGGTGGGCGCCACCGGGAGCGTGCCGTCGGGGAGCCCGGGAAGGGTGGCTCGGGTCGCCGCCGGGAGCGCGGCATCGATCGCACGGTCGTTCACCACGATCTCCGCGGCCTTGTCGAACCGGACCTTCGCGTCCTCGCGCATCTTCTCCGCGTTGGTCAGGTGCACCTCGCCTTCGGTGACCTTGCCCTCGGCGATCAGGCGGCGACCCTCGGGCTCCTCGCGGGATGCTTCGAGCTCGAGGCTCTCGGCCACGCGGAGCAGCGCAGCCTTGTCCTCCATGGCGTCGATGGCCTTCTCGGCTGCCGACGACCGCGCGGTCGTCGCCGTGCTCTCGGCCTCCAGGCGGGTGACCTCGGCCTTCTGCGTCGCGGTTTCGACCCGCAGGCGGCTGGCGTCGGCGCTCACGTCCTCGTGTCGAGCGAGGTGCACCTCGAGCTGGGACTGGCGAGCGTCCATGCGCTCGGTCAGCCGGTCGACCTCCTGCTGATTGCCGATGGCGTCGGCCTTCGCGATGTCGACGTGTGCCTTGGAGATGTCGGCGCGGGCCGCCCCGATCGCCGCATCCTCGTGCCCCACCTGCTCATCGGCCGTCTTGGCCTCCTGCTCGAGCGCCCACGCCTTCCGGGCGGCCTCGTCCCGCGCCACGTCGATGCGGATCTTCTCGTCACCGGTGTGCTCGGCGAGCGCGGCGCGTGCGGCGGCGGCGCGCTGGGTGAGCGCGACCGCCGGATCCGAGCTCGCGGGTGGTGCCGCGACCGGCGCGGCCGGGGCGGGGATGGTCGAGGCCGGCCCGTCAGCCGCCTCGGCAGGCGTGGGCGCCATCGGCCGGGGAGGTGCCACCACCGGGACGAGGAGCTTCTCGTCGATGACCACGGTGTCGATCTGGTCGAAGCGGGCGATCGCCTCGCGGTGGAGGGCCTGGGCCTCGGCCTCGGACGCGTCGGCCTCCGCTGCCCTGCCCGCTGCTCGGAGCTCCACCGCCCTGTTGTGGGCTCGGTCGCCCTCCGACGAGAGGCTCTCGAACATGGTGATGTAGTCCGCCTTGAGCTCCATCGCGTCGAGAGCCCGGTTGGCCCGGTTGACCTGCTCGACCTGCGCCACCTGGTGGGCCTCGAGCTCGGTCACGCGTGCGGCGTTGACGGCCGCCTCTTGCCGGAGCCCGGTCGCCGCCTCGGTCGCCCGATCCAGCCGAGCGGTTGCGGTCTCCAACCGCTGCTGGAGCTCGGCGCGGTGCTCGGTGGCCTCGGTCGCCGCTCCGAACTTGTAGGTCTTGTCCAGCTGGGCGATCTTCGCGTCCTCGGCGACGATCGCCACGCGGGTCTCGGCGACGACCTTCTGCTCACGAGCGATCTGCATGTCGGCCGCCTTGGCCTCCTGCACGGCCGAGGTTGCCCGTCGGGCGGCGTCGTCGCGCTCGATCCCCACCTGGGTCGCGTCACGCTCGTAGCGCTCGAGCACCTCGTGGCGCAGGCTCGCCGCTCGGCTGCGGAGCTCGAGCGGATCGCCGATCTGATCGATCGGCACCGGCCCGGCCGCCGCGGCCGGGGGGCCCGCAGCGGGAGGCGCGATCGGTGGGGTCGCCGGAGCCGCTGGATCGGTCGCGGTAGGGGTTGCGGGGACGGCGGGTCCGGTGACGGTCGGCGTGGCGGGGTCGGTGCCGCCCGACGGCGGCGCGGGGGTGACCGGCTCCGGCGTCACGGGCGCGGGCGCGGTGGGACCGGAGGGGAAGGCGGGATCGGCCGGAGCCGGGTCGACCACGGTGGTGGGATCGGTCGGTGCCGGCGCGGGATGGTCTGCCGGGGGTGGTTCGGTCGCGGCGGGCGGTTCGGGATCGGTCGAGCCCGGCGGGGCGGGCACGCCGGCCGGCTGGATGGTCGTCGGTCCGCCCGGGGCGGTCGGCTGCACGGTGGGTTGGGGCTCGGAGTCCGGTTCCGGTCCCTGATCGAGCGGGGGCACGGCCCCGACCGCGACCGCGCCAGGGATCGCCGCGAGGGCGTCGTCGTCGACGGTCACGGCGTAGGCCTCGTTCATCTTGGTGACGGCGATGGTCGCCTCCTCGTCGGCCTGGTCCCGCGCGGCCTGCGCCTCGACGGTCTTGCCCTCGTCGTCGAGGCGGTGCGCCTCGTCGGTGAGTCGTTCGAGCTCGAGCGCGTGGGTCAGCGTTTCCTGCAGCAGCGCGCCCTTCGTGTCCAGCGCGTCGGCGGCCGCCTCAGCCGCTCGGCCCTGGTTCTGCAAGGTGGTGATGGCGGCGGAGCCGGCTTTCACCTCTGCGTCCACCTCGGTCACCGAGGTTCGCAGGCGCGTCGCCTCGGCGCTCACGGTCTCGAGCCGCTCGGTCTCGGAGCGGAGCACACCCGTGATGATCGCGATGTCCTCGCGCACCTCGGCCGCTGCGGCGCGATCACCCGCTGCCTCGAGCGAGCTCGCCGCGGTCTCCAGTTCGGCGAGGGTGGCGGTTCCCCTGTCGACCTCGGTCTTCGCGGCCTTCACCTGCGATTCGGCCTCGGTGGCCTCGCGCCCCAGCCCGGCGAGACGCCGTTCGTCCTCGTCCAGGTCCTTGGTGAGCCGGCCGAGCTCGGTGCCGAAGTGCTGCGCGGTGGCCCGGTGGGCGAGCGTGGCCCGCTGGGCGAGGTCGGCGATCTCGGTCTCGAGCAGCCGGACCGAGGCGCTCTTGTCCGACGTTGTCGCCGGCGTGACGTCGCCCGAAGGGGTTGGTGCGGATCCATCCGTGGGCTCGGTCATCGGGAGTCTCCTCGTCGTCGTGTCGGCGACGGTACGCCTGGTCCCCCCGACTGGGAACCGGGCATCCTCCCGGTCTCGCACCCGGGTCCCCGGATGTCGGGTCCGGTGCGAGCTGTCGCGCAACCCGTCGGCTTGCCGCGCCCTCGCGCCCGGCGCCCAGCGCGTCGTGGACGGGTCCGTCAGAACCTGTTGGGTGCGTGCCCCGCGTCGGCTGCTTCGGCGGTCGCCGCGATTCGATTGGCGCGGGTCGCCGGTCGCTTGGCGAGGGTGATCCACTGGAGGATGTTGCGGCGGCGCGAGGGTGGGAAGGCGTCGAGGTCAGGCATGGCCGGTGGGCCCGGTTGGTTCGGATGGCACCGATGTCGACTGGTCAGGAGTCACGGAGCCACAGGTGTCGGTGGTCGATGAGGTAGCGCTCCAACGTGATCGGCGGCCGCCCCAGCAGCTGAGTCACGACGTCGTTGACCCGGGCGGCCAGACCGAGCCGGGCGATGGTGTTGATGAGCACCTGCACGTTGACGAACGCGCTGGGCAGGTCCTGCGCCAGGAGCTCCTTGCGGTAGCGGAGCAAGCCGATCGGTTCGTAGTCGATCGGGCGGCCGAGGATCGACGACAGCATCGACGCGACCCGGTGGTAGTCGAGCGCCTCGGGCCCGGTGAGGGTGTAGGCCTGGCCCACGTGGGCGGCGGGGTCGGCGAGCGCCCGAGCAGCTACCGCGGCGATGTCGCGGGTGTCGATGAAGCTGGTGCGTCCCCGGCCCGATGCCAATCGGATGCGGTCGTGGTCGCGGATGTCCGAGCGGTACGCCGCGCCGAGGTTCTGGGCGAAGAACGAGGGCCGCAGGAACGTCCACGGCACCGTCGAGGCCTCGAGGTCCTGCTCGACCTGCCAGTGGGGCATCGCCCGGTTCACCCCCATGAGCGACAGGAACACGACGTGCTCGACGCCGGCGTCGGCCATCGCGGTGATGAACGGGCGGAGGTAGCGCTTCGTGTCGCTGATCTGCGGGGGTCGCATCAGGAACACCCGGCCGATGCCCTCGAGGGCCGCTGCGAAGGTGGATGCATCCTCCAGGTCGAGTCGGCGCAGCTCCCCGCCGCTGGTTCCGTCGGTGCCGGCGTCGGTGGTCGGCCGCACCGCGGTTTCCACGACGGTCAACCCGAGGTCCCGCAGGTCCGAGACCAGGGGCGCACCCACGTTCCCGCTGGAACCGGTGACGAGGATCGGAGCGACGTTCATGCCCCAACCCTTGCACCTCGACCCTCCGTTCGAGTCCCGAGCGACGGGGAATGCCATACTGCGTCGATGCGATCGCTCCCACAAGGCGGCCGAGGCGTCGACGACGTCATCGCCGAACTGGTCGAGAAGCGGACCGGCGACGTCCGGTGGGAGGACGGGCGCACGTTCGGGATGGTCTACGACGGCGGGCCCGGCGTTCGCGAGGTCGCCGAGCGGGCCGCCGCGCTGTACCTCCACGAGAACGCGCTCAACACCGTCGCCTTCCCGTCGCTCGGCGCCATCCAGGCCGAGGTCGTGGCGTGGACGGCCGAACTGCTCCACGGTCCGCCGACGGCCGCCGGGTTCCTCACGAGTGGCGGTACCGAATCGATCCTGTGCGCGGTGAAGGCGGCGCGGGAGCGGGCCAAGGCCGAGCGGAACATCACGAGTCCCGAGATGATCGTGGCCGAGAGCGCCCACGCCGCGTTCCACAAGGCCGCCCACCTGTTCGGACTCACGCTGCACAAGGTCGCGGTCGGCGACGACTGGCGGGCCGATGTCGGCGCCATGGCCGACCAGGTGAACGAGAACACCGTGCTGCTGGTCGGGTCGGCCCCGCAGTACCCCCAGGGCGTCATCGACGACATCCCTGCGATCGCCGCCCTCGCCGACGCCGCCGGAGCCAACTGCCACGTCGACGCGTGCATGGGCGGCTTCGTCCTGCCCTTCGCCGAGCTGCTGGGCCGCGACGTGGCGCCCTGGGACTTCCGCGTGGACGGCGTCACCTCGATCAGTGCCGACATCCACAAGCTCGGCTACGTGCCCAAAGGGGTCTCGGTCATCCTGCATCGCACCAAGGAGCTGCGCCGCTACCAGACCTTCGTGTTCGACGGGTGGCTCGGCGGGTTCTACGCGTCACCCAACCTGCAGGGCACCCGCTCGGGTCTGCCGATGGCGACGGCGTGGGCCGTCATGGCGCACCTCGGCATCGACGGCTACCTCGAGCTGACGCGCGTCGCCCTCGACAACGCCGACCAGATGCGGGCCGGCATCGGTGGCATCGACGGTGTCCGCGTGCTCGGCGACGGTCGCTTCCACCTGATCGCCATGAGCGCCGAGCCCGACGATCCCGACCCGGTCGACCTGTTCGCCCTCGGCGATGCCCTCGCGGCCCGGGGTTGGTTCCACGACCGGCAGACCCCGCCCGACTCCCTCCACTCGACCGTGTCGAACACCAACACCGGGGTGATCGAGGAGTACCTGGACGTGCTGGCCGCCTGCGTCGCCGAGGTGAGAGGTCAGCGCAGCGACGATCGCTCGACCAACTACGCGACCCTCGAATGACCCAGACCCCGGAGCCGGCACGTCGCGACGCGGACTGGACGTGAGCGATGGCGGGGTGCCGACACTCGACGACATACGGGCCGCCGCGACGCGGATCGCGCCGTTCGTGCACCGCACCCCCATCCTGCGTTGCGCCTCGATCGACGAGCAGGTGGGCGCGCGCGTCCACCTCAAGGCCGAGCACCTCCAGCGCAGCGGTGCCTTCAAGTACCGCGGTGCGACCAACGCCGTGCAGCGGCTCGACCCAGCCACGGCGGCGAGCGGGGTCGCAGCCCACTCGTCGGGGAACCACGCCTCGGCGCTCGCACTCGCCGCATCGGTTCGGGGCATCCCGTGCCACGTCGTCATGCCGTCCGACTCGCCGGCGGCGAAGCGCCGAGCCGCCGAGGCCTTCGGCGCCTCCGTCGTCCTGTGCGAGCCGACGCTCGAGGCCAGGTCCGCCGCACTGGCCGAGGTGGTGGCGAGCACCGGGGCGACCGAGATCCACCCGTACGACCACTCCGATGTGATCGCGGGGCAGGGGACCGCGACCCTCGAGCTGCTCGAGGACGCGCCGCACATCGGCGCCGTGATCGCACCGGTCAGCGGCGGCGGCCTGTTGTCGGGGACCGCCATCGCCGCGCACGGCATCCGATCCGACCTGGTGGTGCTGGGCGGTGAACCGGCCGAGGTCGACGACGCCCACCGATCGCTGGTGGCCGGTCGCCAGATCGGCACCGGCAACCGGACTTCGATCGCCGACGGCCTGCTCGCCGTCCTGAGCGCCCGGACCTTCGCGATCCTGGCCGTTCACCACGTCGAGGTGATCACGGTCACCGAGGACGAGATCGTCACAGCGATGGCCCTCCTCTTCGGTCGGGCCAAGCAGGTCGTCGAACCCAGCGGTGCCGTCGGGGTCGCCGCCCTCATCGCTGGGGCGCGCCGTGGGTCGGCGCTGCCCGACGACGTCGGCGTGATCCTCAGCGGGGGCAACGTCGACCTCGATCGCCTTCCCTTCGGGGCGCCACCACCACCGAGCGAGGAGCACGGTTCGCCATGACCACGAACGTGTCCGCAACGATGCCCTTCGACCACCGCGAGCTGCGGCTGCCACTGACCTACAGCGAGTGCCGGGCCCGCTTCCGCCGAGCGGTCGGTTCGGTCGGCGCCGTCGTCGAGTCGCACCCGATCCGAGCGACGGGGCCCGATGGTCAGCACCTGACGATCGATGTGGTCGCGTTCGGTGCCACCCGACCCGACCGCGCCCTCGTCGTGCTGTCCGGTGTCCACGGCGTCGAGGGGTTCGTGGGGTCGGCGCTGCAGTCCGACCTGGTGCGTCGCCTCGATCCGTCGTCGCTTCCCGAGGATGTCGGCGTGCTGATCGTCCATGCCGTGAACCCGTGGGGCATGGCCCACTGGCGGCGGCAGAACGAGTCCAACGTCGACCTCAACCGGAACTGGCGCCGAGACGACACCACGCCGGTCCACAACGACGCCTACGACCTCATCCACCCGTTGGCCTGCCCGGAAACGCCCGAGCTGCCGTCGATCGACGACCTTTTCTCGTCGGCGGGTGCGCTCGTCGCCGAGCGGGGACTCATCTGGGTTCGCGACGGCATCACCACCGGGCAGTACCGCCATCGCGACGGCCTGCACTTCGGCGGTGACCGTTCGGAGGAATCGACCCTCGTCCTCGAGCGGCTCTTCCCCGAACGGCTCGCCGGCGCCCAGCACATCCTGACGATCGATCTCCACACCGGCCACGGCGCCAGGGGCGAGATCACGTTGCTCTCCGACGCAGCACCCGGCACACCCCAGGACACGTTCCTGCGCTCGCGGTTCCCGACGAGCCGGGTCGAGGCGACGGCCGACAACCCCGAGGCCACGACCGGCGTGAAGTCGGGACAGATCGCCAACGGCATGGCGCAGGTGTTCCCGGCCGCGACGTGCTTCTCGACGTCCGCCGAGTTCGGCACCGCGAGCGACGACGAGCAACTCGTTGCGACCTATCAGGAGCAGTGGGTCCACCGCCGTGGGCTCCGCGAGGATCCCGCCTACGCCGAGGTGGTCTGGGCCTACCGTCGGTGCTTCACGCCCGACGACCCCGCGTGGGAGGACCAGGTCCTCCCCGCCGGCCGCGACCTCCTCAGCTCCGCAGTTGCGGCCATCGTCGACTGGGCCCCCTGAGATCGACGGCGTCCAACCCTCGGCGCGGCGCTGCATCGGGACCGAGCACACCTGACGAAGCTCGGGGTGCGGAGCACGTCCTCGTACGTCAGGGCGGCCCGAGCGGCGGCCCGAGCGGCGACGCGCCACGGGGCCCGGCTGGCGCCGGGCCCCGTGGACACCCTCGGAGGACGATCAGCCCTGCTTGGCCACTGCGGCCGAACGGGCCTCGTGTGACGGTGCGTCGTCGGTGACGTCGATCGCCGGCTCACCGCTCACGGCTTCCGCCTTCGCCTTCGCCAGTGCGATGGCGAAGACCAGCAGGCCGAACACCGGCTTGGCCAGCACATCGGCGAGCGAGTAGCCGACCTGGCGGACGACCTCGGCCGTCGCGGGATCCGAGATCAACGACGGGGCGATGTACGCCAACGGGTAGACACCCCAGGTGATGAGGACGATCCATCGCATGGTGTCGACGAAGCCCCGGACCTTCGCCGGCTGACGGTCGAGCGACCGGCCGAGCTCCACGAACAGCACCCAGATGATGTAGGCGAACGGGATCGTCGACAGCACCCCGAACACCGTCCGAGCTGTGCTGTCGGCGTCGGCGATCTCGCCCGGGTAGCCGAGGGCGATCATGGCAACAGCGGCCACCGTGAGACGAACGAGCAGGCTCCTCGTGGTGGTCGGGGCCAGCTTCAGCACGACCACCAGTTCGGCCAGGAGCAACGGCACGGTCAGGAGCCAGTCGACGTAGCGGTATCCCTCGTTGAAGGGGCGGCCCGACTCGACGTAGACCCCGTTGACCAGCGTGAAGGCGGCGTCCCACGAGGCGAAGATCCGGAGGTAGTGGTACAGGGCGATGCCGACCACGAGCGTCGAGAGCGTGAGCGCCATGCGGTGGCGTTCGGGCAGGCGACTGCGGACGAGCAAGAAGAACACGAGCGATGCGCCCATCGCTGCGATCACGAACGAAAACGCGTTGTAGACGAGATCGAACTGCCATTGCGACAGTTCCAGGGGAGTTTCCATGACGCACCTCACGTGTCGTCGGTATCAACCGGTCCCGACCGTCGTTGGTCGGTGACAGATTTGATGGTACAACGGTTTAGCTGCTTTTAGTCATAATTTGTGGGGGTTTCCCCCTGTGACGCTAGGCTCCCGCTCGTGGAACCCTCGGAGCGTCCTCCCAAGCCCGCAGCCCGGGCTGCCGTCGGGGCGGAGACCGTCGAGCTCGGTGAGGCCGCTGAGCGGCTCGGGGTCCACTACCAGACCGCCTACCAATGGGTCCGCTCCGGTGAGCTTCCCGCCGTCCGGGTGCGGAACCGCTACCGCATCGACTCCGATGACCTGCAGCGGTTCGCCGATGAGCGCGACGCTCCCCGTCCGGTCGCGGCACAGCCGAGGCCCCGTCGTTGGGACACCGTCGCCCGAAGGGTCGACACGGCGTTGCGAGAGGGTGACGAGCGCACGGTTCGCTCCGTGCTCGTCGACCTGCGTGACGAAGGGGTACCGGTCACCGACCTCATCGGCCGACTCGTCGTGCCGGCCCTCCGGAAGATCGGGGCGGGCTGGGTGCGAGGCGAGGTGAGCATCGCCGAGGAGCACCGTGCGACCGCGCTGGTGGAACGCGTCCTGGGCGAGCTGGCGCCGAACCCGATGGGGCGGCGTCGAGGTACCGCGGTCGTGGCATCCGTTTCCGGGGACCACCACACCCTGCCCACGACGATGGCCGCCGTCGCGCTGCGCGAAGACCGCTGGAAGGTCGAGCACCTCGGTGCCGACGTGCCGGGCGACGAGGTGCTCCGGTTCGCCGTCGACCACGGCGCCGACCTCGTGGTCCTCACCGTCACCAACCCGGAGATGGCCAGCGCAGCCGACGACCTCTGCAGCATGATCGAGGCCTCGGGCATCCCCGCGATCGTCGGCGCCCCCGGCCGGACGCTCGACGATCTCCAGCGTGAGGCGCGTGCAGCCAAGTCGGCCCGTCGGTCGACCGCCTGACCGGTCAGCCGGGACGGATCGCCGTCACCGCGTCACCCGATGCACGGGCCGTCGACCGCCACAGACGCTCCACGACGACGAGGTGGGGTGGGGTCACGAGGCTGACCACCACGAGCGCAGTGGGTACGACGAGGTCGACGCGATCGAAGACCACGGCTCCCGCGACGAGCACGCCGAGCCCGACCAGCACCGGCGCCGAGCGAGGCGTCGCCAGCGCCAGGAGCTGGGCCGGCGACATCGGCCCGCCGTCGTCCGGTGGTCCGCCGAGGGTGTGGGCCAGCACCCGCAGGTGAGCGAGGGAGTGCCACAGACCGAAGTACACGGCGAAGCCGACGAGCGGATCGGTCCGCACGAACAGAACTGCGAGGAGAGCGACCGTGGCCGCCTGCATCGCCATGACGCGTCGGTCGTGCAGTTCGATCAGCACGATGGCGCCCACCAGGACGTGCTGCGCCACGAGGAGCGCGCACCACAGCTCTCGATGGTCGGTGAGCCACGCCCAGCTGGCCGGGTCGCCGCCGCCGAGCGTCTCGATCGTCGGGGACACGGCCGCGAGGTGGGCCACCAGCGGGAGGCCGACGAGGAGGAGGCCCCGCGACCACTGGAGGACGAGCTGGCGAGATTGACGCAGGCCCAGGTGAGCGAGGTCGGACTGGCCGAAGTGGTGGATCGAAGCCAGGAGGAACGCGGCCAGCGCCACGCCGGGAGCGACGAGCCAGAGGACCCCGTACCCGGCCATCGCGGCCAGGTAGTGGAGGTGGAACCGCAGGACGCCGCCAGGGGTCTCCTCGCCGCTCCCGGCCCCCAAGGCAACGAGGTGGTCGACAGCGCCGTGAGGGATACCGAGCACGGCAACGACTCCGACCACGAGTGCCACCGATGCCACCCCGGGATCGCCCGGACCGGCCGGAGCCAGTGCTGCGACGAGCGCGGTGATCACCGCCACGGGAACCAACGATCGGGTGCGCTCCGATGGCGCCCGCCGTCGCGGACCGGCCGTGGCGATGGCGATCACGGCACGATCTCAGCTGTCGGGGGCGGCGAGGTCGAGCCGCGGACCCGCTCGTTGCCGTTGACGATGCCGCGTCGTCGAGCGGCACCGCACGCAGATCGGCCTCGGAAGCAGCGACACACCGAGGTTCACCCGCCACCGATCGTCGAGGAGAAGCTCGACGAGGAGCTCCCACCCGGCCGATGGTGGCGGATGACCCTCGAGCTCACTCCGATCCGGCGCCAGCTTCGACCGAGGCGGCGGGATCGGCGGAACACAGGCGTGAGCATCGGGCAATGGCCTCCTGAATCAGGTGACTGTTTCAACCACATTTAGTGTTCGTTATTCCGACGAGCCTGACCTTCGGCTCTTCGAAGGTCTGGAGCAGGTGCTCGGCGAACGCTCGGTCGATGTCGTGCTCTCGTCGTTTCCTTGGCTCCTCGTCGTCGACACCTCCTCCCGTCAACGAGGCACGACCCGCACGAAGCCTGCTCGTCGAACGGTGGCGCGAGGCCCAACGCCGGCCTGATCCGCGCCGACCTCGACGCCGTCGACGTCACGCGGCTGGCGTTGGCCGTCGTGCTCGGCTGGCTCCAGTTCCACGAGTACATCGCGGCATCCACCCGGGTGGCCGACGGCGATGCGCTCGACGAGATCGCCGGCGCCCTGATCACGGTCCTGGCGCCGCCCCGTTGAGTCCGCCCCTGGCGGCCAACTTCGTTCCCGTGACCATCGTTCAACACGGGAACGATCAGGGTTCGGGCTCGGGCGCCGACGGCTTCCGGCGGTGCTGTCGGGCGAGCCAAACGACGGCGCCGGCGGCCAGCAGCGCGGTCCCGGAGATGACGCTGGCGGGCGGGAGCGACAGCCCGAGGACGACGCAGCCGACGAGTCCCACGACGGGCAGCGCACGGGGCCAGCGGCGTTCGTCGGCGGAGAGGGTGAACGCGGATGCGTTGGCAACCCCGTAGTAGAAGAGCACGGCGAACGAGCTGAACCCGATCGCTCCGCGCACGTCGGCGACGAGGACGACGGCGATGACCGTCGCGGCAACGGCCAGCTCGGCTCGGTGGGGGACACGTCGGGTCGGGTGCACCGCGTCGAGCCAGTGGGGAAGGTCGCGCTCGCCGGCCATTGCGAAGGTGGTCCGGCTGACCCCCACGAGCAGCGAGAGCAGGACGCCCAGCGACGCGACGATCGCGCCGATCCGCACGACCGGTGTCGCAGCAGGGAGCGACCCGGCCTCGACGACGGCGGTCAGGGGCGCGGCCGCGGATGCGAGGGCGGCCGGTCCGACCGCGAGGAGCGCGGTCAGCGCAACGGTGGCGTACACGACGAGCGTGATGCCCAGCGCGAGGGGGATGGCCCGGGGGATCGTGTGCGCAGGGTCCCGGACCTCTTCGCCGAGGGTGGCGATGCGGGCGTAGCCGGCGAAGGCGAAGAACAGGAGAGCGCCGGCTTGGAGGATCCCGCTGATCCCGCCTTCGGTGACCGGCCCGATGTTCGCCACCGTCGGATCGGCGGTCAGCGCGGCCGTGATCACGGTGGCGAGTGTGGCGAGGACGACGGCCACGATGGCGCGGGTGAGCCACGCCGTCTTCTGCACCCCGAGCAGGTTCACGACGGTGAGGGCAACGACGGCGCCGATCGCGAGGGGGCGGGCGAGGTCGGGGTCGGCGTAGGACCCGAACGTCAGGGCCATCGCCGCGCAACTGGCGGTCTTGCCGATGACGAAGCCCCACCCGGCGAGGAAGCCCCATGCGTGGCCGAGGCGCTCGCGGCCGTAGACGTAGGTGCCGCCGGAGGCGGGGTAGCGCGCCGCGAGCTGCGCGGAGGAGGTGGCGTTGCAGTAGGCCACGGCGGCGGCCAGCGCCAGACCGATCAGCAACCCGCCGCCGGCGGCCGCTGCGGCCGGGCCGATCGCCGCGAAAACCCCGGCACCGATCATCGAACCCAGGCCGATCATCACCGCGTCGAAGGTCCCGAGCTGGCGCGACAGGCGGCTCGGCGGCTGCGGGGTGCCCTCGTCGGCGGGTTCCGGCGGTGACGAGCTCAACGGCACGAGGTCGTCGAGCGGATGGGATCGCGGGCGGGAGGGGCCGGGTCGGGCCAACCGATCATCGACATCGTCGGCGGGAGGGTCACGTTCAGCCGGCCGGTTGGAAGAGCTCGATCAGGTTGCCCGACGGATCCTGGATGAGGATCTGCGAACCGCCGGGCCCGGTGACGACGTCGCTGCGGAACCTGCTGGCCGGCACCCGGGAACGGTACATCAGGCTGGACTGATGCATCATTCCTTCCTGCCCGCATGATTCCCTGACATGTGGCGCCGTCCCGGAGCGGCCTGGCCCTATGGGGTGCGTTCGTGGTGGACGTGGGCCCGTTGGCCGTCGCCGTCGAAGATCATGATGAGCTCGGCCGGGCCGTCGATGGCGGTGCAGGCGTGGGGGGTCATGGTGGCGAACTCGGCGGCCTCGCCCGCCTCGACGATGATCTCGCGCAAGCCGA
>Ga0105048_10011014_pt1 | contig 14304 bp, 12 predicted proteins | sample MAT05_FD_78382 | JGI IMG/M metagenome (GOLD analysis project Ga0105048, IMG submission 78382) | Freshwater microbial communities from Lake Fryxell liftoff mats and glacier meltwater in Antarctica - MAT-05 | ecosystem: Environmental > Aquatic > Freshwater > Ice > Liftoff microbial mat | place...
ACAAAAAAGAAATAGTGGACAGCCGGATTAACAGCAGCAAGTTGCTGGCAGATACGCTTTTTAAAAATGCACATCATGTAAAAGCCTTTATTAGTTCATCGGCCACAGGCTGGTACGGGGCAGATACGGCACAATCAATACGGGAGGGTTTTACCGAAGAGGCACCTGCGGCGGAAGATTTTTTAGGCGAAACCTGCCGCTTATGGGAAGCCAGCAGTTTACAGGTAGAACAGTTGGGTATTAGAAGAGTTTGCTTGCGAACCGGTATCGTTTTGGCAAAAGAAGGTGGCGCATTGGCACAATTTAAAAAACCCATAAAGCTGGGCGTAGCTGGCATATTGGGCAGCGGCAATCAAATTGTGAGCTGGATAGCACTCGAAGACCTGTGCCAGATATATTGTTTTGCGATAGAAAATGACTCGATGGATGGAAGCTACAACGCAGTTGCTCCAAAGCCCGTAAGCAATAAAACATTAACCCTTGCATTGGCAAAAACTTTAAAAGGGAAATGGTTTATTCCTGTGCATGTGCCCGAATTTGTACTGAAAATAATGTTGGGGCAAAGCAGTATAGAAGTATTGAAAAGCACAACCGTATCGTCCCGAAAAATAGAAATGGCCGGCTACCAGTTTAAGTTGCCGGCCATTGACATGGCTATTGAAGCATTAGTGTAAATGGGTACCGGGTACCAGTTACCATCATGCCAGTTACCACTTACCAGTAATGCAGTTACCAGTATGCCAGTTGCCAGTAACTGGTTTAGTGCTTTACAAATCTTCCTGCTGGAATTTTTTTATTGAAAACCAATAGTAGAAAACAATCCATGCGGCACAAATGCCCAGGCATATATACTGATTGGGCGTTCTCAGGGTAGCTTCTACCATACTCTTAAAAAAGGGAAATGGCAATAGCCCGTCCGCTACATCTAGTGGCATAATATAACTGCCATAAGGTTTATTGTCAAAAGACTTTCTTAATAAAAGTGGGATCAGGTTGTCTATGATGAGTCCATAAATAAAATAGATCCCAACGGAAAGTGCAGCCTTTCTTAGCATTAGTGCCAGCACCATTGCAAACAAAACGTAAATGAAACTGCATACAAAAAAGTAGCCCATGTATTCAATTCCTTGTACTGTAAAAGTGCCGCCACCAAGTAAGCCGAAAACCAAAGTTGTAAGAAAAACGACCAATGTGCTGGCTACTGCAATAATCAATGCCACATTGAGTTTAATCATCACAAACTGTTTGCGGCTAAGCCCGTCAATTATGTTTTGACGGTGTGTTTTAAAAGTAAATTCATTACTTACCAAAAAGATAATGATAAAGCCAGGGAAGTATAAAAGCAGACTGCTCATCCATGCCATCGTATTCCATATTTGGGGAAAACTGAAGGGATTACCTGTGCCGAGACCCACAGCACTTGTTCTGTCGTTTACCTCTATATTAATACTGTAGGAGATATAATTTACACCTACCACTGCAGCCACAAAAAGCCCGGCCAGTATCCAAAAAGTGCGGTAGCTTTTTACCTTCATCCATTCTATCTGTAAAAGCGTTTTCATAATTATTTTAAAATTGAAAATGTGAAATATAGGTTTTTGTAAACGCAGTTGCCAACTGCCAACTGCAAAACTGCCAACTGGCTAATTACTCATTCGTCATCTCCAGAAACTTCGCCTCCAGGCTTTTTTTCTTCATTAATAAATGGGTAAGCACCACGCCGTTATTAAAGCAATGCTGATTAATTTTTCCCGGCTCCGCACTGCCAATAGGGAAGTGAATATTTACTCTGCCATTGTCTCCCAATTCCACTTTGCTAAGGCCGGGCATCGTCATCAAAACCTGTTTCAGTTGGGTAGCATCTGCAGCACCTGTTTCGGCCATATCGTCGTTGGCCAGTATTTCATCAACGGTTCCATTGGCCAGCAGCACACCCTTTTTCATAATAGATACATGGGTACATACCTTCTCTACTTCGTCCAGCAAATGGCTGGCCATAATAATGGTTTTGCCTTCGGATGCAATGCGTCTTATTAAGTCCCTTATTTCGGCAATACCAACAGGGTCAAGGCCATTAGTAGGTTCATCAAACACGAGCACTTCTGGGTCGCCCAGCAGGCAGCTAGCTATGGCCAGCCGCTGCTTCATACCCAGCGAAAAAGTTTGAAACTTACTGTTTCTGCGTTCGTACAGGTTTACTTTTTTTAGCACGCCGTCTATATCCGGGTTAGCCACTTGCTTAATGGCTGCGGCAATTTTTAGGTTATCTACCGCACTCATGTAATGGTAAAAGTTGGGGGTTTCCAGCAGGGTGCCTATGCGCCGCCGGTGAGCCGCATTGGGTATTTCGCCAAACAGTTTTATGCCGCCGCCTGTTGGGCGGAGTATATCCATAATAATACCTAGCATGGTGGTTTTGCCGCTGCCGTTTGGCCCAAGTATGCCAAACACTGTGCCCTTCGGTACTTTGTACGAAACATTCTTCAATGCCTGTACCGACCCATAGTTTTTGCTAAGGTCGTTAATCTCTAAAACGTAGTTCATTTGGTAGTGTTAAGTGTAGGGTTTAAAAATAGGAGATTATGTTCAAGCCTCAAATTTTAAGGAGGAAGGTTTGTGCCACCCGGTTCCATTAACAAGGCTAAATTTGTAAAGGGCATCTATAAAAACCTTCCATTTTACATCCTTTTGAGGGGATTTAAAGGGGAGGCCAACAAAGGAAAGTAGGTTTTTAGAGGTGCCCTAAACACAATTATGATAACCCTTACCCCACCAGCAGCCACAGAACGCCAACAGATAAGACTCTACGGGTTGATTGGTTTTCCACTAACCCATTCTTTTTCTAAAAATTATTTTACTAATAAATTTAAGGAAGAGGGGTTAACCAATACCAACTATGAACTGTTTCCGCTGACAGCTATAGAACAACTGCCGGAATTGCTCAAAGCTCAGCCTACCCTTTGTGGGCTTAATGTAACCATACCTTATAAACAGCAGGTGCTGCCTTATCTTAACGATACTGCTGCCTTGCCATTACCAGCCTGTAATTGTATTAAAATAGTGGATGGCAAACTGGTCGGTTTTAATACCGATGTGACTGGTTTTGAACAATCTTTTGTAGCGAAATTATTGCCCCACCAAACGAATGCCTTGGTGTTAGGAACCGGCGGCGCATCGCTGGCAGTACAGTATGTGCTGGGCAAATTGGGCATAGATTTTAAAGTGGTGAGCCGCGGAAACGGTGCCCACCTTAATTACGGGCATTTAGATGAAACGATTATGGCACGGCACCCCATCGTTATTAATACCACGCCGCTTGGTACTTACCCTAATGTAAATGACTGCCCGGATATACCTTATCACTTGCTTACACCGCAGCATTACTGCTACGATCTGGTCTATAATCCTGAAAAGACATTGTTTCTGCAAAGGGCTTTTGATAGGGGAACCGCCATTAAGAATGGTGCGGATATGCTGAAGATACAGGCAGATGTGAGCTGGGAAATCTGGAACAAGTAGTCATTGATTTGGCAGTAGCTATTTGTCAACTGGTAAATAACGTGTCTTAGGTATTATCATCCAACCGTTATATCAGGCTTGTAACCTGCTCAATGCTTCCTCGGGTATGGCCACCTTTTTTTTCAATGCATAGTCATAGCATATCATCCCTGTTTTTGCTTTGCCCACCAATACTTCAAGGCCATCTTTTATCACTGTCATTTTGTAAAAAATATCGAAGCCCAGCTTGTCAAAACCGGCTACCGCAATGTAGATGGTCACGGTATCGCCGTACAAAACCTCCTTCTTGAATTCTATTACAGCATCCGCCATTATGAGGCCGGCACCGGCAAAATGTAGTTCAGTGTAGTTATGCTGCTGAAAAAATTGCACCCTGGCTTCGTGCATTAGCGATAAAAATGTATCGTTGCCCACATGGTTGCCATAGTTAAGATCGGTGATGCGAATGGGGATAGACACAGAAAAAGTGAAGTGTTCGGGCAGAGAAATTTTGATGCGTTCCATGCGGCCAAGTTAACACTGCCGGAGATTATTTTTTCTTTTGCAAAAAAAGGATCAGATCTATAGGGTCAGCAAAATTTATTAAAGCTGTATTGGCGGCTTGGTTATTTACCATTGCTTTCCATTTAATCAATTTTTGTTTCCAGGTATTGGTCCCTTTTGAGGTATTAACGGGGTCGTTCACCGCATTCGATGCGGCGGCATCATCAAAAAATTCTATCATCGGTAAAAGTTTGGCTGAAACTTTTACGGTATTTCCATTAAGACTTCTGGCTTGAGTATAGCTGTTTATTTGAGCAGGTAATGAATCGGGGCTTTTATTGGGGCGGGTAAAAAAGCCTTGCGAATCGGCAGCAATGCGGCCTGGTGTAATAACAGAAGCTATATTAGTAGCTATTTTTTTTGCCTCGTTTTTGTTTACAAAAATGGCTATCGCCAAAATAATTCCAACGACGCCGGCAGCGGCCACCGCCATTGGCCATAACCTGCGGCTTGTTTTTCTAACCGGTATTATTGCAGGTGCCAGTTGTTTATCCAGCTCTTGCTTAATATTTTCCCAAACAAGAGCCGGAGGGTTTACTTCCATAGCTGCAAGCGCAGGCCCGGCTGAAAATTGATTAACAGCGGCTTTTTGTATTTCCACCCCCGCTAAGGCTATGGCAATATTGTTCCAAACCTGCTGTGGTGGCAAAACCTCGTCAGGTACAAAACGATATAATGATCCTTTATCCGGCATTATTTTTTATTAAACTGTTCTATCTTCTTTTGCAAAATTCCCTTAGCTCTTGCCAGTTGCGATTTGCTGGTGCCTTCATTTATACCAAGCATTTCTCCAATTTCTTTATGGCTGTAACCTTCTATTAAATAAAGGTTTACCACTGTTCTGTACCCTTCCGATAAGCTTCCGATAATTTTCACCAAATCCTGCATTGCTATACGGTCGTACCCAGTAAGTTCTTTATCCTGCACCGCCAGGTTTTCTATTTCGCTCACTACAGGTTTTGGCTTGCGCCGCAGGTGCTCAATGCAGGTAAATACAACTATTCGTCTTATCCAGCCTTCAAAAGAACCCTCGGCCCTAAAACTGTGCAGGTTTTTATACACTTTTAAAAAACTATCCTGTAGTAAATCCTGTGCATCGTCTGCATTGCCACCTGTATAACGAAGGCACACGGCGTACATTTTTGGCGAAAACATGTTATACAATTGTTCCTGTGCCCTTCTGTTACCCACTATGCATTCCTGCCTCAAGACGGCCTCGTCTTCTATATGGTTGCTTGCTATAATCAATCCTGAAAATTTAAGTGTTGGGTTGTCAATGGGAAATTTTTTATTTGGTTTTTGTAGCAGTGCCAATAGCCATTAGAGTTTTTGGCGCACAGCAGATCAATTCGTTTTTATTTATTTTTTTAAAAATGACAACAGTTTTTCGACTGCTTTTTTTCTATGACTGAACCTGTTTTTTTCTGCCATATCCATTTCGGCGAAAGTAAGGCTACTTCCATTGGGTACAAACACCGGGTCGTAACCAAAACCGTTTGCTCCTTTTTTTTCTTCTATTATTTTGCCTTTGCAAATGCCCTCAAAAAGATGCTCTACACCATTTTGCATTAGCGATATAACAGTACGGAACTGGGCTTGCCGGTTATAGATCCCATCTAAATTTTCCAGGAGCTTGTTTATGTTATCATCAAAATTGCGGCCATCACCTGCATACCTGGCACTCTTTACACCAGGCTGCCCATGCAGCGATTCCACTTCCAGACCAGTGTCTTCGCTAAAGCAGTCAAGGCCTGTAATTTGGTAAATCGTCATAGATTTTTCGGTGGCATTTGCTTCAAGTGTATTGTGTGGCTCGGCAATATCTATGTCTATCCCTGCTTCTTTCAGGGGTATAATGCTGAACAAATCGCCGGTTGCATTTCTTATTTCGGCCACTTTGTTGGCATTGTTGGTAGCAAATACAAGTGTTGGCATTTTTACAAAAAATTGAGTTGCCAAAGAAATGTTTTTTCTTAATAGCATCACAACGATTGCATATTTAAAGCGACGCCCCTGGTTAAAAACCCTTAAGTCGCCATCACTTTGATTGTAAAGTAACTTTTTATATGTGCGTTGGAGCCGATGCTAAATTTTCGCTTTTTTAAATAAAGTTGCCAAGTGCCTCAAGGGGTGGATAAAGGTTAAAAACCTTTCTGTTAAGAGTTCCCGCCCTTTTTTTCTGTTAAGAAACAGTACTCTTTTTTAAATGCACACGCCTTCGGTGTAAATATCTAAAGCGTAACACGTTTCCCTACATTTGCAGCCAATTTAATAAAACACTATGGGCTTTGATCGTAATACCGTAATTGGTTTTGTATTGCTGGCAGTTTTGTTCTTCGGATATTTTATTTATAACTCCAGCAACCAGCAAAAATTTGCCGCTGAAAAGAAACGCCAGGAAGACTCAATAGCTGCTATCACAAAAAAAAATATTGATACCGCAAAACAACAACAGCAGGTAATTATTCTCCAAAATGCAGCTGACTCTACGGCTGCAGGAGGCTTTAGCGAGGCGCTTGCAGGTACAGAAGAACTAACTGTTATAGATAACAATGTGATGAAACTAACCTTTAGCAATAAGGGGGGATGGCTCAAAATGGTGGAGTTGAAAAAATACATAGGTACCGATAGTTTGCCTGTAAAAATGGGTGGCAGTGCCGGAGATGCATTTGGCTACAATATTAATACGGCCAATAACCAAAGCATTGCTACCGATAAACTGTATTTCAACAAAGCGGTAATTAATAAAACCGCCGATGGTTCCCAAACCCTCAGTTATCAGCGGCCTTCTAAAGATGGTAAATCTGTTACCCACTCTTTTGTAATAAAGCCCGATGATTACCTGGTGGATGCTAATATTGGTTTGGTAGGTGCTGACCAGCTTTTATCGTCGCAGGCACTTAATATAAATTGGCAAATAAAAGCCCGGCAGCAGCAAAAGGATTTAAGCTACGAGCGGAAGCAGCAAAAACTGGTTACCCGTACAGATGGTGAGTTTGACTTTTGGACGGCTATGGGCCCTGTAAACCAACAGTTAGATAAACCAACCCAATGGGTAGGTATCAAACAACAGTTTTTTAATTCTACCCTGCTGGCCAAAAATAATTTCACTTCCGTTACTGCCGACATATCTGTTCCCACCGACTCGTCCGCTGAAACCGGAACATTAAAAGCTACAGCCCGCATACAGGTAGCACCAGGTAATAATGTTACCACTCCATTACAAATGTTTTATGGCCCTAACGAGTATAAGTTGCTAAAGAGCTATAACAACGAAATGCACAATATTGTGGATTTAGGTAGTGGCGTTACGGCGTTTGTTAAATATATAAACCGTGGTTTTGTTATGCCTGTTTATGGGTTTTTAGATAGGCTGGTGGGCGGTAAAACCGGCTGGGCCATTTTACTACTTACAATTATTATTCGCTTACTTATATCGCCGCTTACTTATAAAAGTTACCTCAGTGGGGCTAAGATGAAACTTCTGCAACCAGAGCTTAAAGTACTTAAAGCTAAACTGGGAGCCGATCAGCAGGCATATAGCATGGAGCAAATGAAGCTATTTAAACAAGCGGGGGTTAACCCACTTGGTGGCTGTATTCCGGCATTGTTGCAAATCCCAATCTTCTTCGCTTTGTTTGCTTTTTTTAACAGCTATATGGCGCTGAGGGGGGAGTCGTTTTTATGGGCACCCGATTTAAGTATGTACGATTACCCCATTACATTTAAAAACGTACCACTTTTAAGCTGGGCACTCGATGGACACCTGAGTATTTTTTCGCTGATGGCCTGTATTACCAGTTTTTTTATATCGCTATACAGCATGAGCAGTACGCCGGATCAGAGCAACCCCATGATGAAGTACCTGCCTTATATATTCCCGGTGGTGATGCTTTTTATATTCAACAGTATGCCTTCTGCGCTTACCTGGTACTATACAGTATCCAATATTATTACGCTGGCTATTCAGTTTGTCATTAATAATTACATTATTGACCACGATAAAATATTGGCTAAAATGGCGGAAAATAAGACTAAGCCCAAGGTGAAATCTAAATGGCAGGAAAAACTCGAAGCCATGCAGCAAAGCCAAAAGAAAGTACAGGACCTAAAAAATAAAAACACCAAAAGATAAAAACAAGTAACCCTGCCCTACGGTGGGGTTGTTTGTTTGCAATAAATATGTTACTCAAAACGAAATACCTTTTGGCTAAACGAAAAGATTTATCCCTTGAAATAAACAACCGCATAGGCTAAAAAAACTACCCATATCTGCTACCCAATCATTTTCACATCCGTCTTATATTGCAGAATGGTAAAATTTCATACTGCCATCTTACTTAACATGAAAAAAATTATTTTCTTTCTCCTTGTTTTATCAACGGTTACCCGTGCAAATGCTCAACGTGTAATGACAGAAGGAACCATCACCTACAATCTTTCGGTGGTAACTAGCAGCAAAGAACCCGAAATAGCTGACATTTTTGACGGTGCTACTCTAAGTGTATATTTAAAAAGCAATGTGGCGTTAAGCGAACTAAAAAGTGTTTTGCTTAATCAAACCATTATTTTCGATGGTAAAAATTTGGGAGCCGTTATTCTTAAAGAATCTGGTGACCAGAAGTTTATCATTAATCTCACCCCCGCCAATTGGACACATTATAACCGTAAATACGACGGGGTAACCTACACATTTACTAATGAGACAAAAACTGTAGCTGGTTTTCCGTGTAAAAAAGCTATTGGCAAACTAAAAGATGGCATTGAATTCACTGTGTATTACGCAACTAATCTCGTACCGTCCATTAAGGGATATGACTATCAGTTTAAAGGATTACCAGGTATGGCACTTGAGTACGAGGTGCTAAACGGCAATATGAAAGTGAAATATTCTGCATCAAAAGTTACATTCAGTCCGGTTCCGGCATTTAAATTCGACATTCCCAAAACAGGATACCGGATACTAGACTATACAAACAAATAGCCTTCTACTATTTCATGAGATATACAAGAGGAAGGTGATCAAAAAAAATACCCCCGTAATAGGAGGTATTTTTTTAATCACTTTATTGTTATTGCTGTGTAGGAGTCGGTGTTTTAAAAGTTGGGACTTTCACTTTGTGTTTGTAAGGGTAAATGAAGGTTGTATTTCCCCTTTGAAATGTGATAACAGAATTCATAAAAGTATTTTGAGGGGCTTTTTCGGTGCTTGAAAAACTTCCTCTGTATAAAAAACCAGGTTTTGAGAAAAGGCTAAAATTGTTAAGTCCTTTAAGGTCGAACCCACTGAATTTAAGTACTACACCTTTTTTTATCTTGGTATCCCCTTTAGCGGCGTATAAGCTTATTGAAGCCAAAAACAAAAATCCAAACAACCCCAATCGGAGTGCTTTGGCAAAGGTGTTATGTGGCTGAATAAAATTCATAGCGTAAATTTATAGAAACTTTTAGGAAACCGCCAGTTTCTTTTAGGATTAATTAACGTCGGCACGTGTATATTATTCTAAAAAGCGAAAAAATATTCTCCCAACGAAGGAAGGTTTTAAAAATATTTTAATCAAGCACAGAAAGTTATGGGCTTTCATTTACTATACTTTCAGTCAATTCCTATTGTTTTAAGAAAACAGCAGCCAGTTTTAGATCACCGTCAATTTTTTTTATTATTGAATTAATACGCAGGTGTAAGATTATTTGTAGTTTTAAAAAACGCGTTTAAAGTATGAGCAACTTTTCAAGCAGGCAGGACAGGGAGGATATGCACGAATTGATTCGGGCTTATAACAACCTGAAAATGGGCCGAAGCCATTCTTTTATACAGGAAGAAGATTTTCAACGCATTATTGATTACTATGACGATAAAGAAGATTTAGCAACTGCTATTGAAGCTGCAGAAAATGGAATTCACCAATATCCGTATTCGGCCGCTTTACTTTTAAAAATGGCCGATCTCCAGATTGCCGGCCGTAAATATCCCGAAGCACTCGAAACGCTTAACAGAGCCGAGCTATTTGACCGCAACGACATAAACCTTTATATCTTAAAAACAGATGCTTTTCTGGCATTGGATTTACATGAAGAAGCGGTGCAACTTTTGGAAAAAGCACTGACAATGTTTGAGGGTGATGAAAGAATAGAATTGCTTTTCGAACTGGCAGACGTGTATGATGACTACGAAGACTTTCAAAAGGTGTTTGAATGTCTTAAGTGGGTGTTGGAAGAAGACCCAATAAACGAAGAGGCCTTGATGAAAATTTGTTTCTGGGCCGACTTTACAGGGCGAAGCGAAGAAAGCATAAAGCTGCATCTTAAAATTATAGACAACTACCCATTTAATGAGTTAGCCTGGTTCAATCTGGCAACAGCTTATCAGGGCTTAAAACTTTACGAGAAAGCGATTGACGCGTACCAATATGCCCTTGCTATAGATGAAAAATTTGACGTAGCATATCGTAATATGGGCGATGCGTTTATTCGCATACGCAGGTATAAAGATGCGATAGAGGCACTGGAAAAAGTACTGGAATTAAGCCGCCCCGAAGATGTGCTACATGAGGCTATCGGTCATTGCTTCCATAAAATGAACAATTTTGCTCAGGCTCGTCTCCATTATCGTAAAGCAAGCCATCTTAACCCCGACGATAGTAAATTGTATTACAAAATTGCCCTCACTTATTTTAAAGAAAACCAGGTAGAAAGTGCCGTTAAGCAACTCGACTCCGCCATGCGGATATTAAGGTTGCACCCCGAGTATAACCTGCTTATGGGCGAATGCAAATTGCAACAGGGAAAGATAAAAGATGCCGTAATTTTTTTTAGTAATGTTGTGAGGGTACGTCCTAAAAATGCTAGTGGATGGGAAGCGTTAATTAGGTGTTTAGTAAAAGCGGCTTACTATGAAGAGGCCGCCGAACAAACATTACATGCCATAGACGCTACTAATGGGAAACCACTTTTTTATTTTTATTATAGTGCTATTTTATTTGCCATGGGCAAATCGAAGGAAGGCATGTTACAACTGGAAAAGTCGTTACAAATAAACCCCAAACTACTTAAAAAATTTATTGATTTACAACCTCAATTACTACGAAACCCAGCCGTGGTTGATATGATTGTGAAGTATAAGGGAAAGAAGGCGAAGTAGTGTATTTGCGCATTAAATGAAAAGTAGTTCTAAACGTAAATACACTATTTCTGCTTAGGTTAAAAAAAAGAGGTTGTCTCAATAAGTTGAGCCAACCTCTTTTTAAATTGTAGAATAGATTCTGTTTTACGCAGAGCTATTATTTGTAAGGGTTCAAAGCTTTTGCAATCCTGTCGCTTAGGTCTTGCAGGTGGTATCTGCTGGCTTTGTCTGTAGTAACCATTGAGGCCGCATCTATGGCAGTTTTCATTTCCCTCGCATGGCCTTTTATTAAAGAAAGTATGTCACTTTTTTTAATGTCAACTGTTGGTGTTGCATTGCCAAAACTAAAGGTAATGCCGGTAGTAGGGGGCGGGTTAATAATGCTGCTCAATCTTTCCACATAAGATTTTTGCAGGTTGCGGCGGTACAAATCAATTGGTTTTTTGGTTGTTAGTTCTGTAAAAACAGATTGTCTTAAATCTCCAAGCATATCCGTTATGGTGTATGCCTGTGAGCCAATGGCGGCTTCCGCATTAAGCAGTTTGTTCATGGTAGCGTTACTCATCATCCTCAACAAAGCAGTTTCCTGAATACCTAATATGGTGGTAGCCGGGTTTTGGTTTGTTTTACTCGTAACGTCTTTGTTAATAAGCCAGGTAGGCGTGGTAAAAACCTGCTTGTTTATAAAGTCGAAAGCCTCTTTTTGGGTAGCTCTGGGAACATATTCGTACACCGGCCCTTCCTGATTGTTCTTTTTCAGGGTTTCATACACACCACCAAAATTATAGCTAACATGCCCAATATACCTGCGAAACTGGCCTACTGCCTGGCCATATATTTCGCTTAAAGCTGTGTAATCTTCATTTGGTTGTTTTGTCCAGTTTACAAGGTTGGGAATAATACGTTGCAGATTTTTAATACCATAAGCCGATGCTTTCATGGGGTTGTCGCCTATAGCTTCACTTTGGTCACGTGGGTCATCCGGCTGTCCCTGGCGACCATAATAATAACGCTTATCGTTCGCCTTTTCTTCTATCCATTTATCAAGGACAGGCGTTTCTTCTTCTGCAGTTTTCGCCTCGGGTATAATCCTGTAACCCCACTCTATACTCCATTTGTCATACTCACCTATACGTGGGTAAATGCCCGCCGGGCCTATGTTATCTTCAGGCTGTGCCACATAGTTAAAACGTGCGTAGTCCATAATACTCGGCGTGTGGCCATTTTCTTCTACCCAAGCTTTATCTCTTAATTTTTCTACGGGTACACCTGCGCTGGATCCAAAGTTGTGCGGCAAGCCCAATGTGTGCCCCACTTCGTGGCTCGAAACAAATCGGATTAGTTGGCCCATAAGTTCATCGTCAAAAATCATTTTGCGGCTGCGTGGGTCTATTGCGCCGGCCTGTATCATGTACCAGTCGCGTAATAATTTCATTACGTTGTGGTACCAGTTAATATGGCTTTCTAGTATTTCTCCGCTGCGGGGGTCGGGTGTGCTGGGGCCAGATGCGTTTTCAACAGGGGATGGTTTATAAACCACAGCACTATAACGTGCATCTTCCAGGCTCCACGTGCTGTCTTGTTCTCTGGTGGGTGCTTCTTTGCCCATGATGGCATTTTTAAAACCTGCTTTTTCAAAAGCTACCTGCCAGTCGTTAATGCCTTGTATAAGATACGGTACCCACTTTTTTGGTGTGGCTGGGTCTATATAATAAATGATAGGTTTGGCAGGTTCCACTAGTTCGCCACGTTTATATTTTTCCATTTCACCAGCTTTTGGCTCCAGCCGCCACCTTGCTATCATACTTATGTTTTTCACGCCTTGGGGGTTGGCATCAAAATCAGTAAAATCCGTGGTAAAGTATCCCACTCTATTGTCCTCATACCTTGGCATCATGGGTTTTTCGGGCAGCAGCACCAAAGAACTGTTCATTTCCAAAGTAACCGTAGCCTGGCTTGGAGCACTTGGGGGGAAAACTGGTAAACCAGGAAAACTTTGCCCTCCTCCACTACTTTTAGAAAAAGTCTTTACAGTTCTTATTTCAATATTAATTGGGTAAGGTTTTACAGAAACGATATAAGATTTATCACTTTGGAAGCTACCCACTTGGAATTGGGATTTTGCATAGCTGGCAAAGCCAAAAATTTCGTTGTCAGGAGTAATATTATCCGTGATATCTATAACCGCTCCTCCGCCAAGGCTATCTGGCACATAAGCTTTTACATCAAAAGCCACTGCTATGGGCTGTATGTTACTGTTCATTACAGATTTATACATCGGCTTGGTGCTGTCGGCAGGGATTACGTTAAAGGAAATATTCTTGAGGAAAATTTTATTGTTGGGTCCCTTCTCAAAACGGATAACATTCGTACCAATTTCATCGCCGGCATAGCCACCAAAAGATTTTGGTGATTCAATAGAAGATTTAGAGACACGGTTCTGCACCATTATATCCCGACCCATTAAAGTGAGAGGCAGTTCAAAATAATACTTGTCATCAATTTTATGAACGGCAAACATACCTTTTTGGGTAATGGCCTTATCTGTAATCACATCCTTATAAGGCTTGGGACCAGCTTTTGGTGGTGTAATGCTGCTTGCCGGTGTTGGCGGTATTATCGCACCCGGGGTTGGGGTTTTAGGTTGCGCCACCAAGTGGCTTGTTACACTAATGGTACAAAGTGTATAAGCCACTAGCATCTTTTTGAATTGCTTCATAAGGGTTTAATTGTTTTTTTGTGAATAGGTGAAGATAGCAGTTGAACCGAATGCTCTTTTGGGTATTAGGCAATAATTATTTAATTGGCAGATTGTTGTGAGGATTGGTAAGTTTGTTTTCTAAGCGAAGTATTGTTCAGAATTAAAAGATTTCGGTTCTGCAGCTTTTAAAATACCATTTGGTGGGTTTTAAAAATTGAATAAAAGCAATTGTAGCGCAAACGTTTTCTGGTTGCAATAGACTGTGGAAAAAACATAGCATGTGCATCCGCATAAAAAAAAATACCCAGAGCCTTGTTTTTATAACATGTTTTTGTGTAGAATTGTGACCCGGAATATTTTGAAATTTTAAACTTGAATTGTCAAACCAAAAACCAACAATCATGGCAGAAAACAAACC
>Ga0105048_10011015_pt1 | contig 14302 bp, 9 predicted proteins | sample MAT05_FD_78382 | JGI IMG/M metagenome (GOLD analysis project Ga0105048, IMG submission 78382) | Freshwater microbial communities from Lake Fryxell liftoff mats and glacier meltwater in Antarctica - MAT-05 | ecosystem: Environmental > Aquatic > Freshwater > Ice > Liftoff microbial mat | place...
GCTCGGTTGGTGTCCAGGCAGCGGCGTGGTTGGCCGTCGGGCTTGCTGGCGTCCCATTCGACGCGGCCCTTGAAGCCCGTCAGTTTCACGATCAGCTCGACCAGGTCCTTGATCGTGATCTCGAAGCTCGCCCCCAGGTTGATCGGCGTCGGTTCGTCCATCACCTCCGCCGCCCGCAGGATCCCCTCGGCCACGTCGTCAACGTACAAAAACTCGCGGCTGGCCGAGCCCGTGCCCCAGCAGACGATGTGGTCGTCGCCGCGGGTCTGGGCTTCGACGCACTTGCGGACGAGGGCGGGGATGACGTGCGACGAGTGCAGGTCGAAGTTGTCGTGCGGGCCGAAGAGGTTCACCGGCATCACATACGCCGAGCGCAAGCCGTATTGCAGGCGATACGCATCGAGCATCTGCCCGGCGGCCTTCTTGGCCACGCCATAGGGCGCGTTGGTCTCTTCCGGATAGCCGTTCCAGACCTGCTCTTCATTGAAGGGCACCGGCGTGAACTTCGGATACGAGCAGATCGTCCCGATCTGCACGAACTTGCCGTTCCGCGTGTGCAACCCGTCGGCCCGGGCCTCTTCGATCAGGTGCAGGGCCATGGCCATGTTGGCGAAGAAGTAGCGCCCGGGGTTGTCCCGGTTGGCCGCGATGCCCCCGACCTCCGCCGCGAGGTGGATGACCAGATCGACCTTGCCGGGTACGCCGAACGCCGTGCTGTACAGCCGGCTGACGTCGGCCTCGCGGGTGAGGTCGAAGTCCTTGCGGCGGGGGATGAACAGGTTGGCCGGGTCGTGCCCCCGGGCCTTGAGCTTCTGGGCCACCACCCGCCCAACAAAGCCCGCTCCGCCTGTCAAAATGATTCGCTGGTCGCGAAGGTTCATCATGGGGCATGAGGATAAGGCGGTCGGCGGTCGGGGGCCGCAGAACACGATTAGAGCCCGAGAGGCGGGCCCGGCGATTGTCAAAAAGACAGCGTGGGGGGTCACGATGGGTGAGCGGCCCGAATCCGGACGAAAGCCTCCTGCGTGCCCGCTCCCACCGGATCTACACTCCTTCAACAAGGGTGCACTCATCATGGCGGGGGCTTTGCCAAACGAACAAACGCGACTGGGTCATTGGCTGCGTTTGCCCCTGCGGCTCATCCCGCCGTCGGCCAACATGCCCATTCTGGCCGGACCATTGCGGGGCCTCCGCTGGACGGTCGGCTCCCACACCCACGGCTGCTGGCTCGGCTCCTACGAAAAAGCCAACCAGATTCATTGGGAACGGCACCTCAAGCCCGGCATGGCGGTTTTCGACATTGGGGCCAACGTCGGCTTCTACACGCTCCTGGCGTCGGTGCTCGTGGGCCCGTCGGGTCGGGTGGTCGCCTTCGAGCCCTTGCCGCGGAACTTGGGGTTCTTGCACGGGCATGTGAGCCGCAACCGCCGCGATAACGTGCGGATCATCGAGGCCGCGGTCGCCGAGGTGCCCGGCGAGGCGACCTTCGAGGATGTGGCCCACGGCTCCATGGCCAGGCTCAGCACGCGCGGCTCCATCCGCGTAAAAGTAGTCGCTTTGGACGACTTGACCGATCGCGGCGAGATCCCCGAGCCACAGATGATGAAGATCGATGTGGAAGGGGCTGAGATCGAGGTGCTCAAGGGCGCCACGCGGCTGATCCAGCGGGCGCGGCCCACGCTCTTCCTTTCTACGCACGGCGCCGATGTTCACGCCGCGTGCCTCACGCTGCTGGGCGGATGGGGTTACCGCTGCACGGCCATGGACAACGAGCCGATCGAGTGCTCGCGCGAGGTGCTGGCCGTGCCCGGTTGATCGGTCCGCACGGTCAGGCCTGCACCAGCCGCGGGCCCATCGCCTGGGCGAACGGGGCCATGATGTGCCGGGTATCGACGACCAGCCGGGCCTCGCGGGCGAGCAGGGCGTAATCGACGGCGCGATGGGCCGTCGAGATCACCACGGCGTCAAAGCCCGCCAGCCCCGCCGAATCGAGCGGCACGCTGGCAAGGTTGAGGTCGCCGTGGCGGCGCATGCTGTGCGTCTTGGGGACGTGCGGGTCGTGATACGCGACGCGGCAGCCGCGTTCGGTGAACAGGTCGATCAGCTCGAATGACGGGCTCTCGCGCACGTCGTCGATGTCGGGCTTGTACGCCAGCCCGAGGACCAGCACGCGAGCGGCGGCGGCGGCCACGCCCTGGGCCGAGAGGGCCGCCAGCGTGCGCTCGACGACGTACGCGGGCATCTCGTGGTTCACCCGGCCCGCCAGCTCGATGAACCGGGCTTCACGCCCGAACTGCCGAGCCCGCCAGGAGAGATAGAACGGGTCGATGGGGATGCAGTGCCCGCCCAGGCCGGGGCCGGGATGAAACGGCTGGAACCCGAAGGGCTTGGTCGAGGCGGCCTCGATCACCTCCCACACGTCGATCTTCATGGCGTCGAAGATGGTCTTGAGCTCGTTGACCATGGCGATATTGACGGCCCGGTAGATGTTTTCCAACAGCTTGGCGCTCTCGGCCACCTCCGCCGACGAGACCTCGATCACGCGGTCGATGGCGCGGCGATAAAGCGCGGCGGCCGCGCGGGTGCTGGCGGGGTCGACGCCACCCACGAGCTTGGGCGTGGTCTTGATGGAGTAGTCGCGCCGCCCGGGGTCTTCGCGCTCGGGCGAGAAGGCGAGATAGAACCCGGCGTCCTCTCCAGACTTCAAGCCGCGGGCTTGCAGCCGAGGCTGCACAAGCTCGCGCGTCGTGCCCGGATAGGTAGTCGATTCCAGCACGATCAGCTGACCGGGCCGGAGCACACGGGCGATTTCATCGGCGGTCTGTTCGACGAACGACAGATCCGGTTCGAACCCGCCGGGCTTGAGCGGCGTGGGCACGCAGATCAGCACGGCGTCGGCCTCGGCCATACGCCGCTTGTCGCCAATGGCCTCGAAGCGGCCCGTGCGGCGCATGCCGGCGACAAAGTCATCACCCAGGTGCGTCAGGTACCCGCGGCCCGCATTGAGTGACGCCACCTTGGCCGGGTCGACGTCGATCCCCATCACTCGCAGCCCCGCGTGACAAAAAGCGTGAGCCAGCGGCAGGCCCACATAGCCCATGCCCACCACCGCCACCGTGGCGTCGTCGGCATTGAGGCGCGTGAGGATCGACATGCGCAAGGCTCCTGAGCGGCAGCGTATTCAGGATCGGTCCGGCGGGGTCGGTAGGGGCGGGTCGGGCGAGCCGGCCGGAGCGGGGTTTGCCTGAGCGATCTGGACCGTCCGCCCCGCGCTGAGCTTGTTGAGCAAGCGCCCGCCCAGCGCCGGAGCCATGAGGCTCAGGGCCCAGACCAGCGGGAAGCCCAGGGCGAACTTGAGCTTGCCCGTGGCGAGCTGCCAGGAGAAGCTGTCGAAATAGGCGCGCCAGGCGTCGCCGAAGCGCCGCCCGCGGAGCAGCTCGACCGACGCCGCCCGGCCGATCCCGCCCAGCACCAGCAGACGCTCCCGCCGGCGGGCCGCGCCGCCGGGGTACCGGCCGGCGCGCTCTCCACCGGCGATATGACGCATCGCGGTGACATAGCCATCGAGCCGCGTCATGGCCGATCCGGGGGTGAAGCGATAAGCGAGCGTGTGCGGCGCGCGCACCGCGATGAAGCCCGGCTCTGCACCCAGGCGCACGATCAACTCGGTGTCCTCGCAGATCATCCACTCGTGATGGAACCGTCCCACGCGCTCGAAGGCGTCTTTGCGGACGACCATCAGCCCCGCGCCGGCCACGATGGACATCGTCGGGCTGGCGAGATAATCCGCGTAGACCTCCACGCGTTCGGGCTCCTTGACCGTTTGCCGAGCCGCGGCCTCGTCGCTGAAGGGCAAGGCCGAACCGAGAATCAGCGACGGCTGGTGCTTGGCGATCAGTTCGGCGAAGAAGGCGAGCGACCAGGGGAACCACAGGTCATCGCTGTCGAGGAACGCGAGATAGGTGCCCTTGGCGACCTCGACGCCGGTGTTGCGGGCCTTGCCGGGCCCGCCGTTGGTCTGCTCGATGAGCCGGACGCGGTCGCCGTAGCGGCGGACGACGTCGCAGGTGCGGTCCTTGGACTGGTCGTCTACGACGATGATCTCGTAGTCGGTGAAGGTCTGTGCGAAGACCGATTCGAGCGTGGCCTCGATGAGCGTCTCGCGGTTGTACGACGGGATGATGACGGAGAAGAGCGGCAAGGTCACCTCGGTCGATCGTTGGTCAGGCCTGGGCTGCGGGCTGGCCCGAGGGGATGAAGCGTCCGAGCACGGGGATTTTGCTGCCGAGCCGGGCGAAGTGGCCGCGTTCTTCGCTTGTCATACCGAGCTTGATGATGAGGGGGAGCGAGACCAGGCCATAGACCCCGCCGACGGCGATGGCGCGACCGAGGCCCTCGGGGAGCAGCAAGCGTGCGCCCAGCCCGGCCAGCCCGGCGGGGACGGCGACCAGGGCCACGCGATACCAGACGCCGCTCCACCAGTCGGCGTATCTCAAGCCGACGGTCTTGCAGATGTGCCAGACGTACCAGTTGACGGCGCAGAACGTGGTGAGGCAGCTCATGGCGGGCACGGCCCACGACGGCACGTGAAACAGGAAGACCAGCCCCGCCGAGACGCACAGGCCGCCGGCCTGGAAGAGCAGGGCCCCGGTCATGTAGCGCCCGATGGAGCCGTGCGCCATCATGGCCAGATGATGACCCACGTAGATGCACCCGATGCAGAACCCGACGGCCACCAGCCGCACGAACAGCGCGACGTCGGGCGGGCTGTGGCTCCCAAGCCACACCCGCGTGACTAGATCGGCCTCGATCACCAGCGGCACCAGCAACGTCAGCGGCAGCAGCGTGCAGAACTTGCTGGCGGAGATGGCCAGCTTGGCGATGGCGGCGCGGTCCTGGCGGCCCTCGGCGTTCGCCATCGCGGGCTGCACGGCCCGCACCACGGCGTTGGAGACGTTGAGCATGTAGTTGGCCAGCTGTGCGGCCGCGTTGAAGGGGGCGTTGGCCGCCGCGCCGAAGGCGGAGCTGATCAAAAGCGGCGGGCCGCCGACCTGAATGCGGTACGACAGATTCCCCACCAGCGACCAGACGGAGAACCGCGTCAGCTCGCGCACTAGATGCCGCTTGGCCAGCCCCAGTTTGGGCCGACTTTCGGGATAGATGACCAGGCACATGACGACGGCGATGCCGGTGGAGGTGGTCTGGGCGGCCAGCGTGAGGGCGGCGAGGCCGACGATCGGCTCTTGGGCCACCTGGGCACAGAACGCAGCGGCGGCGAGCTTGAGGGTCCCATCGATCAGCTCGGTGATCACCGGCCAGAGGAGCGCTTGCTGGGCGCCGAACATGGCCCGGAAGGGGGTCATGGCGATCGAGAAGCCGAGCATCAAGAGGCCCAGGTCAAAGGCCAGAACGATCGAGGAGACCCGCGCGGGGTCCAGATCCTTGATCCCACCCACGGCCAAGCGCCCGAGCGGCAGCCCCACCAGCACGGCGATCGGGGCGGCCACACAGAAGATCGCCACCATGGTGGAGAACAGCGCGCGCAGAGGCCCCCGCTCGCCCCGCCCGATGGCCACGCCCAGATAGCGGTCGGCGGCCTGCAGCAACCCGTCGGGGATCACCCCGATGAACATCACCACCGCCAGCACCGCGCCCCACGCGCCGAAATCGGTGACGCCCAGTGCCTGCAAGGCCAGCCGGGTGGCCAAGAGGCCCATGCCGACCGTCACCGCCATGCGGAGATAGGTGAGGCCGGTGTTCAGGATGAGGCGGGTGGATTGACGCACGAAGCCCTCGCCCCGGGGCATTGCCCGCCGGCGTACAAAGTGGCGCATTGTTTAGCCCGAGCGGCGGGCGTTTCGCCGGTCGGCGGGGGGCGGGCTCGACGGCTGACGCGCCATGACCATCGTTGGCCCATAGATGCCGGAACGCTGAGTGTAGCGTATAGCGTGTGATGAGCGTTACACCAAGAACACGGCCAAGAAAGCCTGCTGGACAACTCTCCAGAGCCACTACCGCCGTCTACTGGTCGTAGCCCGCCTGCTTGGGCATCGCGTGCCCCGCGTCGCGCAGGGTCTTCTCGCGGCGGGCGAGTTCCAGGTCCGACTCCACCATCATGGCCGCGAGCTGCTCGACGCTGGTCTTGGGTGACCAGTTGAGGTTGGTCTTGGCCTTGGCCGGGTCGCCGATGAGCAGGTCGACCTCGGCGGGGCGGAGATATCGCGCGTCGAAGGCGACGTGCTTCTCCAGCGACAGCCCGGCGTGCTTGAAGGCCATCTCGGCGAACTCGCGGACGCTGATCGTCTTGTTGGTCGCCACGACGTAGTCGTCGGGCTGGTCTTGCTGGAGCATGAGCCACATGGCCTCGACGTAGTCGCCGGCGAAGCCCCAGTCGCGCTTGGAGTCGAGGTTGCCCAGGAAGACCCGGTCCTGCAGGCCCATCTTGATGCGGCCCACGGCGCGGGTGATCTTGCGGGTCACGAAGGTCTCGCCGCGACGCGGCGATTCGTGGTTGAAGAGGATCCCGCAGGAGGCGTGCAGCCCGTAGCTCTCGCGATAGTTGACGGTGGCGAAGTGGGCCATGACCTTGGCGCAGGCGTAGGGCGAGCGCGGGTAGAACGGAGTCGTCTCACGCTGCGGCACCTGGAGCACCTGGCCGTATTGCTCGCTGGAGCTGGCCTGGTAGTACCGCACCACTTGCCCCGTCTCCTGCTGATACGCCCGCACCGCCTCCAGCAGCTTCAGGGCGCCCATCGCCACCGTCTCGGCGGTGTAGACGGGCATGTCAAACGACACGCGGACGTGCGACTGCGCGCCGAGGTTGTAAACCTCGCGCGGGTTCACCTCGCGCAACAGTTTGGACAGCGAGTTGCCGTCGCACAGGTCGCCGTAGTGCAGCTTGAGCCGACCGGCCTGCACGTGCGGGTCCAGGTAGATGTGGTCGATGCGCCCCGTGTTGAACGACGACGAGCGGCGGATGATCCCGTGCACCTCGTAACCCTTGCTCAGCAGCAGCTCGGCCAGGTACGAGCCGTCCTGCCCGGTGATGCCGGTGATGAGGGCCCGCCTCCCCGTTTTGGGCTGGTTGTCAGTCGAGTGGGCGGGGGCGTTGGAGGCGTTTGGGGGCACGGCGTGTCCTTGTTGCGAGACGACGATTCTTGGCCACTCTATCGGCCAAGCACGCTCCGGCCACCACCCATCCCGACCGACGGGCCGCCGAGGCCCCGCGGCGGGCAACGATCCGGGCTCATTTCTTGGCCGGCGGCGGGCTGGGGGCCGCGGGCGCTTGGGTGGGGTGGGGGGGGTCGGGCTTGGTCAGCCAGTCGAGCGCCGATTTGATGGCCGGGTAGACCTCCCCTTGCCACCCGTGGCCCCCGGGATAGGTCGCAAGCTCCACCCTGGCCCCGTTCCGCTTGAGCATGGCCGCGGAGTCCTCGGCGTGCTTCATCGGGGTCACATTGTCGTCGGGCGACTGATACAGCCAGAAGCGCCGATCCTTGGTCTTGGCCCAGTCGCTCGGCTTGGCCCGCTGCATCACGCTCATCGCGATGAGCGCCCCTTTGAAGGGCGTCTGCTCGCCCATCATCATCGTGTATGCCGCGGGCCCGCCGCTCGACCACGCCATGAGATAGACCTGTTGCGGGTCGATCTTCGTCCGGCCTTTGAGGTCGGCTAGCACGGCCTCCAACAGCGTTTCGGTATTGAACGCCGCGCCGGCGTAGGGTGTGAGCCGCGTGGGCCAGACGACCTCGTCGGCCTGGGCCGCGTCCCACCGCGGCGCGATGACCTGGACGAGCACCCACTCGGGCGAGAGTGAGTTCTTGTAGACACGCCGCAGGAAGTCGCGCGAGCCGGCCTGGCCGTCGCCGCCGGGCAGCACCACCAGCACCTTGTACGGCGTGCTCGGCTCGTCCTTGCGCAATCCGATGAGCGTGTAGCGCTTCTGGTTGTCGTACTCAGCCGCGAAGTTCACCGCGGGGACGTCGGCCACATCCGCGTCGGCCTTGCTCTCGGCGTCGGGCTGCGTCACCTCCGGCTGCTTGGGCACCGCCACGCGGAGCTGGGCCGTCTCTTTGCCGTAGCGGCTTCGGTTCTTTTCCCACCACCCCCGCCACCACTTGGCGTCGCGCCCTTCGCCCTGCCGCACGCCCGTGAGCGGCGAGAGCCCGAACGCCCCCACCGTCTGTGCCCCCGCCGCCGAGCCTTCGGCCTCCATGGCCGCGATCAACGCGGGGATGGCCCGGGCCTCGCCGATGCGCCCCAGGGCCCGTGCCATGGGGCTCAGGATGCCGCGGAGTTCTTCGGGCTTGCTGCGGGACGATTCGAGGAGCGCCAAAAGGTCGTCAAGGGCCCAGGCGGCGTCGGCGTCGCCCAGCGTGGCGATGGCCCAGGCCCGGAGCGGGAGCGGGTTGGGCGGCGCGGCGAGCGGGAGCACCAGCTCCCGCAGGTCGAGCTCGCTCAGCTTGATCCGGCCTGTGAGCCGCATGGCCGCCAGCATGGTGATGTCGTCGCTGGTGAGCCAGGTCCGCAGGATGGTCCCGAAGCCGGCGTTCAGTGCGGCGCTGCGAGCCGCGCCCAGCTCGTTGAGCAGCGAACCGTTCTCATCGAGAAAATCGGCGAGCTTGCGGACGTCGTCGCCACGCTTGTCGGCGGCTTGGCTGACGAAGGCCTCCGCCGACGCGATCAGCACCTCGTTGGCGTCCAAGCCTTTCTGCTTGTCGTACCAGGGTTGATAGCCGGAGTAGTCCTCGGCAAAGTCAACCAACGCGATCGGTTTGAGGAGCCGCAACGCCGACGACTGCACGGCCGCGTTGGGGTCGCGCGCCCCCAGGTCGAGCACGTCGATCAGCGCGGGGTGCAGGCGATCGCGGGCGTTGCCGCCGAACGGGTCGGGCCGGGCGGCGGCAAAGGCGCGCAGGATCTGATTCCGCAGATCCGCCGAGCTTAGCGTCCGCCACGATGACTGCAGGGCTTTAAGCCCCTCGTCGCCGTCGGCGTCAACGATCTTCTGGATCGTCTGCTGCGCCGACTGCGGATCCTGTTCTTCGATATCATCGAGGCTCCGGGCCAGAACGGCCGCTCGGGCGGAGAGCCCCGAGCCCTTGGGCGGGCCCGCCAAGGCCCAGCCGCCAGCCCAGCCGCCAGCCGGGCCGCCGGCCGGGCCGCCGAGCACCACCAAGATCATCAGCCCCAGAACGGCCTTGTGTCGCGGCATCGGCAGGTCCTCCTGTGATCTGTTCGCTCGCGCCCGCCCAGCGGTTCGCAAACCCCTTCATCTGGGCACAGTCTACACGAGCCCCGGCCCGCGCCCGCCGAATCTTGGCCCTACCTTTGGTCATGACCCAGCCTCCAGCACCGGCCCCCGACCCACAAGCCGCCATCGCCGAGGCCCGCGCCGCCCACGGCAAGCTCCGCGAGCAGATCGCCCGCGTCATCGTCGGCCAGGACCAGGTCATCGACCAGATCCTCATGTGCATCTTCTGCCGAGGCCACGCCCTGGTCGTCGGCGTCCCCGGGCTGGCTAAAACGCTCCTCATCTCCACCATCGCCCGCGGCCTCTCCCTGGGCTTCTCTCGCGTCCAGTTCACCCCCGACCTCATGCCCTCAGACATCACCGGCACCGAGGTCATCGAAGAAGACAAAACCACCGGCATCCGCACGCTGCGGTTCGTCAAAGGCCCGATCTTTGCCAACGTCATCCTCGCCGACGAGATCAACCGCACCCCGCCCAAGACCCAGGCCGCCCTCCTTGAAGCCATGCAGGAGCACCAGGTCACGGTGGGCGGCATGCAGCACAAGCTCCCCCAGCCCTTCTTTGTCCTGGCCACGCAGAACCCCATCGAGCAGGAAGGCACCTACACCCTCCCCGAGGCTCAGCTCGACCGCTTCATGTTCGAGATCAAGATCGGCTACCCCACCGCCGACGAAGAACTCGCCATCGTCAAGCGGACCACCAGCGGCGAACGCGCAACCCCGACCGCCGTGCTCACCAGCGCCGACATCACCCGCGTGCAGGATCTCGTCCGCCAGATGCCCGTCGCCGACCACGTCGTCCGCTACGCCCTCCGCCTCGTCCGCGCCACCCGCGTCAAGGAACCCATGGACGGCGGGCTCGCCCGCCCCAAACTCGTCCAGCAATACGTCGGCTGGGGCGCCGGGCCCCGCGCCAGCGAGTACCTCGTCCTCGGTGCCAAGGCCCGCGCCATCCTCACCGGCTCCACCCACGTCACCCCCGAGCACGTCCGCGAGATCGCCAAGCCCGTCCTGCGGCACCGCGTCCTCACCAACTTCAACGCCGAGGCCGACCAGGTCTCCAGCGACATCATCATCGACGGCCTCCTCAAAGAGATCCCCGTCGAAGGCCTGTCGGCAGACGAGAAGAAGCTCATGGACGCGGTGGTACGGTAAAGCTCTCACAGCCCTCAACACCCCCGACCCCCCCGACCCCCCGCCGCCCGCCCGATCCATATACCATGGCATCGATGGTCGCCATCAGCAACACCGCCCAGCCTGCCCTGAACCCACACCCGGAATCTCGGGCCTGGCTCACCTCGCCCAAAGGCGAGCTCGCCTCGGCATCCCTGGCCGGCCTCTGCCTGCTGATCGCCTGGGTGCTCAGTCTCACCAACCCCGACGGCTCCGCCCTCGAACTCACGTCCCAGGCCCTGTCATGGGTGGCGCTGTGCATCGGCCTCTTCCACGGCGGGCGCGCGGCTCTGGATGCCGTCAAGGCCGGTGCGTTTGACATCGACGTGCTCATGGTCGTGGGCGCGATCCTCGCCAGCTATCTCGGGGCCGTTTCCGAGGGGGCCTTGCTGCTCTTTCTGTTCACGCTCGCCGGGGCCCTTGAAGCCCTGGCGCTGCAGCGCACCAAGCGGGCCGTCGAGGCGTTGCACAAGCTGATGCCCACCGCCGCCCTCCGCCTCGACCCGGCCTCCGGCACCTGGCTGCCCGCCCCGCCCGAGTCGCTGGCCAAGGGCGACCGCGTCCGCATCCTCCCCGGCGAGCTAGTCCCCGCCGACGCCACCATCGCCCTCGGCTCCACATCGCTCGACCAGGCCACGCTCACCGGCGAATCCATGCCCCGCGACGCCCACCCCGGCGACGAGGTCTTCGCCGGCACGCTCAACGTCGGCAACCCCATCGAAGCCACCGTCACCAAGCTGGCGTCGCAGTCGTCGTTGCAGAAGATCATCGACCTCGTCACCCAGGCCCAGGAGCAGCGCGAGCCCGTCCAGCGCGTCATCGATCGCCTCAGCCAGCCCTATGCCATCGCCGTCTTCGCCACCAGCATCACGGTCTTCTTCATCTGGTGGCTGGCGTTCGGCGACGCCGTGAAAGACGCGACCTACACCGCCATCACGCTCTTGATCGTCGCGTCGCCCTGCGCCCTCATCATCAGCACGCCCACCGCCACGCTGGCCGCCATCAGCCGCGCCGCGCGAGGCGGGGTCCTCTTCAAGGGCGGACAGGCCATCGAACGGCTCGCTCAACTCCGCGCCCTGGCCTTCGACAAGACCGGCACGCTCACCGTCGGCAAGCCCCGCGTGGTGCAGGTCCACCCGGTGGGCTGGTCCGACGGGCAGCAACTTCTCGCCGTGGCCGCCGGGCTCGAACAGCACTCATCGCACCCCATCGCGACCGCCATTGTCGCAGTTGCCAAGGCCCGCTCCGTCGGCCCCGCCGCCGTCGACGCCGTCGCCTATACCGCGGGCCGAGGGATCGGCGGCACCATCGACGGCGACGAAGCCCGGCTCGGCTCCCTCGCCTTCACGCAAGACCTCATCCCCGTCTGCTTCCACGCCCGGGTCCGCGAGCTGCTGGGCACCATCCAGGGCCGCGGGCAGATCGCCGTCGTCTGTGCTTACCGCCAGATGGCCGCCGTCTTCGTGCTGATCGACGCCGTCCGCCCGGGGGCCGAGTGTCTAGTCGAGCGCCTGCACGCTCTGGGCGTCCGCCCCGTCGTGATGCTCACCGGCGACAACTCGGCCACCGCCGCCCGCGTCGCCGAGTCGCTCAACCTCGACGAGTTCCACGCGCAGCTCCTCCCTCAGAACAAGGTTGAGCATGTGCAGGCCCTCAAGGCTCGTATCACCAGCGGCCGCCGCCGCGGGGTCGGCGTCATCGGCGACGGCGTCAATGACGCACCCGCCCTCGCCGCTGCCGACATCTCGATCGCCATCGGCTCCATCGGTTCCGACGCGGCCCTCGAATCCGCCGACGCGGTGTTGCTCGCCGACGACTTGGCCGTGGTCCCCTGGGCCGTCGCCCTGGCTCGCCGCACGCGCTTCACCGTGCTCGCCAACCTCACCTTCGCGCTCGTCGCCATTGTCGCCATGGCACTGGCGGTCCTCGTCGGCAGCCGCATGGGCTACCAGCTCCCGCTCTGGCTGGGCGTCATCGGCCACGAGGGCGGCACGCTCCTGGTCGTCGCCAACTCCCTCTGGCTCTTGGCCTTCCCCGGCGTCCCCGTCTGTTCCTGCGACCAGTCCCACCGCCACGAAACCGCCAAGGTGATGGTCGAAGGCCAGCCCATCCCCGCCGGCGTCTGATGCCGGTCACCGGGCCCTAGGCCCCCGGGCCTCTTGCCTTGTTGTCAATCCTCATCGCGGATCTGTAGCGCCACCAGGGTCTGGTCGTCGTGCGCCTTGGACCCTTGCCGATGCCGCTTGACGGCGTCGGAGATGTTCTCGCACAACAGGTCCGGCCCGCCGCGCGTGTCGGCGACGACCGCCTCCAGCGCCGACTCGCCGAACTGCCGCCCAGTCGGGTCGAAGGCTTCGGTGACGCCGTCGGTGTACATCAGCAGCGTCTGCCCGGGGTCGAGGGTCATCTCGGCCTGATCGGAGCCGACCTTTTCATCCACGCCCAGCGGGATCCCGCCGACCTCGTCGAGCCGCTGGATCGAACCGCCCCCGGCACTGACCAGCCGCAGAAGCGGCGGGTTGTGGCCCGCGTTGGCATAGACCAGCTTCCGCGTCGTCGGGTCATATGTGGCAAAGAACGCCGTGACAAACGAGTTGCCCACGCGCCGCGCCGTAGCCCGCAGCCGCTCGTTGAGGAACTCCAGACACTGCTTCGGTTCGTTGATGTGCTCGTCGCGAGCGTGCAGGATCGCGTGCAGCATCGCCACCACCACCGCCGCCGAGGGACCGTGCCCCGAAGCGTCGGCGATCATCATCGCCCACGGCCCGCGCCGCTCCAGGTGCGCCCCGCCCAGGCCCACCGTCACCGGGATCAGGTCGTAGTAGTCGCCGCCCGCCTTGTCAAACGTCTCGTAGCGCGTCGCCACGGCCACCCCGGGGATGTTGGGGTTGGTCGCCGGCAAAAGCGCCCGCTGGATCTGCGCGATGTGGTCTACCTCGTGGCGGATCCAGTCCGTCGCTTCGCGCAACCGATTGGCGATGAGCACGTTGTTCATCGTCGTCCCCACCAGATTCCCGCGCAGGATCAACTGCTCAAGATCCGCCACGCCCAGCCCCCGGGCCTCCTCGTGCATCAGGATCGTCCAGTTGGCCAGCTTGCCCTCCTGCAAGACGGGCACGGCGATCGCCGAGCCAAATGGCGCGAAGGCTTCGCCGAACACCGCGTCGTTCTTGCACACGAGGTTCTGCAGGAGCTTGGGCTCGGGCGTCGCAACCAGCCGCCCTACCAGGCCCCCCGTGTGCACCGGCATGTCGAGCATGCCCGTCCACGGGTCGCCCCCAGCCACGCGCTCGGTCCCGTCAACCTGCAACCACCGCGACACGCGGTACTCGCCCGGCCCAAGCCCGAGCGTCGACAGCGATAGGTAGCAACGCGGGCCATACGCCTTGCGCATGGCCACCACGATCGCCTCCAACACCTGCTGCGGCGAGGTCGCGCGCGAGAGCGCGTCGGTCAGTTCCATCAGCACCGGAATCCGTGCATTGCCCGAAAGATCCACCAACGGCAAGGTGTCAAGATCGGCCAATGGGTTCCCCATGTCAGCAAAGCGTGCAGGTAAAGGACGCGGCGGCAAAGCCGCTCCGGCAAACAAATCCGTGCTCACAATACCACCATCTGATGCCGAGGGCTGGCAGAAAAAACTGATCGGCGATCTTCAAAATCGGCAGGAAATGGTCGTCCGGATCGCGCCGGAACCCCCCCCGTCGCCCGTGCGTCCTATCGCCGACGAAAAACCAATGGGCCTGGTCAGAGTCGAACTGACGACCTCACCCTTATCAGGGGTGCGCTCTAGCCACCTGAGCTACAAGCCCGAACGGCCAAGTATACCCCGCAACACCTGCTCCGTGCCACTACTTCTACAACAGCCGCCGCTCCC
>Ga0105048_10011016_pt1 | contig 14301 bp, 15 predicted proteins | sample MAT05_FD_78382 | JGI IMG/M metagenome (GOLD analysis project Ga0105048, IMG submission 78382) | Freshwater microbial communities from Lake Fryxell liftoff mats and glacier meltwater in Antarctica - MAT-05 | ecosystem: Environmental > Aquatic > Freshwater > Ice > Liftoff microbial mat | place...
ACTTGATATCTGGCAGCTCGCTCGAGCCCGCAAAGCTCGCCGTACACGCAGCGTGAAATACACCCGAGAGGTCGTCATCTGTGAGGAGCGCGAAGCCGACTAGTGGATCGTCAGGATACAGCGAGGCGATGTCGCCTAGCGCCTCGAGGGTCCCGTTGCGAATCATGTCGGTGAGTGGATTCCGTGGCTCGGCCATCACGACGTCCAGGTCCGGCTAACGAATAGGCGTTCAGCGGCGGGAACGAGGAGAGTAGCTCCTCGAGCCCGTCCGTTGCAACGCCTTGTTAGCCGGCGTCCTCCGCGGAACCGAACGCCTGGTCCGCGGTCGCGGTTCCCCTTGCCCTCACGCACGCGCAGCGGGTTGCCCGCGAAATCGACATCCTTCGCACGCAACCGTAGGCACTCGAGCAACCGCAGCCCAGTGCCGTAGAGCAGCGCTCCGACGAGCGCCGATGTTCCCGTCAACGACTCGAGCAGCTGCGCGACTTCCTGCCGCGTGAGCACGATCGGCAGCCTCGTCGGCCGCTTCGCGCGCATCAAATCAGCGAGCCACGGGAGATCCACGCCGAGCACGAACCGGTATAGAAACAAGCTCGCCGCGAGCGCCTGGTTCTGCGTCGAGGACGAGACACCACCGTGCGTCGCGAGCGACGACAAGAACGCGGTCACCTCCGCCGCGCCGAGCTCCTGCGGATGTCGCTTGCCGTGGAAAAGGATGTAGCGACGCACCCAGTGCACGTGCACGTGCACGGGCACGGTCGACCGAGTCCTCGTCGCCGCTGGCCTGCGTCGATAGGACGACCTGGGTCTGGGCGCGCTGGGAGTGTTCGACGAGCGCGAGGATCTCTTGACCGGTGCTGACGCGAAGCTTCTTGCCTGCCCGATCGAGACCCGGTCGCACGAGCCTGCCGCCGTCATCGATCGACCTCCAGTGCTCCGCGAAAAAGCCGGCGACGTCCACCGCCTCGCCAAGCAGGACGTGCAGCGGCACGTCGATCCCGAGAACGACCCGGCCAAGTGCGCCTCGCACTACGCCTGCCGCCAGCGCTACTGCACCGCGAAGGACGGCGTATGCCTGCGGGCGTCGGCGGCCGACTGCGAGAGGTCCGATGACTGCCGCGAGCAGGGCGAGTGCGGGTGGGCGCAGGGGCGTGGCGTGGCGACCGAGGCTGGCCGCCGGGCATCGGAGCCATGCAAGGCGCTGGGGCGGTGCGAACTCGGAGATGGGTACTGCACTGCGCGGAAAAACTGACGCGCCCGCTGCGGTGTGTTGCTCGACGAGAACCGCCGGCCTAGGCGCGCGAGCCAGCCGCGCTCGGCGGGTGGTGGCTCACAGCGAGCGTTAGTGCTGTGACACGCAGACGAAGCACGGGCCCACGCGCGGGCACGCCTTGGTCCCCGAGGCCGCGCTGTTGCACACGCCGAGCTTGGATCCGTCGTAGCGGCACACGTCGCCGGACTGCTCGCACACCTCGACGGGATCAGTCGGTGTGCCATCGGGCTTGTTGCCGGCGCGCGTCTCGGGTGGCGGACAACCACCGAGGACGAGAAGCAACACGAGCAATGCGATGCGCGGCAAGGGGCAAGCGTGGTCGTGCGTCTGCATCCCGTCAATCCGACGAGGCGACCGGCGCGTCACCGTCCGCAGCTCCTGGTTCCTCCGGTTCCTCCCGCTCCCGGTAGGCCGACTGGATCGTCGCCACTGCGGTGTTCCAGTCGGCAGGGAACACCACTCGCGAGGTGTCGGCCATCTCGCCCAGCGAGGACGAGGCCCCAACGACGATCGATCTCGTGCTTCATCTGGGCTCTCCCTTCCGAGTCATAGCCAGGCGGGCAACGGTCGCGTGCGCATTCGCTGCGGTGGTCGACGGTGCCGGGCGGTCGCCGCTGCGCGCTCGCGAAACCGATGTGTGGACGCGCGTGGCGTGCTCGCCCGCGCAATTTCGATTCGCGTCACAGTCGCCCCGTCGGAGCTGCTTTCACTCATGGCAGAGCGATCGCCTGCAGTCCGTACGCGCCCATCGGGCAGTACGCGGCGTCGTCGGTGATCTCGATCTGGTAGCAGCCCCAGCCGTACGTCGGCGTGACCGTGACCGTCGGTGCCTCGGGATCCGCCGCGTCGACGATGCCGAGGCCCGCCGCGCTCACGAACAGCGCGAGATCGTCGGTCACACCCACGAGTGAGACCCACATCGTGCCCTCCGCAAGGACCACACGCGAGTCCTCGCCGAGCGCGTTGCCGTCGGTGCCCGAGATCACCGCGATCTCGTCCGTCACCGCGTCGCCGGCCCGTTCGGCGCCCGCGCCCGCGTCCCAGCCGCCCCAGTCGTTGCCGTTGCGCAGCTGTGCGAACACGACGTCACCCGCGCCCATGACCGTCACGAGGCGGCGGTCGTCGGCCTCGACATCGAGGGTGTCGAGCAGCTCCGCCGAGTCGTCACCGAGTGCGAGCAGGTGCAGCGGGCGGTGGTCGAACAGACACTCGCCGGTCGCCTCGTCGTAGCTCCACACGCGGGTCGACGACCAGCAGTCGGGTGCGGACATCGCGACGCGCTCGAGCTCGAACCCGACCGTGACGACGCGATCGGAGCTCGCGTCGTGGCTGACGATCTGACCAGGCACGTTGATCGGTGTCGCCGCGGTGGGCGACGTCGGCGACGAGACGTCGAAGCGATCGAAGTAGAACCGCACCTTCGCGGGATCGCCTTCGACGGCGCCCATGTGCCACGACATCAGCGTGTCGTCCTGCACGAGCAGGCCGCCCTGGGCGAGCGCAAACGGGCGCTTCAACGTCGCGGCGTGGACGGGAGCGGCCGGCGACGTGAGGTCGACGACCTCGAGCGTGCCCCGCTCGCCGATGTACATCTCGCCGTCGTACTGCGAGTCGGACGACGCGAACACCATCGCGTCACCGAGCACGAGCGAAGCCAGCTCACCCGTGTTCATGCCGACGCCGTAGCCGCCCCATCCGCGGGAAAACGGCAGGTCGACGGCGCCCAGCCAGGTCGGCGCCGTCGGGTCGTGTAGATCGATCGTGTCGAGCACGAGCCGGGCGTCGTAGGTCACGCGATCGTAGGTCTCGCGCACCAAGTACGCGTACTCGCCATGCACGAAGAGCTCGACGCCCCACGAGAGGTGGCACGCGAATTCGTCGGATACCTCGACGAGCGCGACACGGCCGAGCGGCTCGGCGGCCTCGGGATCCGAAGCCGAGACGACCTCGATCGCGGGATCCTCGGTCCACCAGTCGTCGGCGAGGCGCACGACGACACGCCGCGCGACGCTGCCGCTCGCAGCGGCGCTCGGTGGCATGCTGATCCCCGCGGGCATTTTCGCTGCGCTCAACGTGGGGCGTGCGTCGATCGCCGGCTGGGGCATCCCCATGGCGACGGACATCGCGTTCGCGGTGGGTGTACTCACCTTGCTGGGGAGCCGCGTGCCTCCAGCGTTGCAGATGCTCGGGATCCGAAGCCCATGGGCGTATGTAGCCCCCGCCGCAGCCGCCTGGGCCGGAGCGTACGCCGCGGGATTCCATCCGACCCTCGCGGGCGTCGCGGTCGGGTTGATGACGCCGGTCCGGGCGTGGTTCGGCCGCAAAAAGTTCTTCGAGCGCGCGGACGCGAGCGTCGCTGCACTGCGCGAGCACGGGGACGCGGATGAGCGCGAGCTGCTTGCGCATCTCGATCACCTCGACGAGGCGCGACGCGAGGCGGTGTCCCCCGTCGAGCGCATCCAGCACGCGCTGCATGGCTGGGTCGCGTTCGGTGCGATGCCACTGTTCGCGCTCGCGAACGCGGGCGTGTCGCTGGGCGACGCTTCGTTCGCGGGCGAGTCGCTGCTGGTATTCGCGGGCGTCGGCCTCGGGCTCATCGTCGGCAAGCCAGTCGGCATCCTCGCGTTCTCGTGGCTCGCGACCCGCTTCGGCATCGCGGCGCTACCGCGCGGCGTCACATGGCCGCAGGTGGGCGTCGTCGGCGTCGTCGCAGGGATCGGGTTCACGATGTCGATCTTCATCGCTGCGCTCGCGTTCCCGGTGGGCACGAACCTCGAGACCGCGAAGGTCGGCATCCTCATCGGCTCCGGGATCGCCGCAGTGATCGCATACGGGCTCGGGCGGATCGTCTTGCCGTCGAGCGCCGCCGCGGGGGCCGCCGCGACCGCTGCAGAGGCGGAAGCGTCGACCGCATCATGAGAAGCCGACGAACGCCCCAGCGCCATCGAGCCGTTCGCGTCCCTGCGGCCTCCGCAACCTGGGCGTTTCCCCCGAACCATCCGCGCAGCTGCTGCGGCCATCGAACGACCCGAGCGTACGAACTGCCGCCGCACCCCCGGGCGCCGCGTGGTACCCAGGAACGATGCTCGAGTATTTCGTCGTATGGATCGATCACCATGAAGCGCGGATCTTCGAGGTCGGAGCGGAGGGCCTGCACTCGGAGGTCGTGAAGGCGCATCCGCACCCCAAGCACGGGCGGCGGATCCGGCAGAACGATCACGCCGAGGGCGATGTCCATTTCTTCCGCGAGGTGGCGGATGCGTTGGCCGGTGCCGACGAGTTGTTGGTCGTCGGCCCCGGCACGGCGAAGCTCCAGCTCATGCGGTGGATGCACGCGCACGCGCCGAAGGTCGAGGCGAAGGTGGTGTCGGTCGAGAGTGCGGATCACCCGACCGACGGACAGCTGTTCGCGTACGCGAAGCGCTACTTCCACACCGATGTTCAGCCCGAGTGAGGCCCGTCGATCGCCCTGCCCGGCGCCTACGGCATCGCGTCGCCGCGCGCCACCAGCACGGAGCACGGCGCACGATGGACGATCTTGCTCGCCGTCGTGCCGAGCAAGCGCTCGATCGCGCCGTAGCCGTGCGCGCCGATCACGACCAGATCGGCGCCCACCTCGGTCGCGATCCCGAGCACGACGTCGGCCGGCTGCCCGAGGCGCACGTGCGTCCCCACCACCGACACCGGCGAATCGGCGACGCTGCGCGCGAGTCCCCGACGCGCGTCGTCGACGAGCGCGTCGTCGAGCCGTGGGCCCGGCATCGCCCAGACGATCTCCGGCATGCCGACCGGCATCGCGACTGCACGACAGACATGCAACGCGCCGCCCGACATGCGAGCGATTGCAGCAGCGGCACGCAGCACGCCCGCTTCGCGCGGCGAGCCATCGAGGGCAACGAGAATCGTTCGGTACATCAGCCAGATCATGCAAGCCAGCGACGCGCGCACCCGCGCAGCGCTTGCGCGGGGTCGAGACGCGGCGCGGCAATCCTCGCGTCGAGCACCGCGCAGCGACGGCGCATGCTCGACGCGCGCTTCGACGCTCGTGTTGACTGACCGGATACGCTCTCGCCATGGTGATGCTCCAGTTCCTCGGCGCGACCGACACCGTCACGGGATCGAAGACCGTGTTCGAGCACGCGGGTCACCGCATCCTCGTCGACTGCGGGCTGTTCCAGGGCGTCAAGGAGCTGCGGCTGCGCAACTGGGATCGGTTCACGATCGATCCCGCTTCGATCGATGCCGTCGTGCTGACGCACGCGCACATCGATCACTCGGGCTACCTGCCGCGGCTCGTTCGCGACGGGTTTGCGGGGCCGATCTACTGCAGCCCGGGCACGCGCGATCTGTTGCGCGTGCTGCTGCCGGACTCCGGTCACCTGCAGGAGGAGCAGGCCCGCTTCCTCAGCCGGCGGGGCTCGTCGCGGCACAATCCGGTGCTGCCGCTGTACACCGAGCAAGAGGCGACCGCCGCGCTCACCCAGGTTCGTCCCGTGGTCGTCGGGGAGCCGTTCGATGCCGCGCCGGGCATACGCGCGACGTTGCGCCGCGCCGGGCACATCATCGGCGCCACGAGCGTGCGCATCGAGGTGGCCGATCGTAGCGTCACGTTCAGCGGTGACATCGGACGCCGCGAGGATCCGCTGATGCGCGCGCCCGAGCTGCTGGCCGCGACCGACGTGCTCGTCGTCGAGTCGACCTACGGCGATCGTCGGCACCCACCGACGCAGACGCTCGATCAGCTCGCGGCGATCCTCGACGAGACGTTCGTACGCGGGGGCGTCGTCGTCGTGCCGGCGTTCGCCGTCGGCCGGGCGCAGCACCTGCTGCGCTGCGTCGCCGAGCTGCGCCGCTCGGGCCGCATGCGCGACGTGCCGGTGTTCCTCGACAGCCCGATGGCGATCGCCGCGACGAAGATCTTCGTCGACAACGCGGACGATCATCGGCTGTCGGAGGCCCAGTGCGTCGAGATGTGCGCCGCGGCGCGCTACTCGAACACGCCCGACGACTCGAAGTCGATCGACGCGAGCTCAGGGCCGATGCTCGTCATCTCGGCGAGCGGCATGGCCACGGGCGGACGAATCCTGCACCACCTGGTGCGCTTCATGCCCGATCCCCGCAACACGATCCTGCTCGTCGGATTCCAGTCGGCGGGCACGCGCGGACGCGCGCTGCTCGACGGTGCGGAAGAGCTGAAGATCTTCGGCGACTACATCCGCGTCGGCGCTCGCATCGCGAAGATCGACGGTCTGTCCGCACACGCGGACTGGTCGGAGATCGTCGCGTGGCTCGCCGAGAGCGCGGTGCAGCCCGAGCGGGTGTTCGTGAATCACGGCGAGCCCGCGGCTGCCGATGCGCTGCGGCGCCGGCTGGTCGAACGCTTCGGATGGAACGTGACCCTGCCGCACCACAGCGAGCAGTTCACGCTCTGACGTCGCGCTCCACGGGCTGGTCCGACCAGCCGCGCTCAGCGCTGTCCCGAGCTCGATGCGAACCAGGCCGCACCGCTTGCCGGCACGATTCTGGCTTCCGCGACCAATCAGCGTTCGTCGACGGCACCCGCTCGCGCATGATGTCCGGGTGAACCCCGAACGTTCCGTCGCCTACGTCTCGATGATCTGTGGCGGCGACGAGTACGTGCCCGGGCTCGAGGTGCTGGGTCGCTCCCTCGCCGAGACCGGCACCGTCGCGCCGCGTGTGGCGATGGTCACCCGCGACGTCACCCAACTCGCGCGCACGCGCCTCGCCGCTGAAGGCTGGGCCATCCACGAGGTCGAGCCAATCGACAATCCGGCCACCGACCTGCTGATGCCCCGGTTCGCCGGTGTCTTCACCAAGCTGCGCGTGTGGGAGCTGACGCAATACCGCAAGGTGGTGTTCCTCGACGCCGACACGATCGTACTCCACAACATCGACGAGCTGTTCGAGCGCCCCTCCCTCGCAGCGGCGCCGGACTTTCTGCTGCCCGATCATTTCAACTCGGGGGTGATGGTGCTCGACCCTTCGAACGAGACCTTCGCGTCGATGCTCCGCCGGCTGCCCGAGGTGGGATCGTACGACGGCGGCGACCAGGGGTTCCTCAACGAGATCATCGACTGGTACGCGCTGCCGCCCGCGCATCGGTTGCCGGCGGCGTACAATACGCCGCAATTCATCTTCCAGTTCGTCGCCGATCATCCGCTGCTGCGTAGCAAGATCCTCGACGCGGTGAAGATCGTGCACTACACCGTGCAGAAACCCTGGCGCGGCGGCGTTGTCACCGGCGCGTCCGCGCTGTGGTGGAACATCCAGGGCCGCGTACACCCGGAAAGCCGCTCGCCTCTGCGCGAGAAACTGCACGCGCTGGGCGACTGGTCCTTCGAGCGAGTCGTATCCCTCTTGGCCGGCTGAGGATCCCCGCGCGATGAGCGAGCCCCGCCACGAGCGCGCCACCGCCCCCACCGCCCCCGAGCCGTGGTGGAAGCACACGACCGTGTACCACCTGTATCCGCGGTCGTTCGCCGATAGCAATGGTGACGGCATCGGCGACCTACCGGGCGTGCTCTCGCGCCTCGACTACCTCCACGATCTCGGCGTGGAGACCATATGGTTGTCGCCGTTTTATCGCAGTCCACAGACCGACTTCGGGTACGACATCACAGATCACACCGATGTCGATCCGAGGCATGGCTCACTCGACGACTGTCATCGACTGATCGACGAGATCCACGACCGCGACATGAAGGTGGTGCTGGACACGGTGCTCAACCACACGTCGATCGAGCACCCGTGGTTCGAGGCATCACGCGAAAGCCGCGATCATCCCAAACGCGACTGGTATATCTGGCGCGACGGTCTTCGGCCCGCCGGCAAGGCGCGACCGAACAATTGGCGCAACCTGCTCGGCGGCCGCGGCTGGCACTGGGACCCCGCGAGTGGTCAGTGGTACTGGGCGAGCTTCCTGCCCTTCCAGCCCGATCTCAATTGGCGCAACCCGGAGGTCAAGGACGCAATGCTGGGGATCGTGCGGCACTGGCTCGACCGCGGCGTCGATGGGTTGCGTCTGGATGTCTTCAACGCGCTGTACAAAGATGCGTCGTTCGACGACAACCCTCTGTCGCTGCGTCCGCTCCCGAGCGAGGCCAATCCCGAGGGGTTCTTCCAACGTCCGCTGCATACCCTCGATCACCGCGACACGATTGCGTTCTCACGCGAGCTTCGGGCGGTCGTCGACGCGTACGACGGTCCGCCGCGCTTCGTCGTCGGCGAGGTCATGGGCTCGACCGAGCGGCTACGCGACTATTGCGGCGCCGAAGCCGACGGGCTCCACCTGGTTTTCATGTTCGAGGCGATGCGGACCCGCTTCACCGCAGCGGGGTTCCGCGAGCTGATCGCGGAGGCCGAGGCCGCCTTCCCCGCACCGCTGCAGCCCACGTGGGTGTTCAGTAACCACGATCGGCCGCGCGCGATCCATCGCCTCGGCGACGACCCGGACAAGGCGAGGTTGCTCGCAACGCTGCAATTGACGGTACGCGGGGTCCCTTTCATCTACTACGGCGAGGAGCTCGGCCTTTCGCATATCGAGATCCCACCGATGATCGGTCTCGATCCGATCGCCGCGCGTTTCCGCTGGGTACCGCGGTGGCTGGCCCGACGGCTGCGCAACCAAGGGATCCTCCTCAATCGCGACGAGTGCCGGCTGCCGATGCCGTGGACGCCTGGTGCGAATGCCGGCTTCACCTTCGAGGGCGTGGTGCCGTGGCTGCCGATGCACCCGCGGAGCACTGAAATCAACGTCGAGATGCAGCTCGGCGATCCGCAGTCAATGCTGTCGAGCTATCGTCGCCTGCTCCGGCTGCGGCGCGATCATCCCGCGCTGCACGCGGGCACGCTCGAGCTGCTCGCCGAGGACCTGCACCCACGTCCGGTGCTCGGCTATCGACGCATCGATCGCACCGCGCACGGTGGCGAGGGCGAGGTCGCGACCGTGCTGCTGAACTTCGCCGCCGAGCCCGTCGGGGTCACGTTGCCCCCGGGGCCGGGCCAGGTCCACTCCAACCTCCACGTCGATCCGACGCCCACGACTGGCTCCTATCTCCTCGCTGCGTATGAGGGCATCGTGGTGATCCAGGTCAGCGACGCGGTCGCTCGGGCAACAGCAGTGACAGCCCCAGCGTGAAGGCCACGTCGGTGTCGAATGCCTTGCCGGGGTTCCGACGGGTCTCGTGCAAGAACGTCACCGCGTCGATGCGGATCGCGAGCCAGCGAACCCGGGGGTAGAACCGCACGCCACCACCGATCACGCCCATCGCCTGCCATCTGCCGGCGATGTCGATCGCGCCGGCTCCGACCTCGCCGAACAGATCCATCTCGACGAGCTTGCGCCGGCCCATACGCAGCGCCGAGATCATCGGCAGCTCGAGCTGGCCGTTGACGAGGTGCACGGAGCGCCCGCGAACGCTCTCGAGGCCGCCTATTCCGCGGCTGTATCCGTAGGCCGCACCGATGCCGATCTGCCGGATCGGAAAGTAGGTGACGCGTGCGCCGACGATGAACGACTGACCGATCGCGCGCCCGGTGATGCTGCCGCCCGACGCATCGAGCGCGACTTGGTTACCGCGCAAGCGCCGGTCGGCGGGTTCGAGGATCGAGGGCCCATCGGGCCCATCGGGTGGTGGTATGGTTGCTGCCGCGGGGCCCGGTGTCGACATGCCGAGCACCGCAGCGACCGTGGTCGTGATGGTCGTGATCATCACGGGAGCCTCCGCACTAGCTCCGCGGTGTCTTGCGCCGATAGCTCATCGAGAAGCGAAGGGTCGCGGGTAGACGATCGGCGGTGATCGTCGTCTGCACCGTGAGGCGCGAGCCATCGGGATCGAGCGCAAAGATGTTCTCGCTGCGGTTACCGTCGCCGACGAATTCCTGCACGAGTCGGTGGTCGCCGACCAGGCGATGACGCACCTCGAATTCGTCGCCGTCCGGGCTCTTCCACACGACCATCGAGCCGTCGAGGGGGGCCGAGACGGTAGGCCGACCCGGCCGAGCAATCGTGATTTCGTCGTCGCTGAACACCAAGTGGAGCTCGGCCGACGGGAGGTTCGATTCGCGGAGGCGCTTGCGCGCAATCGGGCGGGCGATGAAGTTCATGTCGGCGACGACCGCCTCGATCGCCTCGATCAGCTGCTCGCGCTGCTTGTCGCCGCCGCTGTACCGGTACTCGCCGGCGATCGCGGTCGGCCCAGGGTCGGTGGCGGCCATGATGGCATCGGCCGCGCCCCCAGCGGACGCGTTGGCGACGCTGGCGGTGTCCGTCGTGCAGGCGATCGCGGCCACGAGAAGGGTCGCGGTGCGCCGTCGCGGCGCTCCCATCATGACACGCGGCAAAGACTGCGCCGATGGATTGGGGTGACGTGGACGTGTTGCCGTGTGCACCGGACACAAATACGAACGATGCGCGCGACCGCAAGGTCCACGAGCAACGCCGGTATTGCAGCGAGATGCAACCGCTGCATCTACCGTTTCGCGGAGCGCAGCCAACCGCGGAGGTCCTCTCTTCCTGTGAGCTCGTTGCCCTCCTGGTCGAGCCGGATGATCCACGGGGTTTCGTCGTGCGTGGCGAGCACGAGGATCCGTCCCGCGCAATCGACAGTCAGCGCCCGCGACTCGACGGAGGCTACCTCCACGTCGAGCTCGAGCGTTCGTGTCCACAGCGCTTCCCCGTCGGCGTCATACCGGTGCAGGAAAGGGCGTCGTCCGACCGGCGCCGTCGCGCTCGTGTCGATGCTGCCGAGCATCAGCACACCGTCCGCGCGGGGTAGCACCGCGACCGCGCGTGCCCCTTGGTGCGCGTGGGCGACCGCACCGAGGAACACACGATCGGCACCCCAGCGACCGAGCCACTCGTGATCCTCACCGTCGCCCTCGGGCGTGCCGGAGGCGACCGCATGGAGTCCGTCGTGATCGTCGAACTGCACGTCGACCAGCGCGCGCGCCCGAGATCGGGCCAGCGCTGCTCGTCGCGCGGTGCCAAGGTGATCACGAAGTTGCCGGAGTGCTCGTCGCTCTCGAACGCGACCCGCAGCACCCATCCCTGGCGCTCACCCGCGACGACGGCGTATCCGGGCACGTCGCCGACCACCGGGTGCCGGTAGGGTTGCGGCACGCGGCCCTCGAGCTCGAGCTCGAGGCGCCGCGCGAGCTCGACCAGCGTGGCGTTGACGGTCGTCACCTGCTCGCGCAGTGCGGCCATCGAGCTGCGTGATATTCGAAGGCCGAAGAACACGCTGCCGCCGAGCACGACCACTGTCACCGCGACGACCGTGATCAGCTCGAGCGGGGACATGGGCGGTTGATCAGCGGTCGATTGTACGCACGCGCGGAGGGGATCGTCGGCGGTCTCCCGCCGTCGCACCGCAAGCCGGCGAGGTCGCATGCGGCGATCGTCGACGCAAAGGCGCGTTGCGTTCGCTTCACGGCGACGGCGCAGCGCCATGTCCGCCGCGAGAAGCGAGGCACCCGATTCGCGGCGGTGTCACTGCGGCACGCATAGCGGCAGCACGCCGTCGTTCTCGATGACGCACTGGTCGAGCGCGTTCGTGCATGCCGGCGCGTCCGGGGTACCCGTGCAGAACGCGACGCACTCGCCGACGAGCGTGGCCGGATCGACACCGAGGCACATCGCTCCGACGACGCAGTCGTCGAAGCCGCTGACCGGCGATCCCCTCACCGTGCACGACGCTCCCGGCTGCTGCGGCACCTCGGGCTCGGCCTCGCACCGAAACGCGTTGAACGTCCCGTTGCTCTCGTAGTCCCACGCGACGCACTTCTCTTCGGGCGCGCAATCCTGCAGCCAGGGATCGCACCAACCTTTCTCGCAGTACGACGTGCACCCCGAGGGCTCGGTGGACGCGACGACGATCGTCAGGCCGGTGGCCTGCTTGCACCTCGGCCCGCATCGACGCTTCCAGTCCGCGGGCGTCTCGTAGTGCGGCTCGACCACCGCCGTCGTGATCACCTGCCCGTCGAACGACACGGTCACCTCGACGCGCGCGGGCGTCGACCCGTGCCGCACGCCGAATGGACCGACCGCGGTGCCGCCGTCGTCGCATGCGATCGGCGCGGCATCCCATGCGATCGGGACATGGAAGCTGCAGTGCACCGGATCGCCGTCGAGGTCGAGGTCGACTTCGTAGGTGCCGTGCCAGGGGGCCTCGCGTTCGAACACGATCGAGAGGTAGTCGTCGCAGAACTCGCCTTCGCAGTCGTCGCAACCGCTCGGTGCGACGAGCAGTGAGATCGCGGCGAGGCTCGACAACGCGCGGAGCACCGAGGCAGGGTCGCATGGATCGGGCACGACCCACGAGACCTTGCTCTGTCAGGGCCGTTCAGTCGCTCGCGATCGCCGACACGCGGTAGTTCCAGTACGTTCCTCGCGCCCCGCAGGCCTCGTTGAGGTGGTGTTCCGCGAAGGCACGCAGCTGCCACACGGTCCCGTCGGCGCCCACGAGAGATTCCCGATCGCTCTGGAGCGCGACTGCCGTGTCGTCGACGCTCGTAAGTACTTCGCCGCGCGTCACCCAGCCCCAGCAGTAGCCTCTGCCGACGTCGCAGACGCTCGCGCCGGCCGTGAGCGTGAGCGGATCCGTCCACTCGAAGCCCGGCAGCTCGACACCCTCGGCGTAGAACGCGAGGAGGATGCCCGAGCGCCGCAGCGACCAGATGTCGTTCATCAGCCAGTCGAGATCATCGCGACTTTTCTCGTGCGCCACCTCGACCTGATCTCCGGGTGAGATTGCGAGCGTCGCACCTTCCACGGTCGACGCGACCACGACGATCGCAATCGGTGTCTCATCGCCGACGCAGTCGTCGAGGCGAACGGTGATGGCGCCGCCCTCTTCGTCGGACGTCGCGACCGTGCATGTCAGGGCGACCCGTCGCGAGAGCTGATCCATGGTGTTGTCCGGCCACCACGGTGACGCGTTGCGCGTCGAGCACGCCTCATCTTCGCATACGGCGAAGGTCACGACGACGCCATTACCGACGGGGCCTTCGCACATCAGGCCGCCCGTGGACGAGTCGAGCTCGGTGGTCGATGCGCCCGTGCTCGGTGCCGTGGTCGTGCTGGTGGAGCCGGTGTCGGTAGGGGTGCCGGTGGTCGTGGCGACGTCGTCCACGGGCGCGGGGCCGCAGGCCGCGATCGTGCAGATCGTGGTGTAGATCCAGCGCGAACATCCTCTGCGCACCACGGTTGGAAACGTAGCACGACGATGTCCGTGAGGCTGTCAGGCGCCGTTCGCCGTCGCCCCGCGGGGATCGCGGTCCACCGCACAGCAGTCATTGCGTCGAGCCCGGGCGCTGGCCGGCTTCAGGTGTCATCACTGGCCGGTTTTGCCTGTCCCGCATTCCGAAGCGTTGTCCGGGTGCAGTCGCGAGCGTTCTTGATGCCCTCGAGCGCGACCGAGACCACCGCGCGCGAAAGCGGGCGTCGTCGAGCCGCGGCCGATGTTCGCGGCCAGCCGGCCGATCGATCGAGCAGACGCAGCGTCACGGCGACGCAACCGCGGGTTGACACGATCGTGGTGCAGCGACCAACCTTGCGCGTGGCGTTTCAGGACGATCTCACGAAGCACATCGAACAGATCCGCGGTCGGATACCGCACGTGCGTCACCAAGGCGAGCGAAGCTCACCGAACGCTGGCGAAGAAGCGACGAAGCAGGCGCTCGTCGTTCCGCTGCTACAGATGCTCGGGTACGACGTGTTCGACCCGCGCGAGGTTCGGCCCGAGTACATCGCCGACTTCGCGGTGAAGAAGGCCGGTCAGTTCGAGAAGGTCGACTACGCGGTCTATCTCGACGGGGCGCTCGCGCTGTTCGTCGAGTGCAAGGCGCTCGGCGCACCGTTGCTCGACAACGGCGGCCAGCTCTCGCGCTACTTCAACGCCGACCCGACGGTGCGCGTCGGCATCATCACCGATGGCGTTCGCATCCGCGTCTACACGGACCTGCAGCAGCCGAACATCATGGACTCGACGCCGTGGTTGGACATCGAC
>Ga0105048_10011017_pt1 | contig 14301 bp, 14 predicted proteins | sample MAT05_FD_78382 | JGI IMG/M metagenome (GOLD analysis project Ga0105048, IMG submission 78382) | Freshwater microbial communities from Lake Fryxell liftoff mats and glacier meltwater in Antarctica - MAT-05 | ecosystem: Environmental > Aquatic > Freshwater > Ice > Liftoff microbial mat | place...
CGCCCCTTCTCGGAGATCTTGCGTCGCCCGGGGGCGACAGTGGCCGGTGTTACGGCTCGATGAAGATGCACTCGCCGGGACATTCCTCGGCGCTCTCGATCACACCGTCGAGTTGACCGTCGGGGATGTTTGCCATGCCGTCGGCACCCTGCGGGTTGCCTTTGGCCGTTGCATAGATGGTGGCACCCTCGCGGACGTAGGCCAACCCATCGTCGAGCAGGGTAAACACATCGGGCGCGATCTCTTCGCAGAGGCCGTCGCCGGTGCACAGATCCTGATCAATCCAGACCTTCATGGTGTATTGGTCTCCTTCGGAGGCTGAGAGAAGGCTTTACAAAACGAGATCACTGTACACGTCGGGCCCTCCGAAAGTGAGCTTTGGAGGCCTCGGACAGACCGCACAACGGGTGTCACACGCGTGTAGGTTCGTCGGTACAGGGAGCCGAACCAAGAGGGAGACACATCGTGACCGATTCGCCAGCGGGTTCCACCGGCGGGTTCATTGCAGCGTCTGGCGACGACGTCGACGAGGCCGCCGAGATCCTTCGTGCCCAGTTGGTCGTGCTCGAGGACGAGGTGTCTCACCTGCGCCACAAATTGGTCGATGCCCCCAAACGAGTTCGCGCCCTCGAAGAACGACTGCTCGAGACAAAGGGCCAACTCGCTCACCTGACCTCACAGAACGAGCGACTCAGCTACACCCTGCGTGAAGCTCGAGATCACATCGCCTCCTTGCGCGAAGAGGTCGACAAACTCACCCAACCGCCGTCGGCCTACGGCAGCGTGGTCGGCAAGAACGACGACGGCACGGTCGACGTGTTGTCGAGCGGTCGCAAGATGCGCGTCAGCCTGCACCCCGACATCGATCACGACACGCTCGAGCGCGGTGCCGAAGTCGTGCTCAACGACAGCTTCAATGTCGTGCTCGCTCGCTCGGCCGATGTCACCGGCGAGGTCGTCTCGATCAAACACCTGCTCGACGACGGCGTTCGAGCGTTGGTGGTCGGACGCGCCGACGAGGAGCGGATCTGCGAACTCGCCGACACGTTGCGCGGCACCCACCTGCGCGCCGGCGACGCGATGCGGATGGACAACCGCACCGGGATGTTGCTCGAGAAGCTCGAGCGCCCCGAGGTCGAGGACCTGTTGCTCGAAGAGGTACCCGACATTTCCTATGCCGACATCGGAGGTCTCGACGACCAGATCGAGCAGATCGCCGACGCCGTCGAACTGCCGTTCCTCTATCAAGAGCTGTTCGCCGAACACCGCCTGCCTGCGCCGAAGGGCATCCTGCTCTACGGCCCGCCCGGTTGCGGCAAAACCCTCATCGCCAAAGCGGTGGCAAACAGCCTCGCCCAGAAGGTCGCGTTGTCGACGGGCGGCGAGAAGGGCCGCAGCTACTTCATCAACATCAAAGGCCCCGAGCTGCTGAACAAGTACGTCGGCGAGACCGAGCGCCAGATCCGACTCGTGTTCCAGCGTGCTCGGGAAAAGAGCGAAGAGGGCTGGCCCGTCATCGTGTTCTTCGACGAGATGGACAGCATGTTCCGCACCCGCGGGTCCGGCATCAGCAGCGATATGGAGTCCACCATTGTTCCCCAGTTGCTGGCCGAGATCGACGGTGTCGAGGGCCTTCGCAATGTGATCGTGATCGGAGCGACCAACCGAGAAGACCTGATTGATCCAGCCATCCTGCGGCCGGGTCGCCTCGACGTCAAGATCAAGATCGAACGGCCGAATCAGAAAGCCGCCGCTCAGATCTTCAGCCAATACCTCACCGACGAGATTCCGATCGCGTCGGGCGAGGTCGTGGCCGACATGATCGATCGCACCGTGACCGAGATGTACCGCGACGACGAGGCCAACCGGTTCCTCGAGGTCACCTATCAGAACGGCGACAAGGAGATCCTTTACTACAAGGACTTCTCGTCCGGCGCGATGATCGAGAACATCGTTCGACGGGCCAAGAAGTTGGCCATCAAGCGACTGATCGCCGGCGGGCCGAAGGGCGTCTGCACCCAGGACATGCTCGACTCGATCAGGCAGGAATACAAAGAGCACGAAGACCTCCCGAACACCACCAACCCTGACGACTGGGCCAAGATCAGCGGCAAGAAGGGCGAGCGCATCGTCTTCATCCGTACGCTCGTCAACGAGGGCAAGGCAGCTGCTGCAGCGCTCGAAGGTGGACGCGAGATCGCCCGGGTCACCACCGGCCAGTACCTGTAGGGTCACCGCCATGGCGATCGCCAAGGTCTGTGGGATCGAAACGGAGTACGGGATCGTCGTCCGCGGTGCGGAGTCGAACCCGGTTGCGGCGTCGAGTGTGTTGATCAACGCGTACGTCAGCGGCGTCATTCGCAAGGTCGGCTGGGATTTCGAGGACGAGCAGCCGGCCAACGACGCCCGTGGCTTCAGCTACGAGACAGCGTTCGCTCCGGAGATCGAGACGCAGCTCGTCAATGCCGTGCTCACCAACGGCGCCCGCTACTACGTCGATCATGCCCACCCCGAGATCTCGACGCCCGAGTGTGTCGATGCGCTCGAGATCGTCCGATGGGACCGGGCGGCCGAAGAGATCGTCCGGGTCAGCATGGATCGGGCGCGGCACCTGCTCAACGACGGCAGCGAGATCGTCACCTACAAGAACAACTCCGACGGCAAGGGCAACAGCTACGGCTGCCACGAGAACTACCTGATGGACCGGGCCACCCCGTTCGGGCGCATCGTCGCCCAGATCACGCCGCACTTCGTGACCCGCCAGGTGTTCTGCGGAGCAGGCAAGGTCGGCTGCGAGTTCCCGAAGACGTCCAATTCGTCCGTGCCGTACCAGATCAGTCAACGTGCCGACTTCTTCGAGGAAGAGGTCGGCCTCGAGACCACCCTCAAGCGGCCCATCGTCAACACCCGCGACGAACCGCACTGCGACCCACAGAAGTACCGCCGCCTGCACGTCATCGTCGGCGACGCGAACATGGCCGAAATGAGCACGTATCTCAAGGTCGGCACCACGTCGATCGTGCTCGCAATGATCGAAGACGACGCAGTCGGCGCCGACCTGGCGCTGGCCAATCCGGTCAACGCCATCCGCCAGATCAGCCACGATCCGTCGCTCACGCGTACGGTCGCACTGCGCGACGGACGGCGGATGACGGCGCTCGAGATTCAGTGGGCCCTGCTCGAGCGGGCCCAGAAGTACGAGCGCAGCCACGGCCTGGTGCCGGTCGGCGAGGCCGTCGGCGCCGATGTGCTCGCGAAATGGGAGACCGTTCTTGCCGGTCTGGAATCCGACCGAGCGAGTGTGTCCCACTGGGTCGACTGGGTGGCGAAACAGCGACTGGTCGATGGCTTCGCCGAGCGTCACGACGTGCAGCCAGGCGACGCCAGACTCAAGGCGCTCGACCTGCAGTACCACGACCTCCGGGCTGACAAGGGCCTCGCCAAGCGGATGAACTTGGCCACCTTGGTCGATGACGACGATGTGCGGTCGGCCATGACGGAGCCGCCGACGACGACCCGTGCGTACTTCCGGGGTCGTTGCTTGCAGAAGTGGCCGAACGACATCGTGGCCGCCAACTGGGACTCGCTCGTGTTCGACATCGGTCGAGATCCACTGCGCCGAGTTCCGATGATGGAGCCGTTGCGCGGGACCGCCGAACATGTCGGACAACTCATCGACGAATGCGAGACGGCATCCGAACTCTTGACCCGGTTGGGCTCGTAGGCTGGCCAACAGAGTACTGACATGATCCGCTCGATTGGATCCGCTCGATTGGAGAGGTCTGAACCATGGCTGAACGCACGCAGAAGCAAAAGCCCGCACCGACTCGCACCGACGAGGTGGTCACCGATGGCGCCCCCGTTTCGCCGCAGGGCGAGAAGCTGAAAGCCGAACTCGACGACCTGCTCGACGAGATCGACGAGGTCCTCGAGACCAATGCCGAGGATTTCGTCAAGAGCTACGTGCAAAAGGGCGGAGAGTAAGCCGATGTCGATGCCGTTTTTCGTCCCCGGTGATGATCCGGGGTCGAGCTTTCCCGAGTTGCTCCGCCGCGTTGGATTGGGACCAACCGCCCTGCCGCAACTCAATGGCCCCGCGGCAGAGTTCGCTGTGCCCCACGCAACGACATGCGTTGCCCTGCGCTACACCGACGGCGTCGTGATGGCAGGCGATCGCCGGGCCACATCGGGCAACTTGATCAGCCACCGCAGCATGGAAAAGGTCGTCCAAGCCGACCGGTTCAGCGGTGTCGCCATCGCCGGCGCCGCCGGTCCAGCAATGGAGATGATCAAACTCTTCCAGCTGCAGCTCGAGCACTACGAGAAGGTCGAGGGTTCATTCCTCAGCCTCGAGGGCAAGGCCAACCAGCTCTCGATGATGGTTCGCGGCAACCTCCCGGCAGCAATGCAGGGCATGGTCGTCGTCCCGATCTTCGCCGGCTACGACCTGCGACGGGCGACCGGTCGGCTGTGGGCCTACGACGTCACCGGCGGACGCTACGAAGAGACCGAGCAAGTCGCCACCGGGTCCGGCAGCTTGCACGCCGGCACCGTCGTCAAGCTCGGCCACCGGCCCAACCTCAACCGCGACGAGGCAGTCGATCTCGCGTGCAAGGCATTGTGGGAAGCGGCCGATGCCGACTCCGCAACCGGCGGGCCCGATGTGCTGCGCGGTATTTATCCGGTGATCGCAACCATCACCGCCGACGGCTGGCAGCGCCTTGGTGACGACGACCTCGCTGCTCGCTACGTCGCCATCGCTGCCGAAACGAGGAGTCGCCAATGAGCATGCCCTTCTACGTCGCACCGGAGCAGGTGATGAAAGACCGCGCCGACTACGCCCGCAAGGGCATTGCCCGTGGTCGAGCGATGGTCGCATTGCGCTACGCCGACGGCATCGCTCTCGTTGCCGAGAACCCGTCGAACACGCTGCGTAAGATCAGCGAAATCTATGACCGGATCGCATTCGCAGGTGTCGGCAAGTACAACGAGTTCGACCAACTGCGTGTGGCCGGCGTCCGCGCTGCCGACCTCAAGGGCTATCAGTACAGCCGCGACGATGTCGACGCTCGCAGCCTTGCGAACAACTACGCCCAGATGCTCGGCCAGATCTTCACCCACGAGATGAAGCCGATGGAGGTCGAGATCCTCGTCGCCGAAGTGGCGCACGACACGGCTCATGATCAGCTGTTCCACATCCTCTACGACGGCACGGTGATGGACGAACGCCGATTCAGCGTGCTCGGCGGCGACGCCGAGGCGATTTCCGGTCGCCTGCACGATTCGTTCGCCGAAGGCCTCACGCTCGAGGCTGCCGTGCAGGCCGCTGTTGGAGCACTGGCCGGACCGGACCGGACGCTCACCGCCGACGACCTCGAGGTCGCTGTTCTCTCGCGATCCAACGGGCGGCGTTGTTTCCACCGTCTGCTCGATCCAGTCGTCACCACCTGCCTCGGCGTCTGACCGATCGGCGATGATCGCCGTGGATCTGAACAGCGATCTCGGCGAAGGCTTCGGGCGATGGTCGATGGGCGACGACTCGGCACTGCTCGACATCGTGTCGAGCGCCAACGTGGCCTGTGGATTCCACTCCGGCGATCCCTCCATCATGCGCGCCGTGTGCCTCACGGCTGCGGATCGAGGTGTCGCGATCGGCGCTCACGTGTCGTATCGAGACATGGCCGGATTCGGTCGCCGCTTCATCGACGTCGATCCCAGCGAACTGGCCGACGATGTCACATATCAGATCGGCGCGCTCGAAGCCTTCGCTCGGGCCGCCGGCACGCGCGTCGCCTACGTCAAGCCACACGGAGCGCTCTACAACACGATCGTGCATCACGAACGGCAGGCTGCTGCGGTCGTGGCCGGGGTGCTCGCGTTCGGGTCGCTGCCGATCGTGGGATTGCCGGACGCGCTCGTCCTGAAGCTCGCCGCCGATGCCGGGCTGCGTGTGGTGGGCGAGTCCTTCGCCGACCGGGCCTACAACCCTGACGGAACGCTGGTCGCCCGCAACCAACCCGGCGCCGTTTTGCACGATCTCGAGACCATTGTGTCCCGCTCGGTCCGCATGGCCGTCAGCGGAACCGTGATCGCAGTAGACGGGACCGAGATCGAGATCGGTGCGCGTTCGCTCTGTGTGCATGGCGACACGCCCGGAGCTGTGACCATCGCGCTGGCCGTGCGCGCAGCGCTGGAACGTGCCGACGTCGCGATCGCTCCGTTCGCGTGACCGATCGCCTCACGGTTCTGGACTATGGGCCCTGCTCAGCGATGCTCGAGGTCGGCGACACATTCACAGCCGGCGCCATGGCCGGGCATCTGCAACGCTTGCGCATCTCGGGCACGATCGATGTCGACGAGATCGTTCCGGCGGCGTCAACGGTGCTCGTCCGCTGTGGATCATCGGACGCGTTGGCCACGGTGGTCCGGCGCGCCACCGAGTTCGACTCGGTGACGGCGTCGGCCGACATGGGGGCGATCGTCGAGATTCCGGTCCGTTACGTCGGACCCGATCTCGATGATGTTGCCGCGGCAACCGGACTCACGACCAACGAGGTCGTGCGCCGCCACAGCGCCACGGTCTACACCGCTGCCTTCAGCGGATTCGCGCCAGGCTTCACGTATCTCGTCGGCCTCCACCCGTCGCTGCATCTGCCGCGAAGGTCGACGCCCCGCTCGCGGGTTCTGGCTGGGTCGGTCGCCATCGGGGCAGAATTCGCGGGCGTCTACCCAACGGCGTCTCCGGGCGGCTGGCATCTGCTCGGTTCGACCGACGCCGTGCTCTGGGACCTCGGTCGCCGAGTACCTGCGCTGGTGCCGCCGGGATGCCGTGTCCGGTTCGTCGATCGGACCCGGCAGTGATCGAGGTCATTGTTCCGGGGCCGCTGTGCACGGTGCAGGATCGCGGTCGTGCCGGTTTCGCGCATCTCGGTATTGGTCGCAGTGGTGCCGCCGATCGGCGAGCGTACGAACTCGCCAATCGACTGGTGGGCAACCATGGGGGAGAGGCGGCGTTGGAGGTCACCTTCGGGGGACTCCAACTCCGCTTCGATCGATCATGTCTCGTTGCGATCACCGGCGCGCCGTGTCGGACCTCCGGACATGATCTCGGCGATCAACAGCCCGTCGCCGTGCCGGCCGGAGCAACGGTGGCGCTCGCTACGCCAACGATGGGAATGCGCACCTACCTGGCGGTGCGGGGAGGCATTGCAATCGAACCCGTACTCGGGTCGATGAGTACCGACCTGCTCGGCGGGCTCGGGCAGGCGCCGTTACGCACGGGTGACCGACTCGCGATCGGATCGGATCCGGCGACGCCCTTCCCGACGGCCGCTGCCCCTCGAACGCCGGACGCCGACGAGCCGATCGGCATCTGGCCGGGCCCACGCGCCAGATGGTTCGATGCTTCAGCGTTCGAAGCATTGGTCGCCGCGCCCTACACCGTGTTACCGACGAGCAATCGCGTCGGCGCTCGGCTCAGAGGCGTCGGGCTCGACCGGACGATCCTGCGCGAGTTGCCGTCGGAAGGACTCGTGGAGGGTGCGATTCAGGTGCCAGCGGATGGTCAGCCGCTGATCTTCCTCGCCGACCATCCCACGACGGGTGGCTATCCGGTGATCGCTGTCGTGGATACCGCCCACCTTTCCCGCGTCGCTCAGTCCCGGCCGGGCGAGAACCTCCGATTCCGGTGGCTCGCCCGACCCCGACGATGAAGGTCAGCGAAGTCTGCGGCTGTGCCGACGCAACGGTCGTCGACACGTTAGGTTGCCGACATGGAGCGACGTATCTACGGGCTCGAAAACGAATATGGAGTCACCTGCACCTTGCGTGGCCAGCGTCGGCTGAGCCCGGACGAAGTGGCTCGATATTTGTTCCGCCGGGTGGTCAGTTGGGGACGCAGTAGCAACGTGTTCCTCCAGAACGGGGCGCGGTTGTATCTCGACGTCGGCTCCCACCCGGAGTACGCAACGCCTGAGTGCGACTCGTTGTACGACCTCGTGGTGCACGACAAAGCAGGCGAGCGGATCCTCGAGAGCCTGGTCGAATCGGCCGAGCAGCGGCTCCGGGAAGAGGGCATCCGCGGCACGATCTACCTGTTCAAGAACAACACCGATTCGGCCGGCAACAGCTACGGCTGCCACGAGAACTACCTCACCAGCCGCCGTGAAGATCTCGGCCACTACGCCGAGGTGCTGATCCCGTTTCTCGTCAGCCGCCAGATCTACACCGGTGCCGGCAAGGTGTTGCAGACCGCGAGGGGACCGGTGTATTCGATCGCCCAACGGGCCGAGCACATCTGGGAAGGTGTCTCGTCGGCCACCACTCGGAGCCGTCCCATCATCAACACCCGCGACGAACCGCATGCCGACGCCGAGAAGTACCGCCGTCTGCACGTCATCGTGGGCGACAGCAACATGTGCGAGTACACGACGTTCGTCAAGGTCGGAGCGGCAGCGTGCATGCTGCGGATGGTCGAGGATCCGCAGGTCGTGCTGCGCGACATGACTCTCGAGAATCCGATCCGGGCGATTCGCGAGATCAGCCATGACATGACATGCCGACGCAAGGTCAAGCTCGCCAACGGTCGCGAAGTCAGTGCGCTCGACATCCAGCGCGAGTACCTCGATCGGGCGTTGCGCTACGCCGAAACGAAGGGATTCCCGCCGATGGAGCAGAAGGCGCTCGAGATGTGGGAGCACTGCATCTCGACGATCGAGAACGACCCGCTGAAACTCGATCGCGAGGTCGACTGGGTGATCAAGCACAAACTGATCGAGGCCTACCGGGCCAAGCACGATCTGCCGCTCGGTCACGCCCAGGTGCAGTTGCTGGACCTGCAGTATCACGACGTCAGCCGCGAGCGCAGTCCGTTCTACAAGATGCAAGACCGCGGCATGATCGAGCGGATGTGTACCGACGAAGACATCGAGACGGCGGTGGATCTGCCACCGCAGACCACCAGAGCACGACTGCGCGGCGAGTTCATCAAGCGGGCCAAGGAACGCAAACGCGATTACACCGTCGATTGGGCGCATCTCAAGCTGAACGATCAGGCACAGCGCACCGTGCTCTGCAAGGACCCGTTCAAAAGCCGCGACGAGCGGGTCGAAAAACTGATCGCTTCCCTGTAACCCCGCCGTCGGCCACGAGCGGATACGGTTGCCAGTGCATGACGACGGACATCGACCCCTTGCTCTCCGACAACTCGGACGCCGGTGATGCGCCAGCGGACAGCGACGTGGTGGCAGATGCCGACGTGACGAGCGAGACCGAGCAACCAACCGAGACCGAGCCGACGAACAAGAGTGGAATGGCCAAGTCGATCCGCGAGTGGCTGATCGTCGTCGTGATTGCGATCACCGCGGCAGTCGTGATGAAGGTGTTCGTGGTTCAGCAGTTCTACGTGTCCGGCCATTCGATGGACACGACGTTGCACGACCTCGATCGAGTGCTGGTCAACAAGCTTTCCTACGACCTGCACGACCCCAACCGTGGCGACATCGTCGTGCTCGAGGAAGGCATCGGAGCAACGGAACGAGACCTGATCAAGCGGGTGATCGCACTGCCCGGCGAAACGATCGAGATCAAGAACTGCGTCGTGTTCATCGACGATCGCGAACTGATCGAGCCGTATCTCGACCCTGCGGTCACGAGCCCCAACAACTGCGGATCCACCAATTTCGGCCCGATCACGATCGAGCCCGACCACGTGTTCGTGATGGGCGACAACCGACCCAACTCCGGCGACAGCCGTGGTGGTCTCGGCCCCGTCGACTACGACAAGATCGTTGGGCGAGCTTTCGTGGTCATCTGGCCGCAAGACGATTGGCAGTGGCTCTGACCTCTCGACGCCGCAAGGATCAGAGCCTGAGGGCGCCGAGTTCGGCGGTGTAGGCGTCGACCATCCGGTCGACCCAATCGCTGTGGACGCCGTCGATTCCCATTCGCAGGATCGGCCGCAGCACGTGTTCGAACTGCAGATCCCACGCGATCGCAGCGAGTCCGAAGCGGTGGCACAACGACACCAGGCCCCCGTTCCAGTCGGTGTGGTGCATGTTCAGCGCGTGGATGCCCTCGCTCGCAAGAGTCGCCGCGCGCCGCTCGACACCTTCCTTGATCCGTGCGAGCCGGGTCGAGTCGACCAGTTTCGCTCCGTCGAGATGCTCCCGCAGCGGCAGCAGGTCCTGCCACGTCGGCTCGCACAGCCACAGTCGGGGGAGCAGCTCCGGACCAACGGCACGGACCGTGTTCAACACCTCGACCCCGACGCCATCGCCTTTGAGATCGAGCGAGAGGTGGTAGTTGGTGCCGCACGTCTCGATCAGGTCGGCGAGCGTCGGCACGTACGAGGGCAGCTGCGAGCGGCGCAGCTCGGTGATCTTGCGCTTCTGCATCCGCATCCGGACCACACCGTCGTGCTCGAGGACCGCGACCCCGTCGCTCGTCAGCCAGACATCGCTCTCGATGCCGGTGGCCCCGAGCTTGAGCCCGAGCGCGAACGCCTCGAGCGTGTTCTCCGGAGCATGGGCCTTGCCGCCTCTGTGGGCGAATGCGATTGGATGTTCCAGCAGGGAGGGAAGGCGTTGCTGCAGCACCCGCTCATTGTGCCAGCTCGCTGACATCAGACTGCCGCCTACCCGCCTTCGTCAATTCATGATCTCCCCCTAGACTCGCTGCGTGTTCAACCTGTCCGGCAGCGAGCTGATCTTCCTGGTGATCATTGCGCTCGTCGTGCTCGGCCCGGACAAACTGCCAGAGGCAATGCGCAAGGCCGGCAAGGCGTATGCCGACTTCAAGAAGATGACAACTGGCTTCCAAACCGAGATGAAGTCGGTGCTCGACGAGCCGATGCGCGAGCTGCGCGAGACGGCCGAGCTGGCCAAGAACTCGGCCATGTTCGACACCAAGCCGTTCACCGATTCGCTCAAGGACCTCGGCAACACAGTCACCAAACCTGCCACCAAAGCCGCAACAAAGCCAGTATCGGGCTCGATGGCCGATCTCACGCCGAAGCCGGCGGTCGCCGCTGCGACGCCCGTCGTTGCCGTGCCGACCGAGAAGCTGCCAACCGAAACGGTGCCGGCCGTGACCGTGCAAGCCCAAACAGCGCCGGCCGAGACCGTACAAGCCGAGACGGCAACGGTCGCGCTGTGGCCCGTCGAACCACTGAGGGTGGCTGACGCAGCCCACCCAGCAACTGCTGACCACGGCGAGGTCGCTTCGTGAAAATTCCCTTCAAGGGATCGGCTCGTCCAGCGCTGAAGGGTCCCGAAGACCGGATGACGCTGCGCGATCACCTCGCCGAGCTCCGCACCCGCATCGTGCGCGCCTGCCTCGCGATCGTGGTCGGCGTGATCATCATCATGGCTTTCTACGACCAGGTCCTGCAGTTCCTCACCAGGCCGTACCGACAACTGTGCGAAGACCGCGGTCCGGAGTTCTGCAGTGGCAAGGTGTCGACGCTCAGCGCTCTCGACGGTTTCTCGACGCGCATCTCGATCTCGCTGTACGGCGGCATCATCCTCGCGTTCCCGGTCATCATGTGGCAGATCTGGAAGTTCATCGTGCCGGGTCTGCACGCCAAAGAGAAGAAGTACGCGATTCCGTTCATCTTCTCGACGGTGCTGTTGTTCCTACTGGGCGGATTCATCGCCTACTGGACGCTCGATCTCGCCCTCGAGTTCCTGATCTCGTGGTCGGGTGGCTCGGGCGAAGTCGTGCAGCTGTTCGAGATCAAGAAATACATCAGCCTGGTCGGGCTGATGATCGCGGCGTACGGCATCGGCTTCGAGTTCCCCGTGCTGCTGGTGTTCCTGCAGCTGGTCGGGGTCCTCAGTCCGCAGACCCTGCTCAAGGGCTGGCGATACGCCGTCATGTTCATCTTCGTCGTCGCGGCGGTGATCACCCCGTGGGGTGACCCTTTCTCGATGCTCGCCCGGGCGATCCCGATGACGGTCTTCTATCTGATCTCGGTGGTCATCGGTCTGATCTTCCAGAAGCGCAAGCGCAAGCGCGAGGAAGAAGAGGACAACAACGATTCCTCGATGGCGGGCGCGTCGGCCTGACCAACGCGCCACACTGAACAGGTGCGTGCTGACCGGGCTGATCTGATCGCCCACTACACCTTTCCCCTCGATCGATTCCAGCTGCAGGCGATGGATGCGCTCGACGACGGCCAGTCCGTCCTCGTCGCCGCGCCGACGGGCTCGGGCAAGACCGTCGTCGCCGAATACGGCATCGAGGCCGCGATGCGGGCCGGTCGCCGGGCGTTCTACACCGCACCGATCAAGGCCTTGTCGAACCAGAAGTTCCACGACCTCGTGGCGCTCTACGGGGCCGACCGGGTTGGTTTGCTCACCGGCGACAACGCGATCAACGGCGACGCACCGATCGTGGTGATGACCACCGAAGTCCTGCGCAACATGATCTACGGCCGCTCGCGGGCACTCGATGCGCTGTCCCTGGTGGTGCTCGACGAGGTGCACTTCCTCCAGGACACTTATCGCGGGCCGGTGTGGGAAGAGGTGATCATCCACCTGCCCGAGTACGTGCAGCTGGTCTGCCTGTCAGCGACCGTCAGCAACGCAGCAGAGCTGACCGAGTGGATCTCGACCGTCCGTGGCCCCACCACGAGTGTCGTCGAGGACAAACGGCCGGTGCGGTTGGAGAACCTGTTCATGGTCGGTGACAAGAACTCTGATCGGTTGCATCTGCTGCCGACGCTGGTCAACGATCGACCCAACAACGCCGCGATGCGCCTCACCGAAGAGGGCGAACGGCACTGGAAGGCCAACCGCCATCAGAAGAACTCCCACGCCAAGCGCAAGCTGTATGCGCCGAGCCGACTCGAGGTGGTCGAACGACTCGAGGAAGATCGGATGCTGCCGGCGATCTACTTCATCTTCAGCCGCAACCAGTGCGACGAGGCAGCCAAGAATTGCCTGGCGGCCGGCGTTCGGCTGACGACACCGGAACAGCGGGTGCGGATCCGCGAGATCGTCGAGACCCGTCTCACCGGCATCGAGACCGCGGATCTGGCAGTGCTCGGCTACGGCCAGTTCCTCGCCCAGCTCGAAGCCGGCATCGCCGCCCACCACGCCGGGATGGTGCCTCCGTTCAAAGAGGTCGTCGAGGCGTGTTTCGCGGAGGGTCTGATCAAGGTGGTTTTCGCCACCGAGACGCTTGCTGTCGGCATCAACATGCCCGCCCGCACCGTCGTGATCGACAAGCTGACCAAGTTCACCGGCGAGCACCATCAGATGCTGACGCCGGGGGAGTACACCCAGCTCACCGGCAGGGCCGGGCGGCGAGGTATCGACGAGATGGGCCAGGCGATCGTGCTCTGGAATCCGTTCACCACCTTCGAGCAGGTCGCCAACCTCGCCGCCAGTCGATGGTTCCATCTCAACTCGGCGTTCCGGCCCACGTACAACATGGCCGCCAACCTCGTGCGCACCTACACCAGCGAGCAGGCCCATCATCTGCTCAACCTGTCGTTCGCCCAGTTCCAGGCCGATGGCGATGTCGTGCGAATGGAGAGTCGGCTCGGCCGCCGCCAAGCCCAACTGGCCGACATCGCCGCCGAGGCCGTGAGTCCCTTCGGCGACATCGACGACTACCGGCGGCGCCTGCTCGCGGCCGAGGACAATCAACGTCAGGCCCACATCGTCGGCGGCAACGATCCGATCGATCTCGCGATCATGAAGCTGCGGCCTGGCGACGTGATCTACATCAACAAGGGCAAGTACAGCGGTCGAGCGGCCGTGATCAGCACCGCCAACCGCAAGGGTGGGATGCGGGTCAACGTCGTCGACAGCCGGCGCAACCTGTTGATGCTCGCCGCCGCCGACTTCGTCGATCCACCGGCCTCGATGGGCCAGATCGAGCTGCCAGCCGAGTACCTGCCCAACCGGACCGACTACCTCAAGGAGGTGTCGACCCGCCTCGACCAGGCCAAGCTGCAGGGCAAGCCGACGCGGAGCCGGGCCCCGATCGAACTGATCGACGGCTATCACCCGGTGGAGGACGACCCAGATCTCAAACACCGGCTGAAGGCTGCTCAGCAGGCTGACCGCATCGCCCGCGAGATCGAGGACATCCGCAGCCGGGTCAAGGGTCGCAGCCAGTCGATCGCTCGCGATTTCGACCGCGTGCTCGGCATTCTGCAGGCATGGGGCTACGTGGATGGCTGGACGCTTACCGAAGCCGGGGCGATGCTCGCCCGCACGTTCCACGAGAGCGATCTCCTCGTCGTCGAGTGCATCCGCCAAGGTCTGGTCGATGACCTCGACCCCGCAACGA
>Ga0105048_10011018_pt1 | contig 14301 bp, 10 predicted proteins | sample MAT05_FD_78382 | JGI IMG/M metagenome (GOLD analysis project Ga0105048, IMG submission 78382) | Freshwater microbial communities from Lake Fryxell liftoff mats and glacier meltwater in Antarctica - MAT-05 | ecosystem: Environmental > Aquatic > Freshwater > Ice > Liftoff microbial mat | place...
CTGCGCCACCGCGTGCAGCGGATCGTCCGGGCCAAGTCGGTGGTGAGCTCGACGCGGCGATCGACATCGATCTGTCCGAGCCGCCGACGCTCGCGACACCGAGCGTGACCGTCGTGCCCGCCGCGGGCCGCACGATCGTGCCCATGCTGCCGCAACCGCAACCGCAACCGCAGCAGCAGTGGCCCGCGCCGCAGGTGCAGGTGCCGCAGTCGCATCAGCCGTATCCGCCCGCCGGGATGGCACCGATGCCGATGTTCGCCGGCGCGCCGTCGACCGCGACGATGCCGATGCCGGTCGTGCAGATGCCACCGCCGCCGCAGCCGATGTTCTCCGGCGGGCCGCAGCCGATGGGCCCGCCACAGATGGCGCACCCCGGCCAGATGGCACCGCAGCAGTATGACTTCGACGATCGTCCGCAGCGCAGCGGGGCAGGGCTCGTGCTCGGCATCCTCGCGGCGGCGGTCGTGCTCATCGGGGCCGGCTTCGCGCTCGTGTATCTGTACTCGCAGCGCACCGCGACGAGCAGCACGACGACGGCATCCAGCAGCGATCCCGCGAACGCACCGCGCTCCGCACTCACCGTGCAGACGACGCCACCGGACGTGCAGCTCGAGGTCGACGGCAAGCCGATCGCCGGCACTTCGCCGTTTGTCGTCTCCGATCTACAGTCGGGCAAGCACAAGGTTCGTATCTCGCGTGAGGGCTACCTGCCGTTCGAGCGCGAGATCGAGGTGGGTGGCAGTGGGCTCAACCTGCCCGTGTCGCTGCCGCACCGCGACGTCACGCTGCTGCTCGAGAGCGATCCGCCGGGCGCGGCGATGAGCCTCATCGTCGGCGGCCAGGCGTATGCGATGGGCACCGGCGGCGCGCAGTTCAAGCTGACGCGCGAGCCGACGGCGACGTATCAGGTCGAAGCCAGCGCGGCTGGGTTTCTCACCACGCGCGTCGATCTGGCGTTCACGGGCGAGCCCGCCGAGAAGGTGAAGCTGACGCTCGCGCGCGACAACAACGCGGGCATCGCGGTCGCACCGGTACCAGTGCCGGCAGGCACACCGCCGGCGGTCGATCCCGCCAAGCCGGTGGTGAACCCCACACCGACGCCGACGCCGACGCCGACGCCGGTCCCCGCGACGACGCCGAGTAAGCCGAAGCCGAGCAAGCCAAAGCCGACCCCGCCGCCGGCGGTCGCGAAGACCGCGACGCTGCGCATCGGTGCGAACGCAGGCGTAATGCCGGCGCAGGTGTTCGTCGACGGTAAGCTCGCCGGCACGACGCCCATCGGCAACCTCAAGGTCACGCCGGGCAAGCACAAGGTGAAGTGGAAGTGGAGCGACGGCCGCGAGGTGGCGATGTCTGTCGACCTCGCGGACGGCGAGTCCAAGGTGATCAAGGCTGGGTAGCTCGGCGGGTCAGTCGGACCGGTTGGCGGCGCGGCCGAGCGAATCATCGCGCAGCACGGCGTACAGCGCCTCGGGTAGGTACGGCATGCGCTCCGCGAGCTCCACGGTGAACTCGTTGCGCACGCGCTCGGCCGCTGCAGCGACCTCGCGACCACCGAGCTCCGACAGCTTGCTGCGCAGCATTCGACGATGGTCCTCGGACTCGGCCTGCGCGAGCTGGCTCTCGAGGAACTGGATCGCGAGCCCGCGCTCACCGTGTTCCGAGACGAGCGTCGCCGCGTACTGCCGCACTAGCGGATCGGCACCGAACGCGGCGGCGCGACGGATGATGTCGATGCCTTCGGTGCGCATCGCTTCGATCTCGCTGGGGTCGTAGCCGGGCGTCGACGGCACCTGGGTCAGCAGCAGCATGCCGAGCGGGTAGAGCAACTCGTGGCTCTCGGGGAACTCTGCGATGCCGCGCCGGTACGTCGCGAGCGCGCGGTCGACCATCTCGCGATCGATGCGCGCGCTGCCGCCGTAGACCGCAGTGATGCCGCCCCACAGATACGCGCGGCGGAATCGCGGTGCGAGGCCGACGATCGCGTCGACGTAGCGATCGGTCGCCTGGATCTCGGCGTGCCCGAGGTTCGCGCCGGAGTAGATGAGCGCGCGGACCCACAGCAGATCGGCAAGCGCCTCGCGATATCCCATCGCCATCGGCACGAGCTGCGCAGCCGGAGGCACGTAGAGCACGTCGAGCTCCGGCGGTGCGTCTGCTTGGCGCAGGAGCACGCGCTCGTGCATCGCATCGGCGACGATCCCGAAGCCGAGCACGAGCACCCATGGCAGCACGCGGCGCATCGTCCCTCCCGGCAGTCTAACAAAAGCGAGACGGCGACCGGGATCGTGGATCCGGGTCGCCGCCTGAGCGAAGCGAGAGCGCGGCCCTTGCCGCGCGTGGACTACTCGACCTCTTGGTCGATGTAGAGACCCGCAGCGCCGTTCACACCGTTCTGGTCCGCGGCGCCCGAGCGCTCGTACGTCGAGAACGGCTGCGCGGAACCGCCGGCTGCGTCCGCATCGAGGTCACCGAACGCCTGCGCGGTGAACTGGCAGTTGCCGAAGCCGCTGCCGCTGTTGGTCGCGATGAAGTTGTAGTGGAAGTAGTGCGCCTGTTCCATCTGGAAGTTCAGGCCGTTCCACACTGGGTCGTCTGACCACTCGGAGAGCTCGTAGTAACCCGGGCCAGCACCATTGATCGCAGGCACGCATCGGCCGCCGGGGCCGAGGTTGCAATCCAATCCGAGGTCGGGAGCGATGCCCGCCTCGGAGAGGCCGGTCGTCTCCCCGTTCTGATGCGGGCACCGATGGGGGGCGAGCAGGGCGATGCCGCCACCCTGACCGATGAGCGCGACCTGACCGCGATCGACGTGCTCTTCGTTGAAGAACGCCGACGCGGCGTCGAACATCTTTGCGAGCTGGACGCGCGCTTCGCTGGTCTTGCTGCGCCGCATGTATTTGGTGAGCGCCGGAATGGCGATCGCGGCGAGGATGCCGAGAATCGCGACGACGATCATGATTTCGATGAGCGTGAAGCCACGCGCTTTTCGGAGCCGCTGGATGTCGAGGAACATTGGTGAATCCTTCTTTCTCTTCGTTGCCGGTGGGGACAAGGGGGATGGGTTGGCCGCGCTACTCGTTCTCTTGGTAGGTCGCAGTAGCGTCGGTCGACATGCTGACGTTGGCGGAGTAGTGGGTCGTGGTGAACGCCCAGTACACGCCGTCGAAATCGAAATCACAGAGCGCGTAGCTGAAGAACCAGTCGCGGCTGTAGTACTGATCCGCCGTCGCGGGGAACTCTTGATCGATGAGCACTGGCGACGTCACGCCGCTCGGCACGTCGGCGTTGCCGTTCTCGCCGAGCGTTCCCCAGCCGGAGATCGTGGCGTAGCCGCACCACGACTCGCCGCCCTCGGGGAGGAACTGCAGCGCGTCGAAACCGTGCACCGCACCGTCGCCGCGGAAAAACGCGCCCGACTCACCGGCCGAGGTGTATGCCGGCAACGACGTGTCCCACCGTAGCGGTCCCGCGGCCGCCGTCAGCACGGTCGCGTCGGGGTACGTGCATGCAGTCCCTTCGCAGGACGTCGTGCTCGCGTAGTGGCCGCTCTTCGCGAGGAAGGTCTTCTGCCGCAGCGTGATGCTCGAGAGATCGCCGACGACCTCGGTCTTGTGCGCGCTCCGGATGTGCTTCGAGTAGGCGCCGATCGCCACGACCGCGAGCACCGCCAAAATGACGACGACCGCCATCAGCTCGATGAGCGTGAAGCCGCGTGATCCTCGCGCGTGTCGCATTCGGCTCACAGGGAGAGCACGACGCGTGCCAAGCACACGTGCGTTCGAGAACCCGCGCACACTGGACGGATGCGGTCCCGCAGTGCGAGCGTGCGGCCGGCGGAGGGACGGATCGCGGCGACAATTCTCGGCCCGAACGCCGAAAAACGTCACCGCGGATCGTCAACCATCCTCGCCGCGGCCGACCTCGATGCCGAGCTTCTGCAGGCGGTAGCGCAGCGAACGGAAGCTGATGTGGAGCAGCCGGGCGGCCTCTTTGCGGACGCCGCCGGTGCGGCGCAGTGCCTCGCCGATCAGGCGGCGCTCGAGATCCGCGACAGCCTGGTCGAGGTCGACGTTGCCGTCGCCCGCGATCGCGCCGTCCTCGGCGGGACGGCTGCGCGCACGCTGCTGCGGCAGGTGCTGGGCAGACAGCACGTCGCCGGTCTCGAGCGCGACTCCGCGCTCGACGAGGTTCTCGAGCTCGCGCACGTTGCCCGGATAGTCGTGGCCGAGAAACCAGTCCATCGCGTCGGGGCCGACACCGCGAAGCGGCCGGGCGAGCTCTCGCGTGATGCGCTCGAAGAAGCGCTCGACGAGCAGCGGGATGTCCTCGGGCCGATGTCGGAGCGGAGGCAACACGACCTGCACGACGTCGAGACGGAAGTAGAGATCGTTGCGGAACTCGCCCGCGGCGATCGCCGCCTCGAGATCGCGGTTGGTCGCCGCGACGACGCGCACGTCGATGTCGACCTCGCGATCACCACCGACCGGTCGCACGCGCCGCTCCTGCAGCACGCGCAGCAGCTTGACCTGCATGCCGAGCGAGAGCTCGCCGATCTCGTCGAGGAACAGCGTGCCGCCATTCGCGGCCGTGAACACGCCGTCGCGACCCGACGTCGCGCCGGTGAACGAGCCTTTGATGTGGCCGAACAGCTCCGACTCCATCAGGGTCTCGGGGATCGCACCGCAGTTGACCGCGACGAACGGACCGCTGCTGCGCTCGGACAGGCGATGCAACGCACGCGCGACGAGCTCCTTGCCGGTGCCCGACTCGCCGCGCACGAGTACGTTCGTGCGCGTCGGCGCGACCTTGCGGACCATTTCGAACACGCGCTGCATCGCGACCGACTTGCCGATCATGTGATCGAGCGTGCCGACGCCGCGCAGCTCGTCGCGCAGCCGCCGGTTCTCGTGGGCGAGCCTCGAGCGCTCGAGCGCGCGACCGACGACGACCTGGATCTCGTCGACCTTGAACGGCTTGTTCAGGTAGTCGTACGCGCCGAGCTTGAGCGCCTCGATCGCGGTTTCGGCGGTTGCGAACGCGGTGATGATGAGCACGAGCGGCGGCGGATCGCGGCGCATCGCATGGCGCAGCACGTCCATGCCGCCGACCTGCGGCATCGTCAGATCGGTGATGACGAGCTCGAACGTCTCGGCGTCGATCCGCGCCATTGCCACGGCACCGCCACCGACTGCGACGACATCATGCCCGGCGCGGCCGAGGCAGATCGTCAGAAATTCTCGCATGCTGTGCTCGTCGTCGACGACGAGAATTCGCGCGCGCTTGGCAGCGTTCGACACCGCAGCAGTGTTGCCCCGATCGACGCGCCCCGCAAACCGTTCACCGAACCCGGCGCAGCACGCAGAGCAGATGGGCACCGAATCCGCGGAGCAGGGCACGGTCGCGGGCGAACCAATCGAGCCCGCCCAGCACGCGACCGACGAGCGGCAGTGCGAGCAAGCGGGGCCACGCCGCGAACACCCGCAGGCCGTGTAGATCGCAGAGCGCGAGGCTCGGTGGCAACATCTCGAGCAGGCGAGGGAGCGTGTCGAAGCGGGTGAGCCCGCGATCCGACTCGACGACCAACGGCCCGCGCTCGATCACCGTGCTGGGATGACGGAATCCGTGATAGGCGCCCCACAGGCTGCGTGGGTTGTCGATCTGGACGAGCGCGACGCCGCCGGGCACGAGCACTCGTGCGAGCTCCGAGAGCGCGGTGCGTGCGGCCGCCTCGGAGCTGCGCTCGTCGTGCCCGAGGTGCGCGAGCGTGCGGAGGCTGTAGGCGACCTCGAACGAGTCGCCCTTCCATGGCAAGCGGATCTGCGCGCCTCGCCCGAGATCGACCGCATCGACGACGGTGAGCGTCGCTGCCCGCGGTCGAACCCATTGCGTCACCTGCGGTGCGCCGTGACCGAGATCGAGCGTGGCGCGACCCACCGCGTGGCGAAGGATGATCTCGCCTGCGAGGCGGTCGCACAGCGCCGCCAAGGCTCTTGGGCCCCGCGAGCGCTCGAACAGCGTCGGCGCCATGCCGATGGGCTCGACGATCGTCGGGACGTCCCCACGATGCTCCCCAGAGGAGATGCCACCGCCGGGCGAACGTTGCGGGGCGTCGCCGCCCTGCTTCGTTGACCCGCTCACAGCGCCCATGGTACGCCTTTGGCACCCCGCTCGGGAGCGCTGTGATGCCGACCAAGATCCTCGCCATCGACGACAGCAAGACCATGCGACTGGCGATCAAGATCACCTTTGCCGCCGAGGAGGCGGAGGTGACCGCGGTCAGCAAAGGGTCGGAGGCCATCGCTCGCGCGAAGCAGATGGGCGCCGATATCATTCTCGTCGATGCGAACCTCGCTGCCGGAGAGCCGAGTGGCTACGACGTGTGCGAGCAGCTCAAGGCCGATCCGGACACCGGGAAGATTCCGGTCATCGTCCTCGTGTCGAACCAGACCGGTGCCGACGCTGCGCGACTCAAGCGCTGCGGCGCCGATGGCTCGGTCGCGAAGCCGTTCGACACCCAAGATCTCATCGACAAGGTGAACGAGCTGCTCGGCCGATCGTCGACACGCCCCGAGGCGGCGACGACCGTCGTGCCGATCACCGCGCCGGTTGCCGCACCGCCGGCCGCCCCGGTTGCCGCCGCTGCGCCGCCGCGCCCTGCCGCACCGCCGGCTGCACCGCCCGTCGCCGTCGCGAAGTCGGCCGCAGTGCCGCCTCCCGTTGCGCGTCCGGTCGTCGCCCCATCGGCACTACCGCCGCCTGTCGCCGTCGCAGCACCCGCAGCAGCCGCGGTGCGCATGCAGCCGCCGGCACGACCCGCAGCGAGTGCAGCGGACACGGCGATTCCGATCGCGATTCCGATCCCGTTCACGTCGGCGGCCGATCCGACCCCCGGCATCCTCGCGCGCCTTCGTGCCGCGGGTGGTGCGAGCGCGGGGCTCGATCCGAAGGTGGCCGAGGCGATCGTCGCGTTGAGTCGCGAAGTGCTCGAGGCCGTCGCGTGGGAAGTCGTTCCGGAGCTCGCCGAACAGATCGTTCGCGCCCGCGCCGAGGCGAAGGCCGGCTGATCGCGCAGTCCATGCGCGCGGGGTCGGCGATCGCCGCGCTCGTCTGTTGCGTCGCCGGCTGCAAGGACGGCACGACCCGCGTGCCCGTGCCGAAACCCCCAGCGTCGGTGACGGCGGAGGTCGCCGCGAACATGGATCGCGCTACCGCTCCGTGCGAGGACTTCTATCGCTTCTCGTGCGGCGGCTGGCTCGACGCGACGCCGCTGCCGCCTGACCAGCCGCGCTTCGGTCGCTTCCAAGTGCTGCGCGAGCGCAACGCGGCGGCGATGCGGGATCTGCTCCAGACGGCGGAGAAGAACGGCGATCCAAAGCTCGGGAAGTTCTGGAACACCTGCATGGACGAGCCCGCGATCGAGTCCGCGGGCTTGCAGGTGCTCGCGCCGTTGTTCGATCGCATCGGCGACGTCGACGACGTCGAATCGATGTTCGCGCTGGTCGCCGAGCTGCATCGCCGCGAGATCCGCGTGCTGTTCGACCTCGAGGTCGGTCCCGACTTCAAGAGGCCCGGGCAGAACCTCGCGTTTCTCGGTCAGGCGGGGCTCGGCCTGCCGGATCGCGAGCTGTATCGCAGCAGCGAGCCCGACATGATCGCGCTGCGCGAGCGCTACCTCGTGCACGTGGAGCGGATGCTCGCCCAGGCCGGCGTGGCCGAAGCCGAGGCCCGCGATGCGGCGCCAGCAGTGGTCGCGTTCGAGACGGCACTTGCCGAGATCTCGATGCCGCGCGAGGCGCTGCGCGAGCCCGAGACGCGCTATCACAAGCTCGATCGCGCCGGGCTCGACGCCTACGCGCCGCTGCCGTGGACGACGTACTTCGCGGGCATCGGTCGCCCCGACACCGGCGCGGTCAGCCTCGCACCTGCGGCGTACTTCTCGGCGCTCGCCGATCTGCTGCGACGAACGCCGCCGCTCACGATGCGGCACTACCTGCGCTGGCAGGTGATCCACGCCGTCGCCGAGCACTTGCCCGAGCGGCTCGTCGCCGAGAACTTCGAGATGTTCGGCAAGACGCTGCGCGGGCAGGCCGAGCTCGCACCGCGGTGGAAGCGATGTGTCGAGTACTCGGATCGCGCGCTCGGTGAGCTGCTCGCGCGCCCGTTCGTCGCCGCGCAGTTCTCCGGTGACAGCCGCGAGGTCGCGCTCGAGATGATCCGCCGCATCGAGGCCGCGTTCGCGGCCGGCCTACCGAACCTGCAGTGGATGGACGCCCCGACGCGCGAAGCGGCGCTCGGCAAGATGCACGCGATCGTCAACAAGATCGGCTACCCCGAGGTCTGGCGTGACTACGGTGCGATGCCGGTCGGCGACGATCACCTGACGAACGTGCTGGCCGCCGCCGAGTTCCTCTTCGCAGAGCGGGCCCACGACATCGGTCGCGCCGTCGATCGCCGCAAGTGGGAGATGACGCCGCCGACGGTGAACGCGTACTACAACGCAAGCTACAACGAGATGGTGTTCCCGGCGGGCATCCTGCAGCCGCCGTTTTTCCACAGCAAGTGGCCGATGGCGATGAACTTCGGTGGCATCGGCATGGTCATGGGCCACGAGCTGACCCACGGCTTCGACGATCAAGGTCGCAAGTTCGACGGCGACGGCATGCTGCGACCGTGGTGGGAACCGCAGGTCGGTGCGCGCTTCGACGAGCGCGCGGCGTGCGTCGACGAGCTCTACTCGAGCTACGAGGTGCAGCCCGGCGTGCACCTGTCGGGCAAGCTGACGCTCGGCGAGAACATCGCGGACCTCGGCGGCATCAAGGCGGCGCACCGCGGGTTTCTCGCGTGGGCGGCGGACAGCGGCGTCGATCCCCACGCCCCTGCGATGGACGGGCTCACGCACGAGCAGCTTTTCTTCGTGTCGTTCGGTCAGATCTGGTGCACCAAGAGCACGCCGCAGAACGACAAGCTGATGGCGCTGACCGACACGCACAGCCATCCGCAGCACCGCGTGAACGGCCCGCTGGCGAACCTGCCCGAGTTCGCGACCGCGTTCGCGTGTGCCGAGGGGACGCCGATGCGCCCCGCGGACATCTGCGAAGTCTGGTGAAGTCCGTCGATCTGCCTACTCCGTCGGCGCGTCGACGGTGATGTGCATGTACTCGCGCTCGTCGGCGAGGATGTCGGCCTCGTGCCACAGGATCGGGCGCCACTGCTCTTCGCTGAAGCGATTCGTCTGGTCGGTGTAGTGCGAGGACGTCGGATCGCTCGACTGGCCGTACGTGAGGAACGCCGTCGCTTCGGGGCCGTCGTCCGTATACTGCAGCGTCATGATGAAGCTGGTGCCGTAGTTCACGACGTAGCCCTCGGTCGTGAGGCCGGTGAGATCGTTGATGACCTCGCCGCGGGTCATCGGCTCCTCGAGGTACGTCATGAGGACGTCGTAGTCGATGAGGTTGGTGATGCCCTCGGGGCGGCCGCCGCCGTGGATCGGGATGCGGACGTCGCCCTTCTTCGTGTACTGCGTCTGGCGCAGCGTCGCGTCGGGCGAGATGTTCGCGCGTCGCAATCGCAGCGTCGCGCCGGCCAGGGCACCCAGCGCGAAGTCGCCGTCCTCGGTCGCGGGCACGAGCGTATTGGGCGTCTCGATCGGGTTCGCCGGATCGAACGGCTCCGCGAACATCAGGCCGTCGTCGAACAGCTCGCGATAGGGGTACTCGCCGATGAACTCGCGGAACGCGACCGCGCCCCTGCTGTCGAGGTCGAGCCGTAGATCCCAGCCGGCGATCGCCGCACAGATCGGTCCGATCGCGACGTGCTCCGTCGTGCCGGTGGTGTCGTCGAGGTATGCGACCGACTCGACGCCGGTGCAGCGGTCGACGACCTGATCGCGCACCAGTTCCGCGATCATGCCTCGGTTCGACAGCGCGGCCGCCTGCAGCTCCTCGAGATCGAACTTGCCGTCTGCGCCCGATGCCGTGCCCGCGCCCATCTCGGTCAGCGTGCGCATGTTCATGCGCGTACGCGGCGTGCGCGGCGTGCCCTCGAAGCCATGCAGCGGTGAGTAGCCGGTGAGCGGCGACGCGGGGTTGGACAGCCAGTGGCTGTCGTTCGCGTTGTAGATGAAGTCGGCGCGCTCGAGCTGCGGCACATTACCGAACGCGACGAGGCCCGGATCGCGTGCGTCGGGATCGTCCTGCCATTCGTACATGGGATCGGATCCGTCGAGCAGCACGGTGTCGTTCTGGGCGAGTGCCATCGTGAGAAAGTCGGACTCGCGTGCCTCGAGCCAGCCGTCGATCGCGGCCGGGCTGAGGTTCGGCGTCGGCGTCGTGTCGGCGTACCACGCCTCGCCCTTGGCGCTCGTCGCCATCGTGTTGACCCACGGGATGCCCTGCTCGCGCGCGTGGACGCTCTGCAGGTCGTCCATGCTCTTCGCGCGGTTCATGCCGTGGAACTGCGCGATGAGCTTGGTGTTGTCGATGTTCGCATCGCGGTACGAGAACACGAGATCTGTCGTCCACCCGAATGGGGGCACGTTCAGGATCGGACCGTAGTGGCTGTGCCACATGGTCCGCGAGACGGTGCCCATGCTGCCGTCGTCCTGCAGTACGTCGATCGTGAACGGCCGCGCCTCCATCGCCCGGTATCCACCGTCGTAGAGGTACTTCGTCGGATCCGCCGGATCGAGCGTCAGCTTGTAGAACGTGAAGCGCTGACCGTCGGAGACGGTGTGGGTCCACCCGACGTTCTCGTTGAAACCGATCAGCACGCCGACGACGCCGAGCAGGCCGACGCCGTACACGTCGAGCTCGCCGGGCACGCGCAGGTGGCTCTCCCACAGCTTGAGCTCGCCCTGCCAGGGGAAGTGCGGGTTCGCGAGCAGCATGCCGCGCCCACTCGACGATCGCGCGGCACCGATGCCCCAGCCGTTGCTGCCAGGCTTGGTGCGCGACAGGTGCTCGAGCGGCGCCGGCTCGGCATGGGGTGCGTGCTTGCTACCGGGTGGCGACGCGGTCGCGATGTAATCGGCGAGCGCGCGGGCGCTCGCGAGCGTGCCGAGCTCGACGTAGTGGGCGAACAGATCGATCTCGTCGATCGGCCGCAGCCACGGCTCGCCTGCGCACGGCAGGCCGTCGTCCTCGTTCGTGATGTACGCGTTGTAGCCGGCGACGTACGCGACGATGAGATCCTTGATCTCCTGCGGTTGCTCCGCGTAGCCGCGCTCGGCACGGCCGTAGATGTCGAGCGTGAGGTGGGTGAAGTCGCTGTCGAGGTTCTTGCCCATCTCGCCGGCGCCGAAGAAGCTCGCGCGCTCGCTGCGGACCTTGATGATCTGATCGGCGAGGATGCAGCCGGCGTCGCGGGCGAACGCGTAGCCCTGGGCGTACGCGGCGCTCGGCACGTCCTTCGCTTCGATGTGCGGGATGCCCCACGAGGTCCACCGGATCGAGGCCTCGTAGAGATGATCCTCATCGGCAGAGCAGGCGGTCGCGAGTAGGGCGAGAGCAGCGAGCGTTCGCAGGTTCACGGGCGAAGGCTACCGCGTGTTAGCGCCAGCAGCGAAGCGTCCGAACGTGCACAATCTCTAGAGCGCCGACTCGTCGAACGGCAGCGGCACCAGATCGGCGACAGTCGCGATCTTCGTGACGCCGCCGCGCGCGACCATCACGACGGTGGCGCCGCGCGCGAACTCCCAGAGAATCTGTCGACACGCGCCGCACGGCGACGTCGGGACCGCCGTGTCGGTCACGACGACGACCTCGGTGAACCCGCGACCACCATGGGTGAGCGCGTGGAAGATCGCGACGCGCTCCGCACACAGGCCGAGCGTGTAGCTCGCGTTCTCGACGTTCGCGCCGGTCCAGGTGCGGCCCGCGTCGTCGCGCAGCGCCGCCCCGACGGCGAACTTCGAGTACGTACAGATCGCTCCGTCGCGCGCCTGCCATGCCGCGGCGACGAGCGCGGCGCGCGTAAAGTCGGTGTCGCTCATGGCGCGAACGGATCCTCCTCGGGCTCCGTCGCCTCTTCGGCCTCGAGCTCGGGTGCCCGCGCGTGGGTGAGCTCCGCCGTCGTCGTGCGCAGTCGCTCGGCGAGTACACGCACGAAGCTCCACAGCAGCTTCACGGCGAGCGCGGGCTCCTTGCGGAGGATCTCGTAGAAGTCGTGGCGCGCGATGCCCAGGACCTTGCTCGGCACCGCCGCCGTCGCGGTGACGGTGTGCGGACTCGCGTCGATGAGTGCCATCTCGCCGAGGTGCGTGCCGGCCGGCAGCGCCGCGATGCGCACGCCGCCGCGCGACAGCTCGACACTGCCGCGCAGCAACACGTGCAGCTCGTTGCCTTCGTCGCCTTCGCGGAACACGGTCTCGCCGACGTCGAGGTTGCGGCTGCGCGCGACGTTCATGATGCGCACGAGTTGCTGGTAGCTGAGCTGGCGGAACAGCGGCACGCCCTTGAGGCGATCGAGAGTGAAGTTCACCTCGCTCGCGCGATCGTGGTCCGCGGCCTCGCCGGCGATCTGCACGGTGACCGCGGTGATGTTGTCCTTGCCACCGCGCGTGTTCGCGAGCTCGACGAGCCGACCGGGCACATCGCGGATCTCCGGCAGTGCGAGCGTGCGGCCGATGTCGTTGTCGTCGAGGTATTCGTACAGTCCGTCGCTGCACAGCAAGAACGCGTCGCCGGGGATCACGTCGAAGTCGAGCGTGTCGACCTCGACGAGCGGGTAGACACCGACCGCCCGCGTCATCGCGTTCTTCAGGCCGGCGTACGGGCTCTCCTCGAACTCGTCGGCGCGGATCTTCCCGAGCCGGATGAGCTCGTTCTTGAGGCTGTGATCCTCGGTGAGCTGGTAGACGATGCCGCCGCGCACGAGATAGATGCGGCTGTCGCCGACGTACGCGATGAAGCCGCGCGCGCCGATGACGAGCAGCACGACGATGGTCGTGCCCATGCCGCGCTTCTCGGGCTCCTTCTGTGCGCGCTCGTAGATGCGCTCGCCGGCGCAGTGCACCGCGTACTCGAGCAGCGTGCAGACCTCGACGTGCGAGCGCGGATCCTCGTCGTCGTAGTCCGCGAGCAGGTCGCGCTCGCGATGGATGACGTCGCGGACCGCATGGACCGCGAGCGCGCTCGCGATCTCACCCGACGCGTGCCCGCCCATGCCGTCCGCGACCACGAACAGGTGCAGATCGTGGTCGACGAGGAAGTTGTCCTCGTTCGCAGCGCGCTTGCGCCCGATGTCGGTCGCCGCGAAGTATCGGACCTCCATGCGGAGCGCCGAGCATATCAGCAACGATCACGTGTCGGTCGCGGGCACGTGCAGGAACAGATCGAGCACCCTTCGGGTCGCTGCGCCCTGCCGCAAGAGGCCCGGCAGGTCCTCGAGCTCGCTCGCAGATCGCGGCACGCCGTCGAGCCACGCGCCTTCGGCGAGGCCGGGGTCGGTGCTCTCGTCGCCACAGTGCGCGTCGGCTTCGCGGTCGAGCTGACCGAGCATCTCGGCCTGCTCCGTGTCGGGATCACGACGCGCATCGGGCGATCCGGCCAGGAGCCGCGCATAGTCGAGCTCGCGACCGAGGCGGACCGCGGCGCACAGGCGCCCGCGCAGCACGTTCGCGCCGAAGCCTGCGCCTCGCGCGACGAGCTGCACGGTGAGCTGGCCGGGCTTGTCGGTGCGATACTGCATCGCGCGCGGCAGGCTGAGAAAGAGACTCGGATCGTCCTCGCCCTGCGCGACGACGACGAGGCGATGCGGCAGGCCGATGCCGCCGAGCACGAGGCCGCCGGCGGCCGGCATGCTCGAGCGGCCGCCGCGATTCGCCGACGAGGGACCCGCCGCGGGGATGGTCGTCGCCGAGCGCCATCGCAGGGTGCGACGCACCGGCTCGCGACCGAGCTCTGGTCGCACGCGATCGAGCGCAGCGGTGTCGTCGAACACGAAGCCGCCGAGCGCGAAGCCGGGCAATCGCACGAGGCCGAGCGTCGCGCGACGGCCGATGCCGAGCACGTGTGTCGATGCGAGATCGAGGCGCTGGTCGTCGCAGTCGTCGGCGAGCGCACGCACGAGCGCGTCGGCCTCGATGCGCAGGCTCGGCGCGAGCGCGCGTACGCGGGCTTCGTCGAGCAGGCTCGCCGCGACGTGATCGGCACCGACGCGGGCGATCACGACGAGCGCGTCGCCGAGACGATCGAGTCGCGCCGCGGCCCACACGAACCGCCGCACGCGATCCATGCGCGGATCGAATGTCGCGAGCGGGCGGACGATCCACACCGATGCGGCGAGCTCGCCGTCGCGCTC
>Ga0105048_10011019_pt1 | contig 14301 bp, 11 predicted proteins | sample MAT05_FD_78382 | JGI IMG/M metagenome (GOLD analysis project Ga0105048, IMG submission 78382) | Freshwater microbial communities from Lake Fryxell liftoff mats and glacier meltwater in Antarctica - MAT-05 | ecosystem: Environmental > Aquatic > Freshwater > Ice > Liftoff microbial mat | place...
CTCGCCACCGAGCAGGGAGGAAAGGCAGTCGAAGCCGGCGTGGAACAGTCGGCGGCGGCGGGTGAATCCATCGGCGCGCTGGCTGAGAGCATCGCCGGAGCAGCCCAGGCAGCGGCGCAGATCGCCGCGACCAGCCGCCAGCAGTTCGCCGGCATGGAGCAGGTCGCGATGGCTATGGAGAGCATCAAGACCGCAAGCACTCAGACCCTCGCGAGCACCCGGCAGGTCGAGGGCGCAGCGCGTCAGCTCGGGGAACTCGGCGAAAAGCTGAAACAGCTCGTCGGTCAGATCAAGTTCTGACCTGGACGCACGTCCCATGACTGACGAGGATTTCCTCCGCACGCTTCGGGAGGCCTTTTCCATCGAAGCGGACGAGCATCTGCAGGCGATCACCTCTGGCGTGCTGGAGCTCGAAAAATCACCGTCCGCGGCGCGAAAACGCGAGATCGTCGAGACCATCTTTCGCGATGCCCACAGCCTCAAAGGCGCGGCGCGCGCGGTGAGCCGGGGTGACATCGAAAGCGTGTGCCAGGCGCTGGAAAGCGTCTTTTCGCAGTGGAAGGAAAAAGACACGCCGATCGTGGCGGAAACCTTCGACCTGCTGAATCGGGCGATCGACTTGCTCACGGGTTTGCTGCCACTGCAGGAGGCGGCCACCGGGCTGGACGAGCGCGCGGAGATCGCCGCTCTGGTGCGGCAGCTCGGTGGCGGCCCCGTTCCGGCACGGCCCGTGCCCCCTCCGCAAATCCCCCGCGCCGCGCCGCCTGTCCCCGAACCGGAGGCGCCCGCGGGTCCGGAGGCAGAGGCCCCGCACATCGCCGAGACCGTGCGGATTCCGATGGCAAAAATGGACTCCCTGCTTCGCCGCGCGGAAGAGATGATCGCCGTGAAACTCACCGCCAGCCGGACCGTCACGGAAATGCAAACGCTCAGCGGCATGCTCGAGGCGTGGCGCAAGGAATGGGGGAAAGTGCGTGACCTGACGCGAACGAACCTCGCCGTTCAAAGCCCCGAGGCGCTCGCGAAGCTGGCCACCTTTTTCGACTGGAACCAGGGTTACATGCGCTCCATCGAAAAGCGCGTCACCGCATTTGCCAGCACCGCGGAACATGATGAACGCGGCGTCGCCAGTCTCATCGATGCCCTCCTCGAGGACGCCAAGCGCCTCGTGATGCTTCCGTTTTCGACCCTCTTCGACATCTTTCCCAAGCTCGTGCGCGACCTCGCTCGCGCCCAGGAGAAGGAAATCACGCTCCATCTCCATGGCCGCGAGGTCGAAATCGACAAGCGCATCCTTCAGGAAATGAAAGACCCGCTCATTCACCTCGTGCGCAACGCGATCGACCACGGCATCGAAAAGCCCGCGGTGCGCGCGGCCGCAGGCCGGCGCGCCGCCGCCAGCCTCACGCTCGCCGTCGCGCAGCTCGACGGCAGCAAAGTGGAAATTCGTGTCACCGACGACGGCGCGGGTATTGATGTGGAGAAGGTCAAAAGCTCCGCCGTGCGCAGCGGGACGCTTTCCGCGGAGGATGCGCGCGCGCTCCCGGATCCAGCCGCCCTCGCGCTCATCTTCGACTCGGGCATTTCGACGAGCCCGATCATCACCGAGATCTCCGGGCGCGGCCTCGGCATGGCGATCGTGCGGGAGAAAGTGGACAAGCTCGGCGGGCAGATCGCCACCGAAACGGCGCTCGGAAAAGGCACGACCTTCCGCATCGTCCTGCCGGTCACGCTCGCCACCTTCAAGGGTGTCCTGATCAGTGCGGGCGGGCAATCATTTGTCATCCCCACGGCCAGGATCGAGCGCATCAAACGCTGCCGGCGCGACGAAATCCGCACGGTCGAGAATCGCGAAACGATCCTCTTCGAAGGCCAGGCCATCGCGCTCGCACGGCTCGACGAAGTGCTCGGGCTGCCTCCGCGACCCGCGGCGGGCGAATTCATCGAGGTGGTGGTGCTGGGTTCTGTCGAACGCCGGATCGGCTTCGCCGTGGACGCCGTCCTGAGCGAGCATGAAGTGCTCGTGAAGATCATCGGCAAACCGCTGCTGCGGGTGCGCAACGTCGCCGGCGCGACCATCCTCGCTTCGGGAACTCCGGCGGTCATTCTGAACACTGCCGACCTCCTCAAGTCAGCCGTGCGCGCCGCCAGCGCGCCGCGAGGGCCCCGCGCCGTGGCTGCGGAAACGACGGCGCGTGCGCGCGAAATTCTGGTCGCGGACGATTCTGTAACATCGCGCATGCTTTTGAAAAACATCCTCGAATCCGCCGGGTACCACGTGACCACGGCCACCGACGGGGTGGACGCGCTGACGACGCTGAAAGTTCGTGATTTTGACCTGCTCGTCTCCGACGTGGAGATGCCGAGGATGGATGGCTTTGAACTCACCACGAAAGTTCGCGCCGACAAGAAACTTGGCGAACTGCCCGTCATCCTCGTGACCGCGCTCGGTTCCCGCGAACATCGCGAACGCGGGATCGACGTCGGCGCCAGTGCCTACATCGTCAAAGGCAACTTCGACCAAAGCGATCTGCTCGACGTCCTCCGCAAACTCCTATGACCCCCCCCCGCAAAATCCGGGTGCTCGTGGTGGACGACTCCAACGTCAGTCGCGAGCTGCTCACGCGTATCCTTGCATCCGATCCCGGCCTCGAAATCGTCAGCCACGCGCGCAGCGGCGTGGAAGCCGTCTCGATGCTGGCCGAGGCAAAACCCGACGTCGTGACGATGGATATCCACATGCCCGGCATCGACGGATTCGAGACGACGCGGAGGATCATGGAAACGCAGCCGCTGCCCATCGTCATCGTGAGCGCGAGCTTCAATGCGGGGGATGTGCAGCAGATGTTTCGCGCCCTGGAGGCGGGGGCAGTCGCCGCGGTCGAGAAGCCGCCGGGACCTGGATCTCCGACGCACGCGGCGCAGGCGCGCAAGCTCATCGACACCGTCAAAGCGATGTCCGAAGTGCGCGTCATCCGCCGCTGGCCCCGGACGCGCAGCGAGGCGCGGCTGGCCGAAACCGTGGTGCGCCCCATCGCCACCGCCGACATCCGCCTCGTGGCCATCGGCGCCTCGACTGGCGGCCCCCCCGTGCTGAACACCGTGCTCACAGGTCTGCCAAAGCCGTGCCCGGTCCCGATCATCATCGTGCAGCACATCAGCGCCGGTTTCGTGCAGGGTCTCGCAGATTGGTTGACCACCTCCACAGGCATGCCCGTGCGGCTCGCACAGCATGGCGAGATCGCCACGGCCGGTGTCGCCCTGCTCGCGCCCGACGGCTTTCAGACGGGCATCACCGCGCGCGGCCAGATCGTCTGCGGGCCGGAGCCAGCCGAGCACGGGCTGCGGCCCTCCGCGTCGTTTCTTTTCCGCGCAGTCGCGCGAAACTACGGTGCGAACGCCGCGGGCGTCCTCCTCACCGGCATGGGCCGGGATGGCGCGGAGGAACTGAAACTGATGCGCGATGCGGGCGGCGTGACGTTTGCGCAGGACAAGGAAAGCTCCGTCGTCCACGGGATGCCCGGCGAAGCCATCCGGCTCGGCGCGGCCACGCATGTGGCCAATCCAGAGGGCCTCGCGGCGCTCCTTCACTCGCTCCTCAGCCAGCGCCCTTCCCCACCGCGTCCATGACTCCGGATTCCGTCCTCATCGCCGAAGACAGCGCCACGCAGGCCCTGCGACTTCGGAATACGCTGGAAAAAAACGGCTTTACCGTCACCGCCGCGCGCGACGGCCGGGAGGCGCTCGACGCGCTCGCCCGCGAACGGCCCACCCTCGTGATCTCGGACATCCAAATGCCCGGCATCGACGGCTACGAACTCTGCCGCCGCGTGAAAGCCGATCCGGCGCTGCGCGACCTTCCGCTCATCCTCCTCACCTCGCTCTCGGCACCGCAGGACATCATCCGCGGGCTGGAATGCGGCGCGGATAATTTCGTGGTGAAACCGTATGACGAAGCCTTCCTCCTCACCCGCATCCGCACCGTGCTCGCCAACCGCGGGCTCGGCGCAGCGGCGAGCGGCACCGCGATCCCGGTCTATTTCGCCGGCCAGCGCTACGAGATCTCCGCGAATCGCCGCCAGATCCTCAATCTCCTCCTCTCGACGTACGAAACGGCCGTCCAGACCAATACCGAACTGAACAAGGCCCATGAGGAGCTCAAGGCCGCGCAGGCGCTCATCATCGAGGCGGAAAAACTGCGCACCGTCGCGCGGCTGGCCGCGGGCGTCGCCCACGAGGTCCGCAATCCACTCGCGATCCTCGAGATGGGCATGGATTTTCTCTCCGACCAGCCGATCGACGAAACCGGGCAGGTGGTTTTTCAGGAAATGAAGGAAGCCGTGAAACGCGCCGCCGGTGTCATCAATGGGCTGATGGACCTCGGCTCGCCGGATAAACTCGGCATGACCGAGACCAGCCTGCCGGCGCTGCTGGAGAGCGCCCTCAGCGCCCTGGCCGATGACATCGCGCGGCAGCGGATTGCGGTGGTTCGGCGGTTTGAAAACCGTCTTCCCGAGCTGCGCATCGATGCCACCAAGGTCGAGCAGCTTTTCATCAATCTGCTCGCCAACGCGCTCCAGGCCACACCCGACGGCGGCACGCTCACCGTCTCGGCCGGCATGACCACCATCGAGGCCTCGGATACCGCCTTCGACGCTGGCAACCGCGCGGGCGCCCAGTTCCACGAAGGCGAGCGCGTGCTCTTTGTCGAGATCGCCGATACCGGGACGGGCATCGCAGCGGAGCATCTCGACAAATTATTCGAGCCGTTTTTCACCACAAAACCGACCGGTCAGGGCATGGGACTCGGCCTCACCGTTGCAAAAAAGATCGCCGACATGCACCGCGCCCGGATCCAAATCCGCAACCGCGAATCCGGCGGTGTGAGTGCGGCCCTGACTTTCAAAATCGCATGACCCAAAGGCACGATATTCCCGAAGGGCACGGCGAAATCCTCATCGTCGAGGACAGCCTCACGCAATCCCTGAAACTCCGCCACGTCCTCGAACGCCACGAGTATCACGTCCTCCCCGTCGCCCGCGACGGCAACGAGGCGCTGAAGTCCCTCGCCATCCATCGGCCCACGCTCGTCATCACGGACATCAACATGCCGGAGATGGACGGCTATGAGCTCTGCCGGCGGATCAAGGACGACCCGAAGCTCAATGACCTCCCCGTCATTCTGCTGACCTCGCTCAGCGATCCGAGAGACATCCTGCGCGGGCTGGAATGCGGGGCGGACAATTTCATCGTCAAACCCTACGACGAGGAGTTCCTGCTCTCCCGCATCCAATACGTGCTCGCCAATCTCGAACTGCGCCGGCAGTCCGACGGAAAGCAAGCGACGGAGATTTATTTCGCGGGGCACAAATACCAGCTCACGACCGAGCGCATCCACTCCATCGACCTCCTGCTCTCGACCTACGAGACGGCGGTTTACAAAAATCTCGAGCTCAGCCGGGCCAAGGAGCAACTCGAGCAGCAAGCCGTGCAGCTCCGTGAAAAGAACGCCGAGATGGAAGCCGACCTCGACATGGCGCGCGAGCTTCAGACCGCCTTCCTGCCGCGGCATTACCCCGTCTTTCCCGCCACTGCCTCGCCCGAGCGCAGCGCCCTGCACTTCTGCCACCGCTACTTCACGAGCACCGAATTGGGGGGCGATTTTTTCGACATCCTCACCCTCTCCGACACCCTCGCCGGCGTCCTCATCTGCGACGTCATGGGCCACGGCGTGCGCGCGGCGCTCGTCACGGCGATCGTCCGCGGCCTCGTCGAGGAACTCCGCTCCGATGCCGCCGATCCCGGCCGCTTTCTCACGGAAATGAACCGCAGTCTCTGCTCCATCTTGTACCAAACGACCACGCCGCTCTTTGCCACGGCGTTTTATGTCGTCGTCGATGCCGACCGCGGCACCATGCGCTGGGCGAATGCGGGGCATCCCGCCCCCTTCCATGTGCGCCGTGCGGCCGGGACCGTCGAGCGGCTCCAGCACACCGGCGTAAAGCCAGGCCCGGCGCTCGGGCTGATGAACACCGCGACCTACACCACCTCCGAGGGCCTGCTGACGGCGGGCGATCTCATCATGCTTTTCACCGACGGGCTCTACGAGATCGACGGGCCCGATGAAGCGCTCTACGAAATGAGCCAGCTCACTGCCGCCGTCACCCGCCTCGGCACCCTCCCCACTCCCCAGCTTTTCGACGATCTCCTCGCGGAACTTCGCAGCTACTCCGTCACCGGTGAATTTGGCGACGACATGTGCCTGGTTGGAATGGACGTCACCCGCCTCCTTTCCCCGCGACCCAACTGAGCCGCTCGGTCCCAAACGAGTGAGGCGGCTGACTGGCGGCTGACTCCAAAAAACATGCCGTCATGCTGAACGGAGTTTCAGAAGGCTTTGCGACTGAAACGGAGTGAAGCATCGCTGACCGAAATGGGCGGAGGCGGCGGGAGTGATGGCGCGCGCCTCAGCAGACCATCTCTCGAAAAGAATGTGACCGTTTGGTCGTGGCTCAATCGGAGATGTAGAGGCGGCTCTGTCGCGCTTTGGCGACGTGCCGCCTTCCCCCGCCAGGCGGCACGTCCTGCGGACAGAGCCGCCTCTACAGCCTCCCCTCTCGCACTGAGCCTCAACCGCCAGCTTCGATTCCCGATCCAGCCGCGACGGCTGGTGATTTTCCTCCTCGCGGCGTCGCAGAGAATTCACGCCCCGATCACACAGATGCCATTCTGCCCCGCCAGGTTTCAGTCGGTTTAGAGCATTTGCCAAAATTAGTTACGGCGTCTTCCGCTTCCGCTTCCTCCTAATCTTCCTCCCTGCTTCTGCGGAAGAGGAAGAGGAAGCGGAAGAGGAAAAAACGATCCGGCAACTACTTTCGGCAGATGCTCTAACCACCGCCCGTATCGCCGCCTCGATTGCCCTCGTGCCATGAATACGCTCGCCGAATCGTCCTCCATCGCCATCCCGCGCAGGGCCGCCTACGCGCTGCGTCTGGCCAAAACTCCCGCGGATCTCGAAGCCGCGCAGCGCCTGCGGTTCGCCGTTTTCAATCTCGAGCTCAACGAAGGTCTCGACACCGCCTACCTCAGCGGACGCGACGCCGACCGTTTTGACGAATGCTGCGATCACCTGCTCGTCGAGGATACCGGCACGGGCGCGGTCGTCGGCACCTACCGGCTGCAGACCGGCCAGCTCGCGGCCGCGCACCACGGCTACTACAGCGCGCAGGAGTTTGATTTCGCACCGTTCGAACCCATCCGCTGCGAGACCGTGGAACTCGGCCGCGCCTGCGTCCATCGCGACCACCGGCGGCTCAGCGTGCTGAATCTGCTCTGGCGCGGCATCGCCCGCTACGCCCTGGACCGGCGCGCGAATTTCCTCATCGGCTGCAGCTCGCTGACCTCCCAGGACGCCGCCGAGGGCGCGGCGGTGTATGCGACCCTGAAGACGGAGCATCTCGCCGACGAACCCTTTCGCACCCAGCCGCTCGCCGCTTACCAGCCCCCCGCATCCACAGCCACGGCGGGCACACCCAGCGTTCCGAAGCTCCTCCGCGCCTATCTCTCCCTCGGCGCGAAAATCTGCGGTCCACCGGCGCTGGATCGCGAGTTCAAGACCATCGACTTTCTCACCCTGATCGACCTCCGCTCCGCGCCCGACGCCGTGCGTCAGCACTTCTTCAGCTGAGCCATGAAACTGCCCCCCCTCGTCCGCGTCGTCGCGCGCAGTCTGGCCCTGGCCGGCTTCCTCGCCGGCGCGCTGGCGGCGCAGATTCTGGGGCTCGTTGTTTGGAAAACCCGGCGCACCCCGGCAGCCCGCGCACGGTGGCTCCAGCGCACGGCGGAAGGTTGCCGCCGCATCCTCGGCGTGCGGGTCCAGTGCGTGGGTGCCCTTCCCCGTCGCGGGCTCCTCGTGGCGAATCACCTCAGCTACCTCGACATCATCGTCCTCGCCGCGCGCCGCCCATGCGCATTCGTCTCGAAAAACGAAGTGCGCGCGTGGCCCGTCTTCGGCTGGTGCGCGCAGCTCGGCGGGACCATTTTTGTCGATCGCACCCGGCGCGGCGATGTCGCCCGTATCTCCGGGCCGATGCGCGACGCGCTGGACGCGGGTCTGCTGGTCGTGCTCTTTCCCGAGGGCACGAGTTCCGGCGGGGCCAGCGTCCTGCCCTTCAAAAGCTCGCTCCTCGAACCGGCCGTCCATCTTCGCTGCCCGGTGAGCGCCGCCGCTCTCGCCTATGCGCTGACGGAAGGCTCCGTGTCCGATGAGATCTGCTATTGGCGCGACATGACGCTCCTTCCGCACCTGCTGAAGGTCATGACGAAGCCCGCGATCCACGCCTCCGTGCGCGTGGGCATCGCCAGACCGCACATCGGCGATCGCAAGACTCTCGCGCGCGAATTGCACGGCGAGGTCCAGGCGCTCCACGAAGCGTCCAAGAGTGCCGCGCGGAATTCGGCAAATCGTCACTCGGAAGAACTCCAATCGCCGCTTTCGCCCGCCAGCGTTCCGGGAAACCGATCACGCCATGCTAAAATTCCGCCGAGCCCATTGCCACCGCTGCGGATGTGACCGCCACTTTCGGAAGCGCGACCCCGCCCACCTCACGCATCTCGCCGCCACCGTCTTCACTTTCGGCCTCTGGGGGATCGGCTGGGCCGTCTGCGCCCTCCAGCACATCCGCAAACCTTGGCGCTGCGCGTTTTGCTGCGAACGCATGCAGAAATCCCCCAGCCTGTCCCCGGTGAAGACCGAGCGTGTTTCCGGCGGTTTGTCGGCCCGTCTCTCATAGTTGGCGCGCGTTGAAATGTTCGCTCCCGATGCGAACGGAGAAATCGGCCCATCGGCAGTTCGCCTGAAAATGTCACGCTACTGCCCCACGTTTGTCACAACCGGGCTTCACGTTCCGCTTTCAATGCTCCCGTTACCGGCTCGAACTTTTCCGTATCCCGTGACCCCATCGGTCTGCGCTGGCTGGTCCTCCGCTTCCGTCGCGACGGCTGCAATCTGCGGTTTTCCGGGCTGTGAATTGTGAAAAAACGCATCCTCATCGCGGATGACGAAGCGGATGTCCTGACCCTTTTGGACACGCGACTCACCGCCTCCGGCTACGAAGTCCTAAAGGCCAGCGATGGCCTTGCCGCCCTCGGCCGTGCGCGCAAGGATGAACCGGCCCTCGCCGTGCTCGACGTCATGATGCCCGGCATGTCCGGTCTCGAGGTCTGCCGCACCTTGAAAGCCGATCCCAAGACGGCACGGCTGCCGATCATTCTGCTCACCGCCCGCAATGAGGAGGTGGATCGGGTCCTGGGCTTCGAGTTCGGTGCCGATGACTACGTGCTCAAGCCTTTCAGCCCCCGCGAACTGACTCTCCGCATCGAGGCGCTGCTCCGCCATCAACTCAGCCCCGTCTCCACGCCCTCCGCGATCCTCACCGTGGGCTGCGTCAGCATCGAGCGCCTCGCCCATCGCGTCACCGTCCAGCGGCAACTGGTCGAACTGACGCGGACCGAATTCAAGCTGCTGAACATCCTGATGGAGCACACCGGCCGCGTCCTGACCCGCGAGGCGCTGCTAAATTTCGTCTGGCCCGCCGAGTCGAACATCGAAATTCGGACAGTGGACACCCACCTGCGGCGGCTTCGGGAGAAACTTGGCGCCGGTGGCCGGCTCATCCAGACGATCCGCGGTTTCGGCTATCGGATCGATGAAGGAGCGGCTTGAGGCGCAAAGGCCGCGGGGACCGATGAGGCTGTCGATCCCTTAAAAGTGGGAATCACGAAGAGGCCGCTGCGGTTCTATTTTTCCCGCGCGCAAGGATGACAACGAGGAGGCCCACGCAAGCAATGACCGCCATCATCGTATTGACCATACGATCGCGGCGCGCGGCCCTTTTCGCCTCGTCCTGCAACCCGCTGAGGACATCGACGATCACCAGCGTCGTCCGCTCCACCTTGTCGCGGAGAAACTTCTCCCGCTGGACGCTCTGCAGCGGGTCCTTCATCAGCAGTTTGCGCCGCAGCGGAGGAAACTGCCGGTCCGCTTCGGCACTCGCCACGATGATCGCAGCCTGGCTTTCGTCATCGACCAAAAACACCACACCCACGAGCCCTTGCAGCCAGCGATCAACGTAGAGATGCGCCAGATTCGACAGCCTTTCATGTTGGATAGACGGCGGCACTCCCAACGACGGCACGGTGACGACATAGATCGAGATGCCACGCTCCCGCATCATGGCGACGAGGCGCTCACTGAGTTCTGCCGCCCGCTCGGGCAGCAGGATCTTCCCCTCGTCGAGGATCAAACCGTCGGGCGCGTCGGGCAGCACGTTCGCCGAAAGCGAATTGGACGCAGGCAAACACAGCCCGAGGACTCCGATAAAGAGTGCAACCCACCGCGGATGCTTGAGGAAACTCATGGATTTGAAAGAGGCCGGGAAGTTTATCGTTGCCGCGGAGGACGCCAATCGCGAATTCGCGTCGAACGGAAACTGGCGATGGAAAATACTAACCGGAACCCGCCGCGCCTTGGCCGCCAGATAAACTCGTTACCCATCCGACACCGGAAAGCCGCCTGTTGGCACCCTCGATTTCGTTTGTGTCACTTTCGTCGCATTCGCCCCTTGATCTTTACAACCCGCCCCTTCTCCCAGCGTGTTTTCCCCACTAAATAGAACGCGCTGGAAGAGGCGCATCACTGCCAACCCCTCCCAGTCCAAACAACAAAACCACCTGAGAAAAAATATATCATGCAATTGAAAAACTCATTCAAGCTCCTCTCGCTCGCGGCTCTGGCCATGAGCGGCCTCGGAGTCTCTTCAGCCATCGCGCAGAATACTACCTACGCTCCTGGCGACATCGTGCTGTTCTTCCAGCAGTTCGGCGGCAGTAACACCGTCATGCTCAACGTCGGCGCGGGCATCACGTTCCGCGATACCTCGGTGAACCTCATCAACATCGCCAACATCAATGCCGAGCTGTCCAGCGGAGCCTTGGGTTTCGGGGCCACTTGGTATGACACCTCCAGCGTCTGGTGGGGTGCGGCTGGCGTCCGCAGCAGCAACGCCGCCATCAACACCCATGTGGGCGGCGACCCGAATCGCACGATCTACATCTCGCAGGGCCGCTCGGCTCTGGGCGTGGAAGGCTCGGCCAGTTCCCCTGGCTGGCTCGTGGACAGCAATGGCAGCATGACCACTGGCTCGAGCAACATCATCCAGATGGCGAATCGCATGGAAACCACCTCCCTCACGGATCGCCTCGTGGAGACGACCGGCACGTCCAACGTGGACGGCCAAAACCCGTTTAACATCCTCGGCAATCCCAACACCGCCTTTGGCATCTTTCCGGGTGGCGTTGAAGCCAGCTTCGGTGCCGGTCAGCTCGGCAGCTTCGGCGGAGTCGCCGCCGAGGGCAGTCTCGACCTCTACCGCATCCTCGCCTCGACCACCGCAACCGGCCAGGTCGAGATCGGCGATGACAGCGATCTCCGGAACGGAACCTACGAAGGCAGCTTCGTCATCAGCCAGGCGGGCGATGTCTCCTTCATCGTCGTCCCCGAGCCGACCTCCGCGATGCTCCTCGGCATGACCGCCCTCCTCGGTGGCTGTGTCCGCCGCCGCAAGGCCACTATTTAACCTAGGACCAAGAAACCAAACCAAAACCAAACCAACACCAAACCTCATCACATATAATGAAACTCAAAAACATCCTCGCGGGCAGCATCGCCCTCGTCACCCTCGTCACGTCGGCCCAGGCCGACGTTGAAATCCTCATCACCGGCGCTACCGCCTTCCGCACGGCGGCGATCAACGCTGTCAAGGCGCAGTTCGACCTCGGCACTGGCTACACCTTCGCCCACAACAAGGCGGCAGGTGCGGTCAATTCCGCCGATCGCGTCACCTTCCGGGGGAACTTCCCCGGCGTCGCCGGCATCACCACGATCCGTCACTCGCATAGCGGTTCGGTCGAGGGCATTCGCGCCATCGCCGTGCCGAACGTGACGAACAATCCGTTCTTCATCACGGACGCGGCCCTCGCGTCCCCCGGCCTCGACCTCGGCGAAGCGGCGAATGAAAACGCGCTCGTGTCCGGAAGCACCGTCCAGCAGGCGGCCAAATTTGCCTTCTCGGACGTGCGCCAGTCCTCGACGCCCATCGCCAGCCCGACCCTGAACCCGCCCCAGCCGAAAGTCGGCGTGACGCTGTTCACCATGCTGGCCAATGAAGGTGCCCCGGCCGGTCTCACGAACGTGAACTTCCAGCAGTTCAAGGCGCTCTTCGCACAAGGCACCCTCCCGCTCTCCGCCTTTACGGGCGTGGCCGCGGACACGAACCCGGTCTATGCGATGGGCCGTAACGATGGCTCCGGCACCCGCACCGCCTACATGGCGGAAAGCCAGCTTGGCATCACCACGCTGGTCAGCCAATACGTCGCCACCACCTCGGCGGGCAACGCGATTACCGTCATCCAAAAAGTTCCGCAGGGTGGAGCCACGATCAACACTGTCTTTGATGCCACGAGCAAATCGGATCTCTGGGGTCAGGATCTCGATGGCAACGGCGGCTACTTCTCGGGTTCCGTCCTCCGGACTGAATTCGGCCGCGTCACGTCCAGCACCCAGGTGCTCGATGCCGACGGCTCAGAACTCGCAGCACCAGGTCCCCTGCATCTCATTACCTGGATCACGGCCCCGGACGGTCTCTCCGCCCGCCAGGCTGGGGGCAAGATCCTCGGCTGGAACGGCTCGACGCTCGACTCGCTGAACACGGGCACGACCCTCAACGCCACGGACCTCGCCAAAGTGACCAATGGCCAGTATAGCGCCTGGACCTTCCAGAACCTGTACTACAACGGCTCGCTGAGCAGTGATGAGAACATCGTTTACACCGCCATCAAAACTGGCATCCCGACGACCCTCATCGCGGCTGGCTACGTCCCCGGCATCCCGTCGACGAGCATGAACGTGTCGCGCCCGGACGACGGCGCGCCGATCGCTCCGTAATCCGCAAATCCATCCCGGCCTGATCCGCTCAGGCTCGAAAACTCCGACTGGTGCCGGGTTCGCCCGGCACCAGTCTTTTTTCGAGGGAAAGGGCCAGCGTTCCCCTCCCCTCCGACTCCTCCACTTCCATGACCAAGCGCGTCCTCCTTCTCACTACCTTCGCCCTGTCCTTCATCGCCGTCATCGTCGGCATGGTGAAACCCGGCGGGCCTCCTGCCGGAAACGTGGCCCCATCGGAAACCCGCCCCGTCTTGGCGGAGGTCTCCGCGGACCAGGCCGTGAGTTCGATTGAAGGCCGCGGTCCCCGCTCCGGCAAAGAGGAGCCGCAAACCATGGACCACCCGGAGGAAGAGATTTCCGCACGCGTTCCGTCGTCTGCTCCGTCTGCTTCACTTCGTTTCACGCCTGCTCCGGCGACCCGATTTTTCACCGCTGCACCCGCCCGCGCGGGATCCGGCACCCACATTCGCGTTTTGCCTGCGCCGTTGGCATCCGGCACCACCACGCCGTCGGGCGGCGGTCCGGTTGTGCCGGCTGCGGCTTCCGGTTCAGCGCCGGGCACCATCGCTCTGGAGATCGATGCCTCCCTTCACGATCCGGCGGTTTGGATGGAGGAAGAGCAGCCGATCAGCGAAGTGCAGGAATCGCTGAAGGACCGCATTGCCGGTCAATTCGACGCGGAAGTGGCGGCAGCGATCACCGAGCCGGTGGCGGCGAAGAGGAAAAATCTCGATCAGGCCTGGCGGGACGCCCGCGCGCGGGCCAATCAGGAATACCAGAAGTTATTCGGTGGGGAGGCGGCGAACCGCGCCGGGCTGAATGCCGGACGCACGGCCCTCGCGCCACCGTAAGGGATGGTGCGTTTCCGTCGCGCGAAGTTGGACCCTGAGGCGGAGGGGGTGCTGTAGCCGGTTGGAAAACTGGCACCATGTGGGGTGAAAGGGAGACGGGCCTTCGGCGTGGGGCTGGCATGGCGCACCGAGCGACGCCATCCGCCGAGATCCCTTTTTCCAGAGGCTCCTTAAGCGGCTGCCGAAATTAGTTTCCTCTTCTTCAAGCCGTAGGCTCGATGGAAATTATACGATTTCCACAGTCGGATTGCCTGAAAGCGCCATGAGCGCCGAAGGTGCTCCATCCGTCAGCCCAGGGTTGCGAGGCACGAGCTACCCTGGGGGTTTAGATTCAAACACGGCCCAACCCTGAAGGGGTTGAATCCACCCGAGCCGTCGCGCCGGATGCAGCCCTTTCAGGGTTGTCTCTTCTTTGGCCGGGAGACCCAGGGTAGCGCGCGGCGCGCA
>Ga0105048_10011022_pt1 | contig 14295 bp, 11 predicted proteins | sample MAT05_FD_78382 | JGI IMG/M metagenome (GOLD analysis project Ga0105048, IMG submission 78382) | Freshwater microbial communities from Lake Fryxell liftoff mats and glacier meltwater in Antarctica - MAT-05 | ecosystem: Environmental > Aquatic > Freshwater > Ice > Liftoff microbial mat | place...
TACGAGGTGTTGACCAGCGCCCCGCCTTCGAGCAGCAGCGGCCGGGTCGATTCAGGAAACTGGCCTTTCTCGACTGCAGTCGAGATGAAGTTGGGGTTGAACGACATCGCAAAGTCCACCTGGCCGTTCGCGAACAGCTCGTTCAGCTCGGCTTCGCTTGCCGGGAACCTTTCACCTTCGCTCCACATCAGCGGCTGAAGTTCCCGGAGGTACTCAAAGGCCCGGTCTTCGCCCATCTCGATCACAACCTGCTTTACGAAGGAGGTTCCGGTGAAGTCCGGCGGGGCCGGATAGCTGAAGCGCCCGGGATTCTCTTTCGCCCAGGCCAGCAGATCATCGAAGCTGGCCGGGGGTTCAGGTACGGCGGAGGGACTGACCGCGTAGATAAAGGCGGCTCGGCTCCAGGGAGCCTCTTGGCCCTCGATCGGCACCGCGAGATCGAGGTTGATGGACGGGTCCTCGAAATCGACCAGCTTCGAGTTTGGCAGGTCTTCGGACCAGTCCTCGAGCCAGAGAGCAGCCTCCTTGCCGGCGGCGAAGTTCTCGCCGTTGATCCAGATCAGGTCGACCCTGCCGCCGCCGGTCTTGCCCGCGCGACGCTGCGCGGCGACCCGCTGAACGGCCTCGGCAGTGTCGGCGATCGGAATGCGGATCAGGTTGACCCCCTGGCGCTCGGCCGCCGGGATCACCTGCTCGTCCACGTACTCGTTGATCCGGGCATCTCCGCCGAACATCCACCAACGAACGGTCTGACCGCGCGCTTCTTCCCGGATTTCGGTGAAGCTTCGGCCGGAGGCCGCGGGCGCGGGTTCTTCACCGCCACAGCCGGCGAAAACGAGAACGCCGAGCAGTATCGCGGCCAGAGTCGAAGCCGCGGCGAAGGATCTTCCTGGTTCTGGCGACCTGTCAGTCATGGTGGTTCGACCCGACCCTTCCGCCAAAGGTTCAGCGCCGGTCGAGCCTCCTGCTTTCTCATCCTGGCTTGGTGGCCAGCAGGCAGAGGGCCGGGTAGCCGCGGAAGTTCCGGCTTCGGCTGACGGTGGAGAAGCCGGCCTTGAGCAGCTCCGGTTCCGGGTCGAAAGGGTTCAGGCCGACGAACGCTGACGGCCATCTGTCCGCGGCTGCGCGTACCGGGGCAGTCAGAAGGCGGGCGAGGTGGGATTGCGGGGGAGCGATCGTGATCGATCCGAACCTGCCGCCGGGCTTCAGCACACGATGTACTTCCGAGATCACCCTCTCCCGGGTTTCCGGCTCGAGCACGTGGAGCACCCAGGAAGCGGTGACCAGATTGAAGCTCGCGCCCTCGAACGGAAGTGCCTCGCCTCGCGCTTTCCGCAGAACCCAGCCGGCCGGAAGTGGCGGCGCCTGTTGCAGCATCGCCGGCGAGGGATCGATTCCGGTGGCGTGTTCTGGACCGAACGGTCGTCGGGCGAGCTCCCTCAGAAGCTCCCCGGTACCGGTGCCGATATCCAACAGCCGGTCTTCGAGACCCGGCCCGAGCATGTCAAGCAAGGTCCCGATCGACGACTGCTCAAGCCACGCCTGCCGACTGTAGGAAGCCGCCAGACGGTCCCAGTTGACTGGCGCGGGACCCGGATCGTCGTTGCTCAAGTTCCCCCCTTCAGTCGGGCGCGAGCACTACGAGGCCGTGATGCTCCGCGGCGTCGGTGAGTTGTCGGTCGAAGGTCAGGACTGTGTCGATCTGACCGGCTTCGAACAGCTCCAGGGCAGTCACCAGATGGATCGCGTCGAGTGTCGCAACGGCGACTGGCTCGACCGCTTCCGCAGCTCTCAACCTCGCTTCCGTCAGCGGCAGGGTGGCGATCGTGGCAAGCAGTGCGACCGCTTCGGTCGCCAGGCCGCGGCGCAGGCCGAGGCGCATCAGCTCGACTCGCAACAGGGCGCTGGCGACCCATCGTTCAAAACCCCGTAGCACTTCCAGTATCGCTTCGCTGTCGGGTTCGCGCAGCAGCAGCCGCCCGAGGGCGCTGGCGTCAACGTAAATGCCACCCGACCGCTCAGCCTCGCTCACGCCGTCCTTCGGCAATGATCACGTCAGCAGTTCCGGCCGGTGAGGGATCGTGAGTGAAAGAAGCGACTACCTCATCGAGCTCCTTAACGGGAACCGATGCGTCGAATCGGCGGGCCAGATCCGCGTAGGCGTTCGCTCCCGGGCCCAACGGGATCAGCCGGGCGACCTCGTCGCCTCGCTCGGTGACGACCAGCGACTCGCCTTCCTTGACACGAGTCAGGTACTTGCTCAGGTTCTGCCTCAACTCCCTCACGCCGACTCGCGATCCCATTGTGCTACATACAGTAGCACTCCGTCTCACCGGTGGGCGAGATTGCGGAACCACAGCAGCCGCCTACCGGCAAAGCCCGCGTCGAACGTTGCGCGCCCGAATCGCCGGGCGGGCTTGCACCTGTCCCGTTACGATTCCGGCGTGAGTGGAGAACGGTTACCCGGCGGCGTGGCACATGAGTTGCCCGCGGACCTGCGCGAAGGGCTGAGCGGGAGCATCGTGGCCATTGACGTCTGGATGGACATAACCCCGCTGGCGCGCAACGAGTTCATCTGCTGGGTCGAGGATGCCAGGCAGCAGAAGACCCGCGAGCGCCGCATCCGCCGCACCCGGGAAGAGCTCGAAGAAGGCATGCGCCGACCCTGCTGCTGGCCCGGTTGCAAACATCGCGACCGAACCGGCAGCGTCTGAAGCAAAGGTCCGAGCCTTGCCTACTGACGCTCGCGCACCCGCCTGAACGTGGCGATAGCTGGCGAGCGGTCGATGTTGCCGACTCTGTCGACCGCGCGTACGCGGAACGAGTGCGTTCCCGGCTTCAGGTGTTTCAGTCTCAGCGGCGAGGTGCATCGCCGGTAGCGGCCGTGATCGAGCCTGCATTGGAATGTGGACCCCCGCTCGTTCGACTTGAACCGGATCGTGGCGGTCGTGCCCCGCAGCCTCTTCGGCACCTTGAGAATCGACGTCTGCGGATGGGTTCTGTCGGGCGGATCGACGACGCTGAACGATCGAACCGCCGGGGATGGATCGATGTTGCCGTTGACGTCAACTGCCTGAACCGAGAACGTATGGGCCCCGTTGGCGAGGGCGGTGACGGTTTCGGTGCCGGTAGCAAGACCGCAGGGAACGCCTGTCGCGCCGTCGAGTGCGCAAACGAAGGTCGAACCGGCTTCATCTGAAGTGAATGAGAAGCTCGGACGGTTGTTAGTCGTCTTGCCTGCAGGTCCAGCGGTGATCACGGTCTGCGGCGGGGATAAATCCTGGAGTTCGAAGGCGCCAGGGTCGCGTCGCAGCACGCCGTCTGCGTCACCATCGACGATGCGAGTCGCGCCGTCCAGGTCGACAGCAGGCCCGGCGGGATCCGGGTCACCGAGATCGAGCAACAGCGAGCCGGGGGCGAGGCGAAAGTCACCACCGGCAGCGTCGACGAAACCGGGAGAGAGGTTCGTCTGATGGTCGGCGGCAATCGCACCCGCACCGTTCACACCGTTGACGTCGACGGCTGTCGCCGGATCGTAGTTGGAATAGGAAGTGGTGACGCTGGCCGTACTCGGCGTACCTGTGGTGTTGCTCGCCTCTCGATAGATCGAGATCGACGGACCGGCGATGACCGAGTCGTTCAGGCTGACCGTCGCAGTCTGTTGGACAGTGGGGTTCGACGCGACGCTGATCACCCCGATCGATCCGGGACTGCCGCCGACGATGGTCACGTGCCTGGCGTTGATCGTTTTCGGTGTCGTGCCTGCGTTGTAGTTGACGGCCGCCAGAGCCGCAGCACCGGGCGGGCCGTTCCCAAGGTCGATCAGCGAGTTGGTGATCTCGACCGTGCCTGCGTCGACGGAAACTCCTCCGGAGCCAGGTCTCAACCTGACCTGATTCAGGCTTGCAGTTCCCCCCGAACTGCTCACGCGGATCGCTTGATCGGCAGTCACCGTTGAGCGTTCCAGGCTCGCGTTTCCATCGAGGGAGATGCCAAGGTTGCCGGACGGAGAGCTTCTGGGAAGGTTGATCGTGCTCTCGGCTATCGAAGGAACGCTGGCTGCGTTCGACCCGGCGCGGACACCGGTGACGTTGTCAGTACCCGTCCCGTCGACGGTGACGTCCGTCATGTCGACGTCGCCCATAAAGATCCCTACATCGCCAAAGGAGTTCACGCCCGGCTGCACCAGTACCGTCAGGCCGGAGACGCTGGAGCCGGTCGCCCCCAGAAGCAGATAGGTCTGCGCGGCTGCGGTGTCGGGACCGGTCAGGGTCGTGACACCTGCCCCCAGGCCGATCACGTGCAGCGGATCGCTGTCGCTGGAATCCCTGAACGAGTTGGTCGTGGGGGCAGGGTAGGTGGCCGCGCCAAGCCTGATCGCATCCTCGCCCGGATTGCCGTTCGCCAGGCTGAACGCAGCCGAAGCGTCACCGGGCGGAAGCTGGTCCGTGCAGGTCGCGTCAATCACATCGACGCAGTAGACGTTCGCCACCGCTGGTGAGGCAACGAGCAGCGCCACGGCGACGGCAGCGAGCAGGATCCATGTGCCAGTCCTGGCCCTCATGCTTCGCCCGGCTGGGCGGCCTCGCCCGTGAGGGGTTCGACCGTCTTCGTCTCCGGTCCGCCCGGCATGATCCGCTCGAGCCAGCCAGGCAAATACCAGTTCCAGTCGCCGAGCAGTGCCATCGCCGCCGGCAGAAGAACCCCCCTGACGATGGTTGCGTCGATCAGCACGGCGATTGCCAGGCCAACCCCCATCTGCTTCAGGTCGATGAAGCTGAGCGTCGCGAAGATCGCGAACACAGCGACCATCACGACGGCGGCACTGGTCACGGTGCCCGCGGTGCTCGCGATTCCGTGGCGAACCGATTCGTTGGAGCTCATACCACCGTCGTACGCCTCACGGATCCGGGTCAGGATGAAGACGTGGTAGTCCATCGAGAGTCCGAACAGGATCACGAAGAGAAACAGCGGCAGCCAGTTGACGATGCCACCGTTCGACTGGAACCCCAGCCACGATTCGCCCCAGCCGTTCTGGAAGATGAGAACCAGAACTCCGTAGGCCGCTCCGACCGAGAGCAGGTTCAGCGCGATCGACTTGAGTGGAATGACAATTGATCTGAAAGTGAATAGCAGCAGGAGGAAAGCCAGACCGAGGACAAAGGCGAATACCAGTGGCATGCGCTGCGAAAGCAGATCGTTGAAGTCCTTCGACTGGGCCGCCCCTCCGGTGACATTCACGGTGGCACCATCAACTTTGCCGACCGTAGTCGGGACCAGCTCGTTTCGGACCACCTCCATGGCGGCCGTCGACTCATCGTCGGTGCCGCTTCCGGGCGTGGGAATACCGACCAGCGCAACGGTTCCGGCGTCGTTGTAGGTGACGCTCGCGCCCGGGATCATGGCTTCGGATCTGTTTGCGCTCCTGACCAGGCTGTCGATGCCGGCCGCGACTCTGCCGCCTCGAACGTCGCTGGCCTGGACGACCACTCCGACCTGGGTTGCCTCGGCCGGGAATGCTTCCTGGATGCGATCGTAGGTCTGAACCACCGGCAGGTCGGCCGGCAGATCATCGGGCCCGGTCACCACTGGATTGAGGCCGAGTCCGGGAATCGCGAGGGCGAGCAGCAGTCCACCGGCGACCACCAGCGAAATCACCGGACGCTTCATCACCCGGGTCACGACTCCGTTCCAGAACTTCGACTCACCGGCCGGCCTGCGCAGGCCCTTGGTGAAAGGGATGCGCCCCTTTTCGACCCGATCGCCCAGCCATGCCAGAATTGCCGGCAGTACGGTCAGCGAGGCAAACATCGCGATGCCGACGACCATCATCGTTCCGATCGCGAACGACATGAATGTCTTGTCGCCGGTGATCAGCAGACCGGACATCGCCACGATCACGGTCACACCGGAAATCAGGATCGCGCCTCCGGAAGTCGTGGCTGCGATCGAAAGCGATTCCCGCTCGCTCTTGCCGCTGGCCCTCTCTTCACGTTCCCGCCGCAGGTAGAAGAGCGAATAGTCGACTCCCGTGGCGAGACCGATCAACAGAACTACCGACGTCAGGCTGTCGGATACCGGAATGATCTGGCTCGGTATTGCCACGAGACCGATCGCCGCTGCGACCGCGGAAATCGCCAGAAGTAGCGGAATGCCGGCAGCTACGAGAGAACCGAACGCGATCACGAGGATCAACAGGGTGATCGGAAGCGAGAGCATCTCAGCCTGGCGGAGGTCGTCAGCAAAAACTGTTTCCAGAGCTGCGCTCGCGCTGGCATCACCGAACTGCTCGACCCGGAAGTCGGGGTTCGCCTGGCTGACGTCGGAAACGGTCTTGAGACTCGGTTCGACCTTGGTGCCGGCCTCGGTGGCATCGCCAGGTATCTCGAACTCGACCAGAGCGGAATGTCCGTCCGGGGAGACAGAACCCCCTCCGGCTTTCGGCGAGCTGACCTTCACCACATCTGCGGTTGACTTCAGGCCCTTGGTGACCTCGGCGACCACCGACCGGAATTCAGGGTCAGAAAAGGTCGAGGTCTCACTCTGGATGAGGACCAGCTCCGAGTTGGGGATGAGGTCGGCCCGCTCAATGGCTCGCTCTGCGCGGGCCGATTCGCCGGAGTAACCGTCAGCGTTCGAGAGCGTCTTCGTGCCGATCAAACCACCGATTCCGACGGCGAGCACGACGAATGCGAACCATCCCCAGATCGCCCGCTTGCGATGAGTTGCGCTCCATTCGGCGACCCGGCCTACGAATTTGATGCGATGCATTTTCGTTCCCCTCGATTGGCTTGACTGACGGGAGCAGCTCCCGGTCGAGTCTTGTCATGTGGAAAGGAAGCTAGGGACGGAGACAGCCCCTGTCAGTGCCACTTTGGTCCCGACTTGGCCGTGAGGCACGTTGTTCAGCCGGGACGGTCTCTTGCTGCCAGCGTCGTCAGCACGTGGTCGGCGACGCGTCCGGTGGCCTGGCGCAGGCGCCGGAAATAGGTAGTGCGGCTTACGTGCAACTCGTCGGCAGCCTGTTCGTGCGTGACACTGCTGTTCACGTAGGCGCGATCGACGAGTTCCCGCATCAGTCGTTCGTCCGGTCCGCCACCAAAGGCCTCCGAGGCTGCGGAAGCAAGCAGCGCGCGCACCGCCGCGGATGGGTCGCTTCCCCCGAGGACGACAGCCAGCGGGCTCAGCGAGAGCTCCGACGGACGATCGAAGTCACGCAGCGCCTGGCGGACGTCCTCCGTGGTCACAGTTGTCGGTGAAGGGGAAGACGTGTCTGCCTTCGGAGGAGGCGGCAAGCCAAGCTCCCTGTAGACCGTGGCCCGCTGGGAACCGAGCAGACCTTCGGGGCCGTAGTCGATGACATGGCACTGGTGGGTCACATCTCCAACCTTCACGTCCAGCTCAGGTACGTGACGCGACCCCGAGTCGCGTGCGAAGGCCACCGAGGGTTCATTCATCGGGTTGATCGGCAAATACAGAAAGCGCGGGTTTGCCAGGCCGGTGCGCAGTATGGCCGCCGTGTTGAGCACGGCGAGCACCCGCGAGCTCAGATCGCCTTGATCGGACGCCGTCAGGTCAAGGGAGTCGCGCCAGAGGATCGCGTTGCCGTCGGGCACGGTTTGCCGGGCGTGCTCGATCCAGCTACCCACAAGCGGATCGGCGAGAGCCGCCGGGGACGCATTGGCGGGAGTGAAAGCGATGGCGATGCCGCGAAGCGTCTGTACGGCATCCCGTGCCACGATGAAGTGACCGGGCGACGCGTCTGCGAGCCTGCGCGTCTGCTCCCACCAGGTGTCGGACCCACGGGCGAGCACCTCGACAGACAGGTCGTCGAGCTCACCTGGCCGCAGCACGTCGGCGAACAGGTCGGCGGCGCCCTCGGCGCCGATCCCCCAGCGCAGTGCCGGGTTCTGGATCAGCTCTGCCAGATCGACCATGTGACGAGGCTCACCGGCGAGCGCACGGTCGAAGAAGTGATCGGCGATACGCCTGCGTAGTTCTCGCTCCCGTTCTGGCCGGGTCGCGCTCAGGTTCGCCTGGACCGACCGTCTGACCAGGTCGTGCATGGCCAGGCCGCCGCCGATCGGTTCGGTGATCGACTGCGCCCGGAGCCAGTCGTAAGCCTCGTGGGGATCCTGTCCCGGAAGCACCGCCGTGAGCAGCGTGGCCGTCGTCACCCGCGCCAGCGCGGCGGTCGCGATGATGTCAGAGCGATCGACTCGCGCTTGAGGTCCGAGCAGTCGGTCGACGAGCCGGTTGATCAGTTCGGAGTGGCTCTCAAGGCCACTTTCGTCCCAGTCCGGCTCCCCTAAGGCAACTTCCGTGGCAAGAGTCAGGGCGAGCGGCGACCCGCCGGACCACTCGACCAGGGCCTTTCGGCTGCTCGCATCGACGCCGCTCACTTTTTCAATCAGGCGGACTCCCTCCTGGGTCGAGAGTGGATCGAGTCGAAGCGATCGGGTGATGTGCTCCCAGCCGGCGACCGACCACCCCGGCGACGGAGGTTGCCGGCCGGCAAGCACCACGATTGCCCGCGACGGCAACCCGGGGACCAGCTGCTCGCGCAGATGACCATCCAGACTCGCGGCGTGCTCGTAGGTGTCGACGACGATAATCGGGCGCTCCTCTTCGCTTGCCTCTGCGAAAGTGCGCTCGAGCTCCTCGGGATCCGGAGCGAGCTCGCGTCCATCGAGGTACCAGGTAGCCCAGCCATCGGACGCCGCCCGGCGTATGACTTCACGCAGCAGCGCGCTCTTGCCGATGCCACCCGGTCCGTGGACGAAGACGACACTGTCCGTCTCCTGGCCGGCGAGGAGACGGTCGAAAAAGGCGATCTCGGCATCCCGCCCGATAAACCGTCCCTCGTCGCGGCGAGCGAGTCGATCCCCCAAAGAACCTTCCACCGTTCGAGTCTACAGTCGAGTAGCGAGGGCCGGGATCGAACCGGCGACACCACGATTTTCAGTCGTGTGCTCTACCAACTGAGCTACCTCGCCGAAGCGGTCTGTAAGGCTATCCGTTCCCGCCCATTTCGGTCAGCAGGTGGATCGTCGGCGCTGAGGAGGATTCATCCGAGCACCCTCACGTTCATGGCCAGCCACTGATCCGAACCCGCCCGCTGGCCGGGGGCGACCCCACGACGATCACACTCTTGCGCTTATTCGGGTCGAACTTCACGTGGAGGGGCTCGCCGGGCGCGGGGGTTGCGCGATCGGCCGGAAGAGTCACCTTCGCCTTGAAGGGGCTTTCGTTCGCCGGACTGACCCGGATCGTGACCCGGGCGCCTCCTTCACCCCCGGCACCCAGCAGTGGGCCCTCGGACTGCAGCACCACCGCCGGCGCGGGCCGCCCGAACCGCTCCAGCTGCGACCGGTCCCTTAGCTGACCGTTGTCCAGCACGCCCCAGCTGCCAACCCAGAAGAAGGCGCCGGCACACGGAAGAAAGAGCAGCCCGACCAGCACAAGCGGCGCCGCTCCATCCGGTCTTGCGCTGGTCCCGGCGACGATCATCGCTACCGCGAGCAGCAGGAACAGAACACCTGATGCGTACATGCTGCGTTTCATGGTTCAGGCTGCCTCTCGACCGCGCTTCGTCAGCCGAACGCGAGCTTGGAGGAGTCGTCCGGATCCACACGGACCGGCAATGTGGCGCCCGGCTGGTAGCTCGCCAGCATCATCGCCGGCACCATCTGCTGATGAGCTACGCGATAGGACGCTCGTCCCTGAACAGTGACATCAAGCTCGAAGCCGATGACGGGGCTGTTGTTGAGCAGGGTGCCGGTATCCGCGATCGACACGACTGTCGCCTCGCCCTGTAGCCCGTTTGTGAGCAGTTTCTGGGCCTCGGTGCCCTGCTGCATCGCAGCGTTGCCGGTACGTAGTGCGTCCATCATGCTGGTCTTGGGCATCGCCTGTGCCGCGTGACGCGCCTCCTTGAGCTCGTCGCTGCGCGCCACGTCAACCATGTCTTTCATGCTTTTGAACATTCCCATCGAGGATCTCCTTTTCGAGTGTTTCGCAAGAGTCGCGACGATAGGTAGGAAGACCGTCTCTGTCAGTGCCACTTTGGTCCCGATCTGTTGCGGCCCGAGGGGTTCAGCCACCGACCCTGCGATCTTCAGTCGTGTGTTTCGCCGACGGAGCTATCTCGCCAAAACGGCCTGGAAGGAGATCCGTTTCCGTCCATCCCGGTCAGCAGGTCAATCGCTCCCTGCTTGTAGAGGTGGTCGTTGAGGTTGCCGCACTTCGGGCTCTGGACGCAGGACGGGCAGCCTGACTCGCAGGGGCACTCGGCGACCAGGCCGCGGGCGTCGGCGACCAGCCGCTCGAAGCAGTCGAATCCACGCCGTGCGATCCCGATCCCGCCGGGGTGGCCGTCGTAGATGAATACGGTCGGCTGACCGGTCTGGAAGTGGATGTTGGTTGACAGCCCGCCGATGTCCCAGCGGTCGCACATCGCGATCAGCGGCAGCACCGCGATCTGGCTGTGCTCGCTGGCGTGGAGGGTGCCGAGTAGCGCGTTCAGCGGCAGCTCGCCGGTCAACTCTTCGGGCACCGTGTACCAGAGGCCTTTGGTCCGGAACTCCTGGTCGGGAAGTTCGAGGTCGATCAGGTCGATCGCCTCCTGGTCAGCCGAAAGGATGCGCTGGTAGCCGGTCACCCGGTCGGTCACCGAAAGCTCTCCGAAGCTCAGTTCTACCCCACAGACCTCGCGGGTCTCGGTGACCTTGTCGATGAAGATCTCGGTGTCGGTCTTCGGTCGGGTGTACCACTCGTCGTCGAACGGGCGGACGATCGCCCGGGCCTGGTCGAGGTCGAGCTGCTCGACCTCGTAGGAGGATCCGAAATGCATGTAGACCGCGCCAGGGTGGACCGTGGTGAAAGCCCGTCCGGTCTCAACCGCACCGATCACCTCGCCCGAGGTCCGGTCGACCACAGCGACGTTGGCCGCCGAGCTTGAGCGCAGCGGTATCGAGGAGGCGACAAAGCCCGGTCGCCGCGGCACCAGTCCGGACCCGGCGCTTCGCAGCTCTCCCGAGGAGATCATCGCCCGCGAAACCCGCTCGAAGTCCTCACCGAAGTACCGGTCGTCGGCTTCGGTCAGCGGCATCTCGAAGGCCGCGGCCAGCACGTGCGAGGCCGCGATCTCCGGTGAGCGGTGGTCGAGGATCGCCGCCTCGACCGGACGGCCGAGGAACTCGTCCGGGTGGCGGCAGAAGTACTGGTCGAGGCCGTCCGGTCCGGCGATGTAGACCGCGAGCCCTGGCCTGCGCCGGCCGGCCCGGCCCCACATCTGCCGCAGCGTCGCCACCGTGCCGGGGAAAGTCACGCAGATCGCCGCGTCGAGCTCCCCGATATCGATCCCGAGTTCGAGCGCGCTGGTCGAAACCACGCCGAGCAGCTTGCCGGAGACCAGGTCAGCCTCGATCCCGCGGCGCTGCCCGGGCGTATACCCGGCGCGGTACGGCGCAATCTGTCCGGCCAGCTCGGGCTTGCCTTTGGCGGTCAGCTTTTCGGCGGCGAACTTGCGGATCAGCTCGATCCCCCGGCGGCTCTTGAGAAAACAGATCGTGCGAACATTCTGGCTGACCAGCTCGGCCAGCAGGTCGGCGGCTTCGGCCAGCGAGGAGCGCCTGGCTCCGGTAGCCGGGTTGGTCAGTGGCGGGTTCCAGACATTGACTTCACGGGTCGGGTTCGGGGCGCCGTTGCGGTCAATCAGGGTCAGCCGCTCGCCGGTCAGCCGCCCGGCCAGCTCCTCCGGGTTGGCGATCGTCGCCGTCGCCAGCAGAAACTTCGGCGCGGCACCGTAAGCGGCAGCCAGTCGACGCAGCCGGCGGATCACGTTGGCCACATTCGAGCCGAATACGCCACGGTAGGTATGAGCCTCGTCGATCACCACCCACTCAAGATTGGAAAGGAAGTCACCCCAGCTGCGGTGATGGGGCAGGATTCCGATGTGGAGCATGTCGGGATTGCTCAGCACGAGGTTGCTGCGTCGCCGGACTGCCGGGCGCTCGTCCTTGGGCGTATCGCCGTCGTAGATCGCGTGGCGCAGGTTGGGCGGCCCGAGCGCCGAGAGCGCCCGGGCCTGGTCCTGGGCCAGCGCCTTGGTCGGGTACAGGTAGAGCGCCCGGCACTTGCGGTCGCGGGCGATCGAGTTGAGAACCGGCAGATTGAAGGCCAGCGATTTGCCCGAGGCGGTCGCTGTGGTGATCACCACGCTGCCGCTCCGCGCTGCCTCGAAGGCCTCGGCCTGATGGCTGTAGAGCGACTCGATGCCGGAGCGGCCCAGGGCAGCGGCCAGTCCCGGGTCCAGGTCCTCGGGCAGCGGAACGGTCTCGGCCGGGCGCCCCGGTTCGACCACCGATTCGAGAATGCGGCCATCGCGCCGGGCCGGGTCGATCGCGATCGACCACGGGGCGGCAAGCAGCGAGTCAGCCAACCGGCTTCTCGCGGCGGATACTCTCCTCGATCCTGAGGTCGGCTGGGACCTCCTCTTCGCCGAGCAGCGCCGCCCGCACCTTCAGGAAGTCGGCGGTGCCGGCGACATCGTGGACCCGCAGCACGGTCGCGCCGAGGTCCAGGCCGACCGCCAGCGCGCCCAGGGTGCCGCTCGCTCGCTCGCTCGGCCGGCGGTGGGTGATCGCCCCGACGAAGTCCTTGCGGGAGACCGCCAGCATCACCGCACAGCCGAACTCGAGCAGGCGCGGAATGCCCTGCAGCGACTCGACCGTCTGGCGCGGGGTCTTGCCGAAGTCAGGACCCGGGTCGAGGATCACACGCTCGGCCGGAATGCCGGCCTCGGCCAGGCGCCTCAGCCGGTCGGAGAAGAACTCGACCTGGCGCGCGGTGACTCCTTCGGGGTAGAGGTCCTCGTCCCAGCGCTGGGTCTTCGGCGGGACCTCGGTGTGCATGACGACCATCGCCGCTCCGGCCGCCGCGCAGACCTCAATCATCTCCCCGCCGTCCTCGCCGGTACCGCTGATGTCGTTGACGATCGCCGCGCCGGCTGCGAGAGCCGCGGCGGCGACCTGTGGCTTGTAGGTGTCGATCGAGACGGTCGCGCCGAGTCCGACCGCGGCTTCGACCACCGGCAGGATGCGTTCGATCTCGACCTCGGCGGTGACCGCGGGCCGGTTGGTCACGTTCGACTCGCCTCCGACCTCGATGATCCCGGCACCGTTACTGATGTGTTCTTCAACCTCGCGAATCGATCCGGCGGTTGAACGGTCGCCCCGGTTGGAGAACGAGTCCGGCGTGGCGTTGACGATGCCGACCACGACCGGGCGGTCGAGACGGAGCCCGCCCGCCGCTGTCCGTAGTCTTTGAGGCCCTTCACTCACCCTGCTGATGCTAGACGCCTTCGAACACACGGACTTCCACGCCGCCGATCTCTCCCGAATCAAGGGGGAGTCAGTCTCGGTGGTGATCCCGACCCGAAACTGCGCTGGCACGATCGCCCAGACCGTGGCCGAACTGCTGCTGCTGGCTGATAGCGGCCTGGTCGACCAGATCCTCGTTGTGGACGCCGACTCGCCGGACGGCACCGCCGCGACCGCGACCGACGCCGGGGCCGAAGTCATGTCCGAGCGCGCCCTGGTGCCCTCGGCCGGGCCGGTGCGCGGCAAGGGTGACGCGATGTGGCGTTCACTGGCCGCGGTCACAGGGGACATTGTGGTTTTCGTTGACGGCGACATCGCCGACTTCGGCCGTCATTACGTGATCGGCCTGATCGGGCCACTGCTCACCGATCCGTCCAAGGGTTTCGTCAAGGGCTTTTACCGCCGCCCGTTTCGCCAGCACGAAAGCGAGCAGCCGGCAGGCGGTGGCAGGGTGACCGAACTGACCGCCAAGCCGCTGCTGGCCGCGACCGTCCCGGAGCTGGCCGGCTTCGGCCAGCCGCTGGCCGGTGAGGTCGCCGCCCGCCGCGAACTGCTGCTCTCACTCCCCTTCCACACCGGGTACGGGGTTGAGATCGCGATGATGGTCGAGGTCTGGAACCGGATCGGCCTCGCGGGCATGGCCCAGGTGGACCTCGGCACCAAGCGCAACGCCCACCAGTCGCTCGCTGCGCTGAACGGCATGGCCTCCGAAGTGATCGCCGGCCTCGCCGAGACGCTCGCTCGGCTGAACCGGCCCGATCTCGGCAAGCTTCGCGCCGCCCCGGGCGCCGAGCGCGAGACCGTGGTCCGGCCTCCTTTCGGCGGCATCGCCGAGGCGGTCTTCCCCCGCGGCGGCGCGACCGAAGCCGCAGGCAGTTGAGCGGTCGATGAGCCTGCGCTGCGTCTACACCGA
>Ga0105048_10011024_pt1 | contig 14295 bp, 12 predicted proteins | sample MAT05_FD_78382 | JGI IMG/M metagenome (GOLD analysis project Ga0105048, IMG submission 78382) | Freshwater microbial communities from Lake Fryxell liftoff mats and glacier meltwater in Antarctica - MAT-05 | ecosystem: Environmental > Aquatic > Freshwater > Ice > Liftoff microbial mat | place...
CGAAAACTCCGTTCCCATTGCAGCAGGGGCGAAAGAAGTCGGGCCCAGAGAAGATCCAGGGCCCCGCCTTCAGGCACGGTGCTCTCCGAGACTTTCCGTACCACGGCAAGACGGGAAACCACTTTCTCGATCCGGTAGTTCGGATTCCTTCGCACGAGACGGTCCACGTTCCACTTCACGCCCTTGAAGTCGTCGCAGTAGCCGTGGCCGCTGACCCCCACGGTTTTCAGCGGGATGGACTATGGGTAAAGACCAGCTCAAGATGGGAGGGGCCGGCAGGGGGTGCCATCGATCAATCCGGGGGCCTTATCCGTGAATGCCCAAAAGGCAAAGCCACCCCAGCAGCAGGGCAGTTCCTCGCGACGCTTGCGTGGCCGATCCGCCAATGGGACCGAAGCCCGAAGATCGGAACCGCCCCCACGCCGGGGCGGCTGCGCCAGCGCAAGGAGGGTGACCTAAAACGGATCGTGCTTCCGGCCGAAGGCCTGCTGGGACACACCGCTGAGCCGCTGACGCTGGAAAAAGGACAGCATCCCGCGTTGGGAGCGCCGAGGACGACGCGGAGACCGTTCGGGCGATCCATGGGTGGGCTTCATTCGCCCATCCTGCTCGATCCTGCTGCCAGGCGCATGGCGGGTCCTCCGGAAGGCAATGGTCTATCGATTCCTTGGTTACACAGAATGGCTGAAGAACTTCCTCGCGACGTTCGCCTCAATCCGAGGACTGAAATTTCAAAGAATCAGCAGATAGCTTTGGAATCCAGGGTGGCTGGAAACCATCCGATGGCTCGCAGTGAATGATCGTGCCCACAGGTGCGGATAAATCGCCTTCGGAATGAACCTATATGTCTGAATCGGTCATATGAAAGGATATCAGACCTGAGAATTCATAACCTCGTCGAAGCTTTAAGCCAATATGGCACACGATATAGCTCATCGCTTCGATTCCTTCAGGAAATCCCGTGTTCGTATCAACTTCTCGCCTATCCTCGGACCATCCGAGGTTTTTATGGAACTTACGCTCCGCCCTTGTTACCGTAATCCCCTATGCGGCTGTCATTTCATCGTCGGTAATCGCTAAACAACACATGCGCCGGCACTATCTCTACCGAGCTTACAAGGCCCGCTATCGCGACCAGAAAGCGAAGTTGGCGGCCTCACTTGCAGCGGTTCGTCCGGGGGACACCGTTATGGATGCGGGCGCGAACAACGGTGCCTATTTGTATTGGTTAAAAAGTGTCGTCCCTGCGAACGGCAAGGTTTTTGCTTTCGAGCCGCAACCCAAACCCGCCAGTTATCTTCCCAAGGTGTGCTCCACCATGGCTTGAAAAACCTGGGCGTGGTCGATTGTGCGCTGTCCGATGTGGAAGGCGTGGCGCGGCTTCATGTTCCGGGCGAAACGGAATCTCCGGGGGCTTCCCTAGAAACAAAACCTCAGAAATGCCTGTACATGCCTACGATTGCAAGATCACAACTCTCAACAAATGTCTGAAAAATAAACAGCGCATGAGTCTGCCAAAAATGGATGTGGAGGGACACGAGTCAAACGTGTTCCTCGGATCTGTGCTCACAATCAAAAAGCACAAACCCTTGCTCGTCTTTGAATGTGAAACGCAGCACCTAACCCGACATACGACTCGAGATGTCTTCAATTTTCTGGCGTCGCTAGGCTACATAGGCCATTTCTTTTCCCCAAGCGGTTTGAAACCGCTAAGCGGATTCGATCCTGCCGCGCATCATCCGCAGGGAGATCGCTTCTGGGATGCAAAGGACTATTGCAATAATTTCCTGTTCCAACACCCTGATGCAACCCGTTGATTAGCGCATGAAGACCGAAACCCGACTTCCGATTTCAGTGTGCATTATCGCTGGTGCCGAAGCGCATCGCATCCGGCGCACCTTGGACAGCGTTTCAGCGTGGACCTCAGAGATCATCGTCGTCATCAACGCGGAAGTGGCAGACGCCACAGAGCAAATCTGTCTTGAGGCGGGAGCCAAGGTTTACCGCGAACCGTGGAAGGGGCACATCTCTCAGGTAAATTCCGCTGCTGCAAAGGCCACACAGGAATGGTTGTTCGGACTGGATGCAGATGAAGTAGTGACGGCGGAACTGCGGGATGACTTGTGCGCACTGTTTGCTGGTGGAGCAAGGCCCGATTCCGAAGCTTACAGTGTGCCGCGATTGAACCTGTATTGCGGACGCTGGTTGCGGCACGGAGATTGGTACCCCGACCGCAAGACTCGTTTGTGGCGGCGAGGCGCAGCGCAGTGGGGCGGAAAAAATCCCCACTACAAACTCATCACGTCCGGCCCTGTCGTAAAATTGCGTGGCGGCCTTGAGCATTACAGCATGGACGACCTTGAGCACCACGTGCGAAAAGCCCTCTCATACGGCACGCTGTTCGCAAAACAATATCCTGAAGACGGTGTGCGCATCAGTCTGTTTGGACTGTGGTTGCGTCCCACATGGAGATTCATCCGAGGTTACTTCGTGAGGTTGGGGTTTTTGGATGGCTGGCAGGGATTTGCGGTAGCCAAACTAATCGCGTTTGAAACGTTCATCCGCTACGCGAAAGTGCGCGAGATTCAACACTCAAAAAGCAGTGTCATCAGGGGCAATTCATTAACTTAGTTTGACCGAATCACATCTTGCAAGCAATGACATCGACTTCGCCTCGCACCATTTTCATTGTTCTCGAAGATGGCACCGCCATCCGAAACATTCTTCGTACGGATGTTTTCACCGTGCTCAAAGCGCGAAAGGATTTGCGAATCGTGATCTTCACCCCTCTGGCCGACGACGAATTTCGCAAGGAAATGGCCGCTGAAAACGTCGTCGTGGCAATGAAGCCGAAATACAAGATCGGCGTCATTGCGGGTATTTTTGAATCCTTCAAGAAGGAGATTTGGGCGGAAAAGACGGGCATCTACACCTTCGCACAAAAGCGTATCCGCAAGCCTGCGCATCGTTTTCGCCTGTTTGTATTGAAACACATCCTGCGCGCGAACACTTCGGAGCGATTGCAACAATTGTTGGATTTGTTCGAACAATGGAAACTCAAGGTCACGCCATTGCTCGCCTCGGAATACTTTGATCGCTTCAATCCCGACCTTGTTTTCTATGCGGTTTACAACAAATCCCATTACATCGAACGCGGAGCCCAGCAGCGAGCCATCCGCACCGTGGCGTTTGTTTTAAGTTGGGATAACCCGACCAGCAAGGGGCCTTTCTTAGTCACGCCAGATCGCGTGATCGTATGGAACGACCTGCTCAAACAGGAATTGATCCAGTATCACAATTATAATCCGGATTCTTTGTATGTTTCTGGCGTGCCACAGTTCGATCTTTATACGCATCGCGATAAATTCCTCTCGCGAGAAGCCTTTTTCAAGAAATGCAGGCTTGATCCTTCCAAGAAACTGATCACCTACACCACCGGCACGCCTGGCACTGCGCCGTTCGATCATGAGGTCGTGGAGTTGCTCTACGATTCGATGCAGAAGGGCGAATTGCGTCAGCCAAGTCAGTTGCTTGTTCGTTTACATCCCAAAGACCGCATCGAAGATTACAGACGATTCGAGAACAAAAGCGACTTGATCATCCAGCTTCCGGGCCGGCGCGCTTCTACCGGGAACTCTTGGAATCCGACACACGAAGATATGTATGGATTGGCCGAGCTGATGCTTTACACAGACGTCAATGTGAACGTGGCCTCCACAATCACCATAGATGCAGCGTGCTTCGATACACCGATCGTGAACGTCGCTTACGACGGATTCACCACCAAACCCTACGCAGACTCCTGCTTGAGGTACTTGGACTACGAACATTATAAGGTCGTCGTGAAAACCGCCGGTGTGAAGATCGCCTACTCCAACGAAGAAACTATCCGGCACATCCAAAGTTACCTTGATGATCGCACACAGGAAGCCGCGGGCAGAAAGCTCATTCGCGAACAGCAATGTTGGAAGCTGGACGGCCAATCGAGCCGCCGCATTGCGGAATATATTCTCGGTCAGCTGCCTTAGCGTGATTGCAGACTCGCGAGAATCGTCGTCTATAGACTGGGATATGCCACTTCATAGTGGGGCACCCTTTGCAGATGGCACGTTTCGAAAGGGAACCAGTTTCGCCCCAAGACAATGCTGAGCTGCTCAGGAAAGCTTCGGAACACGGACAAACTGTCGCGACTTAGGTCAAGGAGGATTGGTCGCGCGGACTTACTGTAGAAGTTTGCTCCAGCGTTGACAGCGTGCTGAACGGGCAAGGCGTTCAAGTACCAGGACGCATTGCGATCCATCATGTAGCAACCCGGCCCTGCGGCCGCGGAGCGAGACCTCAATTGGAGGTGTGGCTGGGTGGGGGCGGTCGAAGATCCAGGAAATGAAGAAGCTTCCCCGACGATCCGGGTTCAATGGGATGGGGAGGTCGCCTGCCCTCCGACCCGCGTGACCAAGAGCTGCCGAGGGGATCAACGGCATCATCCAGACCGAGAAGCGCAAACCGCGGGGCTTCCGAACCGTCCACAACCTCGTCGCCATAATCTATCCGGTGGCATCCCACCTGAAGTTCGACCTGCCGGATCCCATCCCGGAGACCCACACAAAGTCAAACTGAAGCAAAGGATTCGGTTGCTCCACAAACCTGTTCTCGAATCAATCCGTGCGCTTCCGGACCGTGAGTTTCGCTAGCATTCACGGAAGAAAATCCAAAACCATTTTGATCTTCATCTCTTCACCACTGCGAAGCGGCGACAGGACTATGGACTAAGCAAAACCACTTTAGCTTGGCTCGTCCATTTCACCTGAAGAATGTTTGCGCGAGTTTTTCGGCGGCAGTCCAGTCGTCCATCGAATCGAGATTGACTGCTTCGTGCGATGTGATGAAGGGAAAGCAGTTCTCTCCGTAGATGGAGTTTTTCTCTAGAAGCGTTTCTCGTCGCATGACGTAGAACTGACCATTCCGAGTGTAAGCCTTCGGAGCGTCCTGCCGGCGGGCGATCTTGAGACCATCCGGCATGAATGGCAGCAGTCGGTCGTTCTCAACTTTCATTACGAAATATGGGGAATAGTGTTCCGGCACCATCTCCACACTCACCACCGAATCGAACTGCGGATTGGCAACCAACCACTCAACGGCTTGGGCGATGTCCTGCGGCAGACGGAATGGCGCGCTCGGTTGCAATAGAACAATGATTTCCGGACACCATCTGGATGAAATGACCTGGCGGATGGCATGCTGGATGACCGGAAGCATAGGCGTATCGTCTCTCGCGAGTTCCGCCGGGCGGATGAATGTGACTTCTGCCCCAGCTTGTCTTCCGACCTCAGCGAATTCGGCGCTGTCAGTGCTCAACAAAACGCGATCCATAACACCAGAGTCCAGCCCGGATCTGATTGCACGCCCAAGCAATGGAACGCCTGCAAGCAAGCGGATGTTCTTGTTTGGAATTCCCTTTGAACCGGAGCGTGCGGGAACGAGTCCGAGAATTGTTTCTACTCCGTTGCTCATGGTATAAGATATCTAATACGTCAGCTTCTTTTCAAAAATGGACGGCAACGTTGCAAGCAAATCAGCAATCCGATTTCCAGCCAACCCGTCTCCATAAAGCGTGTCGCTCGGCAGCTTCCCGATGCGGATTTTTGCGCGGATCGCTTCCGTTATCACAGTGCTGTCGTGTTCTACGTCCGTCACATTGTGACCGCGGTCACGCCCACCTTGCCGCGATCCCATGTTGACCACGGGCACGCCGAGGAACGCGCACTCGCGGATGCCCACGCTGCTATTACCGATGAGACAACTGGCGTTGTGCAGCAGGCGCAAGAAATCTACACCTTCAAAGTTCTTGAAGAAATGAACGAAGGGTGGATTGAATTTGTCTCGGAAGGCGCGGAGGCCTTTGGAAGTGCCGTCCGATCCAGCATCCACGTTGGGCCAGAACCAAAGTGTCGGCATGGCGAGATCAAGGACGGACTTGCAGGTTTCTTCGATCTGTTTGCGTGCGACTTCGTATTCGGTGGTGACCGGATGTTGCAGCACCACGATATAGCCTTCGGAAAGATGATCCAGCAATCCCACGCCACCGTATTTTTTGAACGGATCAAAATCCAGCGCAGGATTCTTCAGCACGTCCACTGCCAGGTCAATTGAAGGGCAGCCGGTGACATGGATATGACCTGGGATTTCGCCGAGCTTGATGACACGCTCTGCCGCGACCTTGTTGGAGACGAAATGGTAGTCCGCGAGTTTCGTGATCGCATGGCGTACCTTCTCATCAATCGAACCCGTTACTTCGCCGCCTTGGATGTGAACCAACGGGATGTTCATGTAGGCCGCGCAAATGGCGGTGGCAATCGTTTCGTAACGATCCGCAATGGTGACGACCATGTCCGGCTTGAGATTGTCGAACACGGTGGACAGTTCCATCAAACCCAGACCGGTGGTCTTGGCCATCGTGGGCAGATTTTCTCCCTCTACAACCATGAACACGCGCGCGTTGATCATAAAGCCGTCGCGTTCGATGAGTTGATGCGTGTTGCCGTACCGATCCAAAATGGCTGAGGCTGCGACGACGAGTTGCAGTTCGAGGTCGGGATGATTCTGGATGGCTTTCAACGCAGTTCGGATGCGCGAATAGCTCGGACGCGCGGTCACGACCACGCATATCTTACGTTTCTGTTTTTCCATATTTGGAAATGTCGTATCGGCCAACGGCTCAACTCAGGTCTGAATCTGCCAGTGCCGTGTCCGCTTCCACATCGCGCGCAAGCTTTCTTCCGACTACCGAATCCAGCCTTTCGGGGGGAAGACCGCCGCCTGCTTTTTTCAAAGCCAGATCGGCCTCACTCAAAACGCTTCCTTTCTTCAAACTGTGTCGTGCCACGATACTTTTCTGGAAGATTCCTTTCATCGTGGCCATTTCAGCGGCGATGGCATTCTTCTCAACGAAGGCTGTCCGCATTTTATGAATGTCTGCAGCGCCATCGGTGAGTTGTTTCAGTTCAGGGAACGTCACAGACGCTGGCACATCCGGCCCAAACATCTGTCGGCTGAACGTGACGTGTAATTCAAGCATCGCGGCACCAAGCGTTGTGGCAGCAAGACAAGCAAATATTTTTCCAGAGTGGTCGGAAAGGCCCACCGGACAATGGTACCGTTCACCAAGAGTGGCGATGAGGTTTAGGCCGATTTTCTCGGGCGGACATGGATATAGGGTAGTGCATTGAAAGACCCCGATCTGAGCGTTCGCGGCGCGGCACGTCTGGACAGCGTTATCCAGATCCTCTGTCGTGCTCATGCCGGACGAAAGCAACACAGGGAGTTTTGTGTCCAGCATCAGCTTGAGCAGCGGCAGATTTGTGATTTCGCCTGAAGCCACCTTCCAAGCCGGGACGCCGATCCGATGGAGCAATCCGACGGCTTCAGGTGAAAATGGTGAACTCAAGAAGATCAGCCCACGGTTGTTGGCATGTTCTTTCAAGCCTGCCCATTGTGACTCAGTGAATTCCATCCGCTTCCAATAGTCGTAACGCGTCACGTCCTGTTTGCTGAACTTCACGCGCCACGGTTCGGACCTAGTGCTTTCGGCGGCGGCGATGTGCGTCTGGAACTTCACTGCATCAGCACCCGCATCGGCGATCGCATCAATGAAGGCGTGAGCTGTCCCTAGGCTGCCGTCGTGAGCTTGCGCCACCTCCGCAATCACTATAGGGCGCGCATCATTGCCGATTTTATGGTCGCCGATTTGAATGGAACTCACGCTTGCCATCTGAGTCGGGCAGATTGAGCGATTCAAAAATGCGCGGCAATGATTAAACGGATACCGGCAGAATAGCTCCAGCCGTTTCTGAGACACTACAATAGATTCTTCCCCAGAGCTTAAACCAATTGGTTCCCGGCCCGCCTTTGTCGAGCTGCGCCAGCATCGGGTCCGTCCAGACGCTGTGTTTGATTTACGACCATCGGTCGGACCGCTCTCCGGCTTGTTGAAATGGGGTTGCCCCCGTCACTGACGCCGGTTTCACCCTTTGGTTTTCACTCATCTGGCTGTGCCCCTTTCCCGCATCTTGCGGCACTCGAGGATGATCCTTTGCTCCTGTCCGCCCCAACCGCTGGACCATTCGGTGTGCAGGATGCTGAATTTGCTGTCGGAGACGGTGACGGGCTTCGCGGTCCCCGGACGTTCCGTTGGATTCGCCGGGTTCATTGTCCCACTCCTTGCCGTGCCGCCATTCCCGCAAACACCCCGCCCGCGGCAATCAATCCTTCGAACGTCCCTTCCTCGATCACACGCCCCGCCGACATCACGACGATCCGGTCCATCGATCGCAGCGTGGAGAGGCGATGGGCGACGCAGATGACCGTCCGGTTCTGCTCCAGGTTCTCAATCGCGGCCTGCACCTCCGCTTCCGACTGCGCGTCCAGCGATGCCGTGGCTTCGTCGAGCACCAGGATCGGGGCGTTGCGGATGAAGGCTCGGGCTATGGCCAACCGCTGGCGTTGGCCACCCGACAGATTGACTCCGCGCTCGGCCACGCGGGTTTCGTAGCCCTGGGGCAGACGCAGGATGAACTCATGGGCGAAGGCCGCACGGGCGGCCGCCTCGATCTCCGGGCGCGTCGCGCCGGGGCGGCCGCACCCGATGTTCTCCGCCACGGTCATGTCAAACAGGACGACTTCCTGACTGACGAGAGCCATCCGATCGCGCAGGTCGGCGAGGGAAAGCGCGCGCAGATCGTGGCCATCGATGCGGATGGCACCGGCGGTCGGGTCGTAGAAGCGGAACAGCAGGTTGACCAACGTGCTCTTCCCCGAACCACTTTCGCCGGCGATCCCGAGCTTGGTTCCGCGCGGGAGAGTGAGCGAGATGTCGCTCAGGATCGGGTCGTGGCCGTAAGAGAATCCCAGGTGATCCATCGTGATCGCCGACTCGAAGGTTCCCAGGCGAGCGGGGGTGGACGCTTCCTGCACGGTGGGCTTCTCACGGAGGACCTGCATCAGGCGTTCAACGCCGGCCTGGGTCTGCTGGATGAGATTGTGGACGCCCGCCAACTTTTTCACCGGGGTATAAACAAAGGCGACCCCGGTGAGGAGCGTGACCATGTCCTCCACCGTGATCTGTCGCATGACGATCACCACCACCAGCAACCCGAAGCCAAAAGTCCCGATGGATTCGATGATGGGATTGGTCAGTTCCTTGGCGCGGATGGTCCGCATCGAGTGGCTGACCAGATCCTTCGACAGATGCCGGAACCGGTTGACCTGTTGCTCCTCCAGATTGAAGGCCTTCACCACCCGGATCCCCGAAAGCACCTCCACGATCAGGCTCGCCTGAGTGATGGTGGTGTTCAGTCCAGCCTTGGCTGAACGCCGGACCTTTTTCCCGAGGATGACGATCGGCACGATGACCAACGGGAAGAACACCAGCGTGATCAGCGTCAGTCGCCAGTCGATCAGGAACAGGCCCATCACGATCCCAAGGATGGTCACCGGTTCCTTGATGGTGTCGGACAGACCGCCGTTCAGGCACTTCTGCAACATGGCAGTGTCGCCATTCACCCGGGTGATCAGGTCGCCCGTGGTGGCCTTGTTGAAATAGTCGAGGGAGAGCGAGGTGAGCTTGCGCAGGACATCGACGCGCAGGTCGTTGACCACCCGTTCACTCACCCACGCCAGGCAATAGCTGCTGCCGTAGCCGAGGAATCCACGCAAGGCCGCGAGCAACGGAAACAACAGGATCCCCCCCACCACCTGCCGCCAGTCGGCCGGACGGCCTGAGCGCGGCAGCCAGGCGTCCACCACCCGTTCCGTCCCCGATTGCAGCGCCGCCTTCCATTCGCCCAGCGTCCCGTGCGAGAGCGTAGCGCCTCCGGGAAGGACGCCCGTTGCGGAGGCCGGTTCCGGGGACATCCGCACCAGGATCGTATTGATCGCCCAGAGCAGGAGGGCGTTGGTGAGGCCGAACAGGACCGCCAGCAACACCCCGGACAGGAAGCGTCCCAGGTACCGCCGGAGGTACGGCCACCCGAAACGCAGCACTTTCGCGAGGTTTTGCATCTGTAACCCCGCCAGTCTTCGGGGGAATCAGGGCCGGAGGGAAGATTTCAGTTGGCCCGGCTGGCATCGAACGGGGACGGCCGCGGAAAAGCGGAGAAGCGAAGCCGTTCCTGCCGTGCGGAACTCCGCGGTGCCTGCGTCACCTGAGGTGATTCCATCTTCAGCGTGGTGAACCTCGCCAACAGTACCCCGGGCGAAGAAAGCTCGGTGGAAGGGCTGGGCGTCGATCTGAATAACGCCGTCGACGCGAGCCTTGACCCAGGACGAAAGCAAAAGAGGAACGGATCCAGCCCCGCTTCTCCGCGGCCATCCCGATTCCCGCCGTTCAGCGTCCCGTCTTCAGCGCTGCCTTGACCATCACGAATTCGCCCACGTTCTCAGGGGTGACCAGTCCCAACAGGACGCCGCCCTCGACCACCGGAATCGTCAGCACGGACCCCTCCTTCGTCTGCGCCCGACGGAGCACCGTCTCGATGGCTTCCTTCGGTTCTGCCAGGGAGAAGTCCCGGCGCATGACGTCCTTCACCAGCGTGTCCGGTCCGCTGGCAGCCAAGGCGCGGAGGAAATCCTCGCGGGGAAGAATCCCGACGACCTCGCCCTGCGCGACGACGGGGAAGTCCTGTTGATAACCGGCCAGGAGCCATTCCGAGATTTCGCGCAGGGAGTGGAACGGTTCGGCGACGCGAAACTCGGTCATCATGGTGTCCCGGACGCTGACGCCCTGAAGGATCGAGGTGGTGGCCACGGCTTCCGCCTCCTGCGAGGCGCCGATCCAGACAAAGAGCGCAATGAACAGCAGGAAGGGTTGATGGATGGGCAGCAACCCCGCCATCCCCAGCAGCACGACAATGCCGAAAAGCAGGGCGATCCCCTTGCCGATGGAGGCCGCGATGCGCGTGGCTCGGACCCGATCCCCCCGCCACGACAGGAGGGCGCGCAGGACGCGTCCGCCATCCATGGGGAAAGCCGGGATCAGGTTGAAGCCCACCAGGAACAAATTGACCACCAGCAGGGCAAGCGGCAGCGGGGCGTTCAGGGCGGCGATGTCGAATTCCGGGGTGCGGGTGGGCACCAGCAGCAGCCACACGAAGGCCAACCCGGCGATGACGACGTTCACCGCCGGCCCCGCCAGGGCGATCAGGAGCTCCTGACGCGGCGTCTCGCCGGTGGAATCCATCCGTGCCACCCCGCCAATGGGGAGCAGCGTGACGTCGCGAGTGCGGATCCCGAAGCGTCGGGCCATGAGCACATGACCGAACTCATGGAGCAGCACGCAGCCGAAGATCAACGACTGGAAGAGCACGCTGGAAAGCGCTCCCTGGGCCGTCCCCGATGCCGTCCATCCGCGCCATCCGAAGAAGGCGAGCAACAGGAGGAAGGTCAGGTGCAGGCGGACCTCAACCCCGAACGGGCGACCGATGAGAATGGACCATTTCACGGCTGCCAACGTTACCCATCCAGGCCGGGGCATCAATGGGGATGCTTAACCGGCGGCGACGCACGTTCACGCCTGCCCCCGCCGTCGCTGCCGACGGGAGGAGGCGGATTCTTCGACACCTCCTCGATCCTCGCTCCTTGATCCGCCTCGTCACCTCGGCAGCGACCCGCGGTTGCAACCTCTGCCAGCTTGGACATGGTACGGCTGTGAAGCTCGATCTGCCGCGACGCGTGGCGCTCTTTGCCTCGGCGATCCTCGTGGTCTCCGTCGCTCTGGGCTGGCGGGCCTGGGTGGCGTGGCAGGAGACCGGGCACCTCGCCTCGCTGGGGCCGACGCTGGAAGCCGCGCAGGAACTGGCCGAGCACTACAAGGCCGAGGTGCTGGAAATGAACCACGCCCTGGCCCGCTACGGAGTGACCGGGATCGAGGATGAACGTGAGCGGTTCGCCGCCACCCGTTCCCGCCTCCGTCATTGGCTGGAAGCCCAGTCCCGCAAACCGACGACCGAATCGGATCCGTCCGTGCTCAACCGCATTCAGGTCGCGTTCGTCGCGTTTGAAACTCACGCCGACCGGTTGCTGGCCGCGCGGACGTCGGGGGATGCGGGGGTGGAACCGGCGCAGTTGATCGACCAACTCGAGCGCGATTCGCGTGCCTTGCTGGCCTTGGCCAATGAACTCGACCAACTCCACCGCGCCAAGCTCACCCGTTACCTCGCCAGTGCCGAGGACGCAGCCTCGACCCTGCACAATTTCACCCTCGGCTCCCTGGTCACCCTGCTCGGGCTGATGGCGTGCCTGGGGTTCTTCGTCTGGCGTGACCTCATCGCGCCGCTCCAGACCCGGCTCCACCAGTCCCGGTTGGCGTTGGAACAGCGGGAAAAGCTCGCTTCGCTCGGCGTCCTTGCCGCCGGCGTCGCCCATGAAATCCGCAATCCGCTCACCAGCATCAAGGCGCGCGCCTTCACCCTTTCCCGACTGCTTCCCCACAACAGCGATGAACGCGGGGACGCCCTGGTCATCGGGTCCGAGATCACCCGATTGGAACGGATCGTCGATGACTTCCTGCGGTTCTCGCGGCCCGCGTCGCCCTGCCCGAGTCTGGTTCATGCTGGGGCCACTTTTCGCGAACTGGCCGGCCTCCTCGCACCGGATCTGGAGCGCCTCCAACTCCGGCTCGAAGTGACCCCGGTCGATGACACTCCGTTCCCGGCAGACCCTGGCCAACTCCGGCAGGTCTTGCTCAACCTGATCCGCAACGCCATGGACGCCTGCCGTCCCGGAGGAGTGATCACGCTTTCCTCGACGCGTTCCCAGGTCCGCATCGAACGGGAGCCGACGCCCGTCATGAGCCTTTCCGTGAGCGACGCAGGCATCGGGATCGCGCCGGAAGTCCAGCGTCGGCTTTTCGATCCGTTCTTCACCACCAAACCCAACGGCACCGGCCTGGGTCTGAGCATCAGCGCCCGGATCATCGAGGGTCACAACGGAATCCTCAGCTACCAGACGGCACCCGGCCGAGGGACGGTGTTCACGGTCCACCTGCCCCTGGTCGCCCGGGCGGGTGAGGGCCGCATCGGCTCCACCTTCGAAGAAACCCCTTCCGCCGCCCACGCCGCCTGATCATGCATCCCATTCCCCGACTCCTCCTCATCGAGGATGATCCCGGCGCCGCCGCCTCGCTCAAACGCCTGCTCGCAGCCGAGGGTTACGCCGTGGACATCGCCGCCGACGGAACCACCGGCCTCGCCGCCGCAAAGGAGGGGATTCACGACGTGGTGCTCACCGACTGGCGGCTCCGCGGCGCTTCCGGCATCGAGATCATCCAGTCGCTCCATCGTTCCCACCCGCGACTCCCGATCCTCCTCATCACCGCCCACGGATCCACCGAGACCGCCATCGAAGCCACCAAGCACGGGGCCTTCGAGTACCTCCTCAAGCCTCTCGACATGGAGGAACTCCTCGCCGTCACCGCCCGCGCCGTGGCCTCGCACCGCATCATGGTCGAACCCGTCGGCCTCGGCGAAGGCACCCCCACCCAGGACACCCTGATCGGACACAGCCGCGCCATGCGCGACATCTACAAGGAGATCGGAAGGGTCGCAGCCCAACCGGTGGATGTCCTCATCCGGGGGGAAACCGGGACCGGCAAGGAACTGGTGGCACGAGCCCTCTACCAGCACAGCCACCGGGCCACCGGACCCTTCATCGCCGTCAATTGCGCGGCCATCCCCGAGTCGCTTCTGGAATCCGAACTCTTCGGACACGAACGCGGTGCCTTCACCGGCGCGGTGAGCCGGAGGGTCGGACGATTCGAACAGGCTTCGAGCGGAACGGTCTTCCTCGACGAGATCGGCGATCTCTCTCTCCCGACCCAGGCCAAGCTGCTGCGCGTCCTTCAGGAACGATCCCTCTCCCGGGTCGGCGGCAATGAATTGATCCCGGTGGACATCCGCATCCTCGCCGCCACCCATCGCGACCTCGAAGCGATGATCACCGAACGGCTCTTCCGCGAAGACCTGTTCTATCGCATCAGCCAGTTCACCATCGCCCTGCCCCCGCTCCGGCAACGTCCCGAGGATGTCCCCGACCTCGTCCGACATCTCGGCCGCCGGTTCGGTCGCGACCTCGGCATCTCCAATCCCGCGTTCACCCCGGAGGCCATCCAATTGCTCCAGGCTCAACCCTGGCCCGGCAATGTCCGGCAACTGGGCAATCTCCTCCGCCAACTCCTGGTCGTCGCCCAGGGGCCGGTCGGGGCGGATCACGTCCGGACCGCCACCGCCAAGGGGGATCGCCCCG
>Ga0105048_10011025_pt1 | contig 14295 bp, 9 predicted proteins | sample MAT05_FD_78382 | JGI IMG/M metagenome (GOLD analysis project Ga0105048, IMG submission 78382) | Freshwater microbial communities from Lake Fryxell liftoff mats and glacier meltwater in Antarctica - MAT-05 | ecosystem: Environmental > Aquatic > Freshwater > Ice > Liftoff microbial mat | place...
GGAGCGGGTTCTGCCCGCTGTGTCCGGAAGGCTGGTAGAGCGGGTTAACGTTTGCGCCGGCCGAGCTCAGGTCGCTCTTGGCCTTGATCGTGACTTTGCCTTTGGCCTTGCTGGTGGACTTGAGCGTGATGACCTTGCTCACGGTGCCGCCCGGCTTCAGCTTCACGGTGATCGACTTCGGCACCTTGACCTGCTTGCTCGATGATTTGAGGTTCACCTTGGCCTTGGTCACGGTGCCTTTGCCCGCAGTGATCTTCAGGGTCAGCTTGAGCTTCTTGCCGGCCTTGGTCTTGCCTTTCACCTTGTTGAAGGAAAGCTTGGTGATCTTCGACTTGGCCAGCAGTAGTGGGCCTTTGCAGTCGTGCGTGATGCCGGTCGAGCCTTCGGGGCAGGGAAGCACCGGGATCGGGTTGCAATTGCTCGGGGAGATTCCGGTGAAGCCGGTAGGGCAGATCTGCTTGGCGCAACGCGGACTGCCGTCAGGAGCAGCGATACCGTTCTCGCAGAGATACTCGGCGAGGACACCCGGCTGCTGAGTGAAGAAGCCGTCGGCACCTTCCTCGATGAGCTTGGCGTAGAAAGAGCTCGCGTCGGGCTGAGGGTCATCTCCCCAGACATGAACAGCGAAACCGTCGTAGTCGGCCAGTGGCTTGAGTAGCGGCACTGTCCGCACGGTGCCAATCGGGGCACCAAGGTTGTATGTGTCAGGCGGCTGAACAGCCACTGGGGTCGGGGTCAATGGGTCGCCGGAGACATACCCGAGAGTAGCGTCGAGGCTCCCGGAAAGCGCCTTGTGACTTGGCGCGAGTTCGTGGAACCTCTCCATGGATGCCTGCGAAAACGAAGCCACGATGACGTCTTCGCTGCGTTCCGAGTGGGCGTTCATGATTGTGGCCAAGGATTCTGCTGCCGCCAATGTGACCGACGGGTCCGGGCCGTAGCTCTTCATGTCTATGTTAATCGGGGTGTCCGGGAATGCTTCGAGCACCTGTTCGAAAGTTGCGATCTGGAAGTCACCGGCGCTATATCCTGGCGGCGGATTCACAGCACCGGTCGCGATTCCACGGTAAGGGTGTGGATCGGCTTCGTTGAACCCGTAGTGCCCCTTGCCGGGGGTGAACTTGTAGCCGAAGTCGTATTCCCGGAGTTGTTCCAAGGTGAGGTCCCGAATCTCGTGGTCGCTGTCGTCCGGTGCGTTCGAGGTGACTGCGGGCTTCATGTCGTGGGTTACGACGAAAATGTTGTCGGCGGTCACGTAGCCGTCCATCTCGAGGGTGTCGGCACCGCGGTCGGCAATTGCAGTCTTGAAGGCGTAAAGGGTATTACCCGGTGCCTCGAGCTCACCACCCTGATGGGCCATGTTCAGGAAGCCCTTGTTCTGCCAGAAGTCGGTCGGCGGCGGAGTGGCCGGACGGTCAGGTGCGGCTAGGGCGGCGGATGCTCCAAAGAGCCCGACCAGCACAGCGAAGATTGTTGCCAGCGAAATACGTTTCAGCATTGATTCCCCTTGTATTCCCATGTGGGTCGCCCGCAGCCAGTGCGCCACAGGTCAGTTTCGTTCATTCCCAGAAACCCGATTGTAGGGAGTAAGTGGAGCACAGATGTAAAAGAACCTGTGAAACCGATTCGCAGATCTAGCGGCTGAGCTCTTCCAGCAGGTAGATGAAGGAGCTGTAGGGCTCGCCGGTTGCCTGTTCCATCCCTACCTCGCAGGTTCGGTTGCTGGAGATGTGGCTGGTGGTCGGGTTTGCCTTGACCTCACGGGCTTCGGCCTGGGTGGCGCTGGCGGTCAGCTCGGGGTGGAGGAAACCACGGTCTCCGGCGAAGCCACAGCAGGTCGCGGTGTCCGGCACGTTAACTTCTTCGGCCAGAACGTTGGCGATGCGGACCAGGGCGCGCTCCTGACCCAGGTGTTTGCCCGAGCAGGTCGGGTGGACCGTGACCGAATCGGTCTTCGTTTTCAGTTCCAGGTTCGGCAGCAGGTACTGGTCGGTCCAGGCGACCGAATCCATGATCGTGATCTCGCTGTGGCGTTGCTGGTTCTCTTCGGTCAACACACCGGGGCCGAAATCCTTCATGCCATGGCCGCAGGAGGAAGCGTCGATCACGACGGGCAGGGCTCCGCCGCCGGTCCAGCGCCAGAGCCTCTCGACCGTTTCGTTGGCCTTGTAGGCATGGGCGTCCTTGAAGCCTTTCGAACTCCAGGGCACCGAGCAGCAGGAACCTTCGACGTCATCGGGGATCCAGACCGGCTGACCGGCCCGGCTGGAAACGGCGACCAGCGCCTGCGGCAGTGAAAGGTCGCCCTCGTCGCCCTTCGAACGGCCGAACATCCGGTTGATGCAGGCCGGCATGTAGACGGCTTTCGCTCCGTCGCGGTTCGTGTGCGGCATGTGCGGCGTGGCGGCCGGGGGCATCTTGTCGCCCCATTCGGGAGCAAGGTCCTTGCTGACGAAAACCCGGGCGGCTTTGGAAAGGCCACGGACCGGCGCGTCGGAAGTGACCTTGGCGATCGCGTTGCCGACCTTCAGGCCGGAACGGGCCGTCTTCTCCACTTTGTCCCAGTTCTTCGCGGCCCGCAAAGCAAGCTTCTCGGCGCCAGGTGAGTTCTGCTGGTCACGGAAAATCTTGACAAAAGCCCCGGTGTCGATTCCGACCGGGCAGACCAGCAGGCATGAGCCGTCGGTGGCACAGGTCTGGATGGAGTCGTATTCGAACTCTTCCAGCAGCACCCTGCGCACCGCTGTGTCTTCGCCCTGACGTTTCATCTCCCGCCGCAGCACGATTCGCTGGCGCGGGGTGGTGGTCAGGTTGCGGCTGGGGCAGACCGGCTCGCAGAAGCCGCACTCCACGCAGGAATTGGCGACCTCTTCAATCTCGGGGGTGGTCTTCAATCCCCGCAGATGTGCGGTCTTGTCGCGGTTCAGGACTATGCCCGGGCTCAGCACGTTCTCCGGGTCGGCCAGTTCCTTCGCCCGCCACATGAATTCCGTTGCCTGGGTGCCCCACTCACGCTCGACGTAGGGAGCCATGTTGATGCCGGTGCCATGCTCAGCCTTGAGCGAGCCGTCGTACTTGGTGATGACCAGGTCGACCAGCTTCTCCATGAAGTTTTCGTAGCGGATCAGATCCTCCGGCTTGGAGAAGTCCGGGGTAAGCATGAAGTGGAGGTTGCCAGCGGAAGCATGGCCGGCTACACCGGCCAGGAACTCGTGCTCGGCGAGCAGCGCGCGCAGCTCTTCGGCACCTTCGGCGATGCGTTCGGGCGGCACGCAGACGTCTTCGACGATCAAGGCCGAACCCGGCAGCTTCAACTTCCCGATCAGGCCATGGAGGCCTTCGCGGACCCGCCAGTTGGTCTCGATCGTCTCTTCTTCACGGCTGAACTCGGGCGGCCGGATCAGGGCGTCGCGGTCGACGATTTCAAAAGCGCGGGCCTCCGCGGCGTCGAGGGCGGCGTCGTCATCGCCAGGGAATTCGACCAGCAGGGCGGCTGAGGCGGGGTCGATGTCGCGGAAGTATTCAGGCGCACCAGGCATGTTCCAGCCGGCCGCGATCAGGGCCGGGGCGACCATCAGCTCGACCGCCGAAGCACCGGCATCAACCAGGGCCTTGACCGGTTCGGTTGCAGTCGGGATGTCGGGGAAGTGGAGCCAGGCGAGCGAAGTCTTTACCGGCAGCTTCACCGTGTTGAAGGTGACCCGCGCGATGAAAGCCAGGGTGCCTTCTGAACCAATGATCAGACGCCGGAAAATCTCTACCGGGGTCTCGGCGTCGAGGAAAGCGCAGAGGCGGTAGCCCGTGGTGTTCTTGATCTCGAACTTGTGACGGATCCGGTCGGTGAGTGCCTGGTCAGCAAGGATCTCTTCGCGGATCTTCAGCAGGCCGGCGGCCAGTTCGGGCTCGGCTGCCGCGAACTTCTCTTCAGCATCCGGTGCGGCGCTGTCAACTGCCGTGCCTGAAGGCAGCACGAACTCCATCGCGGTCACCGTCGAGTATGAATCGAACCTGGTGCCGCAGCGCATGCCACCGGAGTTGTTGGCGACCACACCGCCGACCGTGGCGATGTCGGTTGATGCCGGGTCCGGGCCGAGCTTGTAGCCGTACGGCCTGAGCACCTTGTTGGCGTGGCCGAGCACGGTGCCCGGACCGACCGAAACACGCTTGCCGCCGTCCAGCACTTCGACCCCGCCAAAGTTCCGCCGGGTGTCGATCAGGATTCCTTCGGTCTGGCTCTGCCCGTTCAGGCTGGAACCGCCCGCGCGGAAAGTGACGCTGATGCCGGTCCTTCGCCCGTACTCGATGACTTTCGATACGTCACTGGCGTCGCGGGCCATGATTACCGCCTGCGGCAACAAACGGTAGGGGCTCGCGTCGGAGGCGTAACGGATGATGTCGCTGGTCCGGCTGAGGACCTGCTCCTCGCCGAGCAGGCTGATCAGCTCGGAGCGCAGCGGCTCCGGGGTGCCAGCGGCAACCCATTCGGGCGCGCGGTCGCTTGCCGGTTCACTCGAATCCGGAGTGATCTTCAGGACATCGGGTGCGAGCAGTGGCATCTGTTATCTCCAGGTTCCTAGAACAGCGACATGCCGGGCTGGACCGGGACCTCGACCAGGCGGGGTTTCGGATCGGCGAGGGCTTCCTTGATTGCGGCCTGGACTTCATCGGCGGTCTTGACCATGGTGCTCTCGACTCCGTAGCCGGAAGCGATCTTCGCCGACTCCAGTGCCGGCAGGTCCATGCCGACCAGGCCACCGACTTGCTCGATGTCAGCGAACCATTTGAGGATCGCGTACTCCTCGTTTCGCATGACCAGGAAAGTGACGGGCACCTTGTAAGTCGCTGCAGTCCAGAAAGCGACCACGGCGTACTGGACCGAACCTTCACCGAGCACACAGACGACCGGCCGGTCGGGCTCGGCGATCTGGATGCCGACCGCAGCACTCAGGCCGAAGCCGAGTCCGCCACCGGCACCGAAGAAGTAGCTGTTCGGGTTGGAGATCCGCAACTGGTTCCGCAGGGCGAGCGTGCTGGAAGGTGATTCCAGGACGATGATCGCGTTCTCCGGCAGTTCTTCCTTGAGGATCGAGTGGACGGTCGAGGCGTTGAGCGGATCGGTCTCTTCCATCCGGGTCGGCTTGGGCCACTCCGGCGGCGGTTCACGATCGGTGCCGTCGAGGTGCTCGAGCAGCGCGGTCAGGGTCAGCTTGACGTCAGCCACGATCGCGTCACCCATCGGGGCGCGGGCGGCTTCGTCTGGGTCGGAAGTGATCGCGACCAGTGAAGTGCCCTCGGCCAGGAACGGCCCGGGGATGTTCGGGTAATAAGCGAAGACGGAAGAACCGACCACGATCACGAGGTCGTGGTCCTTCAGGGTCTCGCCAGCCGGTCCGACGGCTGGCGGCAGCACTCCGCGCCAGTGCGGATGGTTCTCGGGGAAGCCGATGCGGCCACCGCCGGTTGCGGGCGCTGCCCAGACTCCTAGGTTCTGATTCTCGGAGAGGGCGATCATCTCTTCCCAGGCACCTGACGCATCGACGTCCGGGCCGGCGACAGCGATCGGATTCCTGGCGGCGAGGATTCGTTCGGCGAGGTCAGAGACCTGGTCCGGGTCGGCAGTGGCACGGCCGCTCACGTTGCGGTTGATCACGTGGGCCGCGTCGGCCGCGTCGATCTCCTTGTCCCAGTCGTCCATCGGCAGCGAGACCATGACCGGGCCCATTGGCGGCAGGCAAGCGAGGTGGATCGCGTGAGCTATCGCGAGCGGCACGTCTTCGGCGCGGGTCGGTTCGTAAGCGAACTTGACGTAAGGGTGCGGCACGCGGATCGCATCGCGGTTGGTCAGGTTGGACTGCATGGTGATCATGGAACGGGCCTGCTGTCCGACCGTGATGACGACCGGTGAATGGTTGGCCTGTGCGTTGAAGAGGGCACCCATCGCGTTGCCGAGTCCGGGCGCGGTGTGGAGGTTGACCAGGGCCGGCTTGCCGGTGACCTGGGCGTAGCCGTCAGCCATGCCGACGACGGCGGCCTCCTGCAGTCCCAGGACGTAATTGAAGTCATCCGGGAAGTCCTGGAGCATCGGCAGCTCGGTCGAGCCGGGATTGCCGAACATCGTGGTCATTCCCTGCTTGCGGAAAAGGTCGAAAGTTGCTTCGCGAACGGTAGGCATGAGCCGCAGCCTATAGGTGTTTGTTACGGGAACGAGGGAGTACGGGAAAGACGGGTGACAGCCCCCTGAGAGGTCACGCGGGAAACCCCCGTGACTGCAGGGTGTCAAAATTGAGCGATGTCCAACTTCCGCTTTCCAGCCATTGCCCTGGCCCTCGTATTCGGACTCGTTCTCGCGGGGTGCGGCAGTAGCGAGAAGGAAACGCCCAACGACTGTTTCGTGAACTCGTCGAGCTTCTCTTCGTCACTCCGCCAGGCGCCGGAAGAGGTCCTGCTCGGCGGCAACGTTTCGATCAGCGACTGCCTCGTTCGCAACCAGAGCGACGGTGACCTGCTCAGGTTCGGCGAGGTCGCGGTGAACGTGGCTACCGAGAAGGGCGTGGCGATTTCCGGGGCGGGACCCGATGGCATCAAAGCCGCAATCGATGGTGGCTACCTGGTCGGCGCGATGGAAAAGGGTGGCGAAAACAGCGAAGGCATCCACGCGACCCTGATCGAACGGGTGCGAAACGCTGTGGTCAACGGTCTCAATGGCGCGAGCGAGTCGGCGAAGGGCCACTACGAAGCCGGCTACGAAGCCGGCAAGGACGTCGGCTGAAAGACTTGACCCCGTTACTGGCAGACCATTCGACGAGAGGCACTTTTGACTGAGCAGCTGTGGGGTGGCGAAACCACCAAGGCCGTAGACAACTTCCCCGTTTCCGGTGAGCCGATTCCGGCCCCTGTAGTCCACTGGCTCGGTTTGATCAAAGCCAACGCGGCCCGCACCAACGCCGACCTCGGTCTGCTCGACCAGGAAATCGCCGACCGCATCGCTGCCGCCGGCGATGAGATCGGTGCTGGCAAGTACGACGCCCAGTTCCCGGTTGACGTCTTCCAGACTGGTTCCGGCACTTCGTCAAACATGAATACGAATGAGGTCATCGCCAGCATCGCCGGCGAAGGCGTTCACCGCAATGACCACGTGAACATGGGCCAGTCGTCGAACGATGTCTTTCCTTCGGCGGTCCACCTCGCAGCGCTTGACCAGGTCACCAATGACCTGCTTCCGGCGATGGAAGGACTGGCCAAAGCGCTTTCCGCCAAGGCTGAAGAATTCACCGACGTGGTCAAGGCCGGCCGCACGCACCTGATGGATGCGGTGCCGGTCACGCTCGGCCAGGAGTTCGGCGGTTACGCCTCACAGGTCCGTCATGGACGCGACCGGGTCCAGGGCACACTCGAGCGGGTCGGCCAGATCCCGCTTGGCGGCACTGCCACCGGCACCGGCCTCAACACCCACCCGGACTTCGCTGCCGGCGTGCGCCAGTACCTGGAGAACGCTTCCGGTCTGACAATCTCGGCCCCGCACGATCCTTTCGAAGCGCAGGCAAACCGTGACGCGCTGGTCGAACTTTCCGGTGCACTCAAGGTCTACGCCGTGTCGCTCAACAAGATCGCCAATGACATCGCGCTGATGGGATCAGGTCCGCGTGCCGGCATCGCGGAGATCAGCCTGCCCGAGCTCCAGAAGGGTTCGTCGATCATGCCGGGCAAAGTCAATCCGGTCATCCCCGAAGTGGTGATTCAGGTGGCCGCGCAGGTGATCGGCAACGACGTGGCAGTCACGATGGCCGGCTCCCAGGGGCAGTTCGAGCTGAACGTCCGGGTCCCGCTGATCGCGCGCAACCTGCTCGGTTCGATCAAGCTGCTCGCCAGCGCCTCCCGTCTTCTCGATACCAAGTGTGTCTCCGGAATCGAAGCGAACGTCGCGCGGAACGAAGTCCACGCCGAAGCGACCCTGGCCACAGCCACGGCGCTCAACCCGTTCATCGGTTACGACCGGGCGTCAGAGATCGTCGCCGAAGCAGCCCGTTCCGGACGCGCCCTGCGCGAGGTCGCGATCGAACTCGGAGTCGAAGAGGAAGTCCTCAACAAGGCACTCGACCACAACAAGATGGCCCGACCCCACAACTAGCCGGGAAGTTCCAATACGCCTGGTTCAGTCGAAGGTGCTTGCGCCGGTCAAGACGCCGCCCAGCAAGAAAGGGATCTTCGGGCTCGCTTCGGTGGTCTCGATGCGCAATAGCCATTGATTGTCGGCGGTGACAGTAATCAGTGGCAAGGCAGGGGCAGTGCGAGTTGGTTCGGTTTCTGAGTCCTTGACGGCGGTCACTGAGTTGTACGGAACCACCGCTTCGAAATTCTTGATCCGGATGTTCCCGGTGACCCAGGCGAATATCGCCCGATCTTCGAGGGTGACTACCGCACCAGGCTCGAACTTGCCGTTGATGTAGAAGGAAACCGGGACAAAGAGGCCGGTCCGATCAGTCGGACGGACTTGTGCCACAACCTCCCTTCCGACCAGCTTCACCGCCCGGAAGCTCAGGCTTTCAAAGCGTTTCGAAGCAACTTGTACGCAGGTGAATTCCAGCGACGAAACGACCATTTCATCTGGGCTGGCCGGGGAATTAGCTGAAGGCACCGGGGCCGTGACGGGCGCTGGAATTGGAATGTTTGTGCCTGGGGGAATTCCAACAACAAGACGGTCCTTCGCGGCAGGAGGTGGACTGGGCGCAGGCGGCGGCGCGCCTGGCGACGGCTGAACCGGGTCGTCGAAGGTGATCTGAACCCGCTGCTTCACCGCAGGTGAGGCGATCCCGGCCTGGCTGGAATCGGGTCGGGGTGGCGGGGAAGGCACGGGAGCCGCCGCGGTAGGCGCCGGAGGCGGAGTTGGTGGTGGCAGGGTCGGTGTCCGCCGGGCCTGGCCCGACGGGGGCACCCCGGCGCGCATTGAGTACTCGTCGATTAGCTGGATCGCTGTTGCGGTGATGGTCGCCCATACCGGCCCTCCGACCGGGTCCTGCGGCGGTGAACCGTTCTTTATCAGGACGGATCTCGCCTCGGGACCATGCCCTGCGGCCAAAGCAGTCGCGGTTGAGCCAATTACCGAATCGTGGGCGGTCCCGGTCACATGTGCCACCCTCGTCTCGTCCATCCGTCCAAGAAGTCCGACAGCAACTTTTGCTGCCATGACTTCCGTTTCCAGCTCCCGGATCGTTTTGGGCGCGCGATTGAAAAGAGACATCCATGCTCCAATTCCTGAGACTGCCGAATGGGACCTGGAGTCTAGTCCCGCCGCATCACTGTTGTTTCGTCTTCTTCGTCGTCATCGACTGACTCGAGCATTTCCGGTTCGTGGCCTTCGACCCCTGCGTCTTCCGCCAGGTCGATCGCTGAGTCCTCATCTTCCAGGCTGACTGTTTCTTCATGGCTGACGGTCTCATCGTTAGCGGCATCCCACGCTTCAGTTTCTCTGGCTGATTCTTCTTCAGCTTGCGCTGCTGCGGCATCCCGGGCGGCCTTGTCTTTGGCGACAGCTTCGGACGCCGCTTTCTCAGCAGCAGCCCTGTTCCTCGTCTCCCGTTCCAGCCTGGCTTCACGGGCAGTTGCGGCGACTGCGACGTATTCGTCGTCCCAGCCGATCCGGCCTTTAAGGTAGAGGACTGCGATCGGCCAGGCCATGAGAGCTGCGCCGATGATGAAGCTGAGTAGGAAGGTGCCGAAGTTCAGGTGACCGTCATCGCCGGCGGCCCAGAATATCCAGGCTGCGACCGGCAGGTAGATGAATACGGCGCTGATCGTGCCGGGCGTGAGGCGCTCGGCCCGGGCGCTCGGCAGCATGTGGAAAACGACCGCGTTGATAATGAAAAGCGCGGGTACGGCGAGACTGATCGCCGGTGCCCACCAGCCGATGGCCGCACCGGCGAGGGCGATGAAAACCAGGGCCACGTTGGTGAGCATGAAGTCGGTTTCGGTGAACTCGATCCCAAGGCGCGGCCCGATCTCATGGTTGGCCCAGGAGACCCACCCCATGGCGTGCTCTTCAAGCACATGAAGGACCGTCGCAATGACGCCAACCCAGAGAACCCACGAATGGGAGTCGAATTCCATGGTCCAACCCTAGACGTCCGGCCGAACCGGGCCGAAACCGAAGGGTCGTGGAGAGCAAATTGCCCGCTCAGCGGGCAATTTGCTCTCCACGACCACTGCTTTGCTCTAACTTCTGCGTTTCGCTTTGATCTTTACCACGGCTGCTGCCTTGCGCTTGCCGACGGTGGCCTTGATCCTGGACTTGCCTCGGGCCTTGCCTTTGGCGGTCACGGCGATCTTCACCTTTGCGGTCTTGCCGGGAGCGATCTTCTTGATGACGATCGACTTCCTGACCTTGACCCGCTTGTTCGATGACTTCAGGTTGACCTTGACGTTGGTTGCCGCGGCGTCGCCGCTGTTGGTCACCGATACGGTCAGCCTGGTCTTGTTTCCGGCCTTCAGGGTCTTCTTCTTCGGGCTGACCTTCACCTTGGTGATGTTGGCCGCCGGAACAACCGGACGGCGCGGATCCTTGATCAGCAGCTCGACGTTGCGGTCAGCCACGGTGCCGGCGCCACAGGGGTCGATCGAACCGCAGGCCTCGCCACCGTTCTGATTGTCGTTGTAGCCAATCGTCCGGCCGGCCGAAGCCAGCTGGGCGGGGGTGAAGGTGCTCGCATTGGTACCCGGCGCAGGCGCCGGAACCGGGGCGGCATGATCGATCAGGGTTCCGAAGATCGAGAGGTTTCCGTCCTTGTTGTCGAAGATCTCGATCAGGCGGTTCTGCTTGGGCCAGTCGACCAGAGCCGAGGTCCGGATGCTCCAGAAACCGCCGTTGCCGGCCGGGTCCCTGAACGGTTCGATCTTGTTCTCGTGGCTGTGGCCCGCAACCCAGGCGACTGCCGCCGGGTACTGGTGCATCAGCGCGACCACATCAGCTTCGAGCTTGATCGGGGCTGAGTCACGCGGATCGCCGTCGCAGCCGACCACTTCGGCCGTGTTCACGGCGCTGCATTGGGGCGCGTACTCATCCAGCACGTTCGCGCTCATGCTTTGTGGGGCGTGATGGGAGAAGACGATCGCGATGTCGTTGTTGTCGGTCGCTTTCTGGAGCTGTGATTCGAACCAGTTGAACTGTGGGGTGTCGAGGTTGCCCTTGTCCGACTCGAGGATCTTGCCGCCCTCGGAGTGCGTATCGAGCGTGATGTAACGGACACCCGGCCTGGGGCTGAACGCGTAGTAACCGGCGGTGCCGTTGGACGCTGTGTCCTCGGCGGGATCGACAAAACCGAATCCATGGCCGTTGTCCTTGCCGCTTGCCTTGAAGATGTTCTTGTATGCGGTCTTCGAGATCAGGCGGCGGTCCGAATCCGGCGGCACGGCCATGAACTGGTTGGGGTTGGCATCAACCAGGTCGAGGAAGCCGTCAACCGTGAGGTTGGGGTCGGTGACCAGTGAAAGCAGGCTGAGCGGATCAAAGCTGCTGTTCTGTGGCTTCTTGTCGGCAATCGGCTTCAGGCAGCCCTGGGCGAACTGGTTGAAGAGCTTGCTTGCCCAGGCGTTGCCCTGGACCAGCCCGTCGTGGTTGCCGAAAAGCACGTAACCGGGCACGTCAAGGCCGGTTGTCTGGAAAGGCTTCTGGGCCTGGTCCATCAGTCCGGGGTACTGCGGGGCGCTTGAGTAAGGATTGACGTAGGTCGCGTTGTAAGGCGGCGTAACCGGCGCGGGCGGATTCGGATCATTCGGGTCGTAGAAGTAATACTCCTGCGCGTTCGGCCAGTCGTTGCGGTCCTGGACCCCGGTGTAGTTGCCAGGCGTAGCCGAATCCTTGATGCCGCCGACCGCAGCGATCTGGGCAGACGGGCAAAGCGGGTTGGTGTCGATCGAGGAAGCAGGATCAACGCCGCTTCCGGGATTGATCGTGCCACCCTCCATAAGGGTGCGGTTCCAGAGGGTTTCGTTGTACTGCTGGCTGTCGGAGATGTCGCCGGTGTTCATGACGAAGTCCATCGCCGGCTTGCTGCCATCGCCGCTGGCGACCGGAGCGTTCGCCGCGAAAGCATTCATCTGCTGCATCATCACGTTGGCTTCAAACGGGTTGAAAGCTTCTGACGGGCGCCAGGAGGCGGTGAAAGGTCCACCCACGGGATCGAGGAACTCGACCCTTGCCGGGCTCTCTTCATCAGCGAGCTGGAAGTCGGTGAGCTGGCCGAAGTAGGCGAGCGGAACCCGTTTGGTCTCACGTCCGGGCGTGGCTGTGCCGAGCGCCCCGCCGGCTTCAGAGCCGTCGCGGACGGTGTAATCCTCGCCCGGTCCGGTGGTCAGGGTCTTGAATCCACCCCCGCCAGTCGGAAGGATCCTCTGCACGAGAGTGCTGATGCCAAGCGTGTCGCCAGGTGCCGCCTGGGCCACCGTCGCAACGACCCCAGCGACAGCACAAATGCACGCAATAACAACAACCTTGAACTTCGACATCACTCTCCACCCCTCAGTGTTTTTCCCTGGAACCCCGTCCAGAGGGTAACGGAACCTTTACTTGATAATCCCGTAAAGGCGAGACGGTGGTGGTTTTGCCTCCGCGATCAGCCCTGGAAGGTGACCATGCGCTCTTCGGTCAGCTCGTAGACCGAATAGGCCGGACCTTCGCGGGTGTTGCCCGAATCCTTGACGCCGCCGTAAGGCTGCTGGTCGGCCCGGAAGGTCGGCACTTCATTGATCAGCACGCCACCGAATTCGAGAGTGTTGCCGGCTTTGATGCCTTTGCCGATGTCCCGCGTGAAGACTCCGGCCTGAAGTCCGAACTTGGAATCGTTGGCCATGGCGAGGGCTTCATCAAAGTCGGAGAAACGATCAACCGTGGCCACTGGCCCGAAGATCTCTTCGCACCAGACGTTGGCGCTGCGATCCGGGTGTTCGATCAGGGTCGGGGCGAGGCAGCGGCCTTCGTCGACCAGTTCACCACCAGTGAGCAGCTTGCCGCCGCCGGCCACGGCTTCGTCGATCCACTCCTTCACACGATCACGGTCCCCGGGGGTGATCAGGGGCCCGACGTCGGTGTCGTCAAGACTCGGATCACCGACCTTGAGGCTCTCTATGTTGGTGACCAGGCGCTCGATGAACCGGTCGGCGATGTCTTCGTGGACGAGGATCCGCTGGATCGAGATGCAGCTCTGGCCGGCGTGCGAGAAAGCGTGGATCTGGGCTTTATCCGCCGCCGTCTCCCAGTCGCCATCGTCATTGACGATGAGCGGAGCGTTGGAGCCAAGCTCGAGGTTGACCTTCTTGTGCGGAACCTTGCCGGCAATGCCCCAGCCGACCGGCACCGAGCCGGTGAAGGTGATCGCTTTGGTCAGCTCGTGTTCGACGATCGCGTTGCCAACTTCCTTGCCGCCACCGGGGATCACGCTGAGCCAGCCGTTCGGCAGGCCCGCTTCGATCAGGATTTCGGCAAGCTTGATTGACGAAAGGGGGGTCTGGCCAGCCGGCTTGAGTACGACCGCGTTACCGGCAGCGATCGCCGGACCCAGCTTGTGGGCGACCAGGTTGAGCGGGAAGTTGAAAGGACTGATCGCGCCAACCACGCCGTACGGCACCCGCAGCATCACGCCGAGCTTGCCGACTCCGGCCTCTGAAGCCTCCATCGGGATGGTGCTGCCGGTCAGTTTGCGGGCTTCGGTTGCGGAGAACTTGAGGGTGCCCGCGGTCCGTGCCGCTTCGACCCTTGCGGTCTTGATCGGCTTGCCGGCTTCGCCGCTGATGGTCTGGGCCAGATCCTCCTGGCGCTCGGCCACGAGGTCGGCGGCACGATCGAGGATGGCCGCGCGTTCGTACTGGGGGAGGCCACCCTCGGTGAAGACCTGATGGGCGGCTTCAACGGCCCTGCCCACGAGGGCAGAGTCACCCTGGGCGACCCGGTAAAGAATGCCGCCGTCGTACGGACTTGGGACTTCATCCCACTCGCCGGTTTCGATCCATTCGCCTGCAAACAAGAGTTTGTGGTCCATAAGGTCACACTAGTTCATCGAATGTGCCGGTTCGCGTAACGCAATGTGCAACGTTTCAGGCAGGGCGCGACAAACCGACAGCGAAACTGTTGTGAGTGCGTATGCCAAGAAACCGCAGCACCTTCCGGCCCGTGATCCTCGCCGTTTTTCTGTCGGCATTCCTCCTGCTGATTCCGGCCAGTGGAGCCAACGCCACCTGGACCGTGAAGGGCGGCGGTTTCGGCCACGGAATCGGCATGAGCGCCTACGGCGCATACGGCATGGCCAA
>Ga0105048_10011030_pt1 | contig 14291 bp, 12 predicted proteins | sample MAT05_FD_78382 | JGI IMG/M metagenome (GOLD analysis project Ga0105048, IMG submission 78382) | Freshwater microbial communities from Lake Fryxell liftoff mats and glacier meltwater in Antarctica - MAT-05 | ecosystem: Environmental > Aquatic > Freshwater > Ice > Liftoff microbial mat | place...
GGATACCCCGGGTGGTATGAAGTCTCCCAGGGACCTTGGTCACCCGGTACGGTCGGCTGCATGGATCTCCAGGCCTGGCTCCTCGATGCCCACACCGATCTGCGGCGTCGCCTCACCGGCGCCGTGATCGATCAGGTGCCCACCGATCGCTGGTCCGAGCAGGCCGACGGAGGTGGTTCGAGCGTCACCTGGCTGCTGCTCCACCTGGCCCGCCACCAGGACCTCGCCCTCACCACGGTGATCCGCAACAAGCCGCCGCTCTACCTCGCCCACGCCGCCGCACTCGGTCTCGGCGACGCCTCGCCGTCGAGTGGTCTCGGCGAGCGCGAGCAGCCCGCTGTGTCAGTGCTCGTGCAGCCCGACGCGCTCGTGGCGTACGTCGACTCCACCTTCGACAGCACGCGGCGATGGTTGCAGCGGCTCTCGGTGATGGCGCTCGACGTCATCCCCGACACGCCCAGGCGACTGCACACCAAGGCCCTCCTCGACCCGGGCGAGCTCGACTGGCTGTTCGGCATGTGGACGAGCCACACGGTCGACTGGTTCGTGCAGTGGCCGGTGCTCGGCCACGGGCAGGCCCATGTGGGTGAGGCCATCGCCGTGCGCAACCGGATGGGCCTCAGTCCGTTCTGACCATCAAGCGGTGATCACATGAGATGACAGCAGGAGCTGATCAGCCAGCAGAGCCGGCCCGAGCGCGTCTCCCGCCCCCGCCGACAGGCAACACCCGCAGCAGATGGTGCCAGCGGCATTCGATGCACGCCTCGACGACGTACGCCGTGAGATCGTCGGAGCGCTGGTTCAGGGCAGCCATCTCCTTCGCGGTCGACACGCACCGGCCCTGCGCCGGTAGGCGCGACCCGAACACGTAGGTGACGAGCCGGAGCGCAGGCACCTGACAGATCGGGCAGGCCGATCGGCTCTCGGTACCCACGTTGCGCGCCGCGCGGATGAGCTCGGGATGCGCGTCGCACACCTGGTCCTGACGCAACCGGCCGCGACGGAACTCATTGACGAGATGACGTCGGGCCAACCGGTGGTCGACGACGCCACGACCGGCACCCCGCAGCGCAACGGCGGAGAACTGCTCCTGGCCCTTCGTCGACATGCTCACGAAGGCTACCGAACGGCCGGTGCGCACGTCCGCGCACGTCATCGGTCTGCTGATGCGATCCGCAGCAGCACCGGACCGATCGGCCACACTGGACCCCATGAGCACCAACGTCTGGTTCGGGAAGGGTGTCGCCGACGACAGCGAGTTCCGCCTGTGCGGCAACGTCAGCGGGAAGCGGACGATCGAACTGGGCATCGCCCCCGTGCCGTCGTCGACGCCCGCCAACGCGATCACGCTGGCGATCGCCGGCGCCAAGTCGATCGTCGTCGATCCGAACAGTGAGCGGATCGCCGACATCCGCCGACAGGCCGAAGGTGCCGAGGTACGCGTCGAGTGTCATCTCGGCGAGCTGGCCGACCTCGGCTTCGCCACCAGCGGATCGGTCGACCTCGTCGTGGCCACTCAGACCCTCGACGACGTCGACGACCTCCCCCGCCTGCTCCGCCAGGTGCACCGCGTCCTGAGGCCCGATGCTGGGTTCGTGGCATCGCTCACGCATCCGTTCGCTGCCATGTTCGAACCCGGCGTCGATGGGCCGCAGCATCGCTACGGCACCTCGGTGCGCTCGATCGGTGAGCTGTTCATGAGCTTCGAGCGCAGCAACTTCCGGATCGACGTGATCCACGAGCTCGCCCCGCTCGCTGCCAAGGACGCGCTCGTACCGACCGTGCTGCTCGTGCGTGCCCGCAAGCTCGGTGTCTGACGCGACGTCGAGATGCGAAACCGGGTCGCCCGGGTCGGCAGCGCACTTCAGCGAGCCTGAATCGGGTCGCTAGGGGTCCACGACCATGGGTACCACCGCATGGGTCGTCCTGATCGTCGTCGGCCTGTCGATCCTGGGATTCGTGGTCTGGTTGCTGCTCGACGACTCGATCGTACGGATCCCTTCCGCACGATCAGGTCTGCTGCTGATCCAAGGTCGGCCCACGGCAAGGCGCTCCCGCCGCGACGTCACGTCGTCGCCGCGTTCCGTCAACGATCGGTCGAGGAGTATCCGTCGCTGGAGCTCCCTCATCGCGCCGGCGCGATGCGATTCGCGCTGAACCCCGGCGATCTCGAGCTGGAGCACGAGCGCTTCGGACCCCATGGTTGGTGGAGCGCGGTCCGTGATGGTGCCGAACATGCCGTCTCAGACGCCGTGCTCGAACCCACGGTGACCGCCGAGCACCTGTACGGCACCAAGCGACGAGACCTCGACGCGGCGCTCGGCCGACGAGTGACCGAATCGATGCGCTCGAACTCTGTCACCGTCACCTCGTTCTCGCTCGGTGGCTGCTCACTCGGTCGCACCGGCGACGTGGTCGCGGCCACTGCCCGAGCACGGTTCGAGATCGAACGCGAGCAGGCCGAGTCGGCGGTCAGACGAGTCATGGCAGACAACGCCCTGTCTTGAACGACGCAGTGGGGATCGCACCGTCCGATCTCGCACTCCGGTATCGCGAGCACGAGGTCTGGCGTGCCGTCATGTCCGGAGCCGGCACCGGATTCGTGGTGGGGGCACCGACGCCGCAGACCGCCCCACCCCTTGCCCCAGCGCTCGGCGCGCGAGTCGAGTGAGCTGCGCATCGAGTCAACACTGCGGCCGGATCGGCCGATCGCTACGTCCAGAACACCGTCGTGCTCGCGATCGCCCCCTTCTTCGCCGGTATCACCGGATCGTTCCAGTACCGCGCCCCACGCCTGTTCCTCCTCGCCGGCGCCGGTGCGATCATCGCTGTGGTCGCGGCGCAGCTCGTCGACCTCCCCGTGGCCTGACACGGCCCCATCGAACGCTGCCCTGCGATACAGACGTGAGCGTTCGCTCCGTCTCACGATCTCGGCCGGTCGCAGGCCCTTGTCTCATTCTTGGTGGTCAGCCCACCATTGCCTGAGGCGCCGAATCGATTCGTCCGCGTTCATCGGTCCCTGGTCGAGCCGCAGCTCGTCGAGATGGGCCAATGCTCTTCCCACATCGCGACCCGGCGCGAGACCGAGGGCGTCCATCACGGCCGCGCCGTCGAGCGCCGGCTGCATCGCACCGAGGTCCTCGACCTCGCTCAGTCGGGCGAACGCCGCCACCAGTGCATCGACGCGACAGCGGGCCTGTTGTTCGGGCTCGGAGGCACGGGCCGCTGCATGTGCGAGCGCCACCGACTCGGCGAGGTGTCGGCCGGCCGCGCACACGAACCTGCGGACGTCCGCGTCCGACCAGTCGGGCGCCGCCAGCGCACGATCCGCCTGATCGGCACGATCGGCACGATCCGCCTGATCGAACCATGCATGGTGCACGCCCACGAGTGACGACACGACGGCGACATCGTCACCCGACGCGCGCAGATCGCGCATCACCTGGCGCGTCTGGTCCGCATCGAGTTCGACGAACAACGCCGCCCACCGCACGAGCCGGGGCCGGGGCTCGTCACCCGACCAACCGGTCGGTGACGGACCGGCGATCGCCACGACGGCGAGCGTGTACCCGAGCGCATCGGCCGCGTTCGATCCGGGCCTCGATCGGCCGTGCAGCAACGCGAGTCGGGGCACGGCGTGGGTGACCAGGCCCGTGTCGACGAGGAACTGCAGGCCCGCTCCAGGTGAGCGCGTGACCAGCAGCTTGTCGAGCTCGTCACGGATCCGCTCGGCCGACACGATCTCGAGGCGAGCGCCCATGGTGCGCACCGCGTCGACCAGATCGGGCACCGGTTCGAGCTGGTAGCGGGTGATGAACCGAGCTGCGCGCAGCATCCGAAGCGGGTCGTCGCTGAAACTCGCGGTCGCCGTGAGCGGCGTGCGCAGGACACCCGCCCTGAGGTCGGCGGCACCACCGAACGGATCGACCAGCTCAGGAGTCACAGTCGTGATCTCGACCGCCATCGCGTTCACGGTGAAGTCGCGGCGCGACAGGTCGGCCACCACATCATCGGAGAACACCACATCTGGCTTCCGTGAGTCGTCGGCATACGCCTCGGCCCGATGTGTCGTGATCTCGAACACCCGTGGCTCGACCGGTCGACCTGTCGTGCCGTCGCCGGCAGTTGCCTGGTCGTGCGATGCCTGCTTGAGGGCCCCGATCGTGCCGAACCGTTCTCCCTGGGTCCACACCGCATCAGCCCACCCCTGCAACAGCCGCTTGATCTCCGTTGGGCGAGCGGTCGTGGTGGCGTCGAGGTCGAACACCGGCTGGTCTTCACCGGCGAGCAGATCGCGCACGGTACCGCCCACCAGGTACAGCCGGTGTCCGGCGGCGGCGAAGCGCTCGGCCAACGGCTGGAGCTCCGCCCACAGCAGGGTGCGCACTGCGTGCACGACCCTCGCGGCATCGGCGGCCCTCGCGGCATCGGCGGCATCGGCGGCATCGGCAGCCCCAGCAGCCCCAGCCCCCACCGCAGGGCTCATCGCACGGCACCGGTGGCGCTCACCCGTGTGGCTGCCGCTCGTGCCAGAACGCCGTGATCGTCTCGAGCTGGCGACCACCGGGACCGCCCGACGTCTCGGACTCACTGAAGTCGACCGGCTCGGGATCATCGCCGGCGAGCACACCGACCACCCCAGCGCTGCACCACGCCAGCGCGTCGAGGTCGTACCCGCCCTCCAGCATGACGATGCGGCGGCCAGGCGGCGCCCACGCCATCGCCCGTCTGGTGAGCGCGATGTAGTCGCCGGAGGTGAGGCCGAGTTCGGTGATCGGGTCGAAGCGGTGGGCGTCGAAGCCGGCGGAAATGATCAACCAGGTGGGCTGGAACGACTCGACCCGGGGGGCGATCAGTTCATCGAACGCCCGCAGATAGATGTCGCCTGTGGTGCCCGGTGGCAGCGGCACGTTCATCGTGAACCCCTCACCGATGCCGCTGCCCACCTCGGTATGGCGGCCCGTCCCTGGATACAGCGGCCACTGGTGCAAGCTCACGAACAGCACGCGGGGGTCGTGGTAGAAGACGTCCTGGGTGCCATTGCCGTGGTGCGCGTCGTAGTCGAGGATCAGCACCCGCTCGCCCTGGTCGGCCAACGACGCGGCCAACACCGCAACGTTGGAGATCAGGCAGAAGCCCATCGATTCGGTCTGGTTCGCATGATGCCCCGGCGGCCGCACCGCGCAGAAGGCGGCACTCGCCTCCCCCCGGCGCAGCGCCTCGGCGGCCGTCAACCCCGCACCGGCGGCGAGCGTGGCGGCGCGCCACGTGCCCGACGAGGCGTAGGTGTCGGGATCGAGCCGACCGCCGCCGGAGTTCGAGATGTGCTCGATGCGGTCGAGGTAGGCACGCGGGTGCACGCGTTCGAGGTCCTCACGCGACGCCGCGATCGGCTCGAGCGGGATCAGTGCATCGGGGGAGGCATACCGGCGGACACCGGACAGCACCGCCTGCAGCCGTTCCGGCCGTTCGGGATGCCGCGGCCCAGCGAGGTGCTCGAGGTAGGCGGCGTGGGTACTGAACAGCACGGACACATCTCCGACGCTACCGTCCTGGGGGAATGAGCCCCGTGCTCCGAACCCCGCGCCCGACGAGCGCCGCGTCGAACTCTCGGTCGGCCGCCCGGACGGGCCACCTCGTGCTGCCCGGCACGCCGGTGCCGGCGCGCGCCCATCCATGCCCGGGCACCCCCGGTATGGCCCAGATCGTCGTGCTCGACGGCACCGCAGTGCCGACACCCGAACACTTCCGCATCTGGTCGACGACCCTGGTCGACCACGGGTTCATCAGGATCCGCACGGGCGCACTCGCACCCCGTCAGGCAGCACAGGCAGAACGCGCCGGCCTCGTGTGCGTGCAAGTGCTCGCCCTGCTCGACGTGGACGCGCCCTTCCAGACCGGGTCGGGCTCGTCCGGCGCCCGGCGCTCTCCCCGCACGAAACGTCTCCGTGAGGGTCACCTCGACACTGCCGCAGTCGTCGACACCGCCGCGTTCGGGCACAACTGGGCCCTCGATGCCTCGATGCTGGCCGACATCCGCCACGCCACACCGTCGCACCGCGCCCGCATCGTCACCGTCGACGACCGAATCGTCGGGTTCCTCGTGTCCGGCCGTGCCGGTCGCACCGGTTACGTCCAACGGCTCGCCGTCGATCCGCAGTTCCACCGTCAGGGGCTCGCCACGGCACTCGTCGACGATGCGATGCGGTGGATGCGGCGCAACCGCGTCACCCGTGCCTTCGTGAACACCCACGTCGACAACGATGCGGCACTCGAGCTCTACCGCCGCCACGGATTCGGTGAGATGCCCGAACGCCTGCGCGTCTACGAGGGTCCGGTGGTCACATGAGTACCGCCGCCGGCCTGGGCCGTCGATGGTCACTGCTCGGCGCCGGCTTCGTCGTCGCGTGCGCCATCGTCATCGTCCCCGGTCCCGGCGGCCCGGTGTCCGCCGACGCCCGACCTGCCGAGACCCGACCTGCCGAGACCCGGACGCTCGTCGGTGGCGAACTGACCATCGCTGCACAGACCTTCACGCTGGCGGCTGAAGGTAGCTTCGATGTCACCCTGGTGCTGCCGACCGACGTCGACGCAGCTGGCTTCGACGCCGGATCGGTGCTCGTGGTGACGAGCCATCGTGCGATCGCCGACCGGTTCGGTTTCCATCAGGCGGTCGACGGTGAGCTCACCCGCACCGAGGACACGTTCGACATCTCGCTCGATCCTGCCGTGCTCGATCCCAACCTGCTCGCAGTCGACGGCCGCACCCTGCTCGTGCGGGTGCCCACGGAAGCGCTCACCCGCACACCCGCGGCGCTACAGCTCGGTCAGGCGGGGGTGCACCCCATCGTGTTCGAGCTCCGCGTCCGCAACCGAGCGGCAGGCGAGGTGACCACGTACGTGAATCGTCTCGCCTCCACCCCGTCGACAGCCGGTGATCTGTCGGTCGCGCTGGTCATGCGCGAAACCACCCAACCTGTCATCGGTACCGATGGCGTGATCTCCGTCTCCACCGATGCGAACGCCGAGCTGTCGCGCCTCGCCGACACCCTCACCGCGATGGATGCGGCCGCCGCGGAGGCCGCCGCAGCCGGCATCACCGATGCGGCCGTGCCACGCGGCGTGCTGCTCGAACCGTCGGTGCTGTTCGACATCGCGACCACCGACACCGAACTCGCAGCCGAACTGCTCCCCGGTCTCGAGCGCAGTGTCATGATCGCTGCGCCGAAGCTGCCGCTCGATGCATCGGCAGCCGTCGAGGCCCAATTGCAGACCACGTACGCCGAGTGGCTCCGCGAGGGCGAGGACCTCCTCCGCTCGGTGCTGCCCACCACCCCCACCGATCGCTCGGTGTTCGTGGTCGACGACGCCATCGACGACGGTGGCGCCAGCATGCAGCGCAACCTCGGGGTACAGATGCTCGTGCTCCCCTACCGGTTCTACGACGGACTCGACGGCAGCCTCCGCGGGCTCACCGACATCTCCCAGCTCGTGACGGTCGAGTTGGCCGACGCCAGCATGGTGCCGGCCGCGATCGTCGACGACTTCTTCGCCCGGCAGATGCGCGAGGGTGCCGACGATCCTGTGCTCGGGGCGATCGAGATCGCGGCCGAACTGGTCGTGCTGGCGGGCGACATCGACGACGACGGGCTGATCGTCGATCGCCACAGCGTGCTGCTCGGGCTCTCCGATCTCGGTGTGCCCGACGCCGAACTCATGGCCGAGCTGACCCCCCTGCTGCTGTCGACTCCAGGACTGCAGCTCGTCGAACCCGGCGATCTGAGCACGATTACCACCACACTGCTCAACGACGGGCGTCTGGTCACCGTGACGCTGCCCGACGCCTCCGGACCCGATCTCGCCCCCCGACTCGTCCGCATCTCCGAGATCTCGACCGAGGTCATGGCGTACGCGAGCATGCTCCCCGAGCCGTCCCCGGTCGTGACCCGCTGGTCGTCCACGATCGCGGCATTCCCCTCGACGGCGATGTCCGACAACGATGTCACTGCGGCGGTGGCACGCATCGAGGACGAGTTCGCCGAGTTCCGCGCCGGCATCGGCGCCCCCGAACCGTTCGGTTTCACCCTCACGGGGCCCGACAGCAAGCTGCGCTTCTCGATCACGAACACCACCGACACCCAGCTCATGGTGCGCGTGCGATTGAGCTCGCCCAAGATCCGATTCCCCGACGGGGATCAGACACTCGTGCTGCCGCCGCAGTCGGAGGTCGACGTGGTCACGCGTGCCGAGGCACTGAGCAACGGCAAGTCGAGCGTGTTCCTGCGGATCTACACGCCGGGGGGCGACGGTGATGTGGCGCTCGTGCCGGAGGTGGTGCTGACGGCGCGTGTGAACTCACTCGCCGGTGTCGGCCAACTCGTCACGGGGGCGGGGCTGTTGCTCGTGATCACCTGGTGGGCACACCACATGAGGTCGAACCGTCGCAAGCACCAGTCGGCCAAGCACCAGTCGCGTCACCCTGCATCAGCGGCGTCTCGCGCGGAGGCTGGCACATCCGCCACTCCCGCCGGGCCGACCGACCCCGGCGACCCCGGCGACCCCAGCGACGGGGCCACCGTGTGGCCGGTGGGGCGCGAGGTCTCGCCCGATGCGGCGGCGAGTAGCCTTCCGCCCTCGTGACACCGCCCGAGTCCCACGAACCCGACGCCCCGCGTCAGGCCACCGAGTCCCCCGCCCTCCCGACTGCCATGGCGCTGCCGGCCGAGCGGGTCCGGATCGTCACCGACTCGGCATGTGACCTGCCGCAGTCGGTGGTGGACGAACTCGGGATCGAGGTCGTCCCGCTCACGATCCGGATGGGTGGTGACGAGTACGTCGATCGTCGTGACCTCACCCCGGCCGAGTTCTGGGCGCGCAGCGCAGCACTCGCCGATCTACCCGAGACAGCCGCCCCGGCGCCGGGACAGTTCGAGGAGGCGTACCGGCGACTCACGGCCGACGGTGCCACCGCGATCGTGGTGATCTCGCTCAGTGCCGCGTTGTCGGCCACGATGCAGAGCGCCCAGCTCGCGGCGCGCTCGGTGGCCCCCGACATCGAGGTCACGGTGGTCGACAGTCGCAACTGCACCCTCGGGCTGGGCATGATCGTGGCCGATTGCGCCCGGCTCGCTCGCACGGGCGCTGACGCCACCACGATCGCTGCGCGCGCCGGCGACCTCGCCGACCGCACCCGCGTGTGGGGTGCACTCGACACGCTCGACAACCTGAAGAAGGGCGGCCGCATCGGCGGTGCTCGGGCGTTGCTGGCATCGGCACTCGCCATCAAGCCGATCATCGAGGTACGCGACGGCAAGGTGGAACAGGGGGGCAAGCAACGCACGCGCACGAAGGCGCTCGCGTTCCTCGTCGACAAGTTGCAGACCTATGGCACGATCGAGAACCTCGCTGTACTGCACGCCGACTGCTCCGACGTCGACGCTTTCGTCGACATGCTCCGCCCCTACTACGCCGGTGAGATCGTCGTCGGCGACATCGGTCCGGTGGTCGGCACACATGCCGGCCGCGGCACGATCGGCATCGCGTTCCAGCAACGCCCCTGAAGCATCCAGAAGCACTGACCGGGTGCGAGGCGTGTTCCGGACTTGCCCTCCGCCGGCCTGACTCGAGTGGAGACGCGTCCGAGCGGTCCCGATTGCCGGAACCTGAGCGTTGCGCACCACTAGCGTTCACGAACGGACATGTCCACCACCACCAGCCCACCTCCGCTGCCGCCGGCAGTGCTCGCCCAGCGATACCGGCTGGAGCGTCGCCTCGCGCAAGGAGGCATGGCCGAAGTATGGCTGGGCACCGACCTCTCGTTGTCTCGCCAGGTGGCCGTGAAGCTGCTCAAGCCGAACCTGGCGAGCGACCCCGTGGTGGCCGAGCGGTTCCGTCGCGAGGCCATCTCCGTCGCCCAGTTGAACCACCCGAACATCGTTGCGGTCTACGACGCGATCGAAGACAACGGCCGCCAGGCCGTGGTGATGCAGTTGGTGAACGGCAAGAGCCTGCGTCAACTGCTCGACGAACAGAAGAAGCTCAGCCCCGAGCTCACCATCCACATCGGGTCGTGCGTCGCTGCGGCGCTCGACGCCGCCCACCAGGCCGGCATGGTGCACCGCGACGTGAAGCCGGGCAACATCCTGATCACCCCGGACGGCCGGGTGCTGCTCACCGACTTCGGCATCGCCAAGGGACTCGAGCCGTCGGGCGACGACCTCACCCACGACAACATCATGATGGGCACCGCCAAGTACCTCTCGCCCGAGCAGGTGCGCGGCAAGCGTCTCGACGGCCGCGCCGACCTCTACTCGCTGGGTCTGGTGCTGTACGAGTGCCTCGCCGGCCGGGTGCCCTTCCTCGGGCAGAACGATGCCGACACGGCGCTCGCCCGCCTGCAACGCGATCCCACCGACATCTCGCGCCTTCGGCCCACATTGCCGCGTGGTCTCCCCGAGCTCATCCACCGGCTGCTCGCGCGCCGACCCGACCAGCGGTATCCCTCCGGAGCCGCTGTGAAGGCAGCGCTCGCCGAGGTGTCGGCCCGTCCGGCCGACCCCACGTGGTCCGACGCCACCGCGTCCGGCAGTGCACCACGGCCGCTCCCGATCGACCCGACGCTGCGCAAGCCCTACGACCAGGCCGTCACCCATTCGATGGCCACTCGCGATCCGTCCCCGATCGACGCGCCGGTCGAGCGCCGCTCGAGCCCGGTTCAACCGATCCGCTCGACGCAGGTGGCGGCTCGACCCGGTGGCCGCCCCGCCGGCCCGCCGATGGTGCGCTCCGACCGTGACCGCACACCCACCGGTTCCGCGCCCGTGTCGCGGCGCCCGAATCGCAGGTACGAGCACCGCCGCGGACCGTCGCTCATCGTCGTCGGATCGCTCCTGCTGGTGGCGATGATCATCAGTGTGATCCTGTGGAGCACGATCGGTGCCGACACCGGCGGGGATGACTTCCCGCTGCCGACCGATCCCGCCGGTGCCAGCGCCGGGGGCACCGACGCGACCGGGTCGGGCGCCGACGTCGTCGAGGTGGCGAGCGCGCCGCCACCGGGCACGGATCTCGCCGCCGCTTCCGCCGGATCGAGCGGTCTCACATCCGACATCGACGGCGCACGCGGTGTCGAGGCGATCATGACCGTCCGGTCGTACGACCCCGAGAGCGACGACCCGAGCGAGAACGACGACCTGGTCCCGCTCGCGAACGACGGGCGGCTCGACACAGCGTGGAGCACACGCTGCTACCCAGCGGCGGACCTCGGCGGTCGGCCGATCGGCATCGGTGCCACCGTGCTCGCCACGGCACCCGGCCTGCTCACCGTCGACATCGCCTCCGAGTCATGGTCGATCGAGATCTACACCACGGCCGCCGAGCAGATGCCTGCTGCACTGGCGGAGTGGGGCGAACGAGCCGGCCAGCAGAGCGGGCAAGGGCCTGCCACGTACGAACTGCAGGTCACGACCCCTGCCAAGCACCTGCTCGTGGTCTTCCGCGAGGCCGGGCCGAATCGGGCCTGCAGTGCCGGCCTTGCCCATGCCGGTGAGATCGCCGAGCTGCACTACGCAGCGCGACCCTGACGGGCCGGTCATGGTCGAACCTCCCCGTCACTCCAGCGCTCCCACGACCGGCACCGACACGAACGGTCGGCCGGTCGGTCATGGCGACACCCACGAAGCGGCACTGATCGCCGCAGCGGTCGGCGGTGATCGCATTGCGATGGACACGCTCCTCCGGTCGCACTACCCCCGGATCTTCGCCGTGTGTCGCCGGATCACCGGCAGCGATGCCGATGCTGCAGACGCCGCACAGGAGGCGCTGATCGCGGTGGTACGCAGTCTGGCCAAGTTCGACGGTCGGTCGTCGTTCGGCACGTGGGTCTACCGCATCGCCACGAACGCCAGCCTCGACGAGTTGCGCCGACGCCGCCGCAGGCCCGCGCTGGCCGATGCAACCGAGCTGCCCGAAGACCATGACGCGCACCTCGCCGACCCCAGCGGCGGGCAGCGCATCACCACGATCGACGACCGGCTCGAGCTCGATGCCGCATTGCGTCAGGTCGCCGAGGAGTTCCGGGTGCCGCTCGTGCTGCGCGACGTGGGCGACCTCGACTACGCCGAGATCGCGACCATCCTCGACATCCCCGTCGGTACGGTGAAGAGCCGCATCGCACGAGGTCGCGCCGCCCTCGGACGAATTCTCGACGCCGGGAACCGACCTGGGCCCGACGAACGTCCAACCACGGTCACCTGACCCGTCCACCGACCCACCGACCCACCGATCACCGGCCCACCGATCAGCCGATCACCGGCCCACCGGCCCCACACAGGAACCCATCCAGACTCCAGCGAGCAGCACACATCACATGAGCGACGACACCTTCGACCACACGCCACGCGCGACGAGCGATGACGACCTTCTCGCCGTCGGCGCGCTCGTCGATGGCGTCGCGACCGCCGAGGAACGAGCCCATGCCGAGGCGTCACCCGAGCTCGCTGCGCTGGCGGAGACCTGGCGTCTGCAGCAGGGGCGTGTCGCCGATCGAACGTCGATCGCCGCTCCTGCAGGGGCTGGTGATGCGGCACTCGCAGCCGCCATGGCCGTCTACGACGAGCTCCATGCGACGCCCGTCGCAGCCAGCGCCGATGAGGGCGCAGCTCACACGGGGAGCTCGCTCGTGAGCTTCGAGCGCCGGCAGCGCCGCTACCGGCTCGTCATGGGGGCCGCCGCAGCGGTGGCGGTGCTCTTCGTCGGCGCCGTCGTCGTCGGCAACGGCCTTGGCGGCTCCAGCGACGACAGCTCTGCAGGTGTCTCCGACCCCGCCGCCAGCAAGATGGCTCCGACGGCCGAAGCGCTCATCGCTGACGACCAGCTCGCTACGGCCACCGATGACGCCGCCACCGCCACCGCTGCAGGTTCCGTCGGCGACGCCGGCGAGGGCACCGACGGCGCGGTCGCAGCCGAGTCGACCGAGGGGCCGTTGCAGCAGGCTGGTACCGACACCAGGGCCGCCGGGGCGAGTGAAGCTGTCGAGGCCACCGAGGCCCCGCCGAGCAGCGGCTCGGTCGACCAGATCGCAGGTCCTGCCGAGGTGGTCGTCTCCCTCGCCACACCCGAGCAACTCCTCGGCTTCGCCCGCAGTCGCACGGCTCAACTCCCCCTCCCCGGTTTCGAGTTCACCTGCGTGCCCGCCGGCATCGAGGCCCTCGGTCTCGCCGAGTACCAGGGCCTGCAGGTGGTCGTCACACGCGATCCCGCCACCGGCGAGGTCGCAGCGGTCGAACTCATCTCGTGCGACCCGGTCGCGTCGATCACGCCGTGATCCGCTCCCGCACAGCCTGAGCCAACAGCCCTGGCCGGTCCTGGCCGGTCCTGCTACGACATGGTCGCTGCGCACGTCGGGTTAGGCTCGCCGTCATGGCTGGCAATCCCTTGAACAACCCGAACTGGGCTCCCGAGCTCGCGAGCCTGGTCGAGCGCTATGTCGGCATGGTCCGAGACAATGTCACCGGCAAGGCAGTCAAGGTGGTGCGCGGCATCGTGTTCGGCGTGGTGGTCGCTTTCACCTCGATCGCCGCGCTCGTCCTCGCCCTCATCATCGGCACCAAACTGTTGCAGCGCATCGTCAACATCGGCGGTTTCATCGACCGCGACTCCTCGGTATGGGTGTCGTACATGGTGCTCGGCGGAATGCTGTTCCTCGCCGGCTTGTTCTGCATGCGCAAGCGAAACACCCCCCAGCCCAAGGCAGCCTCGTGACCACATCCGATCCCACCAGTCCCACCAGTCCCACCAGCGTTCACCAGCTCATCATCATCGGATCCGGCCCGGCCGGCCTCACCGCCGCCATCTACGCGGCGCGCGCCAGCCTGGCGCCATTGGTCATCGAGGGCGAGCCCTCCAGCACCAGTGATCAACCGGGCGGGCAGCTGATGCTCACCACCGAAGTCGAGAACTTCCCGGGTTTCCCCGAAGGAATCATGGGTCCCGAGCTCATGACCAAGTTCCGCGAGCAGGCGGCCCGCTTCGGAGCCGAGTTCCTCACAGCCAAGGCCACGGCGGTCGACTTCAGCGAACGCCCGTTCAAGGTCTGGGTTCGCGACCAGCTGCACATCGCCGACTCGATCATCGTGTCGACCGGTGCCCAGAGCCTGATGCTCGGCCTCGAGCAAGAGGCCGCTCTGCTCGGGCACGGGCTGTCCACCTGTGCCACGTGCGACGGATTCTTCTTTCGTGGCCAGGAGATCGCCGTCGTCGGCGGCGGCGACTCGGCGGTGGAGGAAGCGACC
>Ga0105048_10011031_pt1 | contig 14289 bp, 13 predicted proteins | sample MAT05_FD_78382 | JGI IMG/M metagenome (GOLD analysis project Ga0105048, IMG submission 78382) | Freshwater microbial communities from Lake Fryxell liftoff mats and glacier meltwater in Antarctica - MAT-05 | ecosystem: Environmental > Aquatic > Freshwater > Ice > Liftoff microbial mat | place...
TGGACGACATTGGGTACATCCAGCAGGACAGGGACGAGATGGAGGTGCTCTTCACCTTCCTCGCCGAGCGCTACGAGCGGCGCAGCGTCGTCATCACCAGCAACCTGGTCTTCTCGCAGTGGGGCCGGATCTTCAAGGACCCGATGACAACCGCGGCCGCCAGGTCCGAACTGACAGGAGGTCACCACCGCAAAGCCACATCCACGCGACTACGACGAAGTGAATGAAGTCAGGTCAACCGATCGGGAAGTGTAGTTGTCGTCGATCAGGAAGTGCAGTTGACGCTGAGCAATGCGGAGCTCGACGACGAAGTCTGAGCAGCCCTCCTTCCTCCGACGCTGAGGAGAACGCCCACGATCGCCCAACACCAGCCTTTCGTGGGTTCTCGATGACATTGGGGTCGAAACGGACTGCGCGAAGCGAGAGCCGGCGACGATGGTGGTGACGTCGGGGTAGGTCGAGCGACCCGTGGCGGCAATCCTGACATGCAAGTCCGAGCTGAAGACCCCGCAGAGGGGGCTTGCCTGACGAGGCAGGGAAAGTCAGGCGTCGATGAACGCGAGGACGAGCTTCGCGCACGCCTCGGGCGCTTCGATCGACAGGTCATGCCCGGCGGCGGGGATTCGCTCGAACCGCGCGTCGGGGATGTCGCCGAGCAGCTCGCGATGAGAGCGCCCGGTGAGCAGGGGGTCGAGCTCGCCTTCGACCACGAGCGTCGGGGCGTTGATCCGCTTCAGCTCGGACAGCGCGTCATGCCTCGCGGCGGCAGCGAGCATCGTCAGCAGGCCGCGGTGCGAAGCGGGGAAGCGCCGCGCGAGCTCCTGCACGCGAACGACTTCCTCCGGGTGCTCTTGCCGGAACTTGCGCGAGAGAATCTGGGTGACGGTGCGCCTCTGCCTCGGCGGGCGCACGCACGAGAGCGCGCGCGATCGACAGCCCGCGGAACACGGCGCCCGCCCGGACCTCGAGCCCTTTGGGCATCGTGGAGGCGAGCACCAGCCGGTCGACCCCAGCCGGCGAATCGAGCGCAAGCCAGGTGGCGACCATTCCGCCCAGCGAAAGCCCGAACACATGCGCGCGGTCGATGCCGAGGTGGTCGAGCAGCGCGCGTGCGTCGGCCGCCATCGTGCGCGTCGTCGTGTTCAGCGGCGCCGCGCTCGACTGCCCGGTGCCGCGCGCGTCGAACGAAATCACCCGCGCCTTTTCCTCGAGCAGCGCGGCGAAGCGGTGCCACGACACCATGCTCCCGCCGACGGGGCGCACCAGCAGCAGCGCCGGGCCTTCCCCCCGCACCGCGTAGGCGAGGTGGCCCCCGCCCTTCAGGTCGGCCTGCCCAGTCACTGTGCCTCAGCGGCGAGCGCGTCGAGCGCGGCCTGCATCTTCGCCCGCACCCGCTCGCGCACGTTCGCCGGCTCCTCGTCCGGGTGGGGGATGATTGGCGGCAGCACCCGCAGCCGCACCTGAAACGGCAGCGGCAGGTACGGCAGCCACGGGCCGATCGCCAGGCCCCACGGCAGGGCGAGCGCGAGGGGAAACCGCTCGAGGCGTGCCCAGCGCTGCAGGTCGAGCGCGCGCGCGATCCACGCGCCGTCGTCGAAGATGTACGCGCTGCGGTGGGCGCCGTGCGCGACGATGGGGACAATCGGCACGCCGACGCGCTGGGCGACCTTGACGAAGCCGGTGCGCTTGCCGAGCACAATCTCGTCGCGCTGCCGCGTGTGCCGGTACGCCTCGAGATCTCCGCCCGGGTAGACGAGCGCCTGCCCGCCGGCGCGCAGCACCTTCTCTGCGTTCTGCGGTGAGGCGCGAATCGCTCCGACCTTCTGCATCAGCCGGCCAAGCGGAGTGAGCTGCCGCATCGCGAAGTCATGGGCGAGCGCGTAAAGCGGAGCGTGCGGCCCGACGGTCTCCCACAGCGTCGCCATCGTGCACGCGAGGTCCGGCCCGCTGATGCCGCCGTTGTGGTTCGAGACGAAGAGCGCCGGCGTCCGCGGAATGTGCTCGAGCCCGTCGCGCTTCAGCCGCAGATAGTGGCGGTTGAGCCGGCGGGCGACGGGCAGCAACGCCCGGATGACGCGCGGATCACGGCGATCGAGGCTGTCTGGTTCGTAGGGCACTTTCGAACGCAGCCTCGCACGTCGCGCCTCTGGTCGGCGGGTCAGGGCGTCGGGGGCACGAAAGGCTGTTCGCCCGTCTGCGGCGCGCACGCGTACTCGAGGTCGACGAGGTTCACGATGCCGAGGGTGAAGACCGACAGCAGCGAGTACCCGTAGTTTCCCGATACCCGCACGTTCACCAGCCCATGGCCCTGCTGCGTGCACTGGCACTCGAACGTTCCCGCTTCACACGGCACGCCCTTGCCGACCGGCGCCTGAATGTCCGTGAAGGGCGTCACCACCCGCGTCGCGCGCGTCGTCGTGGTGCCGCCGACCTCGTCGAACCGCACGTGGTAGCAGCCCGTGAGAAGAAGCATCAGCAGCGCGCGCTTCATGGCGTCAGCCCCAGGGCCCTGGTGAGCTGGCTGCCGAACACTTTTCCTGTCGGGCACGTCGTCTTCCGCCCCTGCACCCACGCCTCGACCGCCTCGGCTCCGTACATCGCGTCGAGCCGCGCGCGCGTCAGCCACCCATTGCCGACCAGCTGGCCGAGGTGAAGCGCGAACGGAATACCGGTGGCCTCCAGCGCATCCAGCAATCCGGCCAGCAACTCTTCCGTGCCCGGCACCGCCAGGCAGCCCCACTCGAAAGTAAAAGTGCGCGGCCACCGCGCGGCCGACAGCGTCGCCTCCGACTTCAGCGTCTGGCGAATCGACAGCGCTCCAGCAATCGGCTTCGGCGCCGCGTGCACGTACTTCAGAATCTCGCCGAGCATCGCGCGCGCGTCCGTCGACGACACCGCAATCTCCATCCCCAGCGTCGGAGCGTGGGTCAGCGCCAGCGGGTACGCGACCGGGAAGGGCCCCTGCGCCTCGCGCCCCCCGTAGAGCACCGGAATCAGCAGGTCCATCAGGCCGGGGATGTCGGCAGGGGACGCTGAGGCGAAGGTCGCGAGGATGTTCGACAGGTCCGCGTCGTTGAGGCTCACGCCCGGGCCGCCCAACGTCGTCGCAGTTCCCTGCGGCATCGGGAAGAGCTGGGTCACCCAGGCGGCCCCGCTGCCGCGCCACTTCCCGTCGGTCTCCTTCATCCGGTACGGGTTGATGACTGCCGCGAAGTCCAGCGGGCGACCAGCGCCGATGCGCGCGAAGTCGTTGTCGAAGGTCGCCGCGTCGAGCGCGTCGTCGAAGTCCATGCGCGTGCGCGACAGCTTCACCGCGTAGGCCGGCGCCGTCTCGAGCACGACCGCGTAGATGACGCCGAAGGCGCCCAGCGAGACGACCGCGTGGTTGAACAGCGCGTCGTCCCTCACCACCTTCACGTGCGCCGCTGTCAGCATCGCCTCCATCGAGTCAGAGATGACGCGCCGCGCGCCGCCGCGCTCGAGCCAGAACAGCGAGCCGTCTTCGCCGACGAGGTACAGCGCGCGCACCATGTCGGGGAAGCCCTGCTGATCCACGAAGCCGCCCTTCGTGCCGGTGGAGATGGCTCCTGCAATCGTCTGCCCACAGTTGCCGCCCATCGCCTTCAACGAGCGCCCCGCGCCCTCCGCGTACGCAATCAGCTGCTCAATCGACGTGCCGCCCTGCACCTGCACCAGCGACACCGCGTCGGCGGGATTCGCGAGGTGCGATGGGTTGAACCCCAGCTTCTTCGCCATCGCGCGGATGTCGATCATCGCGCCGGTGTTGACCGCCGCAGCAGAGAAGGACCAGCGCGCCCCGGAAGAGCTGAGGCTGCCGCCTGTCGCGCCCACCTCACGAATCGCCCACACAATCGCCTTCAGGCCGACATTCGCGTCGTTGGTCAGCCCGTTCGTCAGCACGTAAAGCGCACCGACAGGCGTCTGCAGGTTGCCGCCGTAATTCCGCCACGCCGCGTTCGTCTGCTTCACCACCCCTGCGGGCATCGGTCCAGCCACTGGATTTGCCATGAGTCCCCCCCTTCGGATCCTCATTCTGCGTGGCATGATGCGCCCGTGTCGCGCGTCATCGCATGCCTGTTGATCTCGGCCCTGCCGTGCACTGCCGTCGCGGCGGCCAACCCTTCAGACCTGCAGAAGAAAGCCCGCGCCCGGATGAAGAGCCTCGACTTCGAGGCCGCACTGCCTCTGCTCGAACAGCTGCGCGAGCTGCCCAATGTCGCCGCCCCGCTGCGCGCGCAGAACGAGGTCGACCTCGGCATCACCTTCGTGAACCTCGGCCGCGCGGAAGATGCGCGAAGGGCTTTCGACGAGGCGCTGATTGCCAACCCCGAGGTGCCGCTGCCTGCCGGTGTGCCACCCAAGATTCGAAAGCTCTTCGAAGACGTCAAGGCCGCGCGCGCCGTCGCTCCGCTGCCTCCGCCCCCTGCGGTCACCGTGCCGAAGGAAGAGCCCGCGCCGCCGCCGGTCGCCGCTGTCGTCGACCCCGTGGTGGTGCAGAAAGAACGAATGGTGCTCGCCCCCGTCGTGCTGCTCGGCGCTGGGGCCGTCTTCATTCTCGCTGGCGCCAGCACCGCCTTCGCCGCCCAGAGCGCCGGCCACGAGCTCAGCGAATCGCTTCACACGTCGGCCGAGGCGCAAGCGTTGCTGTCATCGCGCGCCTCGTTGGGCACGTCGAGCTACGTCTGCTACGGGCTGGGCGCTGCACTGGCCATCACGGGCGCCGCGCTCTTCGTCTTCTCGGGCGGCACCACGCAGGTCTCTGCCTTCGCCACCCCTGGCGGCGGCGCTGTCTCGGTTCAGGGAGCCTTTTGAAAGCAGCCCTCTTCCTCGTCGCCGTCGCCACGCTCACCGCGTGCCCTCCGTCGGGGCCCGTCACCATCATCTGCCGCAGCAACAGCAACTGCCCGACCGGCCAGGGCTGCAGCAGCAACGGCATCTGCGAACCGGGCATCGTGGGAATGAACGGCGCGCGCTTCGCCGTCAGCCCCAGCACCGCGAACGTCGTCCTCGGCAGCACGGTGAAGCTGGTGGCCACCCTCGACGGCATGGTCGTCGCCGCGACGTGGTCGGTGGCAGACGGCAAGGGAAACATCGACGCCGAAGGCACGTACACCGCTCCGGCCACGCTTCCGGCCGACAATGTCGCCACTGTCACTGCCGCTCGCACCGACGACCCGAGCACCACCGCCACGGGGCTCATCGCGCTGCACCCCGTCTTGCCGCTGCCCGCCCTCACCAGCATCACGCCGAACACCGCGAACGCCGGCGCGCTTGACCTCGTGCTCACCGTCACCGGCACCGACTTCGGACCGACCACCGACGTCCTCTTCGACGGCGTGCGCGTGCAGACCCGCTACGACTCATCGACGCAGCTCACCGCCACCGTGCCCGCCGCCGAGCTCGCGAACGGCCGCGTCGCCATCGTCACCGCGCGCACCCCGGGCCTGGGCGGGACGTCGTCCGGAGCGTCCTTCACCATCAACAACCTCTCGGCCTCGCTGGGCGCCATCACGCCGGCCAGCGCGCTCGCCGGTGCTCCGTCGGTGAGCCTCGTCTTGAGTGGAGCGGGCTTCGCGCAGGGCGCCGTCGTCACCTTCGGCGGCACCGCAGTGCCCACCACCTTCACGTCGACTTCGCAGCTGGGCGCGATGGTGCCGGCGGCGCAGCTCGCCAAGTCGGGTGTCTTCACCGTCGCGGTTCGCAACCCCGCGCCCGGCGGTGGTGGAGCGGGCGACCAGGTCTTCCGCGTCGACGCCGTCATCAAGACGGTCGCAGGCGGCTTCACGGGAGACAACGGCATCGCTGCCTCGGCTGCGCTGAGCCGCATCACGTGGATGGCGTTCCACCCGGTGACGAACGAGCTCTACTACTCAGAGCCCGAACGCCACCGGGTGATGAAGATTGATCTAACGGGCCGGGTGAGAAAGGTGACCGGCACGGGCGTGTGCGGCTTCTCGGGCGACGGCGCCGCGGCGAGCCAGGCCGTCATCTGCACGCCGCGCGGCCTGGGCTTCGACCCCGCGGGAAACCTCTTCTTCGCCGACGGGGGCAACGCGCGCCTTCGCAAAATCGACACGCTCGGCACCATCACCACCGTCGCGGGCACGGGCACCTGCAACTACGCGGGCGAGGGCGTCGCCGCCTCGACTTCCGTCGGCGACATCACCGACGTCAAGGTGGCGGCGTCGGGGAACATCTACTTCAGCGCGATTGGCTGTTCGAGCAACCACCGGGTGCGACGCATCGCGAACGGGGTGACGACGAACATCGCGGGCAACGGCCTCAGCGCGGTCACCATCAGCGGACTGCCGGCGGCGACGAACCCGCTCAACAACCCGGTGGCGATCGAGGTCGACGACGCCGAGAACCTGTACCTCGCCGAGTTCGATTCGCACCGCATTCGCTTCGTCGGCGCGAACGGGCTGATTCAGACGGTCGCTGGAAACGGCGGCACGACGCCTTTCACCGACGGCGTGCTTTCGACCACCAGCAGCGTGCAGAACCCGCGCGGCCTCGCGCTCGACAACGCGGGAAACCTTCTCGTCACGTCCTACAACGGGCTGCGCCTGCGGAAGGTCACCGCGGAGGATGCAGGAGTCACCGACGGAGGCGTGCGCACCATCTCGACCGTCGCAGGCACCGGCGTCGCGGGCCTCAACAGCGGCGATGGGATGAGCGCGTTGATGGCGAAGGTCGGCCATGTCGCAGCGGTCGCGCTGTCGAACGACGGTGGCGTGTACTTCTCGTCGACCTCGGACGTGGGCGCCGCTCCCAATTCGATTCGCCGCCTCGACAGTGCGGGCAACGTGCAGCTGTTCGCCGGCATCTTTCCGCCCAACGCCACCGCGCTCGACTCGTTCTTCTATCGGCCGTACGGCGTCGCGCTCGATGCGACCGGGAATCTCTACGTCAGCGACCGCGAAGGCGACCGGGTGTGGAAGGTCGACGCGGCGGGCGCGGTGACGATGTTCGCGGGCACGGGCCTGCGCGGCTTCAGTGGAGAAGGCGGGCCGGCGACGCAGGCGGCGATCAGCCAGCCCGAAGCGATTCAGGCCGACACCAACGGCGACGTCTACTTCGTCGACAGCGGCAACGGGCGCATTCGCAAGGTGGACGCGAGCGGGAACATCGCGACGGTCGCGGGCGGCGGCTCGACGCCGGGGGGCTGCAGCACGAACGGGGTTCCAGCGACGGCCCCAATGGGCGCGGGCACGGCGTACAACTGTTTCGGCGACGACTACTTCGCGACGGCCGCGGTGCTGGTCGGCCCGCGCGGGTTCCTGAAGGCCGGCAGCACGCTGTACGTCACCGAGTACGACGTCTCGACCTCCGTGTTCCGCGGCAACCGCGTGCGGAAGGTGAACCTAACCACCGGCGTCATCACCACGATTGCGGGCGGCACCGCGTACGGAAACAACAACGGCTTCTCCGGCGACAACGGGCCGGCGACGGGCGCACTGCTGTTTCAGCCGGTGGGCCTCGCGATGGACGCGGCGGGAGACCTCTTCGTCGCCGACTCGGGAAACCGGCGGGTCCGCAAAATCAACCTCGTGAGCACGCCGATTGGAAACATCAGCACCATCGCGGGCACGGGCGCGCTGGGCTCGAGTGGAAATGGGGGGCCGGCGCTGGTCGCGCAGTTCCGGCGGCCGTGGTGGCTGGCCTTCGACGCAGCGGGCGCGCTGTACGTCAGCGATTTCGAGGCGCACAACATCCGGCGCATCGAGGTGGCGGGCACGGTGACTCCGATTACCGGAGCGCAGCAGTGTGCGACCTGTGCGGCGGGGCTCGCGGGTGACGGCGCGGCGGCGAAGGACGCGACGCTGTATCAACCGGCCCAGATTGCGGTATCCCCCACCGGTCAGTTGTTCATCGCCGATTCGCTGAACGAGCGGATCCGCGCGTTGGGGCCGTAACCGACAAACGATGGGTCAGATTGGCCGCTACAACGTCGAGCGTCTGCTGGCCCGTGGCGGCATGGCCGAGGTGTACCTGGGGAAGGCCGAAGGTCCCGGCGGCTTCTCGAAGGTCGTCGTCATCAAGCGGATTCTTCCCGAGCTCGCCGAAGACCCTCAGTTCATCGAGATGTTCCTTTCGGAAGCACGGCTCGCGGCACAGCTGAGCCACCCGAACGTGGTGCAGGTGTTCGACTTCGGCGAGCACGAGGGCCAGTACTTCCTGGCGATGGAATACGTGCGCGGCGAGACGCTGCGAACGCTGGTGCGCGCGTACCAGAAGCTGGGCCGGTTGGTTCCCGCCGAGGTCGCGGTGCGCGCGGTCATCGGCGTGTGTGAAGGGCTGCACTACGCGCACGAGCTCGCCGACGACGCGGGCGTGAGTCACAACATCGTTCACCGCGACGTGACGCCCGACAACATCATCATCAGCACCGCGGGCGTGCCCAAGCTGCTCGACTTCGGCATCGCGAAGGCCGCGACCAACGTGCACAGCACGGCGGCGGGCACGGTGAAGGGCAAGTACGCGTACATGGCGCCCGAGCTGATCCGCGGAGAAGCGGTGGGTCGGCAGCTCGACGTCTACGCGCTGGGCGTCACGCTGTACGAGCTGCTGTCGCTGAAGCGGCCCTTCGAGTCGGCCACCGAGCTCGGGCTGATGAAGCTGATTCTCGACGGTGGGGCGAAGTCGTTGACGGTGAGCGACGGTGTCGACGCTCGGCTCGGGGAAATCGTCGCGCTCGCGATGAACCCGAACCCCGCGGGGCGCTATGCCGACGCGCACGAGCTGCAGCTGGCGCTGGAAGATTGGTTGGCGTCCTCGGGGAAGAAGGCCTTCGCGACCGAGCTCGCCGCCGTGGTCGCCGAAGTGACGAGGTTGCGCGGAGGCCAGCCGAGCCTTGGGCGCCTCGACGCGGTGAAGGGGACGCCGGTTTCGGGCGTGCGGCACAGCTCGGGGTTGAAGGCGGCGATCGACTCCGCGGCCCCGCCTCCACCGCCCAGCATCACTTCAGGCGTCCGGCACCTCACGACTCCAGGCGCTGCAGGGGAGCAGCGCACGGTGGTCGGCGAGCCTCTGGAGGTTCGTCAGAACTCGCGGCGTCGTTTGATTGTCGCAGTCGGACTCGGCGTCGCTGCCTTCGCGCTCGTCGCTGGCATCGTGTTTTTTGTGACGCGGCCGCCAGCGGTCGTCGAGCTCGAGCAGCGCCGGCCGGTAGGCTTCGCAGAAGAGCCGCCCGAGGTGCCCGTGCCCGAGCCGGTAGGAGCGACCCCGCCGACGCCCGTGCCGGACCCCGAGCCGATCGCCGAGCCGGTGGTGAAGGTGCCGCCGTCGCCCAGGCCAGTCGTCGTTTCAACGCCGAAGCGGGTGAAGGGCGAAGACGGCTACCTCACGCTGCGCACGGACCCGTGGTGTGACGTCTATCTCGGCGGCGACAAGCTCGGCACCACGCCGCTGGTTCGCACGCCGATTCCGTCGGGGAAGTTGACCCTGGTGCTCCGCAATCCGCGTGCGGGAGCCAACCGCCGCCTGGTCGTCGTCGTCGAGCCGGGGGTCGAGCTGAAGCAGGCGCTGGTGATGCCGCAGGGGACGCTTGAGCTGTCGCTTCCTGCGGGAACCGAGGTGTCGCTGGACGGCCAGCCGCTGGGCAAGACGCCGATGGAGCCGCTGGACGTGGTCGAAGGGCGGCACGAGCTGAAGGTCGGAGGCGTGGCTCGCACGGTAAAGGTGAAGGCCGGGCAGCGTGAGGTTATCCAGTAGCCCGGGAGGCTTCTTCATGAAGCTCGCGAAGTCGCATGGACTGCGGTTGGAGCGGATCAAGTCCTCGCCGCGCTTCATCGACGGCACTTTCAAGAACACGCACGCGACGACGCAGCTGCAGAAGGGCACGGGCTTCAGCACGTTCGGCGAGTACTTCACGGGAAAGCAGACGCGCAGCCCACCTGCGCCGCTGCCGTCGGAAGATCCGCTGCCCGCGTGGCAGCAGGTGCCCGAGACGGGGCTGCGGACGACGTGGCTCGGGCACTCGACGGTGATGATCGAGATCGGCGGGGTTCGGATTGTGACGGATCCAGTGTGGGGCAATCGCGCGTCGCCAGTGAGCTTCGCGGGGCCGAAGCGGTTTCAGCCGGTGCCGGTCACGATTCCGGCGCTGCCGAAGCTCGACGCAGTCATCGTCTCGCACGACCACTACGACCACCTCGACTACCCGACCATCGTGCAGCTCGCGAAGATCGACGTTCCGTTCTTCACGTCGCTGGGCGTGGGCAAGCACCTCGAGGCGTTCGGCATCGCTGCGTCGCGGATTACCGAGCTTGATTGGTGGGAAACGGCGACGGTGCCGCGCAGCGAGGTGACGATTACTGCCGCTCCGTCGCAGCATTTTTCCGGGCGCGGCGTGTCCGATAGGAACCACGCGCTGTGGTCGTCATTCGCGGTGAAGAGCGCGAAGCACTCGGTCTTCTTCAGCGGCGATACGGGGCTCACCAACGAGTACGAAGAGATTCGGAGGCGGCTGGGTCCGTTCGACGTGGTGATGCTCGAGGTCGGCGCGTTTCACCCGAGCTGGGGCGACATTCACCTGGGGCCCGAGAACGCGTTGAAGGCGCTGAAGCTGCTGGGCGGCGGCATGTTGTTGCCGGTGCACTGGGGCACCTTCAACCTCGCCCTTCACGCGTGGGACGAGCCGGCTGAGACGCTGGTGAAGCTCGCGACCGCGGACGACGTGAAGCTGCTGATGCCGAAGCTGGGCGCGGCGTCCGAGCCGGCGCGGATCGAGGTGCTCGACCCGTGGTGGCGCAACGTGCGGCTGCTTCCGGGGTAGCTCACCACTTCCACCCGACGCCGAGCGAGCCGACAGCGCGTCGGTACGCGTAGCCGCCGAGTTGGTTGAAATAGAAGGCGAAGCGGAAATCGATGTCGAAGTGTTTGCCGAGCGGGTGGATGAGCTTGAGCGACGCGTAGTTCGCGTTCTCGTCGTCCTCGGCGACCTTCAAATCTGGTGAGCCGGGCTGCGCGTTGATGAGGCGCAGGCCCTCTGGGTAGTTGGCGAACTGCACGGCGCCGGCGAGCAGCAGGGTGAAGTCCCACGGCAGGCGAAGGCCGAGGGTGGCGGAGACGCGATGGCGGCGCCACGTCTCGGCGAAGCTGTTGCTGCTGCTGTCGATGTACGCGTACTGCGCGGTGAGGTGAAACGGGCCGCGGAAGGTGTAGCCGGCGGCGACCGAGATGACGGCGTCCTGGCGGCGCGGGGGCGTGGGGTCGAACTGGCAGAGGACTTCGTTGGGGTCGCCGGTGTCGATGCGGACGCAGGCGTTGGCGTTGTGGCTGTGGGGCTCGAAGTCGCCGAGCAGGAACGCCGAGTGGCGCTTGTTGAAGCGGTAGAGCACCGAGACGCCGGCCGACGGGCCCCAGTGGCTCGAGCTGAAGAGGTTCCAGTAGAGGAAGCGGTGCGGGCCGGCGCGGACCTTGAGGACGATGTGCGCGTCGGGGGTGAACTCGACATAACCGTCGAGGCCGAGGTCGGTGTAGTCGCGTTGCGCGCCGCGGCGGTCTTTGGCGCGGCCCGAGAGGCCGACGGCGAAGTACTGGCCGAGCAGGGCGTTGGCGTCGACGAACGCAGACTGGATGAAGGTGTCTTCGGAGGTCGAGAGGATGAACTTCCGGCCGGCGATCTCGTAGCTGCCGAAGAGGCGAACATGCTCGGTGTCGATGGTGCCGTTGAGCGAGATGAGCGCTCCGGCGAAGGCGTCGATGGGCGTGCTGATGGTGGGCGAGACGAAATCGCGGCGCGGGTTGCTGTCGATGCCGACCCCGAGCCACGCGCGCGCGTTCCCGCTGAAGTCGGCCGCGTTGGCGGCCGCCGCTCCGAGCAGGATGAGAAGACAGAGCGCGCGTCGCACCGGGCCGCGGAACTTAGCGGAGGCCCGTGGCTACCAGTAGATCTCGGTTTCCCGTTCGATCACCCCGTTTCCGGTACCGAACACGAGGACACGGCCACTTGAAAGCATTCGCCGATCATCAGCCGGGACTTGCTGAGGAAGCCCTCAAGGCCTGCACCGCCTCGACCGGCCGTCTGCGACTTCATGTGCTGGTTCCCGCACCGCGTCGCCCCCGGCGTGCAAATCACCGCCCCCGCATCGGGCGTCGTGCAGGAGGCGAGCGCGAGACGAAATCGCGCCGCGGGTTGCCGTCGATGCCGACCCCGAGCCACGCTCGCGTGTTCCCACTGAAGTCGGCCGCGTTGGAGGCCGCCGCTCCGAGCACCCCCGGGCTACCCGTTTCGAAACGGTAGGGCCGAAAATGAACTACTTCGCCAGCGTGAAGTGGCCCGGGTCGCGGATGTACGTCGTGCCGGCGTCGGTGACTTCGTGGTGTTCGAGCTTGGCCCCGCCGTTGGTGACGCAGTAGTCGTACACCTTCGTGGTGGAGGCCCCGGCAACGTTGATCTGATTGGCCGCCGCGACGTACGACTCATTCGTAGTGTTCGACCAGGGGCGGGTCACATTGCAAATGCAGGTCGTGCCCGTCGACCCGAGAGCGCAAGTTCCGGACGCGCCGAATGACGTGAGGGCCCCTTGAATCTGGTTGCATGCGACCATGTTTGCGCAGGTCGAGCCGCCGATTGTGAGTGTGAAAGAAAGGCCGCCAGTCGCTGCACGAGAAACCTGACTTGCGGTGAAGGTCAGCGAGCCCTGAATCGTGCCGGACTTGTTTGAGACGGTAACCACATTTGTCCCGCAGAAAGACAGTGCGTTGAGCACGGGAGCAAACTCTGCGTCTTCTACGCAGCCGGCCGTGTAGACGTAAGTGCCCGGAAGATTGCCGCCGCATGGGGCGAAGGTCGTGCAGGTCGCGGGGAAGGTCAGCGTCACCAAGGTCGGGACGGAGGAGCCGCCGCCAGCCCCGCCGCCAGTGCCGACGCCACCGCCGGTGCCGACTCCGCCGCCAGTGCCGACGCCACCGCCGGTGCCGACTCCGCCGCCGGTGCCGACTCCGCCGCCGGTGCCGACTCCGCCGCCGGTGCCAACTCCGCCGCCAGTGCCGACGCCGCCGCCGGTGCCAACTCCGCCGCCAGCTCCGACGCCGCCGCCAGTTCCGACGCCGCCGCCAGCGCCGACTCCGCCGCCAGCTCCGACACCGCCGCCAGCTCCGACACCGCCGCCAGCGCCGACTCCGCCGCCAGCTCCGACTCCGCCGCCGGTTCCGACTCCGCCGCCGGTTCCGACTCCGCCGCCGGTTCCGACTCCGCCGCCCGTTCCGACTCCGCCGCCCGTTCCGACTCCGCCGCCCGTCCCGACTCCGCCGCCCGTCCCAACGCCGCCGCCCGTCCCACTGCCCCCGCCTTTACCGCCACCCGCGCCCCCGCCTTTGCCACCGCCGGCGGATCCACCTGAGCCGCCGCCGTCGCCACCCGTCGTGGTGCCGCCACAGGCTGCGAGGAAGACAACGAGCACTGAAGCCATCAAATGCGACGCGAGACGAGAGTTCATGGGCTTGGCGCCATACCCCACCCCGGGTCCGCTCACCAAATCGCTAACGAGAAACCTGCCCGTTAGAGTGTTTGCCCGATGTTGCGCACGCCCGTCACAGCCCTGATCTTCGTTCTCGCCGCTTGCGGCCCCGTCACCTTTGGCACCGAGGTCACCGGCGAGTCCGTCATCGTCGGCAACTCGCAGCAGCCTCCGCTGACCGTGCTGCCTTCGATCGGCGGCTTCAACGACCTCGACTTCAACACCACCCAGGAATTTCAGTCGCAGAAGGTCACCCGCACCACCGTCACCAACATCGCGGTCGAGTCGGCCACGCTCCGAATCGTCTCGCCTGTTGATCAGTCGTTCGCGTTTCTTCAGAACGTTCAGCTCGTCGCGCGCGCTGGTGACAGCGAGGTCGTGTTCGCCGAGAAGGTCGACATCGCCTCGCTCGAGCTTCCGCTTCCGAACCCGACGCTGGATCTCGATTTGCGCAGCGTGAACCTGACGCCGTTCTTCACCGCTCCGATCGTCACCGTGCTGCTGCGCGGGAAAGGAACGCAGCCCGCGAAGGACGCTCGCATCGAAGTGAAGTTGAAGTTCCGGGTCTCTGCGTCGCCGTAGAGCATCTCGTCGGCCAAGCCGGAGTCGGCTCCTTCGCAACGATGCCTCGGCCCCTGACACGGGCCGACGAAACGCCGATGTGTCCTGGTACCGAGCTCTGCGGCGGCTCATCCCTCGACTGCTCTCGGGATGAACGGGAGCTGCGGCGGCTCATCCCTCGACTGCTCTCGGGATGAACGGGAGCTGCGGCGGCTCATCCCTCGACTGCTCTCGGGATGAA
>Ga0105048_10011035_pt1 | contig 14287 bp, 12 predicted proteins | sample MAT05_FD_78382 | JGI IMG/M metagenome (GOLD analysis project Ga0105048, IMG submission 78382) | Freshwater microbial communities from Lake Fryxell liftoff mats and glacier meltwater in Antarctica - MAT-05 | ecosystem: Environmental > Aquatic > Freshwater > Ice > Liftoff microbial mat | place...
TCTGAAGGAGCAGGGTTATAATGTAGTTGGTCGGGCGGTAGAGCTGGATGATACCATTCGGCAGATTAGGGTGAAGCGTCCAGAATGTGTGATTCTGGAGTCAGAGATGTCGGGCAGACAAAGTTTCGATATTATACCCCAGATCAGAGAAACCAATAAAAAGACGAAATTCATCCTATATACCAGCAAACCGGATTTGCGCCAGATTGCCAGTGCTATGCAGATGGGTTTTTTTGGATTTCTGTATGCCAGCGACGGCTTAGACGAACTGTACCGCTGTTTCCACACCGTCAGCGCGGGAGGATGTTATTACAGTAGTGGGTTTACTGCCCTGATGAAGAATTACGGGGTGGATGTGTTGACCGAGCAGACTCGCAACGAACTTAGCAGACTGACTGACCGGGAACGGGAAGTACTAAAGATGGTGGCCAATGGCTACACCGCTGATGAAATTGCCGGGCAGTTAGGTATCAGCTATCGAACAGCCATTAACCACAAGGCTCACATTGCCAGAAAACTGGATCTGGATGGATGTCGGCAACTGCCTCGCTATGGTATTGCTGTGAAAAACCACCTGTGAAGTACGTCAGGCGCTCTCTGTGGGGAGAGTAAGCTGTAGCCACTCTTTAAACTCATTCATCCGGTTGCGCGGTACAACAATCTCGTAAGCGTCGGGCGTGTTGAGTCGCACAATATACTTGCCGTTTTCCCAGTAGGAGAAACCCTGCACAGCCTGCCGGTTGATGATATAATCGCGTTTGATTCGGAAAAATACACCCGGATCAAGTTCCTTTTCCAGTTCATTAATTGTCTTGCTGATCTGGAAGCGGCCCTTTGTCAATTCAGCGTAATAGGTACGATCTCCGACCGTGTAAAAGTAAGCTTCGTTGACCGTGAAGGTCATTTCACCGGTCAACCCCTTCCCTTTTAAATGCGTTAGATAAGGCGTTGGTGTAACGGGTACTGGTTTCGGAATAAACGTGGCCGACAAAGCCGCTATCTTCTGTTCTGCTTCAGTGATCTGGGTCTGGGCTGCCTCGTGAGTTGAACGTCGCTGTGTAGAGCTATCAATGATCAGCGAAATGTTAATAGCTAAGTAACCGATCAGAAGTACCGGGAAAAGATATGTGAAGTATGTGGACCATGTGTAGGTTTTGACGATGTAGTAAGTCCAGTAGTCCTGAAATGTGTACAGAGGAAAGTGTTCAGTGAAGAATCTGATGGTCTGCGTGAAGGGGTTAAAGAACAGAAACGATACCATCAACACGGGTAAGCATGACAATTCATACTTGCCTATGCTTCGTATTGTATTCTCAACAGTTTTGATTCTGGCTAAGTCGTGAAAACGGTTCAGCAGGAAAATGATTATGAACAGGGTGAAGAATTCAGGAATGAGGAATCTTAGTACGAGAAGGCCAACGTACGAAGCCAGTCCACCAGCCTCCTCTAGTTTTGCCGCCTTTATCTTATAACCAATTGACCATGACAGAGCTTCCATGAGCAATACAAGACCCAGCAGGATTATAACGCTGCTAAACGGGTTACGCAAGAAGCTTCTGGTAAGCCGAATTTCCTTCATACTACTGTACTGCTAAAATCAAGACTAAGATACTGGTAATAATTAACTAATTCCAAGTGGCTATTATGACTTTTTTGTGATTGATGAGCCTTCGATAGGCCGGTAGCTTTGTATCAACAAAAAGGCGCGAGAAACGCCCCTCAAATAAAGCAACCAAAAATCAATTACAAAAGCCATGAACAAGCAATTCAACATCAAGCCAGTAAACGTCGCTAAAGTCATCAATAAAATCGCTGCTAAAGTAGAAACTGCTACCCAGCTTAACTTTCTGGCTGGGCCTGAATGTTGCAGCCAGTGGGACCTTTCTGAGCCTACCAAACCCAAGTTCACTGCCGTTACGCTTTAAAAACGACACGAACTATGCCAACTGCCCGGACGCTTTACCGAAACGAGTTGGCCCGCTGTCGGGAGCATTTCGAGCGGGTCGATCTACAACAGGAACGGGGGTATTTGATGAGGTTCACCACGTTCTCGGCTAATGTCGAGAACGTGGTCCCTCAAATTTCCCGCGCCAGCCACGAGAACCTGTTTCGGCAGGTCATGCAACACGAGATTTATGCCACCTTAGATCAGCAGAGCCTATCTGCGGGCGAACTGGTGCGGCTGAACGGTACGGGTAATCTGCCCGAAGCCAACGAACCGGCTATCTACTGCGCTTATCATCTCGGGTCGTATCGACTGCTGACCAGTGTCCTGTTTAGGCGGGGGGTGGATTGCGTTTTGATGGTAGGCAGCAGCATGAACCGGAGTCAGGGTGACGATATGACCAGACATATTGAGGGTTTGTGCCGACAACACGGGTACACCAATGCATTCCGCGTGGTGGAAGCGGGTAGCCCAACGGCCGCCCTAACGGTATTGCGCGAGTTGAAAGCCGGACGATCGCTGATTGTCTATGTAGATGGTAGCCCGGAGTCCGCCCCGGAACCGGGAGAGGAGAGTCAGTACCTGTCTGTGCGGCTGGGTAATCGGCGTATGCTGACCCGGAAGGGTGTTGCGTATCTGTCGCATGCTGCTGGTGTACCGCTGGTACCCGCCATTAGCTATCGCGAAAAGGACCTGACCAATGTATTGCATTTCCAGAAGGCTATCCGCCCCATTCGGAAGAGCGACCGGGAGATGTACTGTCGGGAAGCTATGCAGCAGTTATACGACGCGCTTTGGCCTTTTCTACTGCGCTACCCGGAGCAATGGAGCGGCTGGAACCACATCCACTCTTTTCTGGAACCGGAGAAGCCCTGTAGTGTATTAGGCCGCAAACTCGGAAAGCCTGCCTTTAATGCGGACCGGTATGCCCTCTGTGACATGGAGCAGGCCCCAATCCTGTTCGATCGGCGTCTTTATCAAACCTACGAGATCACCGATGATTTACGCGATTTACTGCTGAATCTCAACGGTGTTGAATCGGTAGAAGACGTAGTTGGTCAGGATATCTTTGGTGAACTGGTAGAACTGGAAGTACTCTGCTAAATAAATCGGTAGCTTATACATAATGAATGCCATTACTCCAGAGTAATGGCATTCATTATGTATAAGCTACCTGCCTGACTTACGTTGTGCTGCTGAGTTCAATTTCTTCGCCCGATTTGTTGAAGAACTTGAAATTGACAATGCCTAGCGAACTGTCTTTCACAATTTTAACCCAGGTTTTGTACTTTTTAAACCACTGCATCTGCTTGGAATACAGACCTTTGGTATAATACGAATACAGGAAAGGGTGCATAGAGATAGAAATTCCCCGCTCATTCTGTTTGGTCAGGACATGATCCAGATTATTCTCTATTACGTCCGTTACCAGTACACTGGCCTGAATGGTACCCGTGCCGCCACAGGTGGGGCAAACCTCACGGGTAACAATGTTCATTTCGGGCCGGACGCGCTGACGGGTAATCTGCATCAGGCCGAACTTGGTCAGGGGAAGGATCGTGAATTTCGAGCGGTCGGGTTTCATTTCATCGCGCATGATGTCCTGAAGCAGTTTTTTATTCTCTGCTTTCTTCATGTCGATGAAGTCTATCACGATAATGCCACCCATATCGCGCAGCCGGAGCTGGCGGGCAATTTCCTTGGCGGCTTCGCGGTTCACGCTGATGGCCGTAGCTTCCTGATCTTCTTCCGAGTTGGACTTGTTGCCGCTGTTGACGTCAACGACGTGCAGGGCTTCGGTATGTTCGATGATCAGATAACCACCCCCGGGTAAACTCACCGACCGGCCAAAGAGACCTTTGAGTTGTTTCTCAAGCCCAAGGACCTCAAACATCTTACCCTTTCCGTTGAAGAACCTGACGATCTTCTCCTTTTCGGGCGCAATCGTATGAATGTAATCCCGAATCTCCTCGAACGACTCGCGACTATCTACGGTAATGCTCTCGAAGGATTCGTTGAGCATATCGCGCAGAATAGACGAGGCCCGGTTCATCTCACCAAAAACCCGATCGCGCGGTTTGGCGTCGGCCAGGCTTTTAATAGCCTGATCCCACTTGGCAAGTGAGTTTTGCAGATCACGGTCGAGTTCTTCGACGTCTTTGTCCTGGGCTACTGTGCGCACAATAACACCGAAATGCTGAGGCTTGAGCGACGACATAAGCCGAAGTAGCCTCGACCGTTCGGCACGGTCGGTAATTTTCTTGGACAGGTTAACACCGTCCGAAAACGGCACCAACACCAGGTAACGTCCTGCAATTGAAATATCGCAGGAAAGGCGGGGACCTTTAGTTGAGATGGGTTCCTTAACCACCTGAACCAGGATGGGAGCGTTCTTGGTCAGTACCTTATCGATTTTCCCAATCTTATCGATAGTTGGCTCCAGCGCTACGCCGTTGAGCCGACCTGTAGTGACGCGCTTCGCGATTACGTCTTTGACCAGTTTATTGAGCGAATTGATATTCGGCCCCAAGTCCTGGTAGTGCAAAAAACCGTCTTTCTCGTGGCCAACATCGACAAAGGCCGCATTGAGTCCTGACGAGAGTTTTTTGACTGTTCCTAAGTATAGATCGCCAACGGTGAAGCTGCTGTCTAACTCTTCTTCGTGATACTCCAGCAATCTCTTGTTTTGCAAGAGCGCGATCCGATCACCTTTCTGAGTCGAACTGATAACTAATTCATTACTCACAAGATGAATTGACGGTTAGAATGGCTACAAAAAAAGAAAGAAGCCACGTACGGTCTTCGCAGGCCGGCCGAGGCTTCTGTAAAATTGCCCAAGGTTTGGTGTTTGACGTTTAACGTTGAGTGGCTGTAAACAGCTGTATCAGTAACCTTAGACATCAATCCCCGAACCGAAAACTACTTTTTCTTGTGCCGGTTTTTTCTGAGCCGTTTCTTCCGCTTGTGGGTGGCAATCTTGTGCCGTTTCCGTTTTTTACCGCAGGGCATGTGATAAGTTGTTTGATAGTAAAAAATAAGTCGGCCAACCACCCGGCTGACCCTGAAAAGTTGTATAGTTTTAAAGTCGTACAGTTCAAAAGTTTGCTGACGCACTCGTCAACCCAGTAACTTTATAACTATCCAACTGTATAACTCAATTGGCAAGCCGCTCTTCGTATTCGCGAATGGCGGCTAAAATTTGCGGGTCTTTCTCCTGCTGCTTAACCTCTGCCAAAACCTTCTTTGCCTCAACTTTCTGGCCGGCTTCGGTTAGACTGATGCCGAGGTAAAACTTCGCCTTTCGGCTCGCCGGGTTTACCACCAGAATCTGCCGGAACCGCCCAATTGCCCGCTCAAACTGATTGGACCGCATGGAAAGAAGACCCATGTTGAACAGGGCCAGCTCGTTGGTCGGATCCTGCTGTAACACGTCGCGCAGGAGCATGATTCCCTGCATAGGATTCTCCGTGTTGACGTAGGTCATGGCCATGTTAGCCTTAGCCGAAAGCAGGTTAGGATTTTTGTCCAGTGCTTTCTGGTAGAGGTCGCGGGTTTTCTGACCCAGCGTGGCCGATTTCTTTTCATCAACGGCGAACGTATAAGCCTCAAAATACTGATCGCCCGCCTGCAACAGGTTAACCTCGGTTGGTTGCTCGATTGCCAGAACACCTGCGTAATAGGCGGCACTGTCAAATCGGTTCACCTGCCGAAAAACCTCAATCAACTGCGTTGTTACGGCTGGCCTGCTCCCGGCGCCGGCAGTTGCGTATTGCTGGCGGAGACCTGCTACCCGCTGCTGATCTTTAACCGACAGCGGCTCGTTGTGCATGGACGCCCGATCTGGCTGGCTGGGATCGGCAGGGCCAATAGATGCCGCCTGATCCAGCGAGTCTTTGGTAGTAGTTCGGCTACCGGGCAGTTGCGACGTCTGGCTCAGTTGTTTGTCTTCATTGCGCACAACCACCTTGGGCCGGGTATATAAACCCGCCGTAAGGGCCGCAGCGAGAATGACAACAAGCAAAATGAATTTATTCATAATTGAGAGTGACGTCGCAAACGCCGGACGCCAAAAAATTACTCGACCGCTTCCTTAGCCTTGTCGCTGGTCTTAACCTGCTCAACAAAAATCTTGGCAGGCTTGAAACTGGGAATGTAGTGTTCGTCGATCACCATGGCGGTGTTCTTCGAGATGTTGCGGGCTACCTTCTTGGCTCTCTTCTTGTTAATGAAACTACCGAACCCCCTCACGTAGATGTTCTCCCCTTCGGCCAGTGAATCTTTCACAACCGAGAAAAAGGTTTCCAGTGTATTGGTCACCTCTGCTTTGTCAATCCCGGTCTTATCGGAGATCTCTGCAATTACGTCTGCTTTCGTCACGACTTCTTAAACTTTAACGTGTATTGTATTGTTGAAATTCGGGTGTCAAAAATGGGACACAAAGGTACGGCTTTCCCCTATATTATGAAACCCTGTCTTTACCATTTCTCTGACCAACGATGCTTTTCCAGCTTTTATTTTGAATTGGCAATCAGACACTAACGTCACCGAGCGGATACTTGCCCCCTCGCTGGAACTCTGGTACGAACGTCATAAGCGCGACCTCCCCTGGCGGCACACTACTGACCCGTATCGAATCTGGCTATCGGAAATAATTCTTCAGCAAACCCGCGTTGCACAGGGCAAACCCTATTACGAACGATTTGTTGAAGCCTACCCCACCGTGGCCGATATGGCCCGTGCCAATGAGCAGCAACTACTCCGGCTCTGGCAGGGACTGGGCTATTACTCCCGCGCCCGAAACCTGCATCAGACTGCTAAATTTGTAACCGAGCAACTGGGTGGCAAGTTCCCTGACTCATGCCGTGAGTTGCTGAAAATGAAGGGGATAGGTTCATACACAGCTGCTGCCATCGCGTCTTTTGCCTTTGGAGAACGGGTGGCGGTGGTGGATGGCAACGTGTATCGGGTGCTGGCGCGGGTGTTTGGTATTACGGACGATATTGCCACGACACTGGCCCGGAAAACGTTTGCCGCGCTGGCGGCCCGTCTTATTGCTTACGCAAACGACCCGGCTACGTATAATCAGGCCGTCATGGAGTTTGGGGCCATTCAGTGTACGCCCATTTCGCCCGACTGCCTGCTCTGTCCATTGCAGCAACACTGCGTAGCGTACCAGACCGGGCAGCAGCACAAACTGCCTGTAAAGGCTCGCAAGGCACCCGTTCGGGAACGGTTTATCAGTTATCTGGTATTCAGGCAGGGCGAAAAGCTGGCCCTGCGTGAGCGCACCGCCCGCGACGTCTGGCAAAACCTGTTCGATTTTTATCCGATTGAGACCGATGAGCCGGTGGCTGATTTTCGGAGCCTGAACCTGCCTGAACTGGTTGATAAGCTGGTACAAAGCGGAAACATGGTGGCGGCCCCGGTAGCTGATGTTCAGTTGCTGTCGCACCAGCGGATTCGGGCTGTGTTCTATCAGATTGAGTTGCCCGATACGGTAAATGGAGTGTTGCCGGGTAATTTGCAGTGGTACACAGCCGAGCAGACTGGTGCGCTGCCCAAGCCGGTCATCATCACGAACTATTTGGCCCGGATGCTTGTATAAGTGGCTGCATTTCCGTATTTTTATTTCTCCTAATCCCGTATTTTTCACCGGTAACTAACTAATTTTCAGTAATGGCAAGTTTAAACAAAGTGATCATCATCGGCAACGTAGGCAACGATCCCGATGTACGTTATTTAGATGGCGGCTCGGTTGTGGCCAAGTTCAGTGTGGCTACTAACGAACGCTACACCACCCGCTCGGGCGAGCAGGTAGAATCAACAGAATGGTTCCGGGTTGAGGTGTGGAATGATCAGGCCAAAACCATTGAAAAATACGTTCGTAAGGGCCAGCAAATCTATGTTGAAGGCCGGTTGAAGACCGAGACCTACACTGACAAAGAAGGTAAAGAGCGTTTTTCGCTTAATGTGCGGGCCACTACGTTTCAGTTTCTGGGAGGCCCCAATGACCGGCAGGACGATGGTTCTGAGCAGCAGCCAGCCCGGCCGCAGCCTGCTCCGGCTCAGGCAGATGCGCTTGCCAAACCAGCTCCCACCCGCCAGCAGGCGGCTCCCACACAGCAACCCGCCCCGGCGTTTGAGGGCAACGGGAATGACGACGATCTGCCGTTTTAACGCCCTGTGGCTCGATTGTTGAACGACACCTGACTTACATGGACCTTAGTGATCCTCTTCCCCGACAGGTGCTTCCGGCCATAGAAGGCTGGGGCACCTATTTTGATTTTTATGGCCCCTACGCGGCCCTGCTCATACTGTTGATTACGCTGGCCGGTCTGGTATCGGCTGCCGAAGCGGCATTTTTCTCGCTCTCGCCCGCTGATCGTGCGCTATGCCGGGAGAGTGTACACCCCGCCGAACAACGCATTGCTCTGTTGCTCGACCGGCCCAAGCGATTGCTGGCATCGCTGGTAATCTTTAATAATCTCATCAATATTGCCGTTGTCGTTATCGCCACCTATCTGGCATGGACGTATGCACAGGAACTGTACGGGTCAGGTTGGGTACTAACGTTCGTTACGCTCACGACGACACTGGTCATTGTTCTCTTTGGCGAAATAGTCCCCAAAGTGTATGCCAGTCAGAATAACCTGATGGTAGCCCGCCGAACAGCCCCGCTGGCCCGCATAGGACTGGTTTTGTTCAGACCTTTGTCAGCACTGTTGGTTAGCTTGAGCAATCAGGTGGATCGGCGTATTGAACGGCGGGGTTATAAACTCACCGCCGAAGAATTGAGTCAGGCTGTTGAACTGACCGGTAAAGATGCTACGGTTGAGGAAAAAGAGATTCTCAAAGGCATTGTCAATTTCAGCAATTTAACCGTCCGGCAGGTTATGCGGGCACGGGTCGATGTATCGGCAGTGGCCGACGATCTTTCTTTCGGGCAGCTGATAGAGCAGATTAATACGTCGGGCTATTCACGAGTGCCTGTTTATCACGAATCGCTCGACCGCGTTGAGGGAATCATATACATCAAAGACCTACTGCCTTACATTCATCAGGACGATGCCTTTCACTGGCAGGCGTTGATGCGCCCGGCTTATTTTATCCCTGAAAACAAGAAGGTTGACGGTCTGCTCCAGGACTTCCAGAAACGGCGGGTACACATTGCCATTGTGGTTGATGAATACGGCGGAACGCGCGGACTGGTAACGCTGGAAGATATTATCGAAGAAATTTTTGGGGATATAAACGATGAGTTTGACGACGATACGCCCGACGGCTACCGGCGCGAAGACGAGCAGACTGTTGTATTTGAAGGCAAAACGTCGGTGCCTGACATGTGCCGGGTATTAAACGCAGAACCCAATACGTTTGAGTTGGTCCAGGGTGATAGCGAATCGTTAGGTGGTTTGTTGCTTGCACTTTTTAACCGACTCCCACAGCCCGGCGAGCAGATAACGTATGGAGAGTTTTCTTTTGAGGTACTGACTGCCGACGACAAACGGATTCATGAGGTACGAGTTACGAAAAACGATTCGCTGGTAGGTGGTGTATAGTATCGGTTTCCGCAGAGATCGTTTGCATTTACTTACCCAACGCGCCGGTTTTCTTGGACGAACCCAATACATTTGCCACTGTCTGCTTTTGACATAAAAAACCAAAATATGAGTCTTCTTAGCAAACTGAAGTCGGTAGCTAAACGCACACTGGCACCCCCCCCTAAACCCATCACCGAATTTGAGTACGCCAGTCTGCCCTGGATTGACCGGAAAGATGCCGACATAGAAGGCTTTTTACGACAGTACAAGAAAGCTAATGGTCTGCCTTACAATCTGTCGGAGAAAATGCACTTCTGGCAGAAAAATGGCTACGTCATTCTTGAGCAGGTCATTCCCCCGGCTTGGGTCAATCAACTCTGGAGCGAGGTAGAAGAACTCATTGACCACCACGAAGACCATAAAACACTGGTCCGCGTTGATCGGCCCGAATACGCTGCAAAGCCGGTTCTGCCCGTCAGCGAGGTGCCGAAAGACGTACTTGATGGCCTCTATATCAAGTACATGGATTTTCATGACAACTCGGCAATTGGTAAGAAGATCATGCTCCACCATACTATCGTGACGTTTCTGGAAGCTATCTTTGGCGATAAGGTCATTGCCATGCAGAGTTTGCTCTTCAAATATGGAAGTCAGCAGGCCACGCACCAGGACTTTGCCTACGTGGTGTCTGAAATTCCGAGCCATTTGGCTGCGTCGTGGATTGCGCTCGAAGACGTACATATCGACTCCGGTCCGTTGTTTTACTACCCTGGTTCGCACACGGTGGGTAAGTTTGATTTCGGTAACGGTATTTTCTTCAACGGCGAATCGACACACGACCCGAACGATTTTGCCAATTATCTCGACAAAACCTGTCAGGCGGCTGGTCTGGAAAAGAAGACCCTGCTGATTAAAAAAGGGGACGTATTGCTGTGGCACGCAGCTCTGGCGCACGGGGGCGATGCCATTCGGGACAAAAGCCTGACCCGGAAATCGTTCGTGAGCCACTACTCGTCAGACAAAGCGTATCAGCACCACCGGCAGCTCCCCACTGCAGACCCGATCCGCCGAACAATTAACGGAGCCGACGTCTTTGCCAATCCGCTCATGCCTGATCAGGAAGACATCTTTGCTGCCGGAAAGGGAATGTAAGTTGGACACTCCTGTCCAACCTACACCCACAACCCCCGTCCGGCGTTGTACTCGCGGCTTATTTTCTTGATATCCTGAATATCCTGCGTAAACACGCCTTTTTTACGCAGGATATTCAGCCGTTTCCGATCAGCCAAGGACAGCTTTCCGTCGATGATGACGCCAAAAACAAGCAGCCGTTCAATACTTAGTCTGACCGTAGCGGGCGAGGCTGCCAGCCGTTCGGCAAAGTGACCGGTGAGTGTATCGGTAGTTTTCAGGGTAAAGCGATCGGTCAGCGTTTCGGTGAGCAGAAAGTTGGCGTAGTTATACTGGCGTTTCAGAATACCGGTATAGTGCAGGGTTTCGAGAATGAGAGACCGAAACTGATCGTCTTTGCCCCACTCATCGTGCAGTTCGCTGACGAATTCCCGGATTGTAGTTGGTGCCATAATACGTATCTGGGCTTCGTGGAATACCCGCCACGATGCCCAGGCATTCCAGAAAGCATAAAACGGAGCACCCACAAAGTGAGTCATTTGCCTGAATACATACTGACCTGCCACCTGTGTCAGCATTGTTTTGATAGCCAGCTCGCTCAGCGCGGCTTTAGCCAGATTGAACAGCAAAAATACCGTTACGCCCCAGCGTGGCAGGTGCAGGTAAGGATCAATACCAAAGCGGATAATACTCCTGTTCGAGTCTTCGAGGGCAGCATTGGCCAACGCCCGCAGATGACGGTCATACTGTGCATCGTGGTTGCGCGGAAACTGGCAAACATGCATAATAAGGTTAACGCCCCACCGGTTTATGGCCAGTAACAGGTTTACCTCGATATACACCAGCAAGATTCCATATAGAATCGTGATGAGGGGCAGTTGGTAGATAATGCCGTTGATCGGAACAGATGTATGACTAAAAAATGTGGGCCAGCTTTGTTGTGGCAGGTATAGCAACACAACACCGAATACGCCCAGAAATGCGGCCACGATAAGCGTAGCCGTTTTGGTACGGCGAATAACCCGACTCTCCAGGTCACTCAACACATACGGCTCGTCTGCCGGATGCAGTATGGTAAGCGAATGACTCAGGTAGCGCTTGGCGAGGTCATCGAGCGAGTTAAGATCTTTAGTAGAGCGAGTGGACATAAGGGAGCGTGCATGGGGGAATTATCTCTACAACTGTGGAAGCGGGCCGGTTGTTAAGAATCGTGCCAACTTTTGAATAAACGGCTCATCAACCAGCTTTGAACGAGCCAGGTCGATGAGGGACGTCGAAAAAAAGTAAATACCGATGAACATGGCCTTTCAAAATTGGACGTCGTATCGTCACTGTTATTACCCGTCTGCTCAAACACCCCATCTGATATGATCCGCTCACTGCTTTTTTGCCTGGTACTACTCAGTTCATGCGTTTCTCACCGAACCGCAACCACATCGTCAACTGCCGAAAAGCGGGTAAAAGATGATATGCTCGATGCAACTACGGCCTTCATGCAAACGCTCTCGCCCGAACAGCAGCAACAGGTAACGTATCCCATGGCCGACGAAGAGCGTTTTAACTGGCATTATGTACCCCGCGAACGTAAGGGCCTATCCATGCGAAATATGACCGAAATACAGCGTCAGGCTGCTCTGGCACTGCTCAAAACTGGCCTTAGCCAGCAGGGCTACGATAAAGCAACGGGTATTATGGACATGGAGAACGTGCTGCGCGTGATCGATAACCGCCCGCCCAACGATACCTACCGCGACCCAACCAATTATTCGTTCACCATCTTTGGCAACCCCGCTGCGCAGGAACCCTGGAGCTGGCGCGTTGAAGGTCATCATCTGTCGCTGCATTTTCTGTCCAGAACCGGTAAGGTATTGGCCCAGACACCCACGTTTTTTGGCACCAACCCCGCGCTGCTGGCTTTTGATAGTACAATGGCCGACAAACGGATGCAGAACCCACGTATTAAAGACCTGCCTCAACAAGGAAAGCAGCTTTTTAAACGCGAAACCGAGCTGGCCTTCGATCTGCTGAAATCGCTGGACGATACACAACGTAAACAGGTCATTGTCGATGCGGTTGCTTACCCCGAAATTGTGACGGCTAACAAACGCAAAGTGTCGATGGAGCGTATGGATGGACTGAAACTGGCCGACATGACCAAAGAGCAACGTACACTGTTTACGGAGTTGCTGCAGGTTTACCTGAAAAACTACCGCATTACGCTGGCCAAACAGCAGATGAACAAGCTGGAACAGGCCGGGCTGGACAATCTCCGCTTTGCCTGGGCGGGCGATCTGACACCGGAGCTTGGCGCGGGTAAAGGCTGGTATTACCGCATTCATGGGCCAACTATTTTGATCGAGTACGACAACACGCAGACCAATGCCAACCATATTCATACCGTTGTTCGTGATCTGACCAACGACTTCGGAGAAGACCTCCTGCAGGAGCATTACCGCAATAGCACACACACCAGCAAACCCTAACCGACGCATTCACGCCAGTCATATCTACGTATGGAGCGTTCCTTTCGCTCATAAACCAGATTTGTAGCAAACTTTTTGTTGGTCAAACCGATAAGATAGTAGCAACTTTGTGATTAAATTCATCTGTTCGACCAGCTACAATATCCATGAATCATACGTATGTCATCATTATGGCGGGGGGCGTTGGCACCCGCTTCTGGCCGTTTAGCCGCACAAGTTACCCCAAGCAGTTTCATGACGTTCTGGGTACGGGCCGTACCCTGCTGCAACAAACCGCCGACCGTTTTGAGGGTATCTGCCCACCCGAGCATATCTATATCGTTACCAGTTCGCTCTACAAAGACCTGTGTCAGCAGCAGTTGCCACAACTGTCAGATAATCAGGTTTTATGCGAGCCTGTTGCCCGAAATACGGCTCCCTGCGTAGCCTATGCGTGCTATAAAATTGCTCAGCAGGACCCCGATGCCAACATCGTAGTGGCTCCCGCCGATCATATTATCCTGAAGCAGGATGAGTTCCAGAATACTATTAAAACAGCGCTGGCTGCCACGGCGCAAGAGGATATTCTGATTACGCTCGGTATTCAGCCCAGCCGCCCCGACACGGGCTACGGCTACATTCAGTACATTCCCGAAGAGGGTGTCGATACCAAAAATCAGAAGCCGCTCAAGGTAAAGACCTTTACCGAAAAGCCGCATCTGGAACTGGCAAAGCAGTTTTTAGACAGTGGTGAGTTTGTCTGGAACGCCGGTATCTTTGTCTGGAACGTCCGCTCGATTATCAAAGCCTTCAGTAAGTGTCTGCCTGACGTAGCCGAAATTTTTGAGGAGGGAAAAGATGCCTACTACACCGATCATGAGAAAGCCTTTGTTGACCGGGCCTACTCGCTGACGAAGAACGTCTCCATCGACAACGGTGTAATGGAAAAAGCCGATAATGTGTACGTATTGCTCAGCGATTTCGGCTGGTCGGACCTCGGCACCTGGAAATCGCTGTACGAAGTATCGGAGAAAAACCACGACCTGAACGTTGTTGACGGGCATATTCTGCTTTACGATACCAAAAACTGCATCATTAAAACCCCGAAAGATCGGCTTGTAGTCGTGAACGGACTGGACGGCTACATTGTGGCCGAGTACGACAACGTGCTGATGATCTGCCGGAAAGAAGAAGAACAGCAGGTAAAA
>Ga0105048_10011040_pt1 | contig 14283 bp, 12 predicted proteins | sample MAT05_FD_78382 | JGI IMG/M metagenome (GOLD analysis project Ga0105048, IMG submission 78382) | Freshwater microbial communities from Lake Fryxell liftoff mats and glacier meltwater in Antarctica - MAT-05 | ecosystem: Environmental > Aquatic > Freshwater > Ice > Liftoff microbial mat | place...
GGGACGGAGATCGAAGCGCTGGCAGCGGGAGAGGATCGTGGGTAGGATCTTGTTTGCCTCGGTGGTGGCGAAAATGAATTTCACATGGGGCGGCGGCTCCTCCAGCGTTTTAAGCAACGCATTGAATGCGGCGTTTGAGAGCATGTGGACCTCATCGATGTAAAAGATTTTGAACTGGCCGCGGGCAGGGGCGAAACGGACGGACTCGCGCAGGTCGCGTACTTGTTCGACCCCGTTGTTTGAAGCACCATCGATTTCCAATACATCGAGCGAGCGACCTTCTGCGATCTCAATGCAGATGTCTTCTTCGGGGTCGAAATCCGCATTCGGGCCGCCGGTGCAATTGAGCGCTTTGGCGAGGATGCGGGCCGTGGAAGTCTTGCCAGTGCCGCGCGGGCCGACGAATAGATAAGCGTGCGCCAGCCGCTTTTGGGCGATGGCATTGCGAAGCGTGCGGACGACGTGATCCTGTCCGAGGACATCATCGAAGGATTTGGGCCGATATTTGCGTGCGAAGACCTGATAGCTCACGCCGCGAGTGTAGGGATGCGCGCGGGTTTGTCATGGCCGAGTTTTGACCAAATCAAAAAATACCGGAATGGCGGGGGAAAAACTTTGTGGGTGAAGGATTGAAGGCCGGAAATCCTCTGATACGCTCCAGCCGAAATGTCTGTTGAAAAACCGAAAAATCAAAAGCGCTCCCATGGGCATTCATGGCTTGGATCGGCTGCTGTGGCGCTGATTTTGGCTGGAACGGCCCTTTGTTTTACACCCATTCCGGGCAAGGTGAAACAAGGGCTGAAGGAAATCTTCGGGACGGCACCTGCCGCCCGCTCGGTGGATGAGCAAGACATCTACCGCCAAGCCGAGTCCCGCATCCGTGGGGAGATTGAGGAAAAACAGGAGCAATTTGAAAAGGAAATCACGGCACTCCGGAAAGATTTGGAAAATGCCCGGAAAAAGGAACCTGATGATACCCAGCGAGCAACAACCCCAAGCAGTGGCGCGCTCGGCAGCGTGACGGATGTGCGGAAACTGCGCTCGGGCATCCCTTTCAAGAGCGAGGTGACGGTGGGAAAAGGAGGAATTGCCTCTCAGGAGCGGGTGGATGAGGCCAGTTTCACTGCGAGTTACCACTTGCAACTCCGCCTGCCACAAGCAGCGAAGACTTTGGCAGAGCTGGAACGATCCAACCCAAAGCTCGCCAAAATCCTCCCCGGACTTCCCGCCATGATCGAGAAGGCGGAGGTTTCCACTTGGTTCGATAAAATTTACCAGGAGAAGGTCACCCGCATCCGCCGCGATGCGAATACGCTCAACGAAATCCTCACAAAACACAATCTTTACGACTGCGAAAGCATCCTCAATCTCCGCAAGGAAAATGGCCAACGGGTGTTTTTCCTCCAGGCCGAAATGGACGTGGTCTCGGATGGCTCGGATGGCGACCGCTTACCCACGATGCCGGATGAAATCGTCAACTCCTCCCATTATCAGCCCTTCACGAGTTACGGTTGGAAAAAGCGCGGCTCTGGGGTCAATCCGATGATCGCAGGCTGGGAGGGCCGCATCAAAGGGGCGGAAAAAGAACTGGCTGCCGCCGGGACCACCGTTGATCGCAAGGCTTGGTTGAAAGAACGCATCGGTTACCTGAAGCGTGGGATCAATGACCTCAAAGCCCGCAGTTTCCTCATCGCCGAGTATGATCCGTTCATCGTCATCCCTGTGAGCATCCTCACTTCCAGCGATCCCTTCGCGCCTAAAGCAGGGGATTACGCCGTGGTGGTGCACGGGGAAAAAATCTACCCGGCCATCGTCGGGGACGGTGGACCTTCCTTCAAAGTGGGCGAGGCTTCGCTGCGGATGGCGGTGGAAATCAATCCGAAGGCATCCTCCTACAGTCGGCCGGTCTCCGATTTGAAAGTCACCTACCTTGTTTTCACCGGCAGCCGTGAGAGCGAAAAGGGGCCGCCCGACTACGAGAAGTGGCGCCAAAAATGTCATGAGCTGTTGCAGGAAATGGGTGGCCTCGGCGAGGGCTATCAACTCCACCAGTGGGAAGATAAGCTGCCGAAACCAACCCCGCCCCCGGCTGCGGTAGAGAGCCTCACTCCCGCTCCGCCAACATCCGCCGCACCCGCTCCTGGTGCAGCACCCGAATGACACGGATGACCAGCAGCAGGCAAATCATCGCCACTCCTATTTCAAAAACAGGCATGCTGCCACGCGAGCGATCCCCGGAAACGTATTCGAAAAATCCCGGAAGATTTCCAGCCCCGCGAGCAGCGCCTAAAAATCCCAACACCCCGGCGCCGATCAGGCCATGCCACTTCATCTTGATGGAAAACAGGCCGCAGATGATCATCCCACCGCCGAGGGTGAGCGCGCCTTGGAAAAATCCGAGGGATTGGCCTGCCGCCAGCATTTTTGGCGCAGCCAGACCCATTGCTATGATCGTGATTCCGCAGACAAAGATGTAAGTTCGCATGTGGAAACCTCAATCATCCGCCGCCCGCACGCAAGGGTTTACAAGAGCACGCTGAAAGCCATGATCGGTCCCGAACGATGCTGATCTGGTGCAATGGACAATGGCTCGAAGAAGGGAATTTCCCCTCCTCTGTGATGGATCGGGGGTTCACTCTCGGCTTGGGATTGTTCGAAACCTTGCTCGCCCTTGATGGCAGACCGGTGTTTCTCGCCCGGCATCTCACCCGACTCAGCGCCTCCTGCGAGCGCCTCGGTTGGCAAGTTTCCTTTGCTGATTTTCAAGCAATCGCCATCCGTTTGTTGGAGCTGAATGATCTCAAAAAATCTCGTGCACGCCTGCGGATCGCCGTGACTGCGGGAAGCGGCCCTCTCGGCGATATTCGACAAGGCACGGACGCGCAGCTATGGATGACCGCCCATCCGCTAACAGAATTACCCGCCCCGCTTACGGCCATCCTCTGCCCATGGCCGCGCAACGAGCGTTCGCCCCTCGCCGGATTGAAATGTGCCTCCTATGCGGAAAATCTTTTCGCGCTCGATCACGCCCGCCGTCTTGGCTTTGGCGAGGCGGTTTTCCTGAACACCACCGGCCACCTCTGCGAAGCCGCAACTGCAAATATATTCCTGGTGAAAAATGGTATCCTGCTCACTCCATCGCTCGCATCGGGATGCTTGCCGGGAATCGCCCGCGAGATCGTATTGGAGATCGCCACCTGCGGGAAAATCACGAACCAAGAATGCGATCTCACTTTGAAGGATCTTGAAAATGCCGACGAAGTTTTCCTCACCTCATCTCTGCGGGGCATCCAGCGAGTTACAAAAATCGGTGATCAAGCATACCTTGCCGAAGGCGTGACAGCGCAGCTCAGCAAGGCTTGGGAGAAAGCAACTGAGAGTGAAATTTCAAGCCACTCACAAAGACCTCACTCATAACGGCACGATCAGCCCTTCCGCTTCTGCGAGGTTTCTTTGATTCCCATCGAAGGTGAGAAATTCGCTCACGCCCAAATGCAGCGCGGTGGCCACATGAAGAATATCCGCCAATCGATGGCCTCCGGCGAGGGTGTGCTTGCCGCCCAATGACTCTGCCCGCTGATGCACTTCTGCCCAAGCCACGGGAAGCACGCTCAGAATGCCCGAGTTCAGATCGACCTGAAGATCCCTCAGCATCTGTTGCCCTTCATTTTGTGAGAATCCTTTGGTCCTATCGTTGGAATGGAGCCGGATTTGGAGTCGCACGGACTGCCGGAACTCCAGCAGCAAAAGGCTGGAAACCGACAAGGGTCCAATGAGATCCGTCATGTAGGCATCGGATAATTTTGAATTCACCTGCGTGCGGTAAATTGCGCACAGGAATGAAGTGTCGGGAAAGTGAATCACCCTTCCTCGCCCTCCAATTCGTCGGCACGCATGGAGGCCACCTCAGCGTCAGTGAATACCCGGGTTCCCCAAATCGCTTTGCGCCGGGCAGCGAAATCGGGCTTGGCCGCGCTGGCAGGCGTTTCGGGCTTCCAGCCTGTGAGCACGCCGATGGGCTGCCCTCGTTTTTCGATTCGGATTTCCTCTCCTTCGGCTAACCAAACTTCGAGCATGGAAAACGAATTGCGGAGCTCACGGACAGTTGCAACCTTCATGGGGACAAATTATGTCCACAGCGCAGACATGTCAAAATATATCCTTGCTTAACCCCCTCCCTCATTCGTTCCAGAATCCTCATGTTCTGATGTCCGGCATGATGCTTGAACTCGCCTGAAACTTCGTTTTGACTTTGCACGCTGCGCCGCCTTTTATCTCCCCACCTCAACCACCTCCTAATCCATGTCACGCCCCGTCACACTCTTCACCGGCCAATGGGCCGATCTCCCGCTCGAAAAACTTGCCCCTCTTGCTTTCGAGATGGGTTACGATGGCCTCGAACTCGCCTGTTGGGGCGATCACTTCGATGTCGATGCCGCCGCCTCCAGCAAATCCTACGTCAAAGAAAAATGGGAGCTGCTGGCCGATCATGGCCTCACTTGTTTTGCGATTTCCAACCACCTCGTCGGCCAGGCCGTTTGCGATCTGATTGATGAGCGTCACAAGGCGATTCTTGCCCCCGATGTCTGGGGCGATGGCGATCCCGAAGGCGTGCGCAAGCGGGCGGCGAAGAAAATGATCACCACTGCCAAGGCGGCACGGGCATTCTTCAATGCGAAGCCCGGTCGCAATGGCACGGACGAGTTTCCTGCCGTGGTCAATGGCTTTACCGGCTCCTCGATCTGGCACTCGATCTATGCATTCCCACCCACTTCACAGGCTTACTATGAAAAAGGTTTCAAAGACTTTGCGAAGCGTTGGCTGCCGATTCTCGATGCGTTTGATAAAGTGGATGTAAACTTCGCTCTCGAAGTCCACCCTACGGAAATCGCCTTCGATATCGCTTCCGCGCAGCGTGCGCTTACCGCAGTGGGGAACCACAAACGCTTTGGATTCAACTATGATCCATCCCACCTCGGCTACCAAGGAGTGGATTATGTGAAATTCATCCGCGATTTCGGCACGCGCATTTTCCACGTCCACATGAAGGATGCCTGGTGGAATCACGGAGACGGCAGCGTGGGTGTTTTCGGAGGGCACACCGATTTCGGCGATGCCCGCCGCTTCTGGGACTTCCGCTCGCTGGGCCACGGAGATATTGAGTTTGAGGACATCATCGTCGCTCTCAATGACGTCGGCTACAAAGGCCCGCTGTCCGTGGAATGGGAGGATATCCGGATGGACCGCGTCCACGGTGGTGAAGAAGCAGCTGCCTTTGTGCGCAGTGTGGATTTCCCATCGAGCAGCATCGTGTTTGATGCCGCGTTTGATAAGGCGAATCAGTAATAGGAAAAATAGGTCCTATAAGTCTTATAGGGCCTAGGTGTTTTCCGCAGACTTCACCTGGCGGAAAATCCATAGGCTCACCAGGCTCACGGCGATCGCCAAGAGCCCGAGCTTGTCGTAGTTCACCAGCTTTCCACCCGCACTTTCCACCACCACCATCCCGCCGATGCTGGTGGTGATGCCGGTGGCGAGATCTCGTGAGCAGGCCACCAAGCTCATGTAGGCACCGCGCCGCGTGGGTGGCACGGCCATCGAGATGGTCGCTTGGCTGGGAATGAAGCGGCCGCTGGCGAGCATGAAGAAGAAGCCTGCCAAAACCAGCACCTGCCACTCGGGCCGCATGCCTGAGGAGGTGAGCAAGCGGATGACGACGCACGCGCCAATCACCAGGATGGCATAGAGACAAAATTTCCCGTAGCGGTCTGCCAAGCGCCCGATCAAAGGGCCGCTGAAAACCGTGACAATCCCACCCACCATATAGACGTGGAACAGATCCGCCTCGGCCATGCCCACATTTCTCACGAGGAAGGGAGAAAGAAATGGAATGATCGTAAAATGCCCGAACACCACGGCCATCATCAGCGCCAGGCCGCGCCAGGCATTGGCATCTCGCAGCAGGATGAAAAAGTCCCGCGCGGATCTCACTTTACCATCGGCGAGATGGCCTCTCACCGGCGGTAGAATCCGATACAACGCCACCCAAACAACCGCTGCAATTCCGGCGACGGCGAGGAAGGGTGTTTCCCACCGCCACCATTGCGCGAGCTTCAGGCCGAATGGCACACCGAGCGCTGCGGCCAGGGAAAACGCCGTCATGATCATGCCCATGCCACGGGCGCGGCGCTCGGGTGGCACCACATCGGCCACGATGGCCATGATCGTCGCCCCACCGATGCCGCCGAAGGCCCCGCAGATGGCCCGTGAAATGAGCAGCATTTCCCAACTGTTTGAAAAGCCGCAGGCCAGCGTTCCCAAGGTGAATCCCGCATAGACCAGGAGCAGGAGATGGCGCCTATCGAAGCGATCAATGAACGGTGCCGCAGCCAGCCCCACCACGCCAGCCGTGAGGGCGAAGGAGGAGATCAGGCTGCCAAACTGCTGCGGGGAGATATCCAACTGCCGCATCAGCTGCGGCCCCAATGGCATCATGATCATGAAATCCATGATCTGCGTGAACTGCACGGCCGCGAGGAGAAGCAGCAGCTTCCGCTCCGAGAGCACGCGGGTGGGAATGGCCATGTAAACCGTCTAGCTCTCCGCTCTCAATGAGCAACCCCGAAGTTGGTTTATATTCACTCCGCAGGCACGTGGGGCTCGAAAGTCATCGAGCGCTCGTGTTCGCGGGCTTTGGCGGCTTTTTTCGCGTTCTGATAGAAATAGTCCTGCACGCGGAAGGCTTTTTGGCCTTTCCCACGGACGATGCGTTGCGAGGTGCCATCCGGCAGCAGGCGCGAGGCTTGCACGTTGTCTTGAAAGTAGGCTTCGAGAATTCGCACAAGACGGCGCTTCAGGGCGGGCTCCTCGATCGGAATCATCAGCTCGATGCGTTTTTCCAAATTACGCGTCATCCAATCCGCCGAGGAAATATAAACTCCACCATCGCCGCCTTGGTGGAAATAGAAGAGGCGGGCGTGCTCAAGGTAGCGATCAATCACGGAAATCACTTCGATGTTTTTCGAGTATTTCGGATCGCCGGGCTTGAGGCAGCAGATGCCGCGGACGTTGAGGCGGATTTCGACACCGGCTTGGGAAGCTTTGTAGAGTGCCTCGATGATTTCCGGGTCTTGAAGGGAATTCACCTTGCCGATGATGCGGGCGGGCAGGCCTTGCTTGGCACGCTCCGCCTCCTCGGTGATCATCTCTAACAGATCTGGTTTCATCGCCGTCGGAGCGGGGACGAGGCGCTGGAAACGCAGCAATTTCGAGCGCCCGGTGACGGCGTTGAAAAAGAGTGAAGCATCATTTCCATACTCGGGCTTGCAGGTGAGGTAGGAGAGATCCGTGTAAAGGCGGGAGGTGGTTTCGTTATAGTTACCGGTGCCGAGATGGACGTAGCGCCGGAGGTGGCCGGACTCACGGCGGACGATCATGCAGATTTTCGCATGGGTTTTGAGGCCTTTCACGCCATAGACGATTTGCGCTCCGGCGCGTTGGAGTTCGTCGGCGCGGGTGAGATTGCGCGCTTCATCAAAACGGGCCTTAAGTTCGACGAGGGCGGTGACGTGTTTGCCATTTTCCGCGGCTTTGATCAATGCATCGATGATCCGGGATTTTCGGGCCGTCCGGTAGAGGACTTGTTTGATGGCGATCACATCGGGATCTTCCGCCGCTTCTTCGATGAGGCGCAGCACGGGTTCGAAGGATTCGTAGGGGTGAAACAACAGGACATCCTTGGAGGCGATGGTTTCAAACATCGATGCGCCCGGGGTGATGGCGGGCGAGTTCTGACCCGGCCAATCGCGATCACGGAGATGATCAAACCCTGATATAAACGCGAGTTCCATGAAAGAGGCGAGGCCGGGAGGTCCCTCGACACGATAGGTTTCCTGAAGGCTGGCGGCCGTGACAAACTGAATGACACGCGCGAGATCCCGTGGCGCATCCGCACGGATTTCCAGGCGCACGGTATCGGCAAACCGGCGGGCGGTGAGCACGTCCTCCATTTCCCCAGCGAGATCGATGGCATCTTCTTCCTGCACGATGATATCGCCATTGCGGGTGACGCGGAAGCAGGTGGTGGCACTGACTTTTTCCCCTGGGAAAAGCAGGCCTGCGTGGAGGGCGACGAGATCCTCGATGAGGATGAACGCGTGTTGATCCTCGCCCGCATTTAAATTCACACGGCGGGCGAGCGTCTCTGGAATTGGGATCAGGGCATGGCGTGTGGTCTGGGTTTCCGCGTCCGACAATCGGCAGGCAACGATGATTTGAAGGGCGGGAACCATCGGCGGCGTGCCCTGTGGATCCACCGCCAGAGGGGTGAGAAGTGGATAGATGAGATCCTGGAAAGTCGCGGAAACCTGGGCGGATTGCTCGGTGCTCAGATCACGGGCTTGCAGCGGGCAAATCCCCGCTTTTTCCAAGGCTGGCACGATGGTCTGGGTGAGCAGCGTGTATTGATCCGAACTCATTTTTAGAATCCGCTGGCGCAGGGCTGCTAGATTCCGGGTAGGCGTGAGGCCGGAAGCATCGGGTGTTTTGCGTCCGCTGCGGCGCATCAACATGAGGCCGCCGATGCGGACTTGGAAGAATTCGTCAAGATTCGAAGCGGTGATAGCGAGGAACTTGACCCGTTCTAATAGCGGTAAATCATCTCGCAGGGCTTCGTTGAGCACGCGTTGATTGAATTCGATCCAAGAAAGCTCGCGGTTCAGATAGGGAAAAGACATAGGAGGTGATTTGAAATTTGAGGTCTCGGATTTATAATTAGTTATCCTCGTCGATGACGACGCCGAGGCCGAAGACTTGTTCGAACAGATCTGCCTTGGAGGCCATGGCAAGGCGCTCGACAGCGGCATCGGCCAGGCCGGGAAGGCGAATGTGGAGTTTGCTGGCATCCCGGCGAAGCTCAATCTGGGAAACGCGCTGGGCATGGGTGCGCTCCAATGCATCTGCCACGCGGAGGAGGGCGGCGAGCTTGGAAACACGGATGCGATCATCCGTCGCCAAGGCGCTGTAGGCCGGGTGATCCAAGCGCGGCCCCGAGTGGCGGTGATACCGGGCGACGAGGGCGACGATGGTGACATCGAGGCGGTTGAGCCCGAAAATTTCCGAGTTGAGAATGATGTATTCCGAGTGCTTGTGATGCGCCCGCGGGCTGACGTAGGTGCCCACTTCATGCAGAATGGCCGCCACCTGGAGCAGGAGGGCATCGTGACCGGTGAGCTGGTGGAGATCTGCCAGAGAATCAAAAAAGCGGGCGCAGAGATTGCCGACGTGCTCGCCATGGCTGGGATCCGACTGGTAGCGTTCTGATAGAATGCGGGCGGAGCGGACGACTTCTTCGGCGAAGGCACCGGTGAGCTCGCGGGAGACGAGGAGATCGTGAAGAAGCCCTTGTTCATACTCGCTGTTTGGAATGTGGATCTCCTTCAGCTTGAGAGTTTCCGCGATGGCGAGATTGATCTCCAGCGCAGGCAAGAGGGCCTCGGCGGTTTGGTAATCGAGTTGGAAACGTTTCACGAGTTCCACATCGCTGATGGTGGAGACATCCGCGGTGAATTGGCGGAACTTTTTAACCGTACACGATTGGCTGGCGGTGGTGACGGTGGATGCCACCGACTGCACCTCGTAGCCGATGATCACGAGGCCATCAATGGTGACATCCGAGAAATCGAAGCGAATCTGGGCGAGATTTCCGTAGGCATGCTCGCGGATGACGCGGAGCATGGCGGGGCCTTCCGCGTGCGAACCATCCACCGCCTCACGGGTGCGGTGGGTGCCCATCCGGTAGCTGGTGTAGCGGGTGATGAGGCCGTTTTGAAACAACAAGGCGCGGGTATTTCCAGGGCCCACGTGAAGGACCAGCGTGGTGTCCTTGCGCATCGCAGGCAGATCCTGCAAGCGGCGGCGGGTTTTCAAATAAATAAGACGGGTCATTTCTCCGTCGTCAATGGTGCCGATCCTCAGGCCGCATGCGATGCGGATGCGGTTCATGACCGTCTCATGATTGACCGCTTCACTGAGGATATTGGTGGCCACGGCGCGGGTGATGGCGTGCGGATCAAGCCCCATTTCGGCAAGAGATTTCTGATAACCCTTGATGATGGAGACGATGCGCTCGGTGGTGGAGGAGGTGACGTTGCCGCCCCGGAAGATATCGCGGGCGACGGCGGCGGGTTGTTCGAGGAAATCGATCGCAGTAAGGGAGCCATCCTCCGCGCGCTCTGCCACCATCATCGATACGGAACTCGCCCCGATGTGCAGTGCCGTGAAAAGATTTTCTGCGGTAATGGTGGTGTTTGCGGGTTTCCCGAGCTTCGGCATCACACAAAGACAAACGTGGCGGGCGCGATCTTTCAATCTCCAAAATGTGACAAGCGTGATCTTCTCTCAGTCCGCGCTTGTCAGCATGGGGGGATCGGGGGATAGATTGGCCCATGCCAGTCAGCGGAGCGTTGGAAAAATATCGGGTGAGACAAGGTGCCCATCTGGACTTCAGCGGTCACGCAAGTGGCGAGAAATCCCTCTATCTTGGTGAGAAGGATGAAACGGAGGCGCAGTTTGACATGCTTCAGGACGAGCTCCAACAATTGCAGAAAATGCTTTACGCCCAGAACAAGCACCGGGTGCTGGTGGTGATGCAGGCGATGGACACGGGCGGCAAGGATGGCTGCATCAAGCATGTTTTTTCCCGAATCGATCCACAGGGGATCCACGTCCGATCGTTCAAAAAGCCCACCGAAGAAGAGCTGGCGCATGATTTTCTCTGGCGCGTTCACGCCAAGGTTCCCAGCACCGGACAAATGGTGATTTTCAATCGCAGCCACTATGAGGACATCATCGCGGTGCGGGTGAAGAAACTCTATCCCGATGAGGTGTGGAAACGGCGCCAGCAGCATGTCCTCGATTTCGAAAGAATGCTCGCAGAGGAGGGCACCACAATTGTGAAAATTTTCCTCCACATTTCCAAGGATGAGCAGAAAAAACGCCTCGAATCCCGCCTCGTCAATCCAGCGAAGCATTGGAAATTCAATCCGGATGATCTCGCAGACCGCGCCCGCTGGGATGATTTCATGGCCGCCTACCAGGACGTGATTGGCAAAACTTCCACGGATCACGCGCCGTGGTACGTGGTGCCGGCGGACCGGAAATGGTATCGCAATTTATGCGTCGCGCGGATCATGGTCGATACGTTGAAAAAGCTGAACATGGAATTCCCCGCCATCACTTGGGATCCCGGTGCGATTAAAATCGAGGATTGAGAGCTTGATTTGTTAAGATTTCCTAAATAATCTCCGGGGCGCAGGGCAATGGAGACCAAACGGAAGAGATTGCGGACGAAAAAGGCGGTGCCAAACCAGCGGCGCGAGGCTGTTTCGTTTACAGAAGTCCTCAGCGCCGCCAACCGACGGGCGCACGAACAGGCGAACAAACGGCGCGGCCAACGCGGATTGAAATCCGTGTATGCAGCGATCCATGCGGAGGAAATGCCGGACGAATTGCTTTCGTCTGATGTTTTCAGACGCTTTCTGCGCTGGAGCCTCGCTCTGGTACTGCTGCCTTTGTGTTGGGTCACGACGTGGACTTTTCTTGCCAGATTTTCGCATGCCACGATCTATCAGGGCTTCTGGCAGACGACTGAATTCTGGTATTTTGCCACCGGCGCTTTGTTGATGGCTGGCTGGTTTTGGACGGGTTTGCTGCAGACGATGTTTCTCTATCTCTATGTGTTGGGCCACGAACTCACGCATGCGGTCTTTGTGCTGCTCCATCGGGGAAAAGTGACGAGTTTTCACGTCAGTTCCAGCGGCGGATACATTACCACAAACAAGACGAATCTAATTATCGCCCTGTCCCCATATTTTGTTCCGTTTTGGGCGGTGATTTTTGCCTTACTGTTTGGGATCGCGCGGTATTTCGGCGATTTCTCTGCTGTATGGGACCGCGTGCTCTATGGCGGGATGGGCTTCGCCTGGACCTTCCACATGCTGTGGACGGTGTGGATGATTCCGAGGGATCAGCCGGACTTGAAGGAAAACGGAACATTTCTTTCCTTGGTGATCATCTATCTGGCAAACCTGCTTATCTTGATCGCTCTGCTGTGTGTGGCGGCCGGAACGCCATGGCAGGATGCAAAGGAATTCGGAATGGAATGGATCAGAAACGCGGCGACTTCGGCCGATAGGGTTTGGCGGACTTTGGAACAGGGTGTTTTTGCGCTAAAACAGGCGGGGCGGTTTTAAACCAACTGGTTATTTTGCGGATTGAATTCAGCCGTAAGCGGGAGATGCTCTTGCTGTGATCGATCTGGATGCAAATGCGACGACGGCAATCCTGCCGGAGGTGTTGGACGAGATGCTGCCGTGGCTGCGTGGCGGCCATGCCAATCCATCCGGTGCCTATGCCGGAGCGAAATTGGCCCGCAAGGCGATAGATCGCGCGCGCGAACAGGTCGCCCGACTCATCGGTGCAGAGCCAGAGGAAATCATTTTTACCGGTGGCGGCACGGAAAGTGTGAACACCGGCCTGCATTCTTTGGACGCTCTCACCAATGGCGGCGTGGCAGTGGTTTCCGCCATCGAGCACAGTGCCGTGTTGCGCTGCGTGGAAAGCTTTTCCCGCCCGGTGAAGACGGTGGCGGTGGGGACAGGCGGTCGATTGGATCTCGCCGCCATCGAGCAAGCGCTGGAAAGCGCTGCGTATCTTTCAATCATGGCGGCAAACAACGAAACGGGCATCATCCAGCCCCTCGCCGAAGTGGCGGTCATGGCGCGTGCCGCGGGGCTCGCGGTCCATACCGATGCGATTCAAGCAGCTGGGAAAATGCCTATTGATGTGCGTGGTTTGGGCGTGGACCTGCTCTCCCTTTCCGGTCACAAATTCCATGGGCCCAAAGGAGTCGGCGCTCTTTACGTGCGGCAGGGTCTGCGTTTCAGCCCCATGCTGCACGGAGGAGGGCAAGAGGCGGGACGGCGCAGCGGCACGGAAAACACCGCCTGCATCGTCGGCATGGGCGCGGCGGCGGCATGCGCCCATCAGTTTCTAACAAGTGATGGTGCCGCTCGCCTGGCTGGGCTGAGAGATGAATTTGAAACGAAGGCGCTCGCGGAAATTTCAGGAATCACGGTGAATGGAGATGGGGATCACCGCTTGCCCAACACCAGCCACCTTTCATTCGAACAATGCGATGCCGCAGGATTGCTAATTTTGTTAGATGAAATGGGGGTGGCCTGTTCTGCAGGCTCCGCATGCATGACGGGCAAGCAGCGCCCTTCCCATGTGCAACTGGCCATGGGCATCCCCGAGTCCCGCGCAAAGAGTAGTCTGCGGATTAGTTTTTCCCGGCTCAATACCCCGGAGGAAGCCATCGAGGCGGCAAATCGGCTCAAGCGGGCGGTGGAAAAACTTCGCCGCGTGCAGGGCGCAGGTGTCGGGCCGGTGGTCGTTTATTCCCCGTGAGCGGGTGATCGGTGGAAGTTGAGACGGCGAGCGCGCGCGCCCTCGCGTGTGGTTCTTGGCGCCCCCGGCGAGGACGGCGTGGATTCAGATCGGGCGGCATCTCCCATGAATCCGAGCGTTGCCGCATGCGCCAGCCCATTTCCGGCGAGGGCTCCGGAAATCACCAGCGAGGCCGCTTATGCTCCCCGAGCTTTGCATTTCATTCCCTTGCCATTCGTTGAAAATTGTCGATGGTGCGGGCAGATGACGATGATTAACCGCCTTGAGCGCCGCTTTGCATGGATTTCCTGTCCAGGATTCTTGCGTTATTATGCGATTTTCCACGCGGTGGTTTTTGCGATTCAAATCTTCCGTCCCGAGATGGCACAGATGTTTGAATTTGATCGGGCCAAAATACTGGCTGGAGAATTCTGGCGGGTGTTCACCATGTTTTTCGCAGTTTCGGAATTTGGAAAGCCCGGGTTCTTGACGATCATCTTCCTTTTCTTCGCGGTGAACTTCGCCTTCATGATCAGCGACAGCCTCGAAGGGGCGTGGGGTGAATTTAAAACATCGTTGTTTTTCTATCTGGGGATCCTGCTGATTCTCGCCGCAAATTTCATCTATCCCACCAACATACCACGGAGCGCCTTCGCGCTGTATGCCTCGGCGTTTCTCGCGTTTTGCACGGTGTCCCCCAGATTGGAGATCATGTTGTTCTTTGTGATTCCGGTGCAGGTGCGTTTTCTGGGAATGTTCCAAGCGGTGCTGATTTTGTTCATGGTGTTAGGTTCGCCCATGCTGATCCCGTTCATGCTGATGGCATTTACCAACTAC
>Ga0105048_10011042_pt1 | contig 14283 bp, 12 predicted proteins | sample MAT05_FD_78382 | JGI IMG/M metagenome (GOLD analysis project Ga0105048, IMG submission 78382) | Freshwater microbial communities from Lake Fryxell liftoff mats and glacier meltwater in Antarctica - MAT-05 | ecosystem: Environmental > Aquatic > Freshwater > Ice > Liftoff microbial mat | place...
CCTCGGCTAGCTGGGAGACGGCCTGCTTGTCATGCCTGGCTTGCTTGAGTTCGTTCATGAGCGTGTCACGCTCTTTTTCCACGGCGCTCAGGGCCTCGGTCACGGCGAGCTTCCGAGCGACATCACCGGCATCAAGCCGAGCCTTCAGCGCCTGTATTTCAGCGTCCTTGGCTGCGGCAGCCTTTTGCGATTCGCTCGCGACCTTCGTTTGAGCGAGTTCGACGGCGTTCCGCTTATCCTGCTCGGCCAGCTCAAGACGCTCGTGCAACTGCTTTTCGAACTCACTGTCACGAACCTGCTTCAGGATGTTCGCGTACCCGGCCTCGTCAATCTTGAATGCCTTCCCGCAGTGCGGGCAGATGATTTCATGCATGCCTACGTTTCTCCCGCCTTCGACAAAATCTGCCTGTGCATCTCAGGGCCAGCCCTGTCGTCACAAGCTTGCCAACCCATCATCCGACCGGCTGGATCTAATAAAATCAGACCTTCCGGACGGCAGGCTGAATGTCTCGTCTTGGCCGAACGAGACGTTTCACGACGCGTCCGTTGTGCTGGTATAGCCGGCCAATCATCCAAACCCATTCTCACGAAGCACCCCGGCGCATCGGCAGTATCTGTCTGCACCGCGGGTAGCTGTGGCAGCCCCAGAAATCGGGGCGACCGGTCTTGCCTTCGACGTGCTTCATGGTGATTCCGCATTTCGGGCACGTCGGTGTCTTGTAGTCGCCGCCGGTCGCAAACTTGAATAGTTCCGACCGCTCGTTTTCTGGAAGGCGCTTGAGCATCATCAGGAACATTTCGCCGTCGATCAACGTGATGCGGTTGTTCTTCGCGACAGTCTTGGCGTCGTCGGAAAAGCGGCCGCTGGTCATAAAGAACGCCTTTTCTATTTTCTCGTGAGTCATCACGCCGAGCAGTTCGCGGACCGGCTTGACGCCTACGAAGCGATCGTTCCACGCCTTGCACTGGACGATTGAATGCGGTTTTCCGTCGTCGCAATAGAGCCGGATGTCGATGCCGCCGTCGGGCCCGAGGGGTGTCGTCGCGCTCTTGATGCCCTTCGCTTCGTAAAATTTCTGACAGAGATCCTCGAAGCGCTTCCATTCAATATCGCGAATCAGGTCGATCGACCAATCTGTAGGTTTAGGCGGTGCATCGACCGACTCGCAGCCGTGGCGGCGTACGGCAATAGGCGAAAACGGGTGGTCGGTTTTAGGTCCCTGAAGCCGACCGGGAGAATGTCCCAGCGGCTCGCCGAGCGGTTCGCGCTGGGCGGGCACGCCGCCAGCGCTCGGCTCGGTCCGGTCGTTGATGCCGCGCTCGACCGGCGCCGGGGAGCGCGACACAAAACCGGGATTGCCGGCCGCTTTGTTGCGAAAGGCTAGGGGAGGCTGCTTGCTGCGGGCGGATTTTTTGACGTAAACCACCGCGCCCACGAAGAAAAACAATGCGGCAACTAAGCCGGCGATGCTAGCCAGGCCGATCGACATCGGCTTCAGCAAGATATTGTCCTTGGCGATCGCCGGGAGCACCCACTTCAAGCCCACGTAGGCAATGACACCGACGACAACGCTCACCTGCCAAGGTGCCTCAAGCAGCACATCGAGCAGGGATTCTCCCCGTGTTGTTCTTCCCCTGCGACCCATTTTAGGAGCCTTCTAATTCTTTTCCCGATTGTACGCCGCGTACGATCGGAAAGGCTTAGTTGGAAATGATTCTGCGCTTTGCGCGGTTCTCGGCAGGACGCAAGTCGATGTCACGCGTAGCCGGCCCCGGCGGGCACTACACATGCTCCGCGTCCTTGGGACCGATCTTGTAAGGTCCGACACCTTGACAATGACCGATTACAACAGCAAATTGACCCCAGCGCAGGACCGCAAAAGCGCCCCTCGCGACGCCTTACCTTCGGAGTTTCTCATGCACGTCGTCAAATTGTCGCAGGCGAAAACAACTTTATCGCGTTTGGTTGACGCTATCGAGCAAGGTCAAGAGCGCGAAATCGTCATTGCTCGGAACGGACGTCCCGCCGCCAAGCTGGTCCCGTTGGACACAGTACCGGTCGGGAAGCGTGTCGGCGTTGCTAAGGGACGGTTCGAGGTTCCGGATAGCACTGACGAACATGGCGCCGAAGTGGCCAGCTTGTTCGTAGGCTAGTGCCGGCGTGAGGAACTGGAACTCTAGTTGATCTGAGACCAGGGCATATATGGAAATATGAGCTTTTAACGCAGCAGAGATCTATACATGTCGAACAGTCGAAAGGATGCAAACAGATGAGCTCAAAAGTTAGCATAAAATTTCGAGAGCAGACGGACAGCTCGCCGGGGTTTCATCTTTGTGAAGACGCGTTCGATGAATTTACGCGCGAGGGCACGGAAGAACCTCCGGTTTATCTTCAGCTGGACGGCGTCGAAGTTGAATTAGAGACACTGAAGCCCGGCGGCGCCTCTGTTACTGTAAAGATTCCGCGCGATGTAGCCCGGGAACTCGGCCTGGTGCCGCCAATCCAAGCATAAACCGTCGACCCATCCGGCGTTACTGCGTATGTGGGACAAACGGCAAAGAGGATACCGGGCGACGGGTTACCGCATTGGGAATCCTGTCGCGTCGACAGCCAAAGATAAGGCCTGTAACTGAATGGGTCTACCGTTCCTGGCTACGCCGCGTTTGGAGCAGGATACCGATTTCGATATAAAGTCGTCGCAGCAGCGGGGAAACGCGATTGGCGCCGGGGTCGGTCGTGGAAATGGCTTGGCCGGACCCTCCTCTATCAGCAAGGTATCGTCGGCCGGTACTGACATGCAACCGATAGTCGCCCTGCTTTCGATGCGCCGCGTGTCCGCACGTAGTCGAGCTTTCAAAATGTCGCACGTTGCTTGCCCGACGCATGTGGTCATGCGTCGTCGGCTTTTTGCCTCTACGTGTAACTCAAACACACCTACTGAGGACGGTCCCTACCGGCCGTCGCGCGTGCGCTACACTGACTTCTTTGTCCCACCGAGCCCTTGCATATGAAAGCAATTATTCAGCGCAGCGATGACGGAGACGGAATCTTGGAACTTCCGGACCAGTTCATGCGAGATTTCGGGCTAGCCGTTGGTGACACGATCGAGGTGTTTATAAAGGAGCGTGATGGATGCGACGTTTTGGCGCTCCGTCCGTACGTCTGCTCAACAGAGCGGACCGTCGTCGAAGATCGTTACCATGGTGCTTATTCGGGCGCGGCATACGTGGCATGGCCTCTTTCCTCAACGGGTATTCCCTCTGAGTCGCAGGGCAAGGACATCGAGGCTCGACTCTTTTGGTCTGAGCCTCATCTCGTAGGTAAAGGAAGCACGCCCGACGGGGCGCTACAGGATCTCGAGACGCAAATCGACGCGGAACTTCTTCATCCCGAAGCGAGTGAACTTGGCAAAGCCCTAATGGTAAAACGACGGGAACGGATCGCTGCTTTCGCAGAGCTCAGAGATCAAGTGCAGCGAATGGTGAGTGAGTCCGGAGACCCAACGGGTTTTGACGTGGACATATGGCTCACGCGCTGGCTGGCTAAGCCAATCGGAGCACTAAATGGTGCGACTCCTAACTCATACCTGGATACGCTCGAAGGCAGGGCCTTGGTCACAAAACTCCTTGCCCAAATGGGTTCCGGAGCGTACGGATAACCGAGGACGCAACTTGAGAATAGGCTTGGGGAGGTTGTGAGCGGTACCGTCGCTCTTGTGCAGGAAACGCATGCGAAAGAAATTGAAGAGGTCCGTCTTAAAGACGCGCGCCGCCGTGCTGTTGAGCATTTCGAGTTTTTCACCAAACGACGTTCTGACGAAGTGGAGCGCTTCGAGAACCTTGAAGCCGCTGCTACTGATTGGGAGCGAGCAGCCCGCATTCGTGCATTTGCTGATGCTGTCGAGGCCGAAGCCAAGTCCTGTGGGAACTCTCGCCGAAACAACGCGATTGGCTTGCCTGGGTTCGCGCCAAGGCTGACTGGCTGGACGCTTTATCGAAGTTTCCGACCCAGTTCTCGACGCGCCGGAGCCAGAAAAACCGCGTTATTGGTAGCCACACCCAAGTATTGAATGGTCGAAGCATCGGTTTAGGCCGCTCGTTTACTGAGGTTTTTGTTCTCCAGTCACCGAACTCGACCGGCAGGGGCTGCGGAAGTGAAGAACTATCTGAATTTATTGGTATTTTGTTTGGCCACCAATTGCTTTATTTTGTGTCGAATGGCCAAGATATGGTTTCCGGTCGCACAGCATCCCCGGATAGGCGTCGGTTTGGGGTTTTTTTAAGCACCCAGGGCAAGTAGAAGCCGAAGATAATGGCCAGTTAGTGCTTTATTCTTGGCCAGGAAATGCTTTACGGCACATTTCTTGTGCCGTAAAGCATATAGTGGCCGCCAGGCCAGGATTTGCTTTATTTCACGTTTGGCCACATTTTGTTTTATGGGGTTTGACATAGTAAGGTAGAAGGTTTTGCCCCCGATTTGGGCAGATGATCGAGAAACGACAGCACAAAAAAAGGGACCTTCCGGTCCCTTTTTTTAGTTGCGCTTGCTTGCTAGTCGTTCGCTGCTATAGCGGTGTCAATGTGTCGATAGGTATGCCTGACCGACTTCACATCGTCATCGATCCGTTGCCACACCTCGCGGGCACTCAGTCCCTCGAAACCGGCCTCGCGACGGTCCTGCAAAATCACGCCAACCTGCTCGCTAAGGCGACCCAAGCGCGCTTGCCGCGCGGACGCTTGATGCCTGCGGAAACGGTCTGCAATCGCGCGGGCTTCGGCATTGGCCCGCTGATACAGATTTTTGTGATCGGTCTCGACGCGCTCACACGCTTCGCGCAGACTAATTGGTGTTGGTTCATCGAGCATCGACTGAAGTTGGGCGCGGATGGCTTCCCAATCTTTTTCTCGCGACTTTATTCCCTTGCGGGGAGATTCCAAGAGCGGAATCCGCATCTGTATCGGCTCGACTGGCAAGACCCAGTCGTCTATGTCGCCGGTGAATAATTTTTCCAATCCGATACCGCCATGAAGACTGATCGATAGCCACGCCGATAGGGTGGGCAGCCCCCCTTTGTTAAGCCAGTGCCACACGATCGTAGAAAGCTTCCGAGCTATGGAGGTCAGCCACGGTAATGTAGATGTGGTTGATTCCGTTTACTTCGGTTACGGCGATCGATGCGGACGAGAAACCCGGGAAATGAAATGGACGCTCTCCAATTGGGAGGCATCGGACGTTCCGGATTTGGGCAGGTCGGTTTGCGTAGGCCGCCCGGTGTTGCGGCGTACGATCAGCCAGCGCGTCAACCAGGCGATGAATCCGTAGGCCGCCAGAAGCACTCCGAGGTGGATCAGTTCGGCCCTCAGCTGATTGAAATCCGCTCCCATGCGATACGCTCGGTTAAGACCTGTGCAGAGTGGTGTGAGGGGGATCAGGTCACCCAGCATTTGGACGAACGGGGGCATCATTTCGTGCGGCCAGCTTGAACCGGAGAGAAAGAAGAACGGGTAACTGGTAAAAGCGAGCAGTTGCAATACCGATAATTCGTGCTTGAGCAGGGTGCCCAGCGTCATCCCGAGGCACGCGGCGGCACCGATGCCGAGGAAGCTCAGCGCAGCAACGCTTGCCCAGTTGGCTTCGTTGGGGACATCAAAGACGCGCAGGCCAAAACCCATCCAGATGGCCATCCACGCCGAGAACCAGAGTACGTAGGTGATCCAGCGGGTAATGCTCGGCGCACGGTAGGCGCTGGCATAGGCGCTGGCGATGAGCAGGATCTGGTGCAATATAAGCGCGCCGAGGAAGGGGAGCATGTAGTCACCATAGGTTTCCAGCGGATTGAAGGCCGGATGGTCGTCGATCGCAATCGGAATGGCGCGCTCTTTGGCTACCATTGGGCTCAGTCCGGTCCGCATGAAAGTGCCGGCATTGATCGCCGCGCCTTGGGCCTGCACGACTTCACCGACGGCGCGCTGGATATCTCCGGCAGGCAGCAGGCGATCGGCATGGACTTCGAGCGGGATGCCGGTCGTCTGACTATGGCGCAGGCGCGAATCGAGGTCGTCCGGGATGTGCAGGATGCCGCGTACTGTGCCGAGGCGCATGGCTTCATTGGCGTCCGGCTCATCCATTGGCACGACGTGCAGGCGCCGGTGCGCATCAAGACTGCGAGTGAGCAGTCGCGACACTTCGGAATTCTGAGCGCCGGTAATTGCTAGAGGCAGTTTCAGTTCTTCCTTATGGGTGTAAACGCTGCCGTAGATCGCGAAGTAGCTTGGCAGGGCGATGGCGAATAACAGCGACAAGCCGGGTGTGGTCAAGGCACTGCGCAGCTCATGCCAGGGCGTGCGGCGCCGCGTGTCAAATTGATGCACGGGGCGTTCGTGCGGCGCCAGCAGTGGAAGGCGCCGCGGGGCAAGCAGGATGAGCAGGGGAATGAGTACGTAACAACCGAGCCCCAGCAAGCCGCTCAGGCCTTTTCCTTGCGGACCGCCGGAGATGGCCAGCCAGGCATCGACAAACAGGCTGAACGGCAGTGGGCGCGTCAAAGCTTCAAGAATGGGCGGGAAGGCCCATTCGGGAAACGCGTATCCGGAGAGCAGAAAGGCCGGAGCGTTGAACGCCAGCAGCATTTGTGCGCTCTTGTGGATGTTGGGGATAACGCGTGAGAAGGCGGCGCCGGTAATCAGTGAAGCCGCCATCAACAAGCCGCCGACGGCGATCGTGGCGGGAACCGCCGGCAGGGCATAGCCGGTGTGTTGCACCAGCCACATCAGCCCGAGCGTGAAAACTCCACCCAGGCCCAAGAGCCACGGCAGGGAGCGGCCGAGCATTTCGCGCCGGGCGTCGGGCGAATGCCGCCAGCCATGCGGCAAGAGATTGCCGCCCGCGAGCATCAGCGCCAGTTGCAAGAAGGAAGCAATCAGGCCGGGCGCCATATAGCGCATGTAATCGAGGTAGGAGTTTTCGGGGATGCGTGAATCGACACGCAGGGGCAGCACCATCTCGGTGGCCTGGTTGTAGGGAATCCCGGCGACCATCAGTCGCCCGACAGATTGGCGTGCGGACTCGGTGCTGACGACACCGGAGGTGGCCGCATAGATCTGGTTAGCCGGAACCGGCATCGAACCGTCGCGCCACACCGTTACCACGCCGGTTCGGCCTTCGCGTACGGATTCGCCCAAGCCGTTGGCGATGACGATGGCGCCGCGAATCTCGCCACGCAACAAGGCTTCGTTGATTTCGGCGGCATCGTGCATGCGGCGCAAGGCGATCTGTGGCGCCGCGTCAAACGAACGTTCCAGACTGCGTGACAAGGCTGAGTGATCCTGATCGACAAAGCCGACGGGTAGTTCGCGTGCGATGCGGTCGGCATAGACCCAAAGACAGAGCACACTGGCCAGAATGGGCGCCAGCCAGAGCATCAGACGTTGTTTGTCCTGAGCCAGTCGGCGCACTTCAGCCCAGGCGAAATGCGCTATTGGCGTGATCATTCGTCGTTCCGGGTCAAAAACCAGAAATCTTCTGTCAGGATTTGGCGGCGATAGGAGTGAGGCGAACGGTCATTCCCGGCAGCATGCCAGGGACTGGTTTGACGGGCTTCAGGCGAACCTCGAACGAACGCAAATCGGTATCGCCTTTGCGACTGGTGGAGCGCCAGGTGGCAAAATCACCCATCGCGGTCAGCCAGGTCACCTTGAATTCGACGTCCTTGAGCCCCAGTGCAGGTAATTCGCCTTTGAGCACGTTGCCGATTTTCAGCCCCGGCAATTGGTCCTCGCGCGCGGCCACGGCGACCCAGGCGTCTTCGGGACGGATGATGACCAGAATGGGCGCGCCAGCTGCCGCAATTTCTCCGGTAGTCAGATATCGCTTCTGCACGCGACCGCTGGTCGGGCTGTTGACCTGCATTTCCTTGCGCCAGCTTTCGGCCTCGACGAGCGCGTTGGATGCACTCTGCGACGTTCCTTCGGCGGCATCACGTTCTTCCGGTCGCGCACCGTTCTTCAGGATTTCGATGCGTGCCAGCGCGGCGGATTCGGCTTGTTGGGCGGAACGAAAGGCGTACTCGGCTTCGTCGAGCTTCTGCCGGGTTATCATGCCCTGAGCAATCAGTTTCTGCTGACGGCTGAGTGATGCTTCGGCTAACTTTCTCGCTTCGGCGGCCTGGGTCAGGGCGGTTTGTGCAATCCGCGTTTCCTCTTCGCGAGCCCCCTTGCGGACCAGCGTCAAGCGGGCATCGGCGTTCTTCAGCGCGCCACGCGCCTGCTCGACCTTGGCCATCACTTCCGGACTGGACAAACGGGCGACCGGCTGCCCTTCGCTGACAGTATCCCCTTCGGCGACCAGCACTTGCGCAAGACGACCAGCCAGTTTGGATGCCACCATGATCTCGCGCGTATCAACCATGCCGATCATTGGTGGCACCTCTTTTTCCTGGCAAGCGCCGAGGAACAAGGAAATCAGGGCGATCACCATCAACGATTGAGGCATTTTGGATGGACAGACCCGCATGATCTGCCTCAGCGACGTCCGCGCAGTGCGCCTATCGCAGTCTGAATCCATTTTTTCGGGGTTTCCAGCATATAACTTTTTTCGATCAGGCTACGCAGAGCGCTCAGTTGCTGTTCGAACATTCCGGGCTTGTGTAGATCTTCAGGTGTCTCATCGGGGCCGAGGGGAAGGATATGTTCGAAATAGGTCCCACCCAGGAGGTGGCGCAGGATGCCTTCACCCAAAAAAGCCTCGTCGTTGTTCAAGGTCCGCGTGGCACGAAGCAATCGACGAATGTCGTACTGACCAGGAAAGATATCGGGTACCTGCTTCTTAATGCCGAGCAGGCTGTACACCCCAATGCGGGCCGTCCTGACTGAACTTTCCAGGGTGAAAACCACGTCGTTATGGGTTTCCACAAACTGACCAAGGCAGGCCAGGTTGGTGCTGCCATCAGGCACTACCCAGGGGCGATCGCCTTTGGCGCGCGGCATGAATTGTCCTGTGATGTAAGGCATCAGGGCGGTGCGCACTTTGGTGGCAGCAATCACTTCTTCGACTTGATCAATCAAGCCAAGGTGAAAACACATTTCAGTCAGTATTTCATTCCCGGTGCACTCGACCATCGGCTTTTTGATGTGATCTCCAGGCTTGTCCATGAGTAGCGCATAAACCCACATCACGATCACATCATCGGGCTGGTCTGGGAAATGCGGCTGGCGATTGACGGTGAAACTCATCAACCAGCTTGAATCAGTGAAGGTAATGATGCCGCCAGATACCGTTTTGCCTGAATAGGGGTCATTGACCGACAACGCTTTGAGTTTGTCCACCAATGGCGATGGTTTGCAGGTCAGCGTTGCCGACTCCCACGTTGAAGCGGAGACATTGCCGCAGAATTTCTCAGGCTGTCCAAAGACCGGGGATTTCAGCGCCAGGTTCTTCCACAACTGCCATCCCGAGGCAGCATCCGGACTGTGTTCACCCATCGTCAATTTCGGCACCGTATCGCCGTCGCCATAGGCGGTGTCCTCGACTATCGAACCGGTGGTGACGAAGACCAGATCGCGCGGCCCAATCTTGATTGTCTCGTCCTTGTCATTGTGGCGGTATTTGATCGCCGTGGTGCTTAGCGTCTTGCCGCTGGTGTCAATCTGGAGGTCTGAAACGATCGTGTTGTACTGGGTTTTTACGCCCTGGGCCTTGAGCCAATCCATTAAGGGGCGCACGAAGCTGTCGTACTGGTTGTATTTAGGAAAGACGAGCGAGGTCATATCATTTAACCCGTCCATAAGGTGCAGAAAGCGGTGCATATACAGCTTCATCTCCAACACCGAGTGCCAGTTCTGGAAGGCAAACATAGTGCGCCAGAACATGTAAAAGTTAGTGTTGAGGAACTCTTTGCTGAACCACTCTTGCACCGTGATGTCGTCGAGATCCTCCTTGCGTGCGAGCATCAGTCTCATCAACTCTATTTGCTGCAACTTGCTCAGCGCCATGGTGGAGGAGTCCTTGATCTGGCCCTGTTTTTCAAGTAACCGCGCTTTTGAGGAGTTCTTGTCAGCGTCATTGACGATCCGGAATTCATCAAGCACGGTAAATGGCGCGGGCAGTTCAAGCGCCGGTATTTCCGAGAAAATATCCCAGAAATTCTGATAGGTCATCTCCATCTCGCGGCCTCCGCGGACGATATAGCCTTGCTCAGCGTTGCCCGAGCCATCAAGAGCGCCCCCTTCGACATTCAGCGCTTCCAGGAGGGTAATGTTTCCGGCTGGCATATGGCCGTCACGGATCAGGAAGAAGGCGGCGGATAGGCCTGCTATGCCGCTACCCACAATATAGGCATGGCGGTCAGCGATGCCTTCGGTCGGGAGCGGCCGATTATTGGTATAGCTTCCGTGTAAGTCAGCGGCAGGAAGCGACGTGTCGAGGCCATTATGCAGATGTCTGGACGAGGCATCGGGTGTTAAATCCACAGCTTGCGCGGTCATCGCATCAATATGGGTTTTTAGACGAGTGCTATCGACCATGGGCGTGTTATGGCGAGTCATGCTGTTCTCCTGCAAGGTTCGGATGAGGCGCATTCTGTCCATGAGGCGATGCACACTCTGTGCGCTACCAGACAGGCTGCGCATCGCGGCGTACCGGTGATCGTTCAATCAATAGGTGGTCGTCGGCAGGGACCTTTTCTTTCCTTGCTCCAGTGCTCTGCAATTCAGCCTGAACGGCAAATGGTGGCGTGCCGCCCGAATGGCAGTTTCGTCATGAACGGCCGTCGTTCGGCCAAAGATCCTGGAAAAGTTGCTCTGAACGGCCGCCTTGCCGCAAGATAGTTGCCAGCGGTCATGACACGTCGATTGGTAATGACGCAGATCACATTAGCTTGCGTCGAAGAAGAACATAAGCCGCTTCTCCCGAAGAAGAAAAGAGATATGGACGAATTAGACCGTGAGTACAACCCCAGACTATCGATTTCCGATCACGCGGAAATTGTTGCGCGTTGGCAAGCCGACTCTGCAGCCGCGCGATCCCGATTGACCCACACGGCCGACTTATCGTACGGACCATCACCAGCAGAAAAAATGGACTTTTTCCCGGCAAAGAAGCGGGGACCGCTGCTCGTTTTCATCCACGGTGGCTATTGGCGGGCCCGAGACAAATCTGATTTTCATTTTCTTGCTACGCCGTTTGTGAACGCTGGCGTTTCCGTGGCCATGCCCAACTATGGTCTTGCGCCAGCGATTTCGATCGAAGAAATTGTCCGCCAGACGCTGCGTGCCATCAGTTGGCTATATCGCGAGGCCGAGGCTTTGAACTTCGACGCCCAACGCATCGTGATTGCAGGACACTCAGCGGGTGGGCATCTCGCGGCGATGATGGCAGCAGCCGACTGGCGGAGGTGGGAAGACGACTTGCCGGATGATCTGATCCGCGGCGTCGTCAGCATCAGCGGGCTTTACAACCTTGTTCCATTGTCACGCGCTCCATTTCTCCGGGATGACTTATGCCTGAATGAGGTGAGCGCACGTCACGTTAGCCCGATCGCTTATGTTCCCAATCCTTCTGTTTCTCTTGTTACCGCCGTCGGAAGTAACGAGACTCGAAGCTTTCACGACCAGAACAGACTAATCAGGGCAGCATGGCCCGAGTGCTTTCTAAAGGATATTGATCTCCCCGGGCGCCACCATATGACTGCCGTCGAGGCGCTCGGCGAAGTCACTCACCCACTCTTTTTGACGACGCTCGACCTACTCGGAACGGCTGGCTGATTCAAAGCATCGATTCGTGGCGCATTCGATGTACGCACGCGCCGCCGGGCGCCGGACATCCGTCGGGTTTCTGAATGACCGCAATAGTGACAATACCGAACACGATATTTCCGTATGTCATGCGACCGCTTTGGGTCGCTATTCCGGAAGCTCACGAGTCGCAAGAACGATCAACGGCAATGGGCCAATGCCTACCAGCCTGATGACATTCGCCTAACCCGGTTTTTCGTTCCATTGCACCTCAAACCCCAACAACTGTTGCATCACCACCAGAAGCGTAACCGGTCGAATATGCTTCAAAAACAGGTATAAGCTATTATATGTGAGCGATTAAACATAAAAGTTTGTTGACGGAATCCATGCTGTAGTTAATAATGTCCTCGTTGACCCTACTTGAAGATAAGCGCTCACATGGAAATTGTTAAAGAGCAAAACAGCTCATATGTGAGCGGCAAGATATTGCCGTTGCCGGTTGCGCGAGCATTGAAGAAGCTTGGTCACGACCTGGCGCTGGCTCGTCGGCGCCGCAGATTTACGCAGGAGTCGATGGCAGAGCGCTTGCAGACTTCGGTGTCCACCCTCCGTCGACTGGAGAAGGGCGATTCGCGCATCAGTATCGGGCTCGTTGCTCAGGCGCTTTTCGTGCTGGGTGAGGTGGAAAAGATAAACGGCCTGCTCGATACGGCAAAAGATGGAATTGGCCTGTCGCTGATGAACGAGCAGCTGCCTCAGCGCATTCGTAGCAAGGGCGGGAAACCGCCCACTGGAGCGCTGTAATCATGGCCACCATCCAGCAGACCGTGCAGGTTGCCTTGGGCGAGGCCGCCCTCTCCTTGGGGCCGCTAACCTACGGCAAAGACGGAAAACGGGAATACTCGACATTCGCGTACGGTGAGTCCTGGCTTTCCGATGCAAGCCGGTTCGAGATTTCGCCGGACCTACCTCTCATCGCCGGCCACCAGTTCCGCAAGGCGCCTTCAAAGGAAGACTCCATATTCCCCTTCGCGTTTGCAGACACGGAGCCCGATGGCTGGGGCAGCCGGGTTATTGCGCGCGACCACGCAAAGCGGCGCAAAGCGGTCCAGGCGGCCGGCGAGCCGGTACCGAGCGCTTCTCTCACCGAGATGGATTACCTGCTTGGCGTGGACGATATCAGCCGTATCGGCGCCATCCGACTAATGGATGACCGCGGCCGGTTCCTGCGTACCCTTGAAGAGGACGGCCGAGGCACTCCGCCATTGTTGGAGCTCGCGCATCTGATGGCCGCCACACGCGCCGTCGAGATGAACAAGGAAACCGAAGCGGACCTGCGCTACCTGCGCGGCCGGGGGACCTCCCTGGGTGGCATGCGCCCGAAGTGCACCATCGTTGATGAATATGGCCGCCTGGCGATTGGCAAGTTTCCCAGCATAAAGGATGACCGTAGTGTCACCCGCGGCGAGGTGCTTGCCTTGCACCTGGCTAATGCGGCCGGCATCTCGGTGGCGGAGTCGCGCGTGGTGCTGTCAGACGACATCCCGGTCGCGCTCATTCGCCGGTTCGACCGGCTAAACGGCGGTCGCATCCCTTACCTGTCTGCCGGCTCCATGATGCAAGCATCGCGAGAAGATGACCATGCCTACACGGAGATTGCGGACGCCATCATCGCGAAAAGTACTCAGCCAAGCCAGGACCTGGAAGAGCTATGGCGCCGGCTGGCGTTCAACCTGCTCATCACCAATGTCGATGACCACATGCACAACCATGGCTTTCTCCACGTGGCCAATGGCCAGTGGCGCCTGGCGCCGGCCTTCGACATCAATCCATTCCCGGATAAAGACCAGGAGCTGAAGCTTTGGCTGGATGAGGACTACGGGCCAGTCGATTCGATTACGGCCATTGTCGACCGCGCCAGTTATTTCTGGCTCGACGCCGCGGCTGCCCGCCGGGTGCTACGCGACGTGTACGCGGCCGTGATGGGGTGGCGTCAGGTAGCTACGTCCGCCGAGGTGGGCATGTCGCTCCAAGACCTGGAGGACTTCGCCCCAGCCTTTGAGAATGAACAGATGCGCATTGCGAAGACCCTGCTTCGCTGAAAACCACATCCACACTCGTCTGCTGTTCGATGACGAAGCTCGGCAGGACATAGGTGCTGAAATACTTTGGCCAATATTTGCTTTACCAGTGATGCACAAAAAATAAAACCCTCTGAAAAATGGGGGGTGTATTCGAGGCAACCCCCGGTGACGCTGGCCAAGTTATGCTTTATTTTGCGACAAGAAATGCTTAACGGCACACGACGCAGCGTTGCATCAGATGGGTAGCTGGCTCAGCTTTGCGCGCTTTACTCGCGCTAAGTCTCAGAGTGTCCCTGAACGAAGGGTCTACTGTTTCGCTAATACGATGACAAGCCAAGAGACAAACAAATTCACCCCGATGAAATCCATGGCCGGAGTACATTAACCATACTGATAGAATTAGTATTCTGGAAAACCGACAAACCGTAGGATTTCTACTGTACCGATAGAATTATGGTGCTCAGAC
>Ga0105048_10011043_pt1 | contig 14282 bp, 12 predicted proteins | sample MAT05_FD_78382 | JGI IMG/M metagenome (GOLD analysis project Ga0105048, IMG submission 78382) | Freshwater microbial communities from Lake Fryxell liftoff mats and glacier meltwater in Antarctica - MAT-05 | ecosystem: Environmental > Aquatic > Freshwater > Ice > Liftoff microbial mat | place...
GCCAGCGCGGCAATCGGTTCGTCTCGGTTTACCGCGAAGCTTTTGACAAAATCGCCGAGGCGCTGGCGGCCTTCGGGCTGATCGAGCAGCAACTGAATCAGACACATTCCGCACGCTTCAAACAGTGCCTCGGAAGCGCTGTCGAGGTTCGAGGCGTTCTGGCTCAGGAATTCGCGGAGTGGAAGCGGCGCACCCGATCCGATGACGGTGCGAAAAACGTCCGCCTCATCGGCACGATCGTGGGTGCGCAGCCATTTGACGATGCCGGTCACGAGCCAGCCGGGCGGCTCCGCGTAAGGTTTTCCGGCTTCGACGGTGCCCGGTTTGCGATGCATGATTTCCAGCAACAACGCCCGGGTGATCTGCTCGTTGAACCGCGCTTTGGCGAGATCGCCCTGTAGCGAAACATCCACCTGCAGCTTGAAGCCCTCTTCGGTCTGGAAAAGCCGCAGACTTGAGGGAGGCACCGCGCCGCCCGTGCTGGAGGGCATGGAAAGGCGGATGATGATTGGCGATTTCCACTCGTCGGAAAGCCCGAGCAAACCGAGAACGCCGGATTTTATTTCCTCCGCATGACCCGAGACGGCGAGGCGCAAGGCGTTGTTGTCGCAATAGGTAACGATCTGCTCACTGCGGCTCACGCTGCGTGCAGGCATCCGGATGCGCAGGTCTTCGGCATGGGAGACGACCGTGCCAACGAGCCACGCTATGACGGCGCAGCGCACGGAGTGCGCCGTGAAAATCATCACAGACCGAGGGTCGGATTACCCAGCGGAGAAGGTGTTCCTGAGGGTGCCGCCGCCGGAGTATTTAACGGAGCTTCGGCCTCAGCAGGGGCATTGGTCAGAACGATCCCGCCTTCGAGCACTTCGACGTTTGCCATGAGGAACACCGACTGCCGCTCACCCTTCAGCGCTTTCCAGAGCGAATCAAAAATGATGTCGAGATGTTCCATCACCAGCGGGTGAACGGGGAGTCGCCCGAGTTGGCCGCCCACGCAAGTGGCGGTGATTTTTCCATCCTGAACGCCGATCTGGTAATAACCGCCGGCGTAGAGCGGGTAGTCGAAAAAACTGGAATGCGTCCAGACTTCGACTGTTCCCGGGTGGAAATGCACGTAGGTACGGTGGAATTTGACCTCCTCCTCGATGACACCGGTTTTTTTCTGCTTGATGACGTTCTGCAGGTAACGATTGACGTCTGCTTCCTTCATTGACACGGGACGGGACTCTCCGTCCTGACGCATCGTGAGCATCACGTCCATGAGGTTGGTGTATTCACCCATCTTCTCATCGGGGATTGGCGCGGGAATGTTCTCCGGCGGACGCGCGATCTGGATGCATGCACCCACAAACACCGACCATGCCAGCGTGTTAAGCAGTGTTTTTTTCCAGTTGGAAAAAAAGCCGCGATCCGGGGTGACGATCTTGCGAACGCGCTTGAGCACTTGCTTTTGGGTCTCCGGCCCTTTGGCGTCGACCGGTAACTGCGTGCGATCCAGTTTGGTACCGCAATTATGGCAGTAGATGCGCTCGGGTTCGTTGTCGTAGGCGCATTCCTGGCAGCGAAGCTTCAGCGGTGTGCTCATAATTTTTTGGGCTTCTCGGACGAGCCGGTGGCTTTCTTTTCAGGCGCAGCGGGCTTGGAGGGCTCGCTGGCCTTGGTTTCCGTGGGTTTATCCTTCTTCGCACCTTCCTTGTAGGAGTTGCTGCGATAGTCGGTGATGTAAAATCCCGACCCTTTAAAAATCAGCCCCGCACCCGCGCCGAGCAGGCGTTTGACTTTGCCCTTGCCCCAGGTCTTCATCTTGCACAATTGCTTCGGGCACGTGCTAAATGCGTTGTCTTTCATGGACTGGACAGCGTCAAAAGACTTGCGGCATTTTTCGCACTGATACTCGTAAGTGGGCATGATGATATTCGGAAAAGTGCATTCCTTGTAGCAAACCCTGTGCTCAGGCGCAAATGGCGTTTGCAGTAGTGCGGAATCTCCAGAGAGTAGGGGCATGAGATCCACGTCCCTTTGCCTTCTATTTTCCTGTTTTGCCATGCTTCCCTCGGCCTTCGGACAGTATGACGGTGAATTTTTCCGGTCCGGGTACTGGAGGGACGGCAAAGCGGAGTTTAACACCTACACCGCAAAAATCGTGCGCTACGGCGCGGCGCGGGATTGTGAGGTGACGCACATCGTGGTCCGCGAACCGTGGGATGCGGCGCAAAATGTGAAGCCCGACGACTGGCAACGCCCCGGTGCCGGCAACGTGCTGAAGCTCAATCAAATCCTATACATCCCAACCGGCATGTACTTTTACCAACAAATGCATTCGTCTTTCTGGAACATTCCGGAAACCGGCCCGGCCCGTCTCGTGAAGTGGTCGCTCACCAGCAACGACGGCTGCGGCAACACCTGGAAAATGGGGGTGCGCAGCGAGAAAGGATGGCGATACGAGTGGCGCACGTACTGGGACGGCATGGCGGCCGGGGAGGAAACCGTGGCGGCATCGGAGGACGCGATGTTTGCCGACGAACTGCCTCTCGTGGTGCGTGCATTGGATTTTCGTCAACCGGTCGGCGAAATGAGCATGCCGCTGTTGCCCGGTATCATCGGGTCTAAAAAGGATCGTCTCGATGCTAAGTCGGCGCGATTTACCTGGGAGACCACCAAGGAGCGCATTGTGGTAAAGGTGGCTTCCGCGCAGGGGAATCATCGGTTTGCTTTGGACAAGGAATTTCCCCACAAGCTGCTGGAATGGGAGATGCCGGATGGTGGTTCACTGAAGCTGCGTCAATCGCTCAAGATCGATTACTGGAACCGGAACCGGCCGGAAGATACGGAGTTGATTCACGCAAAGTAGCTGCGTTTCCATCCGGTTGATGTGATGAAGAAAGCGCACTGCGGACGCCTTGCCTCTTCGCCCACAGGGCTGTTGCACCCCGGTCATGCGCGGCGTGAGACCCTCAGGTATTCTTTAATCCTGAATTGGAAAACGGAATTGAGCAAACTCCCGCAGGCGCAGAGGAGCAGAGATTTACATCACGAAATCAACGCATCCGAAAGGTGTCCGCCCCTTGGTTCGCAAACTTCTATCCTTCGCGACTTTGCGGTTTTGCGGGATATCCCATTTCGGCTTTTAATCCACCTCGCAGGCGATGCGAAAGCCGACGTCGTTCGAGGAAAACGTGGGTAGATTGAAGCCACGGGCCGCGCCACGCAGGTTGCCAATCCGCGATTTCCAACTACCACCACGATAGATGCGCTGCGCGGAACGTTGCGGACCGCGCGGATTAAACTTTTTCTTGTCCGAGTAAGGCCCGAAAAAGTCCCGGCACCACTCCCAAACGTTTCCGGACATGTCGAGCAGGCCGTGCGGGCTGATGCCGCGCGGGAACGCTCCGATGGGCGACGTGTTCGGGTAACCGTCGTTCACCCCGACTTCGCGCCATGCGAACGTGGTTTGCGCATCGGCAAAGTTTGCGCGGTCGCCGCCGTCCAGTTCGTCGCCCCACGGAAATCTCCGGCCCTCGGTGCCTCGCGCGGCATATTCCCATTCGGCCTCGGTGAGCAGGCGGTAGCGCTTTTTTTCGCGCGAACAAAGCCACTCGCAAAAACGCTGGGCGTCGGAGTGCGAAACGTAAACCACAGGATGATAATCGTCGGCCCACGGGGCGCGTTTGGCCCGGTGCGAAGGCTCGAACTTTTCGTACTGCGCGTTGGTGATGGGAAACTTGGATGCGTAAAAGCAGGAGATCGCAACCTGCGACATGGGTGCCTCGTTGGGCGCAGCATCGGCGCTGTTGCTGCCCAACATGAAAATCCCGGTGGGCACGAGAATCATATCGACGCCCGGCGCATTGCTGAATGCGGGATACTTCTGCTTTTCCGCCGCGCGTTTATCCGGAGAACTGGTGTAGTTTGAAAAATCCTGTTCCACCTGGATTTCGGCCAGCGTTTTGGCCTTGGCGGCGGCCTCGCTGAGTTTCGGTGCGGCGTGGGCGACTGGACGCTGGGCGACCACAGGTTTCGGCACCGGTTTGATTGGCGCAACCGGCATACCGTTGGCCTCGTCGAGATATTCATCGATGAGATCCTCGGCCTGACCTCCGGTAAGTCCCATGCTTTCACCGATGTTGCACATCGCGTCGCGCTGGCCGTCGGTCATTTCGCCGTCCTCCAGCTTCGTCATGCGCAGGATGCGTTGAAAATTGGCAAACGGATCGTCGACCCCGGCCGGCGCGTGAACGACGGGTGCAGGTGCGGGTTCCGGTGGTTTGGGAAGCTCCTTAATTTTCCGCTGGGCACCATGACGAACGAGTTCGTTGTCGATGATTTCCTTCGCTTCCTGCTCGCTGAAACCCGAGAGCATGGCGGTTTTGATGAGGCCGATTTCGTCTTCCTCGGAAAGAAAACCGCTACTGGTGGTGAATTGGAAAAACTTGAGGAACTCGGCGAGCGCCGCCTCACGTTTTGCGAGGTTGAGTTCCGCATCGACGGCAACACGCTTTACGGGATCAAGCAGTGTGGAACGCGCTTCGGCGAGAAGCTTGGGCGCTTCGTCGATGCCGCCGCGGAGCATTTGTGCCAGCGGATTGGACGGCTGATTTTTAAGCGGCAGTTTTTTCTGCCACCAGACGAGAAGCGTGCGGCAGTTGCGCTCAATTTCTTCATTGGGCGGATGTTCACCCGGCTCGAACCCGAGCCGTTCGTAGGGGTTTTTGGAGTTGTAGGAACGCCAACCCTCCCAGCGGTTGGGATTATCGGGAAGTGGATCGGGCAGTGGCATGACGAAAAAGTGAGGCGTGCAATTATCTAGTGCCTGGCCTTCATTCCACGATTTGGGGCGGATGGTGCTGGGGAAAAAATGGAACCATCGGGCCTGCCGAACCCGAAATGACACCAGACACTTGCCCTCATGTCTTTACTGCACCCGGACAGCGGAAAGATCGGCTGTGGCTTCCGCGATTTCCTCGTCGCTCAATCCCGTGTTGCGGGAGATGGAGACTTTGTTTTCCTTGCCGAACGCGGCGACGGTGACTTCGAGCACTTGATTCGGGTCGTAACGGTAAGTGAGCTCCACGGGCGCACCTTTCGGGAGAAAGGGCGGTAGCTCAATGTCGCAAATTCCGAGCGGAGTGCATTCCGAGGGCACGGTACTTTCACCTTCCACAACACGCACCACGGCGTTTTTCATGTTGGCCTTGGCGGTGCCAAAGGAGTTTTTCATTTCTGTCGGGATGGCCGTCATTTTTTTGATCATCGGGAACACGTACTCCTCAACCCGCGTGTCGTCCCACAAAACCACGCCGAGCGTGTGGGTGGTGATGTTCGTTACTTTGATCAGACTGCCGTCGGCGCACGAATATTGTTCGCGCACTTCCTGCGGCAATTCGCGCTGACCGGCGGCGTCTTCGTCGGCGAGAATGCACAACACGGCCTGGATGGCTGCGCCAAGCGACACGGCCTCGTCGGGGCTTACGTCGGTGGCGATCTCCACGCGGGACGTCTCCTGAATCATCTGGCGCACGCTGGGCATGCGGCTCATGCCGCCGGTGAGCAGGATGCGGTCGATTTTCGTCCAGTCGCGCTCGGCTTCGTGCATGACGATTTCGCAGATCGTTTTGCATTTTTCGAGCAGATGCCGCGCGCGCGCTTCGAATTCGTCGCGCGTGAGTTCCAGCTTGATGCTTTTGCCGTTGAAACTGTGAACGAGCGTGGTGCTGTTGCGCGAGGAGAGCTGGATTTTCGCGGCGAGCGCACGGCTGTAAAGATCCTGATAACTCTGGAGGTCAAGCAGCGGATTTTCGCCATGGAGTTTGTCGAATTCATCGGCCACCCAGTTCACGATGATGTCGTCCCAATCCTTACCACCGAGGCGGTGGTCGCCGTTGCTGGCAAGCATGCGGATGTGGTGATCGTGGATTTCCATGATCGTGACGTCGAACGTGCCGCCGCCAAGATCGAAGACAAAAACGACCTGATTGGAGTCCAGTTTATCCAGGCCGTAAGCCAGTGCGGCGGCGGTCGGTTCGTTGATGATCTGAGCGACGTTCAGCCCTGCGAGTTGTCCGGCGTGAAGGGTCGCGGTGCGTTCGGCGTCATTAAAATAAGCGGGAACGGTAATGACGGCGTCGGTGACCGGTTCGCCCAGATATTTTTCCGCGTCGTTTTTGAGTTTCTTAATGATGAGCGCGGAGAGTTCCTCGGCGGAATAGATCTTGCCGTAGAATTCGCGGTGAAATTCGGTTTTGCTCTTGCCCATCTCGCGCTTGACGAAATCGACAATTTTTTCGGGCTCAGCAACGGCATTTTGTTTGGCCAAGGTGCCGACGATCGCGGTGCCTTCGTCAAAGAGAATGACGGAGGGCGTGATGCGCTCGCTTTCGGCGTTCGGGATAATCTGGGGTTTCCCGTAGGCGTCAATGTGCGCGATGGCGGAAAAGGTGGTGCCCAGATCGATACCGACAGCTTTTCTGCCGGTTTTGTTGGTGGTGAGGGAGGAATCACTCATCGGCTTTGTTCTCGTTGGTTCATCTTGTTGCGCGAAGCGGCTTCCATGCCAAGCAAATTGAGGGTTTGCAGGGTATTATGAAAGCAAAAGGGCACTACGCCGCCGATTCAGGGGGTAAATTTTCTTTTTCGAGAACCGCCTCGGCATGCGCCGGACTGCTCCCGTTGTTTGTTTCTGCGGAGCTTTCCGGTGCGTGCGGTGATTTGTAACGCCGGATGACGACTTCCTCGGGACGGATGATGCGCCCGCGCCACGCAAAAGCAGGACGCATGGAGCGCACGATGTCTCCGTCCTGCTCAGGTTCTTCGGCGGGTTCGACAAGCATGGCCTTCTGCCGGGTGCGATCATGTTTACCCGCGCCGGGGTCGAGTTTCTCCACTTCGAGCCGGGACATGATTTCCATCACGGTGTGCGTGGAGTGATCGAGTTGCGTGGCGACGCGCTGAAGCTCCAAAAGCATGGCCTGCCCGGATTCGGGAAGCTCGCCGATGGCATGTTGTTTGGACAGGAAGCGATCCATGTGCAGGTGCATCGCGATGAGATCGTCGAAAAGCGTGATCAGGTCGCGTGCGATAGGTTTTTGCATCGCTTCAAAAAGAAAGGCGTCCTTGTAGCTGCGCAACTCCTCGTGCATCGCGTCGAAAAGTTTTGTGCTGACGCTTTTTTTGTCCTCCAGCCCGGTGTGAATCAGGTTGAGTGCTTCGGGAACGATTTCCTGCCGCTCCGCCTTGGCTTCAAGGCGGGCAAGCGCTTCGGAGTTTGCCCCGATGGCGCGGCTGAGCCCGGTGATGCTGGAAACGATCGGGCGAAGTATGTCCGCAAACCCCGTCGCCGCAGAGGCTTGACCCGGGGTTTCATGGACCGGTGCATGGTTCGCGAGTTTTTTCCCGGCCTCGACCGTGAGTTCACTCATCAGTGACGAAAAATCGTCGACGGCGGTTGTGTTCTCTGTTTCGGGCATAGGGGGAGGAAAGCGGGTTCTAAGCCAAATACACCTTATTTTTCATCCATGCGAAAACATTTTTCGCCTCCACGCCAACCAGTTGCGGATTTTTTGAAAAATCACCCCCGCCGCAGTGAGTGCGATTCCCCAGAAAATGACAGTTAAAAGCGAGACCCGCAGACGCCACGGAGGCAGTGTCCGTGCCGTGGTGGGGAACGATTCAGACTGCGTTTTTCCAGACGCATCCAACACCACAAGACGAAACGTGAAGGCGCATCCCGGCTGACGCCCCGGCGCTGTCGCATGCAAAAACCCGCCTTTGGTTTCCCAGATCACGTCGTCCACCGGTTCCCAACGGACATCAAGTTCGCGCTGCGGTGTGAAACTTAAAATGCGCTCCTCCAGCCGGTGACCGGATGGGTTGTCGGGCATCAGCCAACCCAGCGTGATGCTGTTCCGGGTGGCTTTGACCAGATAGCCGGGCATGAACATCGGAACGCTGGTCTGCGGGATCACACCGGCGGCAACGTTTGTTGTTCCGGTGAATATTCCAGGCAAGGTCGGCGCGGCAAAGGAACGAAAAACCGGTTCCGGATTTTCAGGTTTGCCCGCATCCGGTGTGATCACGATACTGACGGGCACGACCCATTCCTTGTCGTAGGCCTTGAGGCGCAGGCTTTTTTGAAATGAACCGGAGACCGATGTGTCAGCGGTAATCTCCAGATTCGCGCTGGAGCCGGATTCAAGGGAAACGCTGGTCTGATCTTTCCCAAGCGCAAACGGCGGCTCCGGCTGCACGTCGAGGTACATTCGTTCGCCACCTTCGTTCGAAAGCGGCAAGGTAACCGAGACCGACGCCCCTTGTTTCGCTGCGGGGAAAACCAACCCGTCTGGCGACTTGAGTCGTGCGCCAACGACAGGTGCCGAAATATGCACTGCTTTGAACCATGCTCCGGCGAGAATCTGAATTTTTTCGTCCACCACATTAAAATCCGTCTCTTCCGTGGAAATGGTGATTTCGTGAACTTCAGCAGGAGCGAGTTCGACAGACTCGGGCCCCTTCAGCCGCGGTCCCAGGAGAAATTCCAGCCGCCGGGTTTCATTCGCCGTGTTTTCAATGCGGACTTTTCCACTGCGCCCGGTTCCTGACTCACCGGCGACCAGTGTCAGTTGCAGGGGCGAAATTCGGATTTCCGGCGTCACCGTGGCCTTGAGCACCGTTTCGTAGCCGGGGAATCCGCCATACCGCAGTGTCTGCTTCCAAGTCCCGTCCTGTGCGGTGTTGAGCGCGATGACAAAACTTACCGTACGACGCGACCGCACCGCAAACCGCTCCGCATTTTCTATCCGGAACGGCGAATCAATCTGAAACTCCCCATCCGCCGAACCACCACCGGGATTGGAAATTTCCATAGTTCGCGTGGCGATCTCGCCTGCCCGCACCTCTCCGAAGTCCACTTCATCCGGTACAACCAGCGCGGGCGGTTCGTCCACTATAGTAATAAGCACCGTCGCCGGAGCCGACACCCCGCGCGACGTTTTGGCTGCGTAGCTGAAGCGGTCCGAGCGGTTTTCGCCCGTGGGATTGCTGCGATAAACCACCACGCCGGTCGAATCTCCGGTGGGTTCCGGATCGCCCAGCTTCCCGTGCCGGGGCTTCGACCGAATCGCAAAAAACGCTCTGGAAGCCGGACCGTGTATCCCCAGCGGGATCTGCACCGCGTCTCCGCGCTGAACGGTGATCTTTCGCTCCACAGCCATCGGCGGAGGTGGGGTGAGGGCACCGGTCTGGAACTCTGCGCGGACAAACGGTCCGCTCAGAACAAACACAATCACCGCCACAATGCAGTTGAACATTGCAGCGGCAACCGATATGGCATTCCGGCGTTCCGATGAAAACATTCCGCCGTTTTAGCCTCTGCATCGCTGTTCTTGCAATGCTCTCCGCGTCGGGTGCTTTATCACTCGCAGGCGACCATTCCGCAGCCAGGCCCTCGCGCAAACCCTCGAAGAAGGTCTCGGAGCTCATCAACAAGCAGGATCAACCAAAAGTTTCCGCTCGCTTGAAGGACGTGATCACGCAGGATAATTCCTACGTCATCGTGTCGATTTCCAAACAACGCGCCTATGTCATGGTCGATGGCGAGGCCTACATCGATACCCCGATTTCCTCCGGGAAACGTGCAGGCATGACCCCGACCGGAAAATTCAAGGTCACAGAAAAAGACGCCGACCATCGCTCCTCGATCTACGGCAATTTTGTGGACAGCAAAGGCCGCGTCGTTCGCGGAGGGGTAAGCCTGAAAGTGGACAGCGCCCCCGCCGGCACTCATTACGTTGGCGCGCCCATGGCATTTTTTTGCCGCTTCAACGGTGCCATCGGAATGCACGTCGGCATTCTCCCCGGCTATCCCGCCAGCCACGGGTGCGTGAGGCTGCCCGAGCACATCGCGCCGTTGATCTACGAAAAGGTCAAAGTCGGCACGCCGGTCGAAGTGCAACCCTGATCCGCGAAGCTGCGGATCCAATAATCTGCGGGCTACGGCAGATTGCGCAGGATGAGAATAACGATCCCGGCGAGAACGATCAGCAAAGCCAGGAAAAGGCGACGCTGCTCCTTCCGCTCGTGGCCCAGTGGTCTTTTTGTTCCTGCCACCGACGTATTGTAGGTGCTGTGGTCGAGCACCTGCGAAGCACTCGAAACACCCCGGCCACGCGGACGCGAGCGCGACATGATCTCCGCCTGCTTTTTTTTCTGCTGCTCAGCCTTGCGCTTGGGCGCCTCGTCCAGCACCCGGCGCATTTTTTCCTCACTCCGACGCAGTTCCTCATCCTGTTTCTGCAAAGCCTTGCTGTTGGCCAGAAGTGGATTATTGGGCGAACTGCGGGGGCGTCGGGGTTTGGACATGGAATTGAAGGCTAACGATTGAGTGCCATGAAAACGAGAATCAACACCAGCAAGCCGATGGCAAACAACGGCAGAGTGAAGGCAAAACCCGCCTTGAGCCAGTATCCAAAATCAAACGCGCCGTCCTGACCGAGATCCATGCGATAACCCGCCCCTCCGTTTTCAACCCGGGCCGTTTCGTCCAGCACCTCTTCCTGCGCCTGCACGCCGGCGTTGACGATCGCCCGGGAGCTCATGTATTCGGCCTTCGCATCGTCCACGGCGCTCAGTGCTTTGCTCAATTCCTTTTGGATAAAGCCAAGATCCGCACCCTCCCATGCCCGCGGATTGATCGACTCCAGAATATCCAGATGCTGCGAAAACGCGCCGTGCACCTGCTTGAGTTGCTCCACGCGTTTTTGCGTTTCATAAGTTTCGCGTTCGATGACGACAATCGAGCGCGTCAACTGCTCAGCCATGCTCTGGCGTCCTTCGTGAAACTGCTCCTGCCGACGCTGCGCGTCCTGCAATTCGCGCTTCTGCTTTTCGATCTGCTCCCGCGCACGCTCGATCTCGACAAGCTTGGCCTGCGCCCTTTGCACCTGCGAATCAATGTGTTCCAGCGAGTCCCCCGCAGGCAAGTCGAGCAATGGTTCGTCAGCGTTGGATTCAGGCATGCCGCGCATGATGAAATGTTACGGCTAAAACTCCAGATTTTTCACACGCTGCATCGCAAATCCCATCGGCACTCCCCCCAGCAACATGCTGATCAATGCCGCCAGTGACAGCGCCAACCAGTCCGGCAGTATCAATTGCACCTGCACCACCTGCCGCATCGCGGGCACGGCAAGCAGTGCAACAAAACACAGGATGTAGATAAAACTCAGCACCAGGCACAGCGTACCGCCGAAACCGCTCACAATTTTCGACGGATTATCCTCCTTGAGATTTGGAAACAGCGCGCCCAGCGCCACCGCCATACTCGAAAGCGTCGCGCTCATGATCGCGATCGCCGCCATAAAAAATACGATCTTAGACCACGGCAGATTGAGCATCAGGCTCGACGCCAGCATCAATCCCACGGTGATGCTCGAGGAGACCCCGCACGCCATCCACAATTTCTGCCGAAGCACCCGCCTCAAGCCGATTGGCGCAAGCCCGATGATCCACAGCCGGCGGCCCTCCAGGCTGAATTGGGGAAAAACAAAACGCGTCGTCAACGTCGAGAGCGTCAGGGAGGAGGCGGCAAGGTTCAGATAGCTGATCATCGTCTCCCAGAAGTCGTTACGGAAGTTAAACGAGATATTTCGGAGGTTTAACACATAGATACACAGCAATCCGAAAAAAATCATGAACTGCGTCCACTGCGCCGGGTCCCGCCAGAACACCCGGAAATCCTTCAAACAAATCGCCTTCACCGGCTGACTCATGAACGGCAGCAAATTCACCAGTCGCTCCGCCCAGCCCTCGCCCGCCCGCCGCTCCCGCCGCAACAGCGCCTTCCGTTGCGAGCGCTCCGCGCGGTAGCTCACCGACACCGACCAGCTCGTATAAAAGCGACGCCCGATAAACTCGAATCCGATCAACAACCCCATCAACGCATTCGAGAGCAGCACCAGCCCGAAAAAACCGCCCCGGTTCCAAAGCCCCTCGCCCCACGCCAGAATGCTCGTCGCCAGCCACGCGCTTGGAAGCCATGGATTCAAGGTCATCCGCGAGTGCCTTAACAATTGGTCAAACGATAAAATATCCTGCGCGTGGGCCGATTCGATGGCCTCCGACGGTTTCACAAAAAACACCAGCGCCAGCGTGAGCGCTACCGCGCTGTACAGCAGCAACGTCTTTACCCAGCGCTTCGCCAGAACACGCACTAGAAACACAATGAGCCACGAACCCAGCAACCCCGGGATCACCACAAACGGCACGTAGGAGAACATCACTAAAAAATAAAACAGCGGAGACACCGAGTGAACCCGCCCGTAGGCCGCCATGAGCGGCGCGCTCAGAAATATCAGCGCCCAGCTCGACACCACCAGCGACTCCAGAAATTTCCATCGGTACACCGCGTGATGCGAGATCGGCAGCGTCAGCATCCAGGCCGTCTCACGATTTTTAAAAAGCGTCGAATACCCGATGATCAGGTTCGAGAAAATCAGCATCACGAAGACAAACCCGAAGATGAGAAATAAAATGCGTTGCGAGAGCAAAGCACCCACCAGCGGAAAGTTGTAGAGATAGAGCAACCCCGAGTGAAACAACCAGTAGCCGACGCCCACGTAGCTCACGATAAAGGCCACGAGCACGAAGAGCAGCAACCGCGACTGATGCCGGATCGCCGCAACGCGCGCCCGAAACAACCGGACATGCACTCCCAGCATCAGACGAAACAATTCAAGCGTGCCCACAAAACACTGTATGCCCCAAGTCCCCCGCCGGACGCAAGGCCCCTGCGGTGAGAAGAAGTACAGCACCAGGGATGAACGACTTTAGCTCAACCCAACCATGCTACGCCCCATTGATTCTCACCCATGGCGGCAACCTTCTTTGCGCGCCCCTTTTCACTTTGTGAACACGGAAGTCGTGCTATAGAAACTCATGTCCTCGCGGTTCCATTCCCCGCACGAATCCAAACCCATGTCCACGCCCTTTAGCACGCTCGTTGCATATCTCGAAAAACAAAGCTGGTCCTTCGATGCCGATGAAGACTCCAAACTTGTGCGCTGGGGTATCGCCGGGGAACACGCCCACGTGCATTGCATCGCCGGCATCAACGAAGATGACGATCTGCTCCAGGTTTTCATCGTGATGCCCATCCGTGTCCCCGAGGAAAAACGCTTGGAAGTGGCAGAGTTCTGCGCCCGCGCAACCTACGGCATGAAGATCGGACGTTTCGAAACCGATCTCGACGATGGCGAAGTGCGGGTCCACGCGAGCGCACCGTTCCGCACCGGCGATCTGCCGGAGGAAGTGGTGCATCAGTGCGTTGGTATCAGCCTCCTGCTCGGGGATCATTATTTTCCCGATCTCATGTCCGTCGTGTTCGGCGATACCGATCCGGATGCTGCCGTGGCCAATGCATCAGCCCGCCTTCAGGATCGTGAAGCCATGGACGATGCGCTGGCGGAAGTCGATGAAGACGAGGACGAGGACAGTGAGAACGAAGAGGAACCGCCTTTTAGATGAGGGCGATTACTCTTTCCAGACAGGGTCTATTGTAGCGCCGCGTGTTTTGCCTCTGGTAACCTTCGCGTGTGTTGCCGACCCCGTTACTTTTAGACGCCGAGTTTCCCGCGGGGGATGATCTTAAAACTTTTGATCACCGCGCGGTCGATCGGGTTGTCGTTGCTGTCGGCGGGGAGTTGGCTGACTTTTTCCAACACGTCCAGGCCTTCGATCACGTCGCCGAAGACGGTATATTGCCCGTCCAGTTTGGGCAGCGGCTTGATGGCCACGTAAAACTGGCTTCCATTCGAGCGGCGGGCGGGATTGATATGGTCGGGCAGGCGCGCCATCGCTACGGTGCCGGCGACGTGCTTGCGGCGGATTTCCGGTGTCAATGTATAGCCCGGTCCGCCGGTGCCGACGTTTGCGCGATCCTTGCGTTTGCTCTTGGGATCGCCAGCCTGGACCAACTGCCCCGGGAACACGCGGTGAAAAGCGATGCCTTTGAAAAATCCTTTGCGTGCGAGCTTTTTGAAATTGGCCACCGTTTCGGGGGCTGCGGCTTCGTCGAAGGTAATGATCACGCGCTGCGGTTTTTTTTCGCGCGGCAATTTGAGATACATCACCCCGAGATCCTCAGCGCAGACGTGAGTCGTCAGGGCGGTGAAGGCAAAGGCGAGAACGAGAAGTGCGGATGGAATTTTCATACGGTCGGAATGTTTAAAAATGGTGCTGTACTGCGCGGACTTCAACCTCCAAACCCGCTTCGTCTCCAAGGCGGGCAA
>Ga0105048_10011044_pt1 | contig 14279 bp, 10 predicted proteins | sample MAT05_FD_78382 | JGI IMG/M metagenome (GOLD analysis project Ga0105048, IMG submission 78382) | Freshwater microbial communities from Lake Fryxell liftoff mats and glacier meltwater in Antarctica - MAT-05 | ecosystem: Environmental > Aquatic > Freshwater > Ice > Liftoff microbial mat | place...
AATGTTACCGCCGTTCTTGCTGTTTGGCAGACGGCTTCGTGGTCCCAAGCATGGAATCACCTGGCCCGCCGCGAAGCTTACGACAAGCCGCGACTCACCTAAACTAAGTCAATGCACACTGTTCACGATTCCGGCCTAGGCAAGCCGACGCTATATTCCGGCCAGTTCGATGCGGGCCGACTTTTTCCGATTCCGCGTGCCAACCAACGCGCAGGGCTGGGCATCGGCATGGGCATGGGCGATGCTCCGGTTTTTTTCGGCGGCGACATCTGGAATGCCTATGAGTTTTCCTGGCTCGATTCGCGCGGTCGACCGCGTGTGGCACTGCTGCGTCTTGATGTGCCGGCAGACTCCCCCAATCTGATCGAATCGAAGTCGCTCAAGCTGTATTTGAATGGCTTCATGCAGGAGCGCGTGGGCGACTGCGCCGCGCTGCAAGCACAGTTGCGCCTCGATCTCAGCGCGGTGGCTGGCGCAGCGGTCAGCGTGGATCTGACAGCACAGCCTGGCGGCACGGCGACTGCCATCGACGTCATGCAGGGTGAGAGCATCGACGCCGCCGATGTCGACATCGATCACTACGGCCCACCCGACGCGCAAGTACTGCGCGTGGATGCGCAGCGTCTTGCCGACGAAACACTCACCAGCGAAGCGCTTAAGTCGAACTGCCCGGTCACCGGTCAACCGGATTGGGCCAGTCTGCAGATCAAGTACAGCGGCCGGCGCATCGACCGTGGCAGCCTGCTACGTTATCTCGCCGGATTTCGCGAGCACGCCGACTTTCACGAGCATTGTGTTGAACGGATCTTTATCGATCTCAGTCAGCGCTGCGCGCCACAGTCGCTGTTCGTGTACGCGCGCTACACCCGCCGCGGCGGCATCGACATCAATCCTTGGCGCAGCAGCGCGCCGCGCTCCGCGCCTGCCAACACGCGAACGCCGCGCCAGTGAATTGAAGTGAGGCGTGGCGCGGCGTTCGCAGCGGGTGAACCACTCAGAAAGCCACTTCCAGTCCTACACCCAATCGATCTACATCGAACCGTGAGTCGGATGTGGTGTAGCGATCCAGATCCAGGCTCACGCTGAAGCGGTCGTTGAAGGCGTAGCCCACACCGACGCCAAAGTAAGGCTCGGTTTCCGAGCCAGCAAAGCCAACGTCAAGCTGATGCACACCGGCACGGGCAATACCGAACGCTCGGCTGTCGCCAAACGGCACGCGCGCGTTCAAGCCGAGCTCGATGCTTTCGTACTGGTACTCGGGGAACACCACTGCCGGGCAGATTTCGCCTCCGCAGTTCGTTTGGAAGTCGCCCAGCTGACCGTAACCCGCCTCCACCGCCAACCACGGCAAGAAGCGCCAGCCAAACCGCAGCCCGAGCGCGGTGTCGTTATCGTCGTCAACGAAGCGGGATTCATTGATCGTGGCTTGGCCGAGCGTGCCGTGCAGATAAAACGGGCGATCTTGAGCATTTGCCGCGAGGGCACCGAACATCAAGGCGCTGCTGACAGCGCCAAGCAAGAGGTGTTTCAGCATGAGGCGATCCTTGTGGTGGGTCAAAGGCGACAACACCCCTGCACTACCTTGCTGGGGTGCGTGGCTTGCTTGCCGGCGTGACCGGCGGGCGCAGTATCGGGCCACGCCAGCGCCCCCGCGCACCCGCGCAGATCGTTCGTTCACCTGCCCGCCAACTAGCTTTACCGAGGCTGACGGCTGCGCTCGATGGGCGCATCCAAGTGACTCATGCGCCTTGACTTTTCGCTTCATCACCAGAGGACGTCAGCTTGGACTGCGCGGCTGTTTGAAGACAATCCCGAATTCCAGCTTTCGCCACGATCAAGGCTCACCGGCTGCATTGCGACCTGAAAAGAAACGCTACCCCTGTCGATCACGCCCTTCGGATCGTGTCGCGCGCAGCGGTTGCCGCAACAACGCCCACAAGCCCTGCCCACCCCTATCGCGAAACTCCTCCAACCCGATCGGCATATCCACCTCGGGCCGCATCGGTGCTACCCGATAACTCGCAAACAGCCGATCCCACAGCGACAAATGAAACCCATAGTTGCTGTCGGTTTCAACACGCAGTGTGGAGTGATGAATGCGGTGCATCGATGGCGTCACCAGCAGCCAGCGCAGGCGACGATCCAGCAGCGGAGGAAACGCAAAGTCGCTGTGGGTGAACAAGCTGCCAAGCGACAACAGCAATTCAAATACAACGACTGCCCAAGCGGCGGGTCCGAGCAGCCAAACCAGGGCCAGCTTGAACAGCATCGACGCGGCGATCTCCAGCGGATGAAAACGCACGCCGGTCGACACATCGAAGGCAATGTCGCTGTGATGCACTCGATGCAGCCGCCACAACCAGGGCAAGCGGTGGAAAGCCCGGTGTTGCCAATAGATCGCCAAATCCAGCAGCAACAACGCCAGCACCCCTTCGATCCACAGCGGCCATTGCAACCCGCCGAACAGGCCGCCGCCAGCGGCCTCGATCCTCACTGCCAATGCAACCGCCAACAGCGGAAACGCCAGCCGCAGCAGCAAGCTGCCGATCACGACTAGGCCCACATTGCTGAGCAGGCGGCGGTCGACACGGCCATCGCCACGCAAGGCGAAGCGGCGTTGCAAACCCCACAACGCAAGCCCGGCAAAGGCAAATGCCGACAACCGCAGCGGACCCTCGACGGCAACCAAGTCAGCGGCATTCATGCGCTAACGCCTGCAGCCAGCAGCTCGCGGCTGAAGTCCAGCAGCTGTGCTTGCGCGGGCGAAGGCAGCGCAAGCGAATGCAGCGCGCGCACCACTTCCGGCACGTCGTCGGCGTGGTCCACATCCGCCAGCTCTCGCAACTCAAGCCAATCGCCATGTCGCTGCATTCGCTGGCGAAATTCGCAGGCGGTGCCGGCTTGGCTGTACTCCACCGCCGTCCAATCAGCCAACGGCAAAGCGCGATTGGCACCGATCAGCCAGAAGCCGCCATCGCTGGCCGGGCCGAGCACCAGCCGAGGCTCAGCGGCACACAGCCATTGCTCGGCACGTAGCAAGTCAGTCGCTGCGAGTTGCGGCGCGTCCGCTCCGATCAAGATGCCACGACCGTGTCGTGCGACCAGCTCCGTGTGCACCGCTGCCATCCGCTGGCCGAGCCCACCTGTGCCTTGGGAAAGAACCGGCAGAGCTGCCCAGTGCAAATCATCCAATGCCTGCGCTTCAGCGACCGCCCAGTAGACGGTCGCCGCGCAAGCCAACGAGAATTGCTTGGCAACGCTGGCCGTGGCTGCCGCGGCGGCGGCATACCAAGCCACGGCCGCGCGCTCGCCGATGCCGGCCGCAAGCCGCGTCTTGATCGGCGAATGCCCAGGCGTTTTGACGAAGATGGCAAGTGCACCACTCATCCAAGTGCACCACTCATCGCTGAGCCGCTGAAAATTGGCGTGCCTGCGACCACGTCAGGCGCAGATGCTTCGCGGTGGTTTGCCACCAGCCTTGCTCGTTGTATTTGCGCGCGCTGGTCGACAGTTGCGCGCGCAGTGGACGCAATGGCACGCGGGCCCGGCGCGCCGCCCAGACCAAGGCGTGGTCTTCACCGCCCGCCAGTTGCTCGGCGAATCCGCCCAGTTGATTGAACACGACACGCGGCAGCAACAGACCTTGGTCGCCAAACGGCAGCCGTAACACATGGCTGCGCAACCATGCGCCACAGGCATTGACGCGCATCGCCGCGCCGCCGTCGTGAAAGTGCAGATTGAAGTAGGCCAGCGCGGGCTCATCAGCGAGGCGCTCGATGGCGCGCAAAGCAGAGGCATCAAATCGGCTATCTGCGTGCAAAAACCATAACCAAGGTTGCGTGGTCGCCGCGGCACCCGCATTCTGCTGCCGGCCGCGACCAGCAGGCCCATAGATGACTTGCACGCTAGGCGCGGCCATGGCTGTGCTCTGCGCGTCACCCGCAGCCATCGACAGCACCACGTGCGTGGCCGCCGGCATGCCGGCGAGCAACGGCATCAACCCACACCACGCCGTGTCATCCGGCCCCACCGGAATCACCACTGCGAGCTCGCCCGGCTTCGGCATAGCTTCAGCAGCAGCCGAAGTTGGCGGCAGGCGTGGCGGCGACCTGTGCGCAGTCTGACTGGCCAAAATACTGGCTGCTGTCAACGCGGAACTGAAAGTGTCTGCCGCAGCGTGTGGTGCTCAACATGACCGCGTGGTTGCCATTGGCCGGCGTGCGTGCGAGCACGACCAGCAGCCGGAGCAAGATCACGGAGGTGAAGCCGCCGCGCTGGCCGAGTTCAGCGACCAGTCGTAATCAAGAAACGCAAATTCAAGCTCGCCCGCGCGGATGCGTTGTTGAACGGCTAAGTCAGCGCTGAACTGCGCCGCGTACTGAGCCAAGAATGCGGCCGGCGGCGAAAGCGCACTTGCCTTGGCGGTGAAGTCGTCGGCGTACCAGTCGAACAGCTTGGAGATTTCCAATGTTTTGCCATCTGCGCTCACCCGATTGCGGCTGCGGTCACCGAGAAAACGCGTGGTCTGATCGGCGAGTTGCGCGTCCAACTCATTGAACGTGTAGGCCTCGGGACGCAGCGCAGGACAGCCGATGGAAGCGCAGTTGACCGCGAAATGGATACGCGGCTCGGCAAAATCGGGGGCGCCGCGCAGGAGCCCGTGCTCAATATCATCCAAGCTGCGGGTGCGCCCCAGCAGAGGCGCGATTTCCTGCTTCCACGGCGACGAAAACAGGCTGCCTAGATCTTTGATTGAAGTGATGTCGGAATCGCCAGTAAGGATCAATTCGACCGTCCAGGCGTTATAGGCATTGATTAAGAAAGCCATCCGCTGAGCGGCGTTCCAGCCATCAAAATCGGCTTGCGTAACTTCAGCCAACTGCGTCAGATACGCCTTCAACCCGGGCCGATCCGCCGCAAATCCAACATAGTCGACTTGGCTCGCGTGGCCTGCAGGACTCCATTGCACGTGCTTGGCCAACAACGTGGTGAGCGCTTGGTGCTGATGGTCGAAAGCCGCCAGCGCGCGAGCCGGCGCGAAAGCGATGGTCAGGCAGATGCAGATTGCAAAAAGCAGGCGCATGGGGCACGACCAAAAGGATGGGATGGGTCTGCACAGAGTACGGAAGCAGGCGACTCGGTTCGCCGGTCCACGGCAATCTGCGTCATATGAGGTTAAGACGATGGCAAGCAGCGCGGAATTGTCGGTGGTTCAGGCTATCCTCAGACATTATCCAGTCAACGGCACGGCGGAGTTCTTTGGTGTCAGACACAGATCTGCTCGACCTGCGCGAAGAAGACAGCCTGCCGGGCGCGCTCGACGATAGCGCGGCGGCTTGGCGCATTCTGATTGTCGATGACGAAGAGCAGGTGCATCGGGTCACCCGCTTCGCCTTGGAAGGCGCCCAGATTCTGGGCCGCGCGCTGACCTTCGAAAGTGCCTTTTCGGCTGCCGAGGCGCGGGTGTTATTGGCCAAAAGTCGCTACAGCTGCATCCTGCTCGATGTAGTGATGGAATCCGAAGACGCTGGCCTCAAGCTGGTGGGCGAGATTCGCGAACGCTTCGACGACCCCGCCGTGCGCATCGTCCTGCGCACCGGGCAGCCGGGCTATGCGCCGGAAATCGAAGTCATCCAGCACTACGACATCAACGACTACCGGGCCAAATCCGAGCTCACCAGCCAGCGCCTGTTGACCACACTGACCTCGGCGCTGCGCTCGTTCCAGCAGATCCGCACCATCGAGGCCAATCGCCAGGGCTTGCGTTCGATCGTGGATGCAGCCTCACGGTTGATGGATGTGAAGGCGGTCAGTGAGTTCGCCGATGGTGTGCTGACGCAGATCTGCGCCATGTTGCATGTCGCCGCCGACGGCGTGCTGTGCGCTGAAGAGCGCGGCAGCGGCAGCGGCAGCGGTGAATTGCGCGTGCTCGCAGCGAGCGGCCACTACGCGGATCGCAAGGGCGAGTTGCTGGCGGCGTTGGTCGACCCGGAGCTGGTGACTCGGGTGAAGCGTGTGCTGGAAAGCGAGCAAAACGAGTTCGGTCGCGACCACGCGCTGCTGTTCATTCGCTCGCCGCGCGCCGAACGCCTGGTCGCCCACGTCACCACCCAGGCACCCATCCCGGAGCTTGATCGGCAACTGTTGGAGTTGTTTTCGATCAACGTCGCCATTGGTCTGGACAACGCGCAGTTGTTCGAAGAACTGGAAACGATGGCGTTTCGCGATCCACTCACGGCAGTGTGGAATCGCGCCTCGCTTGAACGTGAGCTGCGCCGACGCTGCCAACTGGGTGCCCCGTTCGCACTGGCCTTGGCCGATATTGACAACTTTCAAGCGGTCAACGATGGGCTTGGCCACGAGGTCGGCGATCACACGCTCAAAGCCAGCGCCGCCTTGTTGGCAGAAGTGTTTGCCGGCGAGGCCTTTCTGGCCCGGACTGCCGCCGATAATTTCGCCGTGGTCATGGCCGACGACTCGCCCAATGGGGAATTGACCTCGGCGCACTTGGCCGCGTTGGAGGAGCGCCTGCAGCGCAATCTGGAAGTCGACGGCAACGAGATTGCGTTGACCATGACCTTGGGCGTGGCGCGCTATCCGGAGCATGGTCACAGCGCCTCTTCGCTGTTTCGCAATGCCGGCATTGCGCTCAAACAAGGCAAGCGCCTCAATCGCAGCAGCCACCAGTTTTTTGATGATCGCTTCGAACGCGAACTGCAAGCGCGTCTCGATACCGCCCGCGAACTGCGCAGCGCCATCGAACAGTCAGCCTTGAAACTGCTGTACCAGCCGCAGATGGATATGGTCAGCGGTGCCTTGCTTGGTGTGGAAGCGCTGGTGCGTTGGCGGCGTCGAACCGGCTGGGCGTTGCCGGACCAGTTCATCGCGGCGGCCGAAGAATCGGGGCAAATTCTTGCCATCGGCGAGTGGGTACTGGCCGAAGCCTGCCGACAGCAGGTGCGCTGGCAACAAGGCGGCGACTCACTGGTGATGGCAGTCAATGTGTCACCCCGGCAACTGAAAGATCCCGGCTTCCCGCTCATGGTGGAGCGCGTCATCGGTGAGACCGGCATCCAGCCGGGCCATCTGGAGTTGGAAGTCACCGAATCGCTGCTGTTGGCCGAAGACGAACGCGCCCTGGAAACCTTGGCGACGCTGCGCCGCGCCGGCATCGGCATCGCCATCGATGACTTTGGCACCGGCCACTCGTCGCTCAGCCGCTTGCAGCGCTTGCCGATTGATCGATTGAAAATTGATCGCTCCTTTGTGACTGGCCTGGTCGAGCGCCGCGAAGACCGCGTCATCGCCGCGATGATCGTCAACATGGGCCACTTGCTCGGCCTGAAGGTTATTGCTGAAGGCGTTGAGACCCAGGCGCAGGCCGATGTCCTGCGCGAAATGGATTGCGATCAGGCACAGGGCTATTTGTTCGGCCGGCCGATGGCGGCCGACGAGATTCCGCTGCCGGTCCGCCATTAGCCGCCAGCCATGCGCGTTTGGCTATGGCTGCTGTTTGTATTCGCCGCGCCGACATGGGCGTTTGATGAAGACTTCACTGCGCGCTTTGAGCTGGTCAGCGATCTTGAGAATGTGCCCGACGGTGTCGTCACCGCGCTGGTTCAAGACGATGCGGGGTTCCTCTGGATAGGCAGCACGCGCGGGCTGATCCGCTTTGATGGCTATAGCTTCCGGCGCTATGTGCACCGGGCGGGGGACCCGACCAGCGTCAGCGGCAACCTCATTCGCAGTTTGTTGCTTGGCAAGGACGGTCGCCTTTGGGTAGGCACTGACGCCGATGGCGTGTCGGTGTTTGATCCGCACAGCGAAACCTTTGCGACTTTCCGGCATGTGAGCACCAAACCCAACAGCCTGGCGGCAGGTGCGGTCATCACTATGACCGAGGCCAGCGACGGCGCGATCTGGATCGGTCTGCGCGGAGGTGGTCTCGCCAAATTAGATCCGGGGATCGCAAAGATCACCAGCTACCGCGTTGGCGAGGTCGGTGGCTTGGCTCCTCGCGACGACTTCATTCACTCGCTGCACATCGATCCACTCGGAGACCTGTGGATCGGCACTCGCGCCGGCCTGCGCCGTTTGCGCGCGCGCAGCACACAAATCGAGCTTGTGCTGTCGGCATCTGTCGATGCCAGTGGCTTGGATACCGACACGGTGTACAGCCTGCTGGAAGCAAGCGATGGCTTGCTCTGGGTGGGCACGCAAATGGGCCAGCTGATGCTGGTGGATCGGCGCACTCTGGCGGTCGAGCGACCGCAGATCCAGCAAGGCACCGCCCCCGGCACGCTGGATTCGGTATCGACGATGGTGCAATTGCGCAACGGCGAGGTCTGGTTAGGCCGGTCTAGCGGTATCGAAGTTCGCGAGGCCGGCAGCGGTCGCTTGTTGCGGCAAATTCGCCATCACCCCGGCCGCCCCACCGGCCTCGCCGGCAATGAGGTGCGCGCGTTGTTGCAGGATCGTTCGGGCCTGCTATGGGTCGGCGGTTTTGGCGGCGGCGTGCAATGGCACGACCCCAACAACCAATGGGCCAAAGTGTTGCGCGGTGCAGAAGGCCACAACGGCGTGTTTGAGCAGCCCGATGTTTCCAGCCTGCTGGAACGCCGCAATGGTGAGTTGTGGCTGGGCACACGCGGACGTGGCGTGGCCATTCTCGACGCCAATCTGAAGTTGGTGGGCGGCCTGTCGCCGGAGACCCAATCCGGCGAGGGTTTGAGCGTGGGCTGGATCACGGCGCTTGCCGAAGACATCACTGATCACATTTGGCTTGGCTCCCGCGATGGCCTGCGCCGTTACGACCCCGTCAGCGGCGAGTTCCAGCGCTTTGGCGTCAACGAAGGCTTGGACAATCTCAGCGTGCGCCGCCTGTTCATTGACTCGCGAAATGCGCTGTGGATCGGCACTGGCGACGGCTTGTTCGTGCTGCGAAGCGGGCAAACGCTGATCGAGCGCCTCAGTTTGGCCGACGCACGCCCCCTACTGGGCGAGTTCAACGCCATCGCCGAAGGCAAGGACGGCAGTATGTGGCTGGGTGCTTCAACGGGATTGTTTCGCGCCGCTGCCAACGCAAGCACATTACAACGCATCGACGATCAGGCCGAACCCGGTCTGCCGCATCCCAGCGTGGTGGGATTGTTGATCGACCGCCACGATCAATTGTGGGTCGACACCGTCGAAGGCCTGTATCGGAAGCGCGACGATGCGACTGGTTGGGCGTTTGAACCGGTCAGCCAGCGCCTGGGTGTGGCCGGCGATTTCGGTGCCAATTTGCTGGAAGCCAGCGATGGACGCATCTGGAGTCATCGACAGGTCTATGACCCGGCGAACGACTCGCTATACAGCCTCACCCGCAGCGATGGCGTTGATTTCGGCACCGGCTGGTTTCGCTCGTACTTGCAGACCCGCGATGGCCGCCTCCTGTTTGGCGGCAGTCGTGGCCTGCTGGTGATCGAACCACAGCACTTTCAGCCCTGGACCTATCAACCGCCCTTGGTGTTGACCGATTTGCGCATCGCTGATCGCCCGCAACCGCTTGCCGAATCCGCCAATGGCTTGCTGCTGGCCCCAGGCCAGCGCAGCCTTTCAGTGGAGTTTGCAGCACTCGACTTCAGTGGCCCGCAACGCTTGAGTTATGCCTATCGCTTGACCGGCATTGACGACGACTGGGTAGAAACCAGCGCGGCCCTGCGTGTCGCGACCTATCGCAATTTGCCACCTGGCAACTACCGCCTGCAGGTGCGCGCCAGCAACCGCAGCGGCGAACTCAGCAAGCAGACAATCGACCTCCCCGTCAAAGTAATACCCGCGTGGTGGCAAACCCGCAGTTTTGCGGCAGCCGCTGTGCTGACGGGTCTGTTGCTGGCGGCCTTCGCCATGCGCTTGCGCTTGGCCTTCATGCGCCAACAAGCAGCCGTTCTGGAAGCCCTTGTCGCCAGTCGTACCGAAGAGCTATCGCACGCAAAGGCGCACGCCGAGCAGTCACTGGCCCAACTCGAACGCGCCAAGGATCAACTGGTCGAGGCCGAGAAAATGGCCTCGCTGGGCGCACTGGTGGCCGGTGTGGCGCACGAGATCAACACACCGCTAGGCATTGCCGTCACCGCCGCCTCGCACTTGAGCGATATCTCAAAACAAGCCGAAGTGCGCTTGGCCGAGGGGCTGATGACCAAGGGCGAGCTCAAGGCATGGCAGCAAACCGTGGCCGAGGGAAATTCGCTGATTCTTGGCAATCTTGAGCGCGCTGGCCGGCTGGTGAGCAGCTTCAAGCGCGTTGCGGTGGATCAATCCAGCGAGGAGCGCCGCCACTTCGAACTGCGTGGCTTTCTCGAAGAGGTTCGCACGGCCTTGCGACCCGGCTTTCGTCGCACCAGCTATGCCCTGAGCATCGAATGTTCAGCGGGAATCCAGTTGGATACTTTTCCTGGGGCGCTGTTCCAGATCCTTACCAACCTCGTCAACAACGCCTTGCTGCACGCGTTCGAGGGCCGCGAAACCGGCCATATGACAATTGCCACACACATTGACGGCAACGAACTGGAACTGCGCTTCACTGACGACGGCAACGGCATGCCCGCCGATGTCGCTGCCCGCGCTTTTGACCCTTTCTTCACCACCCGCCGCAGCGCCGGCGGTTCAGGGCTTGGCTTGCATCTGGTCTACAACCTGGTCACGCAGCTGCTGCGAGGGCGAATTGAGCTTCGAACTTCCGAGGGCAATGGCTGTGAGTTTCTGATCCGGTTGCCGCTGCAAAGCTGATTCGGAGCGCACTTGGCGGTAGCAGCCCAGCGAGCTCAGGCATCGACACGCAGCGGCTTGCAGATGCTGCAATCATGCCGTCCACTGCCACCCACTTCGACGCCGCACCGACCTCCGGAACCGCCAATGATCAACAACGACGTATTGCGCAGTATTCGCTACATGCTCGATCTCTCCGACATCAAAGTGGTTGCAATCACCCAACTCGCCGACCCGAGTTTTACCCTGAGCAAGGACGAAGTGCTGGCCTTCCTCAAGAAGGACGAAGAACCGGGCTACCTGGAATGCAGCGACCGCATGTTGGTGCGTTTTCTCGACGGCCTGGTGTTGCACTACCGAGGCCAGGACGAATCCGCACCGCCACGCCCCTTGGCCAAGCGAGTCACCAACAATCTGGTCCTGAAGAAGCTGCGCGTCGCGTTCGAGTTGAAGGATGTCGACATGCATCAAGCCTTCATCGATGCCGGCCACCCGGTCTCAAAGCCCGAACTGTCGGCATTGTTCCGGCAACCCGAGCACAAGAACTTTCGTGCCTGCGGGGATCAATTACTGCGCAATTTTTTGAAAGGGCTGACACTGCGGGTGCGAGGCGATTAGGGGACTGGGGGCTGGGGGCTGGGGTTTTGCGTTCCAGCGAACAGCGGAATTCAGCGCAGATCCTCACTGGGGCGCGAGCGGCGATGACAACGCAATAAGCGGATTCCAGTCTTCGCCGGAATAGCAGAAATCCCAGCCCTGTATTGACAGCGCCGCAGATTCCCGCAGGCTGTGCGGCTTCGTGCTCACCGGTGTGCTCTGATGAAGTTGTTCGGCCTGCTACGAAAACCCGATTGGGACCATAAAGACCCGGCGATTCGTCTGCGCGCGGTGCAGGAAAGTTCCGATCCGATCCTGATTGGCAAGCTGACAGAGCTGGTGCAGGCCGATCCTGATCCCGCCGTGCGGGCGGCGGCATTGCAGCGGATTGACGATCCCGTCCTGCTCGAGCGACGCCTGCGCGGCGAGCACGAGCCTGTGGTCGTGGCGGCGGCACGCAAGCGGCTGATCGAGCGCTTGTGCAGCCCCGGCATGACAGTGGAAGCCGGCAGCGCGGTGTTGCTGCTTTCACATGACGCCGAGCTACTGACGCGGGTGGCCACTGACAGTCCGCTGAGTGCGTTGCGCAAACTTGCGCTGGCGCGCTGTGAGCGCCCGGCCCTGCTGGTGACACGCTGTGTGCAAGACCCCGATCCGGCGCTGCGGCTGTGGTTGCTGGAGCGCATCGATGCGCCTGAATCGCTGCAGAAGATTGCGCTCGCCGCACGTAAGAGTGACAAACGATTGACCAAGGCGGCGCGGGAGAAATTTGAAGCACAGCAACTTGCAGCGGGCGATGGCCCGGCCTTGCAACGCCGCGTACTGACGTTGTGCGATCAGCTGGCTCGATTGAGCCGCGAGTTGCCCGCCGATCGTGAGCAGATCCTGCTCGACTTGCGCGCGCAATGGCAGCCATTGCGCGAGCGCGCCGATAGCGATCTTGCACGCCGCGCGGACGGCGCCTTGGCAATGGCCGAAGCCGCGCTGAGCGCCGCTCGCGGCGAGCCTATTCCGAGCCGAATCAGGGTGAACGTCGAAGTCGCCGGGGACCACGCCGACAAAGCGGCGGATGAGTCAGCAGCGGCCATCCACATCGAGCCAACTGTGGAGGCTGTGCCGGCGCCGTCCGAGCCGGCCATCGACGCCTTATGGGCAAACTTGCCGGCCATCGATGCGGAAGATTTCGACGCGCAGATCGCGGCGATGCGCGCGGGAGCACGCCAGTATTCGTCCGTCGACAATCTCACCGTGCAGGCTCAGCAAAACGCGTTGCGGGCGCAACTCGACGCGTTGGTTGGCCAGCGCCGCAGCTTGCTTGCCAGCGCCATCAACGAACGGGCTGGCCAGCAGCTGCAATTCCTCGAGCAGGCCATTAGCGATGGCAGTCTCAACTTGGCGCGCACTGCCAGGGAAGCGCTTGGCCGCAGCGTGCCGCGTGAATTGCAACGGCGATTGGCGGACGCCGATGAGGGCTTGGCCAAGCTTGAGCGCTGGGCGCACTGGTCAACCAACAAGGTGCGCACACGGCTGTGCGATGAGGCAGAAGCCTTGCGCAGCAGTGGCGTGCATCCGGATGCGCTGGCCAACAAGATCAAGGAACTCAAAGCCGAATGGACGCGCCTTGACGGCTTGGATGGCGCCGCCGCGCCCGGCCCCGAGCACGGCTTAACCCGTCGCTTTCATGGCCTCTGCGCACGCGCGTTGGCGCCAGCTCGCCCCTACTTCGAGAAACGCCGCGAACTGCGCGGTGAGCGTTCCGAGCAGATTGCCGGTTTGATTGCGGAAGCAAGCACGCTGCCAGCGGCAACCGATGCCTTGCAGGCCTTGCGCAAGCGCGTCCGCGACGCCCTGCCGGCGCTGGATGATGCCGCGCCCGAGAAGCGTGGCGAGCAAGGCCGACAACTGCGCGAACGCCTCACCGCCATCGATGCTGCGTTGCAGGAAGCACGCGAGCAGGCCGCGCTCGGCAAGCGCCGCCTGATCGCAAAACTGCGCCGCGAGCTGGGCACTGCTGATGCGCCATCAGCGGTCGATCTGGCCAAGCGCGCGCAAGTCGAATGGAAGGCGCTGCCACGCAGCGAGCGCACGCTCGAAGACACCCTTTGGACTGAGTTTCGCGCCCTGATCGACCCGCTGTTTGAGCGCGCCCGCGAGCAGGAAGCCGCACAGCGCACGCTTAGTGCCGAGGCGGATAGCGCCGCACAAGCCATCCTCGCCGAACTCGATGCCTTGGCAGCCGCCGAGCAGGACCGCTTGCTGCACGCAGGTGTGCACCTGGAGACGCTGCAAGCCCGTTGGCGCGCACTGGCTCCCAGCGATGAGCCTCGGGTGGCCGCGAGTGACCGCGGCGCACGACCGCCGCGTGATGGCGGCAATGGGCGTGATGGCCGCGGACGTGACCAGAACGGCGCGCCCGCCAAGAGTGCTCGGCGCGACGGCGCTGGCCCGCGAGACGGCGGCGCACGCGATGGCCGCCGCGATGGCCCGGCGCGCAGCCCACGTGCCGTGCATCCCTTGGAGTCCCGTTTCGAAGCCGCCGCGGCGCGCGTGCAAGCGGCGCAACAGCAGGCATTGCGGATACGAGAAGTTCAACATCTAGCCAACATCTGCGCCGCCGGCACCCTACTCGATGAGATCGCCAGCGTGAGCGGCGAAGCGCGTGATGCACTCGGCCAGCAGTTTCAAAATATCGAGCTGCCCACCGACGCGCGTGAGCCACTGAGCAAGCGCTATCAGTCCTTACTTGCAGGCAACGAAGCCAACGGCACTGCAGCGAGCCGGACCGAAGTGAGCGAGTTCGGGGCCGATGCAGCCGCGTTGCTGGCGGTGCGCGCTGAACTCAGCGCTGGCATCGACTCACCCGCAGAAGCGGTGGCTTTGCGCCGCCAAGAACAGATGCGCCGTTTGGCCGCCAAACTCACCGGCAACCAGAG
>Ga0105048_10011046_pt1 | contig 14279 bp, 11 predicted proteins | sample MAT05_FD_78382 | JGI IMG/M metagenome (GOLD analysis project Ga0105048, IMG submission 78382) | Freshwater microbial communities from Lake Fryxell liftoff mats and glacier meltwater in Antarctica - MAT-05 | ecosystem: Environmental > Aquatic > Freshwater > Ice > Liftoff microbial mat | place...
ATTTTGATATTGGACTAATACAGATACCGTATCGGTATAACTCCATTAACTCTGTGGTTGTATTTACGTTTTCACGCCTTGAAAGAAACGATGGAGAAATTTAAATCAAACTTAAAATTTTAACCAGCTCCTCCAATCTGCCATCCTTATCTTTCAAAAAATTCTCTGTATCTTTTTTCAAATTAAAGATATTTTTGAGCGTAGTGTTTTGCATATCATCTGCCGCTAAAACCAAATGAGGATTCATTCTATAATAATGAAATCCTTTTACATTGCTCAAGGCTTCTAAATCTAAATGAGTTTGTCTTACTTGTTCTTCAATTTTATCTTTTTCTCTTAAAATTCCTGTACCAAGACTTAGTAAAATTAAATCTTCATTTAACGCTTCATTTTTAATTGCATAATGTGCCGGATTTTTAGCCATTAAAAAACCATCTACATATTTTTTATTGTTGATAATAATTGCTTCAAAAATTCCTGGAACTGCACAAGACGCCTTTAATGCTTCGGATATTAAAGTTGGATTTGATTGATTAAAAACGACAACTGAAAGATCTGGTTTTTGACATGTAAGTACATTTAATTTTGGAAATTGATTAAAAGTTGCATTGTGAAAATTTTCTTCGAGTACTTTATTTAAAGCTCTTCCTGGATTTGTTGTTCCAAAAGGATTGATGGAAGAAGAAGACCGAAACTCATACAAGTCCAAAACATTTTGAATAGCAACTGTAAAATCTTTTTCTTGCTGAACGATTAAACTAGCAGCGATAATTGATCCTGTTGATGTGCCATACCAAGCATTTGTTATTTCTCCGAGATTTTTTTTGATTCGTACTTGAATGGCTCTCAAAACAACAAGCGGAATAATTCCACGTATTCCTCCACCGTCAATTGATATTATTAGTCGTTTGGACAAACTTATTTTACTTTCAGAACCTGACCAATGTGAATAATATCGGTCGATTTCATTCCGTTAAGCGAACATAATTTAGAAACAGTTGTGTGATATTGTTCAGCAATTTTTCCGAGCGTATCACCACTTCGAACTTTATGAGTTTTAGTTGAGCTACTTGAACTAGTAGAATTTGTAGGGCCGCCTGTGTTGCTTGTACTTGACCCCATGGTTGCCGGAGAATCATCAACTCTAGCCGTTGAGCGATATCCACCATCCACAAATACCCCGCGATGCACCAATAAATTATCATTGACTTGTTTGTACTTAAAATTGAAAATGAGTTCTGGATCAATAGGAACATCATAAAAACGAACTTCAAAATGTAAATGCGCCCCGTAAGAATGACCTGTATTTCCACCAAGTGCAATTGGATCTCCGGCTTTCACTTCTTGATTTGGTCCAACTAATAATTTTGAACCATGGCCGTAATAAGTTTCAAGTCCATTGTAATGTCTTATAATAACAAGATTTCCAAATCCATTGTGGTGATATTGAGCGTATCTAATTTTACCATCAAACGCCGCACGAATCGTATCTCCTTCTTCTAAATCCAAATCAACGCCATTGTGATTTCTACCATGTCGATAACCAAAACCAGAAGTTACTCGACCATCAAAAGGAATACAATAATTATGATGAGCTGAATCAACAACACACATCCAAATTGTATCGCGCATTGCTCCTACATCATTTGAGTTGCAAGTAATTGTTGTATTATTTTTCCACGCAGACTTATAATTAAATGAGGTGTCGTTGGTAATATAATCATGAAGCCAGTGATTCAAAACCCCATCAAAATAAAGGTCTTCTAAATAAGCCCAGGTTCTGTCGGGGTAAAGTACAATCGTTCCTTCTTCTGTATAAAAGGTGTCAATAGGATCATACAATAACTGCGCATTTGATTTAACTACTAGTGTCAGCAACGCAATAATAAGTAAGGTTTTTTTCATTTCGTCCGATTTCAGTTTTTTTGAGAATGCCTAAATTAGCCCTTTTCTAAAGAATAAAACCCCAAATCAATTTTGTTTTAAGTGTTAAAAAATGTTATCGGTCTATTTTTCAGGCGTTTTGGCCTATTTTAAATAAGATTAACACTAGATTGTGAAAAATAGTGTACCTTTGCACCGCGTTTCACGTAAAGAGTGTGAAACAGACTTCGGTCTTGATAGTAATTCATGTCGTTTAAATTGGAGAATTTAGTTAACGGATTGGTATCGAGAAGGGGCTTAACTAAATAAACAATTATGACATTTGAAGAACTGGGTCTTAAGAAAGAGCTTCTTTCGGCCGTTACAAAAATTGGATTTGTAAATCCAACTCCTATTCAACAACAAGCTATTCCTTATCTATTAGAAAAACAAGGCGATTTAATTGGTCTTGCTTCTACAGGGACTGGAAAAACTGCTGCATTTGGTTTACCAATGCTTAATCTCATTGATATTGATTCTAAAATTGTTCAGGGTCTTGTGCTTTGTCCAACGCGCGAATTGTGTATTCAAATTACCAATGATTTAGAAAAATATTCAGAAAACTTAAGAGGCGCAAATGTTGTGCCTGTTTATGGTGGAGCGGATATAGTAAAACAAATCAAACAAATTCAATACGGTGCGCAAATTATTGTTGCAACTCCAGGTCGATTAATTGATTTGATTGAGCGAAAAAAAGTGCGTTTGCAAGATGTAAAATATGTTGTGCTTGATGAGGCAGATGAAATGCTGAACATGGGATTTAAAGAAGACATCGATCAAATTTTGCAACAAACTCCTGACGAAAAAAGTGTTTGGTTATTTTCTGCGACTATGCCAAAAGAAGTGGCAAACATTGCAAAAAATTACATGACTGATCCGTTTGAAGTGACAGTTGGTGGAAAAAACGAATCAAATAAAAACATTGAACACGATTATTATATTGTTAAGGAACGTGATCGATATGCCGCATTAAAACGCATCATCGATTTCAATCCAGATATTTATGGTTTGATTTTCTGTCGTACGCGTCGCGATACAGGTGCTGTAGCAGATAAATTAATGGCAGATGGTTACAATGCAGAACCTTTGCACGGTGATTTATCGCAAGCTCAACGCGATAGAGTAATGGATAAATTCCGTCAAAAAACATTACAAATTTTAGTTGCAACTGATGTAGCTGCAAGAGGAATTGATGTAAATGACATTACGCATGTTGTTCATTATAGCTTGCCAGAAGATGTAGAAAACTACACGCACAGAAGCGGAAGAACTGCTCGTGCAGGTAAAAAAGGAATTTCTATTTCTTTAATCAATACTAAAGAGAGCAGAAAAATTCAAAGTATAGAACGCATTATTAAAGCGCCGTTTACGTTGAAACAAATTCCAAGTGCCGATCAAATTTGCGAATTGCAATTAATGCACTTAGTAACTAAAATGACGGAAGTTGAAGTAGATGAAAAAGGAATTGGCAAATACATGCCAGCTGTGATGGAAAAGTTGAACTCATTTACAAAAGAAGAATTGATTCACCGTTTTGTTTCTACCGAATTCAATCGTTTTTTAAATTATTATGATAAGTCAAAAAATAATTTAAATGCAGAATCTGACAGCCGTGGAGGTGATGACAGAGGAGATAGCCGTGAACGTGGACGTAGAGGAGATCGTGATGAAAGACCATCAAGAGATTTTAGCGACAGAAAAAGAAAAGACAGTAGAAATGACGATGGAAATTTCCAACGCTTTTTTGTCAATCTTGGGCGCAAAGACGGTTTTAATCATGGAGCATTGTTGCGCTTAGTTTGCGACAATACTGGAATGGACAAAGGTGGAATTGGAAAAATTGACATCTTAAATAATTTCTCATTCTTTGATGCAGAGAAATCTGAAACACCAAATATTCTTAAAAAATTACAAGGATTAGATTTCGAAGGAAAAGCAATGACTATCGAAGAAACCAAGAGAGGTGATCATCCGGATGATAAAGGTTCAGAAGGCGAAGGTGGTTTTAAAAAACGCGAAGGTGGATATAAAAAACGTGAAGAAGGCGGATTTAAGAAAAGAGAAGAAGGTGGTTTCAGAAAAAGAACATCGTCATCATCATCTAGTTCATCTTCATCAAGAGACAAAGGTGGATTTAAAGACAGAGGTGGTTACAAAGGAAAAAAATCGTTCGGCGAAAAAGCGGAAGATAAAGGTTCATCTGCACCAAGAAAAAGATCATATAAAAGTTAATTATTAATTCAAGAATAGAACATCAATGGAAATCAGAAACATCGCAATTATTGCTCACGTCGATCACGGGAAAACTACGTTGGTGGATAGAATAATTGAAGCAGGAAAAAATCCGATCAAAAGTACCGGAGATCTAATTATGGATAGCAACGATTTGGAACGCGAACGCGGAATTACCATCGTTGCAAAAAACGTATCTGTTATTTACAAAGACACTAAAATCAACATCATCGACACACCTGGCCACAGTGACTTTGGTGGAGAGGTTGAACGTGTTTTAAATATGGCTGATGGTGTTTGTCTTTTAGTAGATGCCTTTGAAGGGCCGATGCCGCAAACGCGTTTTGTGTTGCAAAAAGCATTAGAACTTGGTTTGAAACCTTTACTGGTAATTAATAAAGTGGACAAAGAAAATTGTTCGCCAGAAGAAGTGCACGAAAAAGTTTTTGACTTGATGTTTGAATTAGATGCGAACGAACATCAATTGGAATTTGATACTGTTTACGGTTCTGCTAAACATGGTTGGATGAGTAAAGATTGGAGAAAACCAACTACAAAAATTGACACTATTCTTGATACGATTATTGAATATTTTCCACCAAGAAAATTTGCAGAAGGAAATACGCAAATGTTGATTACATCGCTTGATTATTCTTCGTTTGTTGGTCGTATTGCTGTTGGTCGTTTAATGCGTGGTGAAATAAAAACAAATCAACCAATCATTCTTGTAAAAAGAGATGGTACAAAAGAGAAATCTAGAATAAAGGAAGTTTACGTTTTCGAAGGAATTGAAAAGAAAAAAGTAGATTCAGTTCAAGTTGGAGATATTTGTGCCGTTACAGGTATAGAAGGATTTGAAATTGGAGATTGTATTTGTGATTTTGAAAATCCAGAACCGTTGGATTCTATCACAATTGATGAGCCTACAATGAGTATGTTGTTTACAATTAACGATTCTCCTTTTTATGGAAAAGAAGGAAAATTTGTTACTTCTCGCCATATTCATGAACGACTTTTAAAAGAATTAGAAAAAAATCTTGCCTTGAAAGTTGGAACTACAGGTTCTGCTGATAGATGGAATGTATTTGGTAGAGGTGTAATGCACTTGTCAGTTCTTCTTGAAACAATGCGAAGAGAAGGATATGAAGTTCAGGTTGGACAACCTCAAGTTATCATCCGTGAAATTGACGGTAAAAAATGCGAACCAATTGAGGATTTAACAATCGATTTACCAGAAAATTATTCGGGTACTGCCATAGATGCAGTGACAAGACGTCGTGGTGAAATGTTAAGCATGGAGCCAAAAGGTGAACGAATGATTTGTAAATTCCGAATTCCTTCAAGAGGTTTAATTGGATTAAGAAGTTATTTGTTGACACAAACAGCTGGTGAAGCTGTAATATCTCATCGATTTATTGAATATCAGCCTTACAAAGGTGATATTGCTGGTCGTCAAAATGGTTCGTTGATATCAATGGAAATGGGAAAAAGTATTCCGTTTTCATTACATAATTTGCAAGATAGAGGTAAGTTTTTTATCGATGCAAATGTTGAGATTTATGAAGGTCAGGTTATTGGTGAAAATTCAAAAGCGGGCGACATGATTGTCAACGTAACCAAAACAAAAAAACTAACGAACATGCGTGCCAGTGGTACGGATGAGAAGATGAAAATTGCTCCACCAAAATCCTTTTCGCTCGAAGAGGCACTTGAATATATTCAGGAAGATGAATACGTTGAATTAACTCCTGAAAATATCCGTATCCGAAAAATTCTTTTGAAAGAACACGAAAGAAAAAGAGGTAGCAAATAACAAATTGTTCAAAATCGTGTTAATAAAATTAGGGAATGAAATTCATTTCACCTAATGTTAATTCTATTTTTGTTATGTCGATTTCGTTCTGACACACTAATTTTTGGAACGAACATTGATGATTAAAAACACAAAAAGGACATTCTATGTTTGACGACGAAGAAGATGACGAACTTTTTGATGATCAGTTCAACTCTGAGTTAGAGCGCTTTGAAGCTATGGTTCAAACCAAAGAGTCGTATTATTTTGACTCGGAAGTGTTGGAGCAAATAATCGATCACTTTATCATTAAAAATCAGGTGAAGCAAGCGCTTATGGCAATTGAATTTGCAAAAGAGCAGCATCCGTCTTTAACTGTTTATGATTTAAGAAAAGCACAGATTTATTCTACAACTGGTCAGCTTAAAGAGAGTTTACTGATTTTGCAAGCGCTTGAAAAAAATGACACGTCAAATCCTGAAATTTTTATAACTAAAGCTTCGGTATTTAGTCAGTTACGCGATCACGATAAAGCAATCAAGTACTACGAAAAAGCGATTGAAGCGGCCGAGCAATATGAAGATGGAGAAGAAATTGAAGACATTCGTTTTGATTTAGCGTTGGAATATGAAAATGTACACGATTATCAAAGCGCCATTAAAGTACTGACAAAAATTCTTGAAACATCTCCCGAAAATGAAGCAGCCATTTATGAAGTTGCTTATTGTTACGAACGTATTGGCAATTTTGATAAGTGCATAGAATTCTACAACAAATACATTGACAATAATCCCTATTCATTTACTGCTTGGTATAATTTAGGAAATATTTATTTTCTGAAAGACAATATAGAAAAGGCTTTGTGGGCTTATGATTATGCTATTGTTATTAATGAAGATTTTTCTTCTGCACATTTTAACATGGCTAATACATACATGCAAACCGGCGAATATGAAAAAGCACTCGACTCTTATAAAAAATGTATTGAAATTGATGGTGAAGAAGCATTGACTTTAAGTTATCTAGCCGAGTCGTATGAACGTTTAGAAAGATACGACGAAGCATTGCACTATTATCAAAAAAGTAAAGACCTAAATCCAGAATTGGCAGAACCTTGGTTAGGAATTGGAATTATTAAAGAAGTTCAAGGTTTCACAAAAGAGGCCCTTGTTCATTTAAATCAGGCGGTTCGTTTTCAACCCGAAAATGCAAATTATAGATTGGTGTATGCCGAATGTTTGTATAAAGATTTTCAAATTGCAGAAGCAGAGAGTGAATTAGAAATGGCCATCTCGTTAGAAGCGGATTATGTTGAAGCTATTATTTTATTGGCAACAATTAAAGAGGATCAAGACATTGTACTTGCAATGAAATTTCTTGAACAAATTCCAAATCTTGCAATTCTTGATACAAAAGTAAGACTGTATTTAACGGCACTCTATTATAAAGTTGGACGTAAAACTGATGCGCTATTACTCTTTAAAGGAGAAATGAATACTGACCGTAATTCAGCGAAAACGTTACTTTTGTACTTACCGGATGCAGAACAAATCCCGGATTTTATTCAAATAATTGAATCGTATAATGACTAGAAATTTTGATCTCCCTTATATACCCGAACGTATAAATAAACCACGTAATTCTGGCCTAACCATGATGATGGACAAAGGAATGAGCTTGAGAGAAACTGAAAATTTTATTGATGCAAATGGTGAATACACTGATATTGCTAAGTTTGGTTTTGGAACGTCAATGATTACTCCAAATCTTGTTGAAAAAATAAAACTTTATAAAAGCGCAGGAATTCAACCTTATTTTGGAGGAACTTTATTTGAAGTTTTTATCGCACGAAATAAATTTAAAGAATACCGCAAATTGCTTGATAAGTTTGACTTAGATCTTTGTGAAGTTTCTGATGGCTCAATTATTATTCCTCACGAAAAAAAATTAGAATACATCAGCACATTGGCAAAAGACAGAACAGTCATGTCGGAGGTTGGTTCTAAAGATGCCGGTATTATTATCAGTCCTGCAAAATGGATTAAAATGATGAGCACAGAATTACAAGCAGGTTCTTGGAAAGTAATTGCTGAAGGCAGAGAAAGTGGAAATGTTGGCGTATTTAGACCAAATGGAACAGCACATACTTATCTTATTAATAAAATTGTTGCAAAAATAGATCCTGCTGATATTCTATGGGAGGCTCCAAAAAAAACACAACAAGTTTGGTTCATACGACTCTTTGGAGCAAATGTCAATTTAGGAAACATTGCGCCAAACGAAGTTATTTCACTTGAAACGTTACGACTTGGTTTAAGAGGTGATACATTTTTTGAATTTCTTCCAGAAGCCATCGGTGCTGAATTGAAGCAAAATCAAGATGATGATGTTGAGGAGTAGTTTAAAAGTGTTTAATTTCCAAATTCCTAAAAACAAATTCCAAACTGTTTTCCTAAATTAATTTTTGTTTTGATATTTGTCCAAAAGCGATAGCGATTGAATTTTGTTTTTTGGTATTGTTTTTTTTTTGAATTTTATTACTTTATGATAGAACTATTCACACACATACTCCATCTTGATTTTGAATGGCTTTTCAAAAATTACAACGACACGGTTTACGTCATTTTGTTTTTAGTGATTTTCATTGAAACGGGTTTAGTTATCATGCCTTTTTTACCCGGAGATTCTCTTTTATTTACTGCAGGACTTTTTGCACGACTAGGTTATTTAAATATTGGTTTTTTATTTTTTCTACTTTTCATAGCTGCAGTTTTAGGTGATAACACAAACTATTGGGTAGGTAGAAAAATTGGACTAAAAATGGTGCAGTTAAAATTCAGAAAAAAGCGAATAGTAAAACAAGAATATCTAGACAAAACGCATTCTTTTTTTGAAAAATACGGTACGAAAACCATCATAATGGCAAGGTTTGTGCCGATTGTAAGAACTTTCTCGCCTTTTGTTGCAGGAATTGCTGAAATGAAATATCGTAGATTCTTTTTCTTTGATGTTTTAGGAGGTTTGATTTGGATAGGAAGTCTAACGTTTGCTGGTTATTTTTTAGGTGAAATTCCTTGGATTAGAAATAATATTGAGTTGGTTGCACTTGGAATTATTTTTATTTCAGTCTTGCCTATCGTTTTTGAAATAATAAAAGCCAAAAGACAAAAGCGAAAAGACGCGAAAATTTCTACGCAAAATTAAGCCTCAAATTTCTTCGATGTTTTTTTCTAAGTAATTTTTTGCTCAGTATCTAACAACGTTAGGAGTTTTAATGGCGCAAATTAACAAAACGCTCTAAGCATTAATTGGCCTTAACAACCAAGTATTCAAAATGTCTGAAGAATTGTTCTAATTTGATGATATTGGAACCAACCTAGTGTAAATTTCAACGTATTAATGGTTAGATTTGTTTATTAGGAAATTCAATCTTAATTTGCATAATAATTTAATTTGTTCATGAAAAAGAATTTAATTTCAATTTTGTTCCTCACTTCAGGTATCTGCTTCGGGCAAGAACCAAACTGTGTTTATTTAGCAAGCGATGTTTATCCTGGGTCGTATGGCGCTTTACCAAATTTAGTGACTCCGTACAATGGTGCTCTTTATTTTAGTGCAACTGGTAATGCTCAAGGTGTTGAACTTTGGAAATTTGAAAATGGTGTAAGTACAATGGTTGCGGACATTAATCCTGGATTAGGTGGTTCAATGCCAAATGAATTAACAGTAATGGGTTCAAAATTGTATTTTTCTGCAACAACTCCTGCTACTGGAATAGAACTTTATCAATATGATGGAATTTCTGTAACATTGGCAGCAAATATTTACCCTGGTCCTACTGGTTCTTTTATTAATCAACTTACTGTAATTGGAACCGAATTACATTTTGTCGCGAATGATGGAGTAAATGGTGTAGAACCTTACAAATACAATGGTGTAGTAGCAAGTTTAGTTGCAGATCTTAATCCAGGTAGTGCAAGTTCTGGCCCTCAGGAAATTCAAGCCTTTGGTGGTGATATTTATTATAGAGCTTCAAGTGATGCAACAGGAATGGAACTTTGGAAATATGATGGTGTCTCTGCTACTGTTTTTGATCTTTATCCTGGTATTCAAACTTCAGATATTGGTGAATTGACTGCTATTACAAGTCACCTTTGTTTCCGTGCAACTGATGGTGTTTTGGGTTATGAGTTATGGACCTATGATGGAACAACTTTGGTAAATTTGAATGCAAATCCAGCTGGTGATTTTACACCATGGGAATTGACGGCGGTTGGGCCAACGTTATATTGCAGAGGGTTTACTGCATCAACGGGTTATGAATTATGGAAATTCGATGGAACCTCAGCTTCATTAGTAATGGATATTCGACCAGGTATGGCAAATTCAAATCCAAATAACTTAACAAATGTTGATGGAACACAATTAGCGTTCGCAGCTAACAATGGTACAGTTGGAAATGAGTTGTGGTGGCACGACGGATCTTCAACATTTTTAGTTGCTGATATTCTGCCAGGTTCATCTGGCTCTATGCCTGCACCTTCTTTTGATAAATTTGCGGTAATTGGAACGAACATTTTTTTTGTTGCTGGAAACGCTCTTACAGGTAATGAAGTTTGGAGATATGATGGCACTTCAACTTATGTTGGTAAAAATGTGTACCCTGGAGTTACGGGATCAACTCCAAATGGTCTAAAACCAATTGGAAATATTGTTTATTTTCAAGCCGACAATGGAACTAATGGTGGCGAATTGTACGCTTGGAATATTGATGCTGATCTAACGGATTCAATTAGTGTAACTACCTGTTCAAGTTTTACTTCTCCGAATGGAACACTTTATTCGGCAGACGGTGTATATGATTTTGTCGATGTAATTCCAAGTGTTATTTGTCCTGGATGTGATAGTTTAATTACGGTTAATCTAACAATTACAGCTCAACCCGAGTCTTTTTTTGATATAGTAGCTTGCAATGATTATACAACACCAGGAGGAGCATTTTATGGAACCACCGGCACGTATATCATCACAGAAATTATTCCAAGTATTTCATGTCCAAGTGTGGATAGCATTATAAACATTGATCTTGAAATTATTGATAATATAAGTACTGCAGTGGTAGTTTTTAGTGGTGTAATTCTTTCACAACAATCTGGTGCCAATTATCAATGGCTCGATTGTAATGCTGGTATGGCGGTTATTCCTGGCCAAACTGATCAAGATTTTTTGCCTTTAGTTGATGGGAATTATGCTTGTCAAGTTTCCATTGGTACATGTGTTGATACTACTAATTGTAATTTTGTTGAAAGTACTTTTGGTGTAGGCTTGAAAAATAATTCTTTGTTAGAAATGAAAATTTATCCAAATCCGGTTTCGAATTTGCTTACGATTGAATTAAGTTCTGATATAAAAAGTACAATTCAAATTTCTGATAATTTAGGTAACATATTATCTAAAGTGAACGGTGATTCTAAAATTGTTGAATTAGATATATCCAAATTTGCTGTAGGTATTTACTACATTCAAGTAAGTACTGCTGATAAAGTATTTGTGCAGAAATTATTTAAGGAATAAATAAGTTCATTATTCTACATGTAATTTTATTTGGTGCTTAATATATTCGATTAATAATAAATGATTAAAAATCTCTTTAGAATATTTATTTTACTTATTGTTTTCGTTTCTAACAGTTCGTTTGTAGGTCAAACCAGCCAGTATTTCGTTCAATTTAGGATAACATCTTTTTTGGATAGTGAATCTGCACTCCTTATTGATAATAAAATCAAATCAAAATCTGGAATCATAGAATCTAGAACAGACCACATTACTAGTACTTACTTTTGTTTATTAAATGAAGAGGTTGATTATTCAAAGGAAGATTTCGAAAATTGGTTCGCTAAATTAGGTTATTCAATCAGCTGTTATAGTCGAGGAATGCAAAATGTCGACATGATGATATCTCCACATATATTAAAGGACTGCGTTGAAGAGGTCAAATAATTTTCTTCGATTTCAACAATTTCCAATATCCTTCAAAGTTGATCCAAAATTAATCTCCTCGGTCTGCCGATTATAATTTAACGTTTTCAATTAAAAGCAATAATTATTGAATCTATTTTTTCATTTTAAAATGCCATTCTCCTTTAAAATAAAGGCTTTTGAGGAGTTTCATGATTTTTTTAAAAAAAATAAAAAAAAATTCGAAAGGCAACCTTACGTAAATTGCGCCGTTTTGAATATAGATTTCCTTAACATGTTAGAATTTTTTGAAAAAGAGAAACTAAAATTAATTAAGAAAGAATCCAAAAAAATAGATTTTGAAGTAATTATTTTATAGATAAATTTTAGATTTTTAATTATGAAAACAGCATACATTTTTTTATTGATTTTAGGATTTGGTCAAGCATTTTCGGAGCCATTAGTTGCATTTGGCTTTTCGGCAACAACCCCGAAAAATGATATGGTTTCTCAAGCTAGACCAGTTGTGATTGAGTATTTAATGTCTGAATTAATTAGAATTGATAAAGCAATCTTAGATCTTCCATTTTCAAAAGAATATATTATGGGTACGTTGATGCCAGAAATTGAGGCGAAGCGCAAATTAATAGCTCCTAATTATCCAATTCATGAAGTAACTATTGAAAATCAAACATCGGTTCAAGAAGAATTTAATGAATGGAATTTAGCCCATCCAGATGAGTTTGTTGCATATATAATGTTTATAGATCAATACGTAGCTGAACATAAATAACTCTTTTTATAAATTATTTAGAGTGGAGAAAAGTTTAATGACAATAGTGGTTAATAAGATTTGGTTCATTGATAAGCAGCTTTGAAAAATTTAAACAACGAAAAAATTAAAACAAATTAAACCTTGGTACGATGAATCAATTTAAAATTAGTAAATAAAATAAACAACCTTTTGAAAATTGGAATCGTTTTGCTAGTAATATTACAAATGGCTTGAGAACACTTAAAACAAAAAAAATGATTATGCGTAGTTTTAATAAACAAATAAAAGAGATGATAATGATAAGCGGAATGTTGCTTGTCGGAATTAGTACTTCTTTTTCACAAACAACGGTATCGTTCCCTTATACAGGTGGTCCAAATTCTTGGACTGTACCTAGTTGCGTAACTAGTGTTACAATTACTGTCGAAGGTGCACAAGGAGGTAATTCTTTTAATACTTCTGGCGGTTTAGTTGCTGGTGGCTTAGGAGCCGTTGTTACTGCAACCATTTCTGTCAACCCTGGTGATATTATTGATATGACAATTGGTGGTCAAGGTGGTATTGGAACTGCTTTAGGATTTAACGGAGGTGGTTCAGGATTCTTATCTACAGACGGAAATATAAACAATGCTTCCGCCAGTGGTGGAGGTTCTACAAATATTAATATCAATGGTGTCCCATTCATAATCGCTGCCGGTGGTGGTGGTGCAGGTGGAGGAAGTTGGTCATTTGCAGCTGAAAACAATTTTGGTGGTGCTGGTGGATGCGCTACAGGCGTGGCCCCAATGCCAGGTTCACCATGGATTGGTGTTGGTGGTGGTGGTGGTACTCAAGTAGCGCCAGGTGTTGGAGGCGCTCCATGGGCGGGTGTTCCTCCAGGAGGATCCCCAGGTATTGGTGGTGTAGGTGGTATTGGTGGTCAATGGCAAACTGCTCCAGGCGGTGGCGGTGGCGGTGGCTACTTCGGCGGCGGCGGCGGCGGTAACGACGGATGTTGTACAGGTGCGAATGGTGGTGCTGGCGGTGGTGGCGGATCAAGTCTTGTGCCCGGTGGTGGAGGTTGCGTACAAGGTTCAAATACTGGTAACGGAAGCGTAACCATTACTTATACAGGTGGTGGTTCAACAGCAAGTATTGCACCTGCTTTGATATGCGAAGGATCAACAACAACCGTTACTTTAGCAGGTGTTAGTGGAACAATTCAATGGGAAGTATCAACAGATGGTGGTTTAACATGGGCACCAATTCCAGGTGCAACAGCAAATACTTATACTTCTGGCCCATTAAGTGCCAACACTTGCTATAGATCTAATGAAACTGCAGGAGCATGTGGTGTTACTCCATATTCAAACGTAGTTTGTTGTACAGTAAGTCCAGCGCCAGCGCCAAATGCGGGCTTAAATGATTCCCTTTGTTTCCCAGGAGGTTATCCCTTGCAAGGAACATCTTCGGGAGGAACTACAACATGGACAATGACACAAGGCCCATTAGGAACTCCTGCTCCACCAAATGCGGTTTATGCTCCTAACAATACTGTTCTCACGGCATCAGTATCCGTAAATTATGCAGGAATGTATACATTTACGTTGACAGAAGTTG